>CXWL01104111.1_pt1 | contig 27472 bp, 20 predicted proteins | sample 590931 | NCBI WGS metagenome assembly CXWL01 (sample SAMEA3498368, study PRJEB10139) | groundwater metagenome | biome: water well; material: biofilm material | place: Germany | collected 2015-04-27 | reverse complement strand
CAGTTTCACTCCGCGTTGCACGGCATGTGGTACGACTTTGCTGCTGACGTTGGCTTTGATGCTAGCCACGCCCGGCAGTGTTGTCTTGAGATGACCTTCGACCAAAACCTGTATCTCGGCCCACACGCTTTTGGCGGGGTAACCCAGCAAGATGTCCAAGGCCACATCGTTGCCGTTCACCTTGATGTTCTTCACGGATTTGCCGGAGACGAAATCTTTATGGGTGTTGGGGTCGATCAGATCCTTCAACGCGGTTAACACGTCAACATCGGTAAAACTCATGTTCGGCTCCAGTTAGTTTGGGTTGCGATTTTACTTGAGATGCCCGGTTCGCGGGTTGCAGCATCGGATTTTTCCGGCACATTCCTTTACAGCGGCGGGCATCCTACCGTAAATTCCGCCCATGAAAAAATTGTTCGCCTTGGGGATGGTTGTGGTGCTTATTGGCTGCGCGTCGGCACCCTCCAGGTCCAGTCGGGAAGCAGACGCCAAGATGAACGATCTGGTGATGTATGCCTTGAGTCTGGCAGAGACCCCGTATTCTTATGGCGGGAACAACCCGGATCGGGGATTTGATTGCAGCGGTTACGTGGGGCACGTGTACCGGCACGAGTTGAACATTTCACTGCCGCGCACCAGCAAAGGAATCAGTCGTGTCGGTCAACCGGTGAGCAAAAGCGAACTGCGTTTGGGCGACCTGGTCTTCTACAACACGCTGCGTGATCCGTTCTCGCACGTGGGAATCTATATCGGCGAAGGCAAGTTCGTGCATTCCCCCAAGAGCGGCGACCGCATCCGCGTCGAACACATGGACTTGCGGTATTGGCAGACACGCTACAACGGTGCGCGACGCATCCGCTGACAAATTAGTGCCTTGCCGCCTTCAATGCGGCCGCCAACTGATGAACGGTCATCGCGTAGAAACTGCTGGTGTTGTAACGCATGATGACGTTGAAGTTATCGAACACCAGCCAGTATTCTTTGCCCTGTTCCATAGTCAGATCAAGCACCCACGCGGGCGGCAAAAATGCGGGTGCTTTACCGTTCGGGGTCACCCCGACATCCACCCGCCAAGCCAAGACCGGGCGCATCTCGCTCAAACTGCCCAAACGTTTGTCGTCGTCGACCTTGGCCAACATCGCCACCGGTTCGCCCTTGCGCCAGCCGTAGTGTTTGAAATAATTGGCGACGCTACCAATGGCATCTTCCGCTTCGTTGAGAATGTCCACCTTGCCGTTGCCGTTGTAGTCGAGCGCGTATTTGCGGAAGTTGCTGGGCATGAATTGCGGAATACCCAATGCGCCGGCATACGATGACTGTACCGACAACAGATCAAATCCCTGTTGCCGCGCCAAGATCAAATATTGCACCAGCTCGTTGCGGAAGAATTCCCCGCGTCGCGGGTAATCGAATGCCAGGGTGGTCAGCGCATCAAGGGTGCGGAACCTGCCCGCATTGCGCCCGTATAACGTTTCAACGCCGATGATGGCGAGTATGTATTCCTGCGGCACACCGAACTGCTTTTCCGCCCGGCGCAATGCTTTGGGATAACGCTTCCAGTAATTCAGTCCACCTTCGATACGGGAGGCATTCAGGAAGGTCGCCCGATATTCGGGCCAGGGTTTTAGCGTGGCGGGTTTATTGATCGCCTCGATGATGTCCGGCCGGTGCTCGGCACGTTTAAAAACAACTTCCAATTCCTCGCGTTTGAACTGGTGTTGCGCCACCATCTCATCGATGAACGCCGGAATGCCCGGCAATTCGGCGGCCTGCGCCAACATTTGGAAAAGTATCAGGGTAATAAACAGGGTGGTTTTCATGGCGCGCGCATTTTACTCGACAGCGCAGCGCACCACTGTTAAATTTCGCCACCTTCAAACACCCCAACAGCCCCGTATTCATCATGGAAAAAACAACACAACACCACCGCCTGCTCATCCTGGGTTCGGGTCCTGCCGGCTACACCGCCGCCGTATATGCCGCACGCGCCAACCTGAATCCCGTGCTTATCACCGGCATCGCGCAAGGCGGACAATTGATGACCACCACCGATGTGGATAACTGGCCTGCGGATGTGAATGGCGTGCAAGGACCGGAACTCATGCAACGCTTCCAGCAACACGCCGAACGTTTCAATACCGAGATTGTGTTCGACCACATCCATACTGCCCAACTGCAACAAAAACCGTTCACGCTGATCGGTGATGCCGCAACCTACACCTGTGATGCGCTCATCATCTGCACCGGTGCCTCGGCCCAATATCTGGGACTGCCGTCGGAAGAAGCGTTCATGGGCAAAGGTGTTTCCGGTTGCGCCACCTGCGACGGATTCTTCTACCGCAACAAACCGGTCGCCGTGGTGGGCGGCGGAAACACGGCGGTGGAAGAAGCGCTGTATCTCGCCAATATCGCCAGCCATGTCACGCTCATTCACCGCCGCGATACGTTCCGCGCCGAACGCATCATGATTGACCACCTGATGGACAAAGTGAAGGAAGGCAAAATTTCGTTGCAATTACACCAGACACTGGACGAAGTGTTGGGCGACGACAGCGGCGTCACCGGCGCGCGCCTCAAAAACGTGCAGAGCGGCAGCACACAGGACATCAAAGCCGATGGTGTGTTCATCGCCATCGGCCACAAACCCAATACCGATATCTTCGCCGGGCAACTGGAAATGGAAAACGGCTACCTCGTCACGCAGGGTGGCCGTAACGGCAATGCCACACAGACCAGCATTGCGGGGATTTTTGCCGCAGGCGATGTGCAGGATCACGTCTATCGCCAAGCGTGTACCAGTGCGGCAACGGGCTGCATGGCCGCGCTGGATGCGGACAAATACCTGGCATCATTGGGGTAAGCCGTGAAAGAAAAACCGGAACAAGATACAGACTTGTTCCGGCAAGCGCTGGAAGGCGTGACGCCGCTTAGCCCTCCGGATCGCATTACTCCGAATCCCAAACCGCGCAAAATCCATTTCCGCGTTTATCCAATTCCCGCAGCTGTCACAGATTCTTTTTCCGATCACGGCGCGGGTGACGTTGCGATCACCGAATACCTGAGCAACGGCCTGAACCGCATGACGCTGAGAAAGTTGCGCCGGGGCGATTGGCCGCCGCAAGACGAACTCGATTTGCACGGACTCAAAAATGATGAGGCCAGAAAATTATTGGTGACCTTCCTGTTTCATGCCACCCAAAACGGTTTGCGTTGCGTTAACGTGATACACGGCAAAGGTTGGCGCAGCGCGGGACGCGACGGGATACTCAAGGTACACACCCGCCACTGGCTGGTCCAACATGCGAATGTATTGGCGTTCTGCGAAGCACCGCTTAATGCCGGAGGCAGCGGTGCAGTGTGGGTGTTGTTAAGAACTTAACTTTTGAAATACCGCAGAGGTAGATAGGCTCAGTTGTCAAAGCTACCTGCTTAGCTCTAAAAGAAATGTCGCCAGTTTCTTTGCCTTACAGGTGACTTATTCCACCCACTCGACTCAAAACTGGCGACACAAAAAATAACTTCAATTCCAGAAACAAACCGATGCCCGCATCACTGGCATCGGCTACACAATTACCGAGCGACTACCGGATTTGGTGTTGCAACTACATATGCAGAGTTACCTACTACTCCGTTTGCTCTGACTTGATAACGGTAGCTGCGACCGGTCGTCAGGCCAGTGTTGTTGAACGTTGTCGCATTGGCTGCCACGTTACCCACGATTGCATAGGCGCTCCAAACTCCTCCGACCAACTGGCTGCGTTGAATGGTAAAGCCAGTCTCGTTGTTGGAAGCATCCGTCCAGTTCACCCTGATTGCCCTTGATCCAACGGCTCCAACAACAGCAGCTACTCCAGTCGGGGCTGCCGCGACCGTCAAATTAACCGAGACCGTTACAGGTGCCGACGAGACAGTCACAGCACCGGTCACGTTTACCGCTGCGACTTGATAGGTGTATGTATTTCCGAGTGTCGTAACAGCGTTATAGGTCACCGTACCACCGGTGCCGGTGCGCTGTGCTGTAGTACGAGTGATCGTAGCCAGCGTGGTCAACGCACCACCGTTTACGGATACTTTAACCACATACGCCGTTTCGTTAGTTGCCCTGTCGGTCCATCTCAAGGCCACTTGCGTACCTCCGGCATTCGGCGTTGCAGCCAGTCCCGTCGGAGCCGTAACACTGATCGGCAAGGTGACCGCAGTCGCCGTGATGTTCCATGCACTGGCACCGGCTGCATTAGTCGCCCTTACCTGATAGCAGTATGAAGAACCGGAGGTCACGGTAGTATTTGTATAGGTAGCACTATTCGCAGCCAAGGTAGCTACAGCATTCCACGTGCCTCCAGCCGTGCAGGCAGCACCGGCAGTTCCGGCTTTACGCTGCACCACATAGCTGGCTTCATTGCTTGCATTGTCCACCCAATTCAATCTGACACTGGGTGGCAGACCCGCTGCACTGGCTGTTGCAGTCAACCCTGTCGGAGCCAGCGGAATCAAGGCCGGCGTAGTCACAGAAATGATGACCGAAGACGCAGTACCGGCAGAATTGACCGCAACGACCTGGTAGGTGTAAGCCGTGCTGGCGACCGCTGTGGTATCCACAAAGGTGATTGTGTTGGCGGCCAAATTAGCGGCTGCTGCCAACGCAACTCCATTGCGCAAGACCTGGTAGCTAGTCTCATTCAGCGCGGTATCCACCCATCTCAGGGTGACTGAAGTAGCTGCAACTGGGTTCGCTACAAGAACCGTCGGTGTCGATGGTAGAGAAACCAGATGGGCAACATTGGATGCTACGGAATCACCCGCCGCATTGTAGGCAACCACTTTATACAGGTAATCCGCTTGCCCAACCGCAGGCAGCGCAGCCACTATCGAACTGATCGTGTTGGCACGAACCGTAGCTGTCTGGACGTACGACACACCACTGTTGGTAGAACCCATCACCTTGAAGCCGATTTCATTCTTGGCATTACCCAGTGTCGCAACACCTGCTGCATCCACACCACCCAGAGGGGTCGGGTCTGTCCAGGAAAGCAAGCCTGCATTAGTCGCGGTCAAGAGGCTAGGTGCATCCGGCACAACCACGGTCGGATGGAACACAAACGGACGCATGAAGTCGTTTTCTTCATGGCCCAGGATGTGACAGTGCCACACATATTCGTTGTCATAGTTGGCAATCGCATTGACAACCAACAATGGATTGTTGGTCATCGGGTCAATTTGGGTAAAGCCCAAAGTGGAACCCAATGGCTGCGATGGATCCATCGGGCGCACGCTTTGTGGCATTCCGAACGGTGCCAGCGGGCGCTTGGCTTGCACCGCGAGCACGATGTCTTCCAAGGGGTTCATCATGACGGTTTCTTTCCAGCCAAATTCGTTATCCGAAGGCGGTTTAACCGTGCCGTCCCAACCGATACGGTTGATCACCTGCACGTTGACCAGGTGGAAGTGCACCGGGTGCGAGTCCACGCCGTTGTGCGTGATTTTCCATATCTGGGTTTCGCCGTCGGCAATAATTTCAGTCGCCGGATCAACGTAGTTCAACGGGATGGTGGTTTGAATCAACGCGCTGCTGAACGGCAGTTCCACTCCCAGCGTCGCATTCATCCGTCCAAAGATCGGATCGAACAATTCCTGAATGGCTTTATTCAATATCGGCAACGATTGTGTCGCACTGGTCTTGACCGTAGCCGATGCACCCATACCGCCGTTGGTTGCGATGAAGGTGATCGTTGGTGCAGACGAATAACCCGAACCCACATCCGTGAGCGTGATGCCTGTCACCATACGCGTGACAGGATTGATGGTTGCTGTCGCTGCGGCGGCACGATTGCCTGCGGCTATTCCGGCTGCTGACAAATCAACACCCCCCGTGAAGACGACCGTTGGCGCAGCCCTGTATCCGGTACCGCCCCCCACCAGCGTGACGCTAACAACCGTTTGGCCGGCTGTTGTCGGAGTCCAGTTAAAAGTGGGTTGATTGACAGAGCCGGTAAAGATGCGTGCCAGATTGTCTATGTCATTGGTACCAAAGGCGGCGTTGTAAGCCACTTCAGGAATAAGTGGTTTGGGTTGAGAAGCGCCATAAGCAGCGGGCAACGCAGTCACCAATGCAGCTGTGTCGTAGGGAGTTGCCGCGATACCACCCACTGGAACTGCCTCAACTTTGATTTGCATCAAGGTGCGGGTGTTGGGGCCATAACCCGGCAGAGTGTCATGAGCACCCCCTGCACCGGTTTGGTCGCCGTCACCCGTGAAGTAATCAATACGCGGATCAAATGCCGGAACAGGCGCAGGTGCATCATTGTAAACAATCAGGGTTTGACCTGCGTACTGAGAGAAGTCGATGACCACATCCGCACGTTCGGCCCCCCCCAATAACAGACCACGATCCAAAATATTCAGCACGGTAATGCTGCGACGGTTTTGTTCGTAGGTGACCGGTTGCGATTTGATAATTACCGGATGCGGCAACAAACCGCCTTCGTTACCAATTTGAATAATATCGGGGCCCGCAGTAGTTGGATCTGGCACACCACCGACACGTCCATCCGTTGGCCAAGTTGCCGGGTAGGTCGCGTTTGGAATAGCCGGAACCATCTTGACTTCCGTACCCGTAACTCCTGTGGGTGAGGTCACCGTCGTGTCTGCGGTATACAAACCAAGGTTCACAAAACGGTCGTTACACGCGTTCAGAATGCGGAAGCGATACGCCTTGGGTTTAACTGTCAACGTGGGGTAGGCAGTACCGTTAATCACTGGCGTGTCCATAAACGCTTCGGGTGTGGTGGTCACATCGCCATAAACACCCGTTGGCAACGAAAACTGCGCGGGGAATATCGGCCAGAACCAAGGGCCCCAGTCCCAACGGCCAACCGGGTTGGTGCCGTCGAAGGAATTCGGATCCTGGTTGGTTTCATACACGTGCGGGAACCACAAATCGCCTTCTTGGCCCCAGTGGGTTGTATCCCAATTGGCATCCTGTTGCGCGATGTCCTTGGGCACATAGGTCTTATCTTCGATCACAAGCGGAATGCCGACATTGTCTGGAATGATTCCATCCGTGGCCAGTTGTTGCTCGACTGGGTCAACCAGCAGGTAACCCGCAGCGATACCGGCATATACGTTAAGTCGTGTCAGGCCCGAGGTGTGGTCATGATAAAACATCAAACGACCACTCATGTTGTTCGGGAAATATAGTGTGTTCGAGCCTGGGCCGGGATCGGCCATGTCAGGTACGTTTTGCGCGCTGACACCTTTGCCCATGCCAGCTGCGTAAGCGGCGGCTTCACCGGCGGGTGCAATCCATTGGTGCGGTGTGCCATCGCTGATCCACGGGGTGTCGCCACCATGCCAGTGAACCGCAGCACGATTTTGGGGAAACTTGGTTACACCGTCCGGTCCCAGACCTGCACCCGGAATGGTCTCATCCACCGGAATAAACAACTCACCCCCCACAGGCAGATAGTTGGTGTATTTCATACGCACCGCCGTGCCACGGGTGGCAACGATGGTTGGGCCAAGATAATGCGGATTATCTTGTGCGTAAACCTGGACACCGTTGGTGTCCAGGATCGGTGACCCATTAGGATAGGTCAGTGCAATGTGTTTACCCGGATGAGCAACAGTGGACAGCTGCACATAGCCACGCAAGCGCGTCGCCTTGGCCAAGTCGCTATGCATTTTTTCGGTATATTCAACGACCGCGATTTCGTAATAGTCGTCGTTAGTAATAACGCCGTTCCCGTCAACCCACTTCTCCGCAGTGGCAATAGGAATATATTGCCCCAGATTATTTGCACCGGCCTCGGTCAGACCCGGGAGGGTGTCAACGAATTTGCGCAAGGCCGTACCCGTATCGATAGGCGCTCCGCCCAATGGATCCGGCCTGATGCCGGATGGACTGTTTGCGTAATACGTCTGCACCTTAATCGGTGCGCCGTTGATGTCAACGTTGTCGCCCCAGCCTGAGCCGGCGTGCGCCAAATTGGCAGAAAATTGAGTGGCCATAGCAAGTGCTATCGAAGCAGCAATGGGATTCAACTTGAATTTGCTATTCTTGATTTTCATCTCTTCGTTCCCTAAAAGTTAAGTCAATTATTGAACTGTTCCGCACCTTAAAATTGAAAACCTTGGTGCCTTCGATAACGTGCCGACTACAATTTGAGCCACATCCAGTTTCCAAAACTCCGAGGAAATTTTGAATCCGGAATTCATCTCAATCCGTGCTGGCGCAAGGTACGTAATAAATCCAAGCCTGACAATCATGCAAAGGTAGTAGGGTTCGCAGTTGTGGTATTAAGACTAATCATCCTGGTATTAATACCAATGGACGCAGTATTAATACCTTCTGACGTTTACAGTGACATGCCGTATATCTGATGTGCTAGGATGCCCCGCACTGACATCAAAGAAATAATCCTCGATGAAAATTATCTTGGCTGATGACCATGCCTTGTTTCGAGCAGGACTGAAGCAACTTCTCACCCGCTTGGGCGACGACGTCTCCGTGCTGGAAGCGAACAACCATGAAACAGTCTTGAAGTTATTGGCAGAAAACCAGGATGCGGATCTCGCCCTGGTTGATTTGCATATGCCCGGGCAAGAATATCACCCCGGACTGACTGAAGTACTGGACAAGGCCGAGACGATTCCTGTGGTTGTTCTATCGGGAACCGAAAACTACGAGGAAATACAACAAGTCATCAAGGCGGGCGCCATGGGCTTCATCCCCAAGCAGGAACATGCGGAGGTGATGTTATGCGCTTTGCAACTGGTGTTGAGCGGAGGGGTCTATCTGCCACCCCAGCTCATGTCATACGCAACAAGCAAAAACCAACAACCGCAAAGCAATCTGACGGCAAGACAACTTGATGTATTGAAACAGTTGAACCACGGATATTCCAATAAAAAAATAGGCAGTCTGTTGAATTTATCGGATGCAACAATCAAGTGTCATATCACCGCGATATTCCGCGCACTCAATGTGGATAGCCGGCTGCAAGCGGTAGCCAAAGCAAAATTGCTTGGCCTGGTAGACTAGTGCGGCGAGCTGCCATGCCTGTTGGCCGAACGTAAAAATGCTCTCAATTTGGCTGGACTCACCGGCTTGTGCATAAAGGCAAATCCGCTGGCTTGCGTTTCACGCAAGAGTTCGGGTGCCGTATCTCCGGTGACGATCAGCGCAGATATATTACTTCCCCAGACTTGATGTATCTTTTGGATAGCTTCGATACCGGTCCGCCCCTCCCTCAAACGGTAGTCCGCAATAATGGCATTGGGCGCTTGTTTAATCGCTTGCAACGCTTCTGCTAACGAACCGGCCGCCACCACTTTGTGCCCCCAATTTCCGAGCAGCGCCTTCATCGCTTCCCGAATGGTCGCTTCGTCATCAATGACCAATACCAACATTCCCGGCTCATTCTCTGTCAGCAGATCCGAAAGCGTGCGCTGGTTGGCGATCAAATCGACATGCCCCAATGGAATAGCCAGCCGGAATACTGAACCTAACCCCACGGTGGATTGCACGGTGATCGTGCATTGCAGCAAAACCGCGAGTCGTTTGACGATGGACAGACCCAAGCCCAAACCTTTGTTGCGATCCCGCTCCGGATTGTTGAGCTGCAGGAATTCATGAAATATTTTTTCTCTGTCCTCTGCGGGAATCCCATTCCCGCTATCTTTTACCTCGATCAACACCTGCGTCCCTTCGACAGACCACAACACTCGTATTTCGCCGCTTTCGGTAAAGCGTATTGCATTGCTGAGCAGATTGCGCAGCATGGTCTCAAGCAAAGTTGGATCGGAATAGACAGTGACATCCGGCCCCTCAAGCTGGAAGTGCAACCCCTTATGCCTGGCTTGTGTTGCAAATTCCGCGTTCAATCTTTCCGCCAGCCCGTTGAGCCGGAAGTGCTGAAGTTTGGGTAACACAATCCCGGCATCCAGCCTGGATACGTCCAGCAATGCATTAAATAAATCCTCCAGGGCGGCAACACTCAGGTGAATGTTATCCACCAGCATGCGCACTTCCGGATATTTGATACGCTCTTTCAATGCGGAAGCAAAAAGGCTCAAGGCATGCAAAGGTTGGCGTAAATCATGGCTGGCCGCCGCCAGAAATTTCGACTTCGCGACATTGGCAGATTCGGCGCTTTCCTTCTGTGCCTGGAGATTGGCAATTAAATCCAGATTTTCAAAACGCAAAGCGATGGCATCCATATTGATGACGTGTGCCTGCTTCACCATTTGAAACAGCATCACCAAATACAACAGCAACATTACCGACAAAACCACGTAGGGTAGTTCTCCCTCTGCCGCAACCCGCGCTGCCGCCAGACTAATCGCCGGGGTGGCAAAAGCGTACATAGTCGGCGGCCAAAAAGAGGTAATAAAAATGGAGCCTGCACTCAGCCCCATCACCATGGAAATCAGCAGCATCTGATGGGGTAATGAATCCTCCACGAAGAACCATGCGCATGCCACGCCCCATGTCGTGCCGGATGCCAATACATTGAGGGTGTATCGCAGCGCCCAACGCCGCGCCTGCGCAGCGGGTGGCTTGAGCCGCAGATAACGCTTTGCTGTCCAATAGCGATCAATCGTCCACGTGAATTCAAGCAGCGACCAGATAAGCAGCTGGTTATGATCGACCTGGCCCCAAAGAGCGATGACTACTGCCAGCGGCAATATCACGATAGACAGCACCACACTTTCGAGCATCAAGCTCATGCGATTCATCAACTCTGCCACCAGGCGATCATCGAGCGCTGACGCGTCAAAAAACAGGTTTTTTCTAAAGGAATTCATCTGCGGACAGCACTTGGTATGTGGCCGTCGGTGCCGCATATTTTGGTGAGGGCACTCCGGTTGGTACGGTTTGATTCAACACCCATGAACATGATTCACCCCGCGAATCCTGTGCCGGGTTATTCCGCCCCGGCCTTGTTGCTCAAACCGTCCGCTGCCCTTTTGTGATGCGCCGCCGCACGCTGAGGGTGGCGGCGCGGTGTGGTTTAAAGCGCAGTCTCGTCAGTCTCGCCGGTCCGAATGCGGATCACTTGTTCGACGCTGCTGACGAATATTTTTCCGTCGCCGATCTTGCCGGTGTGTGCGGCTTTAATGATGGACTCGATCGCGGTATCCAATACGGCATCGCTGACCACCACTTCCACTTTGATCTTGGGCAAGAAATCCACCACATATTCCGCGCCGCGATACAGCTCGGTATGGCCTTTCTGGCGGCCGAAGCCTTTGACTTCGGTTACGGTCAAGCCGCTGACACCCAATTCGGACAAAGCTTCGCGCACTTCGTCGAGTTTGAACGGTTTGATGATGGCTTCGATCTTTTTCATGTTTGCTCCCTGTGAATGTTGCCGCGATTATAGCCAATGAACGCGGGATTCTGCATGCTTCTCTAGGAAAGGTCTGATTAAGTCCGAAAACCATGGTTCGATACATTTTCCGTTCGTCCCGAGTGCCGCGCTTGCGCGGTGTATCGAGGGCGCGAACGGAAAACACTGTGCGTGTGCTGTTGGGGCTTCAGCCCCTTACAGCCACGGCCTACTCCTTGCGGGTACACCACGGACTAAATCAGACCTTCTCTAAAAGTCTTGCTGGTAAGACACGGTGATGGGATAACGCCAGTCCTTGCCGAAGCTGCGGTCGGTGATGCGGATGCCGACCGGTGCCTGGCGGCGTTTGTATTCGTTGATGCGGATGAGCTTGACCACGCGCAACACATCGGCCTCGCTGTAACCCTCCGCCACGATCTGCGCGATGTTCATGTTCTGTTCGACATAACACGCCATGATGGCATCCAGAATATCGTAGGGTGGCAGGCTGTCCTGGTCGGTTTGATCCGGCCTCAATTCGGCGCTGGGCGGCCGCGTGATAATACGTTCCGGGATGACACGCCCGAGCGTGTTGCGATAGTTCGACAAGCGGTAAACCCAGGTTTTGCTCACATCTTTGAGCACCGCAAAACCGCCCGCCATATCGCCGTACAGCGTGGCATAACCGACCGTCATCTCGGATTTGTTGCCGGTAGTCAGCACCAGCGAGCCGGTTTTGTTGGACAGCGCCATNNATATCCAGTTCTTCATAAGCCACGCCGAGCAATTTCACCATCTCGCGCGAGTCGTCGATGCTCATTTGCGCGGTGTACGGTGACGGCATCATTACCGCGCGCACTTTGTCCGCACCCAAGGCATCCACCGCCACCGCCAACGTCAATGCGGAATCGATGCCACCGGACATGCCCAGCAAGATACCCGGAAATCGGTTCTTGGTGATGTAGTCGCGCACCCCGACACACAAGGCGCGATAAATGCTGGCCTCCTCTTTTTCAACAGCCGCGCAGGTTCCGGGAATTAACTCGCCGTCTTTGATCTCGACTATCCCGAGCGTTTCCTCGAAGGCGGGAAACTGGTGCGTCAACGAGCCTTCCTGATCCATCGCAAAGGATGCACCGTCAAATACCAACTCGTCCTGCCCGCCGACCAGGTTGGCATAAATGACCGCCAGTTCAGTTTCGCCGATGCGATCGCGGATGGTCTCGTAGCGCGTGCTCTGTTTGTCGAAATGATACGGCGACGCATTCAGCACCAGCAGCACTTCCGCTCCCGCATCACGCGCTTTTTGTGCGGCATATTCTTCCCAGATGTCGGCACAGATATTGATGCCGAATGTCACACCGTCCAATTCGAACATGCAGGGTTTGCTGCCGTGCTCGAAATAACGCACCTCATCGAACACGCTGTGATTGGGCAATTCATGTTTGTGGTAGGTGGCGGCTATCTTGCCATCGCGCAACACGGACGCCGCGTTGTAATGATTCTTGCCGACTTTATGCGGATGGCCGACGATCAGGGTGATTCCCCGTGCCAGCTGTGCAAGCGCATGCAAAGTCTCTTCACAGGACAGATAGAAACCCTCGCGCAGCAACAAGTCTTCCGGCGGATAACCGCACAGACTCATCTCGGGTGTCAGCAGAATCGCTGCCCCCTGTTCTTTGGCGCGCTGCGCATACTCGGCGATCTTCGCGGCGTTGCCTGCCAGGTCTCCGAGCAGGCAATTGATTTGTGCGATGGCGATTTTCATAATTTCCGGGTCATGGGTTCAATCCAAAAAATCCATAGGATAATTTAGCGCGGTGGGGTGGGCACGTCGTTGTGACCACGCGGAAAAATCTTACGCTGGGCGCATGGACACAAAATCGTGCCCACCCTACGGTTTTATATTTATTCAATCCACATCCGCCAAAGCGGTCGGATGTTCCAGTTCCACTTGCTCGATGCTGACGAAGCGCCTAGATATCTTCTGGCTGGTGGTATGAACGTCCTGTGCGTCTTCGTGCGCCTGACGGATGTGATCCGCCAATTTTTTCATGCGCTCGTCGAAGCGCCCGAATTCTTTGCCCAACTTGCCCAACTCGTCCTTGATGATATGCACTTGTTTGCGTGTTTCCACGTCTTTCATCACCGCACGCGCCGTGTTCAATACTGCCATGAGGGTGGTGGGAGAGACGATCCACACGCGGCGTTGCATCGCGTAGTCCACCACGTCGGGATGGTGCGCGTGGATCTCGGCGAACACGGCCTCGGCGGGTACGAACATCACCGCGCCGTCCGATGTCACTTCGGCAATAATGTATTTGCCTGCGATGTCGTCCACATGTTTTTTGATGTCGGCTTTGAATTGTTTCTCCGCCAGCATTTTTTCGGCGGGACTCGCCGCGTCGAACATGCGGTGATAGTTTTCCAGCGGAAATTTTGAATCCACCGCCACCATGCCGGTTGGCTCGGGCAGTTTCAACACACAGTCGGCGCGGCTACCGTTGGGCAGGGTGTATTGCATCTCGTAGGATTGCGGCGGCATGATGTTGCGCACCAGCCCTTCCAGTTGCACTTCGCCGAATGCGCCGCGCGAGCGTTTGTCGCCGAGCAATTCCTGCAAACTCACCATGTTTGTGGTCAGACCGTCGATTTTCTTTTGCGCCTCGTCGATGGTCGCCAGACGCGCCATCACGCTGACAAAAGTCTCGTTGGTCTTTTTGAAGCCTTCGTCCAGACGCTCGTTGACCTTGCCGCCGATTTGTTCCAGACGACCATCCACCGTTTTGGATAAAGTCTCGATGCTGCTTGCCAGATGTTGCGTGGCATTGCGGAATGAATTCTGGATCAACTCCTGATCGGCGCGCCCCTGCTCCGCCAGCTTGGCCAGCGTCTGCGCCAGCATCTCGCTACGCAATACATCCTGCTTGGCTTGCAGCACATTGATCGCATCCCGGGTGGCGCGCAACTCTTCACCCACCGCAGTGCGTAAACGTTCCGATTCAGCGGCCTGCGCCGCAATCAGCCTGTCACCTTGTTTGTTCAAACCATCGTGCAGATCGCTGAGCATGGCGCGGTGCTGCTGTTCCAGCAGCTGCGCGGCGCGCGCGGGCTGTTTGAATTGCAGCACCAGCATCACTCCCAGCAATAGCAGACCTACAGCAACCAATAACACTTCAAAAGTCATGCGGCTCTACCTGATTACTATTTTTTGAATGCGTCAGCCAGGAACTGCAAACTCGCATTCCACGAAGCCATGTTGGCTGCGGGATTGTAAGCCAGCGGCAACTCGAACTCTTGCCCGAACTTGTCGGCATCGGGATTGGTGAAACTATGTTTGGCACCGGAATACGTCACTGCAATGTAATACACCCCGGCATTTTCCATCTCCTGGCGGAAGGAAATTACTTGTGCGGCAGGAATGAACGGATCGTCCTCGCCGGTGAATGAAGCCATGCGTGCTTTGACCTTGCCTGCTTTCGCCGGCGTGTCGGTGCCCAATCCGCCATGAAAACTCACCGCCGCTTTTAGCGGTTCGCCAATACGTGCCATGTTCAACACCACCGTGCCGCCGAAACAATATCCAAAAGCGGCAATGTTCTTTGCGTCCACCGTTTTTTGTTTTTTGATGAGTTTGAGTGCGGCGTCGAATCTCGCTTTCGCGAGCACGGCATTCTTGGAAACTTCGCTGGAAAATTTACCGGCGTCGTCCGGATGGTGTGCCTGTTTGCCGTCACCGTACATATCCACTGCCAGTGCGGTGTAACCTTTTTCGGCCAACATGCGGGCGCGTTTGCGCGCATATTCGTTGTGTCCCCACCATTCGTGTACCACCAGAATGCCGGGGCGTTTACCTTTCACGGCATCGTCATACGCGACATAACCTTTGAGTGTGGTGCCGTTGGCGTTGTAGCTGACTTCCTTGCCTTGCACCTCAGCGTGCGCGGCGGTTGCAACAAACAAAAGTCCGATGAAACACAGCACTATTTTCATGGTGAATACTCCAGAAGTGAACGGGGCGGAAGTATAAATCAAGATGAAAAAACAAAGGGCGCTTGCGCGCCCTTGTTCTGTCTTACACCTGCTGCGACCAGCCTTATTCCGACTTCGAAGCCTTCTTGCGCTCATGTTCTTTCAGGTAGCGTTTGCGGATACGGATCGACTTGGGCGTCAATTCGACCAGCTCGTCGTCGTCGATGAATTCGACTGCCGATTCCAGAGTCATCTTCAAGGCCGTGGTCAAACGCACGGCTTCGTCGGTTCCGGAAGCCCGCACGTTGGTGAGTTTCTTGCCCTTGATCGGGTTGACGATCAGGTCGTTGTCGCGCGAGTGGATACCGATGACCATGCCTTCATACAACTTGTCGCCGGGCACCACAAACATACGGCCGCGATCTTCCAGATTCCACAGGGCATAGGCCACCGCTTCACCATCTTCTGCCGAAATCAGCACCCCATTGTGACGGCCGGGCAGATCCGGCTTGACCGGACCGTAGTCGTCGAACACGTGGCTGATCAGACCGGTGCCGCGTGTCATGGTCATGAAGTCGGATTGGAAGCCGATCAAGCCACGCGCCGGAATGTGATATTCCAAACGGGTGCGGCCCTGGCCGTCGGATTCCATGTTGGTGAGTTCTCCGCGGCGGCGACCGATTTCTTCCATGATCGCGCCCTGGTTCGCATCTTCCAGGTCGATGGTCAGGTTCTCGTAGGGTTCACACTTCTCACCGTTGATTTCTTTGTAAACCACGCGCGGTTTACCCACGGCCAACTCGAAACCTTCGCGGCGCATCGTTTCCAACAGGATAGTCAGATGCAATTCGCCGCGACCGGAAACACGGAAAACGTCGGCATCGGCGGTATCTTCAACACGCAACGCCACGTTGGTCAGGAGTTCTTTGGTGAGGCGGTCGCGAATTTGACGGCTGGACACAAACTTGCCTTCCGTACCCGCCAGCGGCGAACCGTTCACCATAAAGTCCATAGTCAGAGTTGGTTCATCCACCATCAACATGGGCAATCCAACGGGATTGTCCCGGTCGCAAATGGTGACGCCGATACCAATCTCGTCCAGACCGGAGATGATAATAATGTCGCCCGCTTCGGCGCTTTCAACCGGCACACGCTCCAGGCCCTGAAAACCAAGCACCTGGTTAATTCGACCTGAAGAAACCTGGTCGCCATGGTTCATCACCACAACTTGTTGACCGGTCTTGATACGGCCGTTCAATACGCGACCGATGCCAAGGCGTCCGGTGAAAGTGGAGTAATCGAGTGCAGCGAGTTGCAGTTGCAACGGCGCCTCGGGATCGCCCGGGGGAGTCGGTACAAATTTGAGAACGGTATCGAACAGGGGACGCATATTGTCGGCCTTGCCACCGTTGGACGGCGCATCTTTCAAGTCCAGACACGCCCAACCGTTCAAACCGGAAGCATAGATAACCGGAAAATCGAGTTGTTCATCAGTGGCGCCCAGCTTGTCGAACAGATCGAAAGTCTGGTCGAGCACCCAGCCGGCTCGCGCACCGGGACGGTCGATCTTGTTGATCACCACGATAGGTTTCAAACCCAGTGCCAGAGCTTTCTTGGTCACGAAACGCGTTTGCGGCATTGGACCTTCAACCGCATCCACCAGCAGCAACACGCCGTTCACCATGCCCAACACACGCTCCACTTCGCCGCCGAAGTCGGCGTGCCCCGGTGTGTCGACGATGTTGATGTGCGTACCTTCGTATTCGATGGCGGTGTTCTTCGCCAGGATGGTGATGCCGCGCTCTTTTTCCAGATCGTTGTTGTCCATCACGCGGATTTCCAACTTCTGGTTGGCGCGGAAGGTGCCGGACTGGCGCAGCAATTGGTCCACCAGGGTAGTTTTACCGTGGTCAACGTGGGCAATGATGGCGATATTACGGATGGCGCGGGACATGTTGTACTACCTATGCTCAAATCAAAGGGCGCGCATTCTAGCACAGTGAGTCAACTCACCGTACCAGAGTTGCGCACCCGGAGAATTGTTACAGAGAAACCCTTATTTATTCATCTCCAACAACAACTGGTTCACACGTTTGACGAAGGTTGCCGGGTCATCCAGCTGTCCGCCTTCCGCCAAAAGTGCCTGATCGAACAGGACCGATACCCAGTCGTCGAAATGGCTTTCTTCATTCTTCAAGCGCACCACCACCGGATGCTGCGGATTGATCTCCAGAATAGGCTTGGTACTCGGCGCCTGCTGGCCGGCGGCCTTGAGCATGCGCGCCAGATTGCTGCTCATGTCGTGATCGTCGGCAACCAGACAGGCGGGTGAGTCGGTCAGGCGATGGGTGATGCGCACTTCTTTGATTTTGTCGCCCAGCACCGTTTGCACCTTGCCCAACAGCTCCTTGAAATCATCCGCTTCTTTTTCCTGTATTTCCTTTTCGGCCGCGTCCTGCAACTTGCCCAGATCGAGATCACCGCGTGCGACCGACACCAGCGACTTGCCTTCGAACTCGGTCAGGAAGCTCATCATCCACTCGTCCACGCGCTCTGACAACAACAACACTTCGATGCCCTTTTTGCGGAACACTTCCAGATGCGGACTGTTCTTGGCCGCGTTGAAAGTCTCGGCGGTGATGTAATAAATTTTCTCCTGCCCGTCTTTCATACGTGCGCTGTATTCGGCCAACGACACATTTTCTTCGGTCGTGTCGGTCAACGTCGAAGCAAAACGCAGCAAGCCGGCAATTTTTTCTTTGTTGGCTTGGTCCTCGCCGATACCTTCTTTCAATACCTTGCCGAATTCTTTCCAGAAAATAGCGTATTGGTCTTTTTCCTTCTCGGCCATGTCTGCCAACAGGCCGAGCACCTTGCTGGTGCAACCCTTGCGTATGGCTTCGATGTCTTTTGATTCCTGCAGAATCTCGCGCGATACATTCAGCGGCAGATCGCTCGAATCCACCACACCGCGCACAAAACGCAGGTACAGCGGCATCAGTTGTTCGGCATCGTCCATGATGAATACGCGGCGCACATACAGCTTGACCCCGTGGCGCGCGTTGCGATCCCACAGGTCGAACTGGGCATGCTGCGGAATGTAGAGCAGCTGCGTATATTCTTGGCGGCCTTCGACGCGCGCGTGGCTCCACGCCAGCGGATCTTCATAGTCGTGTCCCACGTGTTTGTAGAACTCCTTGTATTGCTCGTCGGTGATGTCATTTTTGCTGCGCGCCCACAAGGCGGACGCCTGATTCACCGTTTCGTCTTCTTCGGAGATTTTCTGCTCGCCGTCTTTCCATTCTTCTTTTTTCATCAGAATGGGCTGCACGATGTGGTTGGAATATTTGCGGACAATCTCGCGCAATTTGTAGCCTGCCAGCAAGTCATCCTGGTCTGCGCGCAGGTGCAACGTGATTTCGGTGCCGCGACCCGACTTCGCTTCCATGCCGATGGAAAACTCGCCGCCGCCATCAGATTCCCAGCGCACGCCCTGGTCGACATTTTCACCGCCACGGCGCGTCAAAACCGAGACTTTGTCCGCCACAATAAAAGCGGAATAGAAACCCACACCAAACTGGCCGATCAGATTGGCGTCCTTTTGCTGGTCGCCGGAAAGGCGCGAGAAAAATTCGCGTGTGCCGGACTTGGCGATGGTGCCCAAATTATTGATGACCTCGTCGCGGCTCATGCCGATGCCGTTGTCCGCGATGGTCAGGGTGCGCGCCGCCTTGTCAAAACTAATGCGGATATTCAGTTCCGAATCGCTCTCGAACAAGGCCGAGTTATGCAGGCCCTCAAAGCGCAGCTTGTCGCACGCATCGGAAGCGTTGGAAACCAGTTCGCGCAAAAAAATCTCGCGGTTGGAATACAGGGAGTGGATCATCAATTGCAAAAGTTGCTTTACTTCCGTTTGAAAACCCAACGTTTCGGTTTGCTTGGTTTGGCTGGTTGTCATCATTCCTCCGTTACAAAAATTTTCCAGCGGCCTTTATGGGGACAAGCCAACATTTTTCAAGCACCTTTGTCTGCACCGTTGATTGATAACAAAATTGTCTGGCTTTTTTTATTTCCCTCCGTATAATGCGCGCCTTGCCGTTCCCTGGACGGCATTGAGTCCATCGTTTTCTGACCCTCTGCATCCCTCTGGATGCGCCAGCTTCACCGGTTAGCGACGATGTTTTGTTTGCGCCGGTAGAGGTATTTCCCCCTACTGAATTTCATTGTGTGGCCTTGAGCCGCGCATGCGCTGTGTCTTATAAATTTAAGGAACAACTGTGTCTGAAAATATCATTGAATCTGCAACACCCGCGTCTATCGAAAACGTCATCACCTTTGCCTCGCTGGGTCTTGACCCTTCGATCTTGAAAGCCGTGCAAGAAGCTGGCTACACCGTACCGTCGCCCATCCAGGCACAAGCTATTCCCGCCGCACTGGCCGGACAGGACCTGATGGCCTCCGCCCAAACCGGAACCGGCAAAACGGCCGCGTTTATTCTGCCGGCACTGCAAAAATTGTCTGTCGCTTCCAAAGTTCACGGCAAAGGTCCGCGTATCCTGGTGCTGACACCCACACGTGAACTGGCCCAACAAGTTTCCGATGCTGCCAACAAATACGGCAAAAACATGCGCGTCAAAGTCGTGAGCATCCTGGGCGGCATGCCGTATCCGTTGCAAAACAAGCTGCTCTCCAGTCCGGTGGACATTCTGGTCGCCACTCCCGGTCGTTTGATCGACCACATTGAGCGCGGACGCATCGACTTCTCGCGTCTGGAAATGCTGGTGCTGGACGAAGCCGACCGTATGTTGGACATGGGTTTCATCGACGATGTGGAACGTATCGCCGCTGCCACGCCCGCTACCCGCCAAACCCTGCTGTTCTCCGCAACACTGGACGGCGTGATCGGCAATCTGGCGCAACGTCTGTTGAAGAGCCCCAAGCGCATCAGCGTAACCTCAACCCAAGCACGCCACGAAAACATCGAACAACGTCTGATGTATGTGGACGACATGGCGCACAAAAACCGCCTGCTCGACCATCTGTTGCGCGATGTGGATATCAACCAAGCATTGGTGTTCACAGCAACCAAACGCGATGCCGATTCTCTGGCGGATGAACTTTCCGCACAGGGTCATGCCGCTGCCGCTTTGCACGGCGACATGAACCAGCGCGAACGTAACCGCACCCTGCTCAATTTGCGTCGCGGCACTGTGCGTGTGCTGGTTGCGACCGATGTGGCCGCGCGTGGCATCGACGTGGCGGGCATCTCGCACGTCATCAACTTCGACCTGCCCAAGTTCGCCGAAGACTATGTGCACCGTATTGGCCGTACCGGTCGCGCCGGCGCTTCTGGAATCGCTGTTTCCTTCGCGTCCAATCGTGATTCGATGCATTTGAAAAAGATCGAGCGTTATACCGGTCAGCCGATCAAGGCACATACCATCGAAGGACTGGAGCCGAAATTCAAGCCGCGTCCCGCTCCTTCCGGCCCACGTGCCGGTGCAAGTCGTGGTAATGGTGGTGGCTTTGGTCGTAGTAACAACACTGGCGGTAATAGCGGCGGATTTAATAATCGCAACAACGGCGGCGGATTCAGTCGTCACAGCGCACCGGACAGCCGTCACGAGCATCCGCAAGATCAGCGCCGTGAAGGACATAAACACAGCCGCTTCGGTAACGATGCACGTCCCCAGGGTGGTTTTGCCAATGGCAACGTGAGTGGCAATCGTGCACCGGCACCTGCGGTGCATACCGGCGAGCGTCGCCCGCAGGGCACAAGTTTCACGCTGGGTCGCGGTCACAACAACGGCAACAAGCGTTAATCCAAGTTTCAAGTTGAACGTTAAACGCCCTACTTCGGTAGGGCGTTTTTTTTCCGGGTTGAAACGCGGTTCGCTTATTTTCGCAACGGATCAAGCAATGCAGACAGGCCGTTGTGATCCAGCTCAAACATCAGCGCCAGCAGCTGACCCAGCTCCCCTTTTGGAAAACCATTGCGTGCGATCCAGTTCAGATAATTCCCCGGCAGGTCGGCGATGAGCCGCCCTTGGTATTTGCCGTAGGGCATGGTGCGGGTGAGCAAGAGCTCCAAGTGTTGAGTATTCATTCTGATAAAACCTAAATATTCATTACCCGTTCGTGGTGAGTAGGCTGAAAGCCGTATCGAACCATCCGATGCGGTACGCGGAGGTTCCCTCGATACACCGCGCTATGCGCGGCACTCGGGATGAACGGCCTGATTATGCCTTCAGTTTGGCGAACGCCGCCGCCATCGCGCCACCCACAGGCGCGGGTGCGGGCGCACGGTTCGCGGGTTTGTTACTCACCGGTTTTGCTTGTGGGCGATCGTCACGCTTCTCACGCGGCACATCAGGTTTACTTACCTGCCCTGCTGAATCTGTCAGACGCATTGTCAGCGCAATGCGTTTGCGTTTCTCATCCACCTCCAACACTTTCACCTTTACCACCTGCCCCGCTTTCACCACGGTGTGCGGGTCTTTCACGAATTTATCGGCGAGGGCGGAGATGTGCACCAGACCATCCTGATGCACACCGATATCCACAAACGCGCCGAACGCGGCCACGTTAGTCACAACACCTTCAAGGATCATGCCGGGTTGCAGGTCCTTCAGTTCTTCCACACCTTCGCGGAAACTGGCGGTGGTGAATTCGGGACGCGGATCGCGGCCTGGTTTTTCCAGTTCTTTGAGAATGTCGGTGATGGTTGGGATGCCAAACTTCTCATCCAAATATTTTGCCGGGCTAAGCGACTTCAACAAACTGCTGTTGCCGATAATGCCTTTGATGTCTTGCCTGATGTCGGCCAGGATGCGCTGTACCAGCGGATACGATTCGGGGTGAACAGCAGAAGCATCGAGCGGATTATTGCCGCCCATGATGCGCAAAAAACCCGCCGCCTGTTCAAAAGTCTTATCACCCAAACGTGGCACATCGCGTAGTTCGGCACGGCTGGCGAAACGGCCTTTCAGGTCACGCTGATTTACGATGGCCTGCGCCACACTGCTGCTCAAGCCGGAGACGCGCGCCAGTAAAGGCACCGAGGCAGTGTTCACATCCACACCCACGGCGTTCACGCAATCTTCCACCACCGCATCCAGCGAACGCGCCAACTGGAACTGGCTCACATCATGCTGGTATTGACCCACGCCGATTGATTTGGGGTCGATCTTCACCAGCTCGGCCAGCGGATCTTGCAGGCGACGTGCAATAGACACCGCACCGCGCAACGACACATCCAGCTCCGGCAATTCTTTTGAAGCGAATTCGGAAGCGGAATACACCGACGCACCCGCTTCAGAAACGACGATGCTCGTCATCTTCAACCCGCACTCAAACCCCCTCCAACTCCCCCTTGTCAGGGGGAGAGCCGAGGCCGGGTCTGCTCCTCCCCTGACAATGGGAGGCTGGGAGGGGTTCGATTCTGATGAATTTGCCGATGACATGTCGGCACTCCCACAAATCTTAATCAACTCCTGCGCCAACTTATCCGTCTCTCTCGAAGCCGTTCCATTCCCAATCGCAATCAACGTCACGCTATGTTTCTTCGCCAGCAGCGCCAGCGTATGCAACGAGCCGTCCCAATCATTGCGCGGCTGGTGCGGATAAATAGTGACGGTATCCACCACCTTGCCGGTCTCGTCCACCACCGCCACTTTCACGCCGGTGCGAATGCCGGGGTCCAGCCCCATCGTCACTCGCGGTCCGGCAGGTGCGGCCAGCAACAATGCTTTCAGGTTGCGCGCGAACACGTTGATGGCTTCGGTCTCGGCCTTGCTGCGCAACGCACCCATCAACTCGGTTTCCAAATGCATGAAACTCTTCACACGCCATGTCCAGCGCACGGTGTCCAGCAGCCAACGGTCGGCGGGACGGTTCATGTCCCTGATGTTGAAACGCGCGGCGATACGCGCCTCGCACGGATTGTGCGGCGAAGCCCAGGTGGGTTTCTCTTCTTCCGTATCCAGCCGCAGATCCACATTCAGCATCTCTTCGCGGCGACCGCGGAACACCGCCAGTGCGCGATGCGAAGGCATGGTGTTGATGGATTCGGAATAGTCAAAATAGTCGGCGTACTTCTCCGCCGCATCGTTCTTGCCCTCGATCACCTTGGACTGCACCACGCCGTGCTGCTGCACATATTCGCGCAGCGATTGCAGCAAGACCGCATCCTCGGCAAAGCGCTCCATTAATATCTGCCGCGCACCATCCAGCGCCGCTTTGACATCGAGCACACCGGGGTTGGCATCGCCCGCTTCGCTGGTGAAAGGCTCACGCAGATACTTGGCCGCCTCTTCATCCGGATTCAACGTGGGGTTCGCCAGCAGGACATCCGCCAACGGCTTGAGCCCCGCCTCCAACGCGATCTGCGCCTTGGTGCGGCGCTTCGGTTTGTATGGCAGATACAAGTCTTCCAGATGCGTCTTGTCCGTCGCCAGCGACACCGCCTTCAACAACTCCGGAGTCATCTTGCCCTGCTCGGCAATGGACGCGATGATGGCCGCGCGCCGCTCTTCCAGCTCGCGCAGATAACGCAACCGCTCTTCCAGTAAACGCAGTTGAATATCGTCCAGCCCGCCCGTCGCCTCTTTGCGATAACGCGAGATAAATGGCACGGTCGCCCCCTCGTCCAGCAGGGCGATGGCAGCAGCGATCTGAGCAGGTTTGGCCGCAATCTCGGCGGCAAGGCGTTGTTCGATGGATGGGAGCATATTGAGTTTGGCTAGATTAAATCGGCCTCCACATGGGAGGCCGATGGATGAAATTTACGAGGGGCGGATTATGCCAAGATGTGTAGATGTCTAAAAGTCAAAAAAATATTGCGATACTTAGCTGACCCTAATAGGGCTGCTCCCAATAAACAACCCCGCCCCAAGGGGCGGGGTATTAGAAGAGCGCCTGCTGACGATCTTCGTATAACTTGTTGTACTCTTGCCCCTGGTTTTTTACGTACTTACCAATCATATTTTCATCACCATGCGTATCAAATACCACTCGACGGTATTTTGCAGGAAACACGAAGTGATACATCAACACCGTAACATTGTGGCTCTTATGTATGTATTCGCTCATCCAAACATCTTACGCCGCAAGCGGCGGGGAATTAACCCGAAGAGATTAAGTTTCATCAACTTTGCAACACTACAATAGTCGCTAGTCGCGGCTTTTCCAGCGTTGCGGATTGCGACTGCCGTGCATGATTGCCATAACAAGCACAACATTAGACTCAATCCGAAAATAGATACCGAAGGGAAAACGGTGCATCAGTGCGCGACGGGTGTTTCTATGAACAACGGAATATAGCAGGGGAGACTCTGCTATTGCAGATAGGCTTGTCATTGCCTCATCAAGGAACTGGTGGCCGAGTCCGGTGCTTTGCTCTTCGTACCAAAGCGCGGCATCTTCCAAATCAAGTTCTGCTTCCGGGCGGAGACGGACTTCAAGCATCACAACTTGCGGCGAATATCGACCAGTACATCTGTGGCTAAACGCCCGCGATTTCCATCAACCTCGTAAGCATTCAAACGCCGGTCAAGCTCGGATTTTTGTTCGGCGGATAGCGTTAGAACTTTTTTATCTGCGGCAATGCTGTCCCAAATATCTTCAACCATCTTGATGCGTTCTTCGACGGGCAGTTCTTGCAGTGCAATATTCATGACATACCTCTTCGTGCAATTAATGTGGGGGAAGTCTAACTCAGTAAGCTATTACACGACTGACACCTTATATCCCTGTGTCGTCTTCGCCAATAGTTCTTGGGCGTTCACAAGCGAAACCTTCACGTTCAATATTGTGCAGCAAGCGCGGATTGGAATATGCATCAGGATGCTCCCACTCATCTTTCCAAATCGGGAGCGGCTGGATACGAATGCCGGTTTCGAGTAACACCTCGTAAGCCACATCCGCCATTGCCAATTTAGTAGAAACAAACTCGCCACCATGCCCATGCAACAGCACCGCCACATCCGCATCGCTCTCCGCATGGTGAGACTTGCGTGCTCGACTACCAAAGAGAATCGCCCCGTCCATTTCATACTGGCGGGCTATTCTCTCAATGAAGGCGCTCACAGCTTTGCGCGTCTCTGAGTCTATGTCGGCAAGTTGTTTCATTTGTATTTCTGTGAGTATCAGGTTGGCATGTAAACGTGCCGTGCCATATTTATGGCATTCAATCTTAGGTAAGTTTAGCTCAGAAAGTATTTTCGAGCTTGGCCCTTTTTCTCCGCAATCCCATCGTCGCCTCTTTGCGATAACGCGAGATAAATGGCACGGTCGCGCCTTCGTCCAGCAGGGCGATGGCAGCAGCGATCTGCGCAGGTTTGGCCGCGATCTCGGCGGCGAGGCGTTGTTCGATGGATGGGAGCATATGTGTTCGGCTAGATTAAATCGGCCTCCGCAGGGGGGGCCGAAGGGTGAAATTTACGAGGGGCGGATTATGCCAAGTCGAGAGTACTTCTTAAAGGCAAACGTGTCTGGTTTATCAGAATCAGATTAATCTCTTCGTGTGCGCCCGAAGAGATTAATCTGGCTGGGTAATTGCAATCTTACTGCTGTAGATATTTAAGGTTGAGGCGAACAGCAGCCAACTTACAGAATCCATGGCAAAGCACGCATGTGATGACGAAAACTTAGGCGACAATAACTGAGAGCGAAATCTCAAAATTCACTTTAATCCAAGCGAAGCTCTCTATAGCATTCTGAATATCTCGTATCGAGACCGATTCACCCTTACGCCCATGGAACATATCATTCCGTTTTTTTTGTATTTTGGAATAATGCGATAGTAATTCCTTATGGGTAGTCTTCATACTGACTGTCTTGTATAGGTATTTGAGCTTCGCATACATACTGACGTGAATTTCATCTGAGGGCCATGATATTTTTCCAGCAAGCTCAGGAAACTGATTTGAGACAACTTCTTCGGCTGACGTCCAGAAAGCTTTTGGACTTACCAGATCACTTTCTAGTGATGGAATTCCTGATGCTTGGGAAATTTCGCCGAATCTCTCTTCGAATAATGATTCAATTCCGACATTTAGCCAAAAGAGCGACTCTTCTCTTTGTCCCATTTCGAAATACATCACTGCAAGAGACTGGCATTGATCGGACCATTTGGGTGGCTCTAGATTGCCTAGCTGCAAATTTAATTGTTCTGTGCTTGGCGTGAATCCATGGATCAGATTAGCTGGTGAACCCTTAAGTTTCCACTCAATTGGATGTAGTACGGACGAGCTCATTTCCCACTGAATATCACTTAGGTCGCGCGGGGCAGGAATCCAACTTTTTTCCCCTTGGTAGCCAAAGCGAAGACGCCAAGCAACATCTCGTACTATATGAAAACAGGTGACAAAACACTTTGGCCAACCAGTTGCTGGGAGTTCTTGTTGGTGTAAGGCTTGTAGCGGTTCCACGAAGGCATCACAGTCAACAAGCGACTCAATTTCAATTTCAATTTCTGTGTAGCTTGCTTGCCATCGAGAGGGGCCTGTTTGATGCGAAGCTGGAACTACGTTCAAGAACGTCTCGGCAGACCCTACAAACTTTGGTGCTGCCCTTAACATCATCGGAATGTTTTTCCACGAAAAAGAAAGCAAAAGAGGGGACAGATGCAAGACAAACGGTATACGAGTTTTAATTGTTGTTCTAAACGAGCCATCAGTCATGCCATCTAATATAGAAAGGCACTTCTGTTTTTCTGCTAGGAATTCTTGTCGCTTAATTGGGTGTTCGGGTTCCGTTACGGCAAAAATTTGATGGCGGTAATTGTCAACTTCGTTTTTTGGGATTGAGTGTATCGACCTTGAGTCAAATTCTCGATACATGCATCCACGGATTTCCCTCAGCATAAAAACAGCCGTATTAGTGGGATTCGCATTCTCGGCCTGAACTAATGCTTCAAGGAATCGTTTAAAGTTTTGCGATTGGAGCCTGTCGACCACAAAAGGTGTTGGCGCAACAAAGCGATCAAACTTTAAACAGCCGGCATAGAGAAACTGTACTAAGGAAAAATCGTGATTGCCTGTCGTGTGTGGCATATGACGCCGAACTGTTTCCAGCAATTCTAAGTATTCTGATTCGGCGAATTGTTGATCCTACTTCCGGCAGTTGACACGCCCCCGCCCGTTGCTAAAGTACGCAGCCATTGGAGTTTA
>CXWL01023347.1_pt1 | contig 27481 bp, 24 predicted proteins | sample 590931 | NCBI WGS metagenome assembly CXWL01 (sample SAMEA3498368, study PRJEB10139) | groundwater metagenome | biome: water well; material: biofilm material | place: Germany | collected 2015-04-27 | reverse complement strand
TCGCCGCACACCAGCCGATCCATCGGCTTGCCGCTCGCCAAATCGGACAGCACATCGTCAATCGCCCGGTCTTGGTCGTCGGTTTCGCTATAGGGAAAACGGTCCACAAACTCGGGGTAGCTCGCGTCAGCAGCGGCTATGTCGGCGCAGCGTAGCGCGCGCGCAGCGGCCGTCGCCAGCAATTCGCCAGCAATTTCGCGGATGCGGTCCTTCATCCGCGCGCGGCGACGCTGCCACGCTTCGCCGCCTAATTTATCGAGCGTAACGCCGTCGCTCTCGCCGCCATAGCGCGATAAAACGTCTAGGTTTTCAACCGGGACGAATAATTTATCGCCGCCCGCATAGGTCAACCACACGCAATCATGCGGCGAATTGCCGACGGGGATCGAAATCAACCCTTCGTAACGGCCAATACCATGGTCACGGTGGACCACATGGTCGCCAACCGACAGCGTTGCCATTTCGGCGAGGAAGGCATCGGCGCTCTTGCGCTTTCGCTGGCGTCGGATCAGGCGGTCGCCCAAGATGTCCTGTTCGGATATTACGCTGAGCGTGTCGGTGGCAAAGCCATGCTCAATCGGTAACACCACGGCAACAGCGCGTTCGCGGTCGGATAGGCCCAATGCCTCCTGCCAACTATCCGCCTCGACAATCGACAGCGTACCATGGTCGCGCATCAACCCGATAAGCCTGTCACGCGACCCCGCCGAATAACTGGCGATGATCGTCCCTCGCCCATAGCTGCGCTCTTTGGCCAGATGCTCGACCAACGCGTCATAGACATTGGCTTCGGCGATACGTTCGGGGGTGAAATCGCGTGCCGCGTGGGTGCCAAGGTCGATGACGCGCGCGCCTGTCGGTTCGTCAAAAGGCGTTGAGAGGTGGATGTGATGAAGTTCAATGGCGGCTTTCCACTCAGCCTCGCTCAGATAGAGCGCGTTCGCACCTAGAGGGCGGTAACTGCTGGGCGACGTCTTGGCGGCCTCGATGCGGTTGGCATGATAGTCGCTGATCGCCTCAAAACGCGACTGGATGGCGGTGATGCTGCCCAAATCGCGGATCGCGAGCACATCATCACCCAAATGGTCGAACAGGGTTTCCAGCCGTTCTTCGAACAACGGCAACCAATGGTCCATTCCCGCCTGTCGCCGTCCCTCCGACACTGCCTGATAGATGGGGTCACTGGTCGCGTTAGCGCCGAACAGGTCACGATAGCCGGTGCGGAAACGCTTGATGCTGGCTTCATCGAGCAATGTTTCAGCGGCGGGTAGTAACAGCAATGCGTCGGCATTTCCGTTTGAGCGTTGATCCTGCGGATCGAAGCGGCGCAGCGTTTCCACTTCATCACCAAAGAAATCGAGCCGATACCCCAATTCTTCGCCAGCCGGGAACAGGTCAACCAGACCGCCGCGCACCGCAAACTCACCGTGATCGGCGACCGTATCGACCCGCGAATAGCCCTGCGCCGTCAGCAACGCGGCCAGTGCGTCGCGGTCCATCCGCGTGCCCGCCTGAATATGCGCCGACAATTGCCGGATACGAAACGGGGTTAGGGTGCGCTGTGTGATGGCGTTAGCGGTGGTGATGATCAATTGCGCTTTGCTGCCTGCGCGCGGCACCTGTAGTCGCGCTAGCGCCGCCATTCGCGCTGATGATGCGCGCATACTTGGCCCTGCGCGGTCGTAGGGCAGGCAATCCCAAGCCGGAAAGCGGATAACCTCGACTTCGGGGGCAAAATAGGCGCACGCATCGGCCAGCGCCTGCATCGCCGCATCATCCGAAGCGATCCACAGCAACCGTCCGCCCGATTGGTGCGCGATCAGCCGCGCAAGGTCGCTGGCCAGCAACGCGGCATAGCCATCGGCCACACGTGCCAATGTCATCGGCTTCTTGGCCGTCAATAGGCGGTCAAAATCCATCATCAGCGCGGGATGGCGATATAGTCTAACCGACGCATGGCGACAATTTGCGGCCCGGCCATATGCGGGGGTGGCTCGCTGGTGCCCAGTGCCCACGCCATAATATCGACATCCTGTTCTTCGATCAGCGCCTCGAACCACGCCAGCTCCGTCTCGCCCCAGTCCGCACCATAGGCGTCAAAAAAACCGCCGACCATATAGTCGGCCTCGCGTGTCCCGCGATGCCATGCGCGATAGGACAGGCGGCGTCTGCGTATGTCGGTATCCATGGTCTTCTCATATTCATTGGAGTGCTAGCGCGCGTGCGCATGTCTGTTTATGGTGCGATAGCCATGCGACCGACGATACTCAATCCACTCTTTGCCGAAATGTCCGCGCGGCGCGGCGTTGGCCCGCAATTGGCCAAGGCGCTTGAACGGCTCAGGCTCACGCGTGTGCGCGATGCGCTATTCCATTTGCCGACGGGGTTGATCGAGCGCAGGCGCGTCGCCAGCCTCGACGAAGCGCAGGTCGGGCATAATATCATCGTCGAATTGACGGCGCAGGCCTACCAAAGTGGCCGTTCGGTGCGCGCGCCGTTTCGCGTAGATGCCTTTGACACGCTCGGTAATCATGTGGCGATTACCTATTTCGGGCGCGCGCAGGGGCTTGGGAAGAAATCCTTTCCAATTGGCGAACCACGCATCGTTTCGGGTCGGCTCGACCGCTATGGTGACATGTTGCAAATCGTTCACCCCGACCATGTGGTTCCGGTCGGTGCAGGCGTTCCCCCGCGCGATAGGGAAGCGGTCTATCCGCTGACTGAGGGGATTTCAAATTATAGAATATCAAATATTATCAATGAATTATTGGACAATATTCCCGACCTTTGTGAATGGATCGAACCCGGCTGGGCGGCCATGCAGAACTGGCCAAGCTGGAAATCGGCGTTGCGGCTGGCGCATGATGATGTACGCAATAATTCGGCAAGAGACCGACTCGCCTATGACGAACTTTTTGCCGGGCAATTGGCGCTATTGCTGGTCCGTGCCTCGACACGGCAACGCAAGGGCCGCCCGTTGCAGGGCGATGGGCGGTTGCGCGGTGCATTACAACTGCCCTTTGCGCTCACCACTGCACAGCGCCGCGCCATCGCCGAGATTGACGGCGATCTGGCTCAGCAGGCACCGATGCTGCGCTTGCTTCAGGGCGATGTAGGCTCTGGTAAGACGGTGGTGGCGCTGATGGCGCTGCTGGGTGCTGCCGAATGCGGGGCGCAGGGCGCGCTGCTTGCTCCGACCGAGATTTTGGCACGTCAGCATTATGAAAATCTGCGCGCCCTGTTGCGGGGACTACCCGTCAACATTGCGCTGCTTACCGGGCGTGACAAGGGTCGCGCACGCGAAGCGACGTTGATGGGCGTGGCCGACGGTAGTATCCATATCCTCATCGGCACCCATGCTATTTTCCAAGAGGCCGTCACCTATCGCGACCTTGCGCTCATCATCGTTGATGAACAGCATAAGTTTGGCGTTGCCCAGCGGCTTTTGCTGGCGCGCAAGGGGACAATACCGCCGCATGTTCTGGCGATGACGGCAACACCGATCCCGCGCACATTGGTGCTCGCGGCCTATGGCGAGATGGACGAAAGCCGCCTTGACGAATTGCCGCCGGGGCGCACTCCGGTGGATACGCGCGTTATTTCCAGCGAACGGATCGGCGAGGTTATCGACGGACTTGCGAGGCATCTGGCCAGCGGCCAGCGCGCCTATTGGGTGTGTCCATTGGTCGAGGAAAGCGAGCTGAGCGACTGCGCTGCGGCGGAAGAGCGCGCCGCGCTGCTCCGCGCGCGCTTTGGCGCTGCGGTTGGCTTGGTCCACGGGCGGATGAAGGGGCCGGAACGCGACGCGGTGATGGATGACTTCAAGGCTGGGCGTTTGCTCCTGCTCGTCGCGACCACGGTTATCGAGGTTGGCGTCGATGTGCCCGAAGCCAGCCTGATGATTATTGAGAGCGCCGAACGGTTCGGTCTGGCGCAATTGCACCAATTACGCGGGCGTGTGGGGCGCGGAACGGCGGCATCGCGGTGCTTGCTCATTCGCGCACCACAAATTGGCGAAACCGCGCGGGCGCGCCTCGCGCTCATGCGCGAAACCAATGATGGCTTTCGCATAGCGGAGGAAGATCTGGCACTGCGCGGCGGCGGCGAAGTGCTGGGCACGCGGCAATCGGGTGATGTGGCCTTTCACCTTGCTACGCCGGAACAGGTGTTGCGTCTGATTGGCCCCGCCCGCGATGACGCGCGGCTGTTAATCGATCGCGACGGCGGCCTGTCAGGTCCGCGAGGGCAGGCCGCACGTCTGGCGCTTTATCTGTTTGAACGCGATGCAGGGGTAGAGTTGCTGCGCGGCGGCTAGAGCTATCTTGCACCCAGCGCACGCAAAAGCGGCGAATAATCTGATTGGGCGATAGTGGTAATAAAGTGAATGCCGCTTCGCCCGCCAACCGACCAAATACAGACACCCTGTATCTTTCCGATCACGGGCATCTGAAAGTGAACAATCTCATCTTCATTGAGGACTTGATCGTGGCGAACCAAAACACCGTCAGCCGAGATGTTGACCATGGTCATCATCACTGATCGTCCATCGGGCAACTGCACATTGACACGCGAATAGACGTCGCTACGCGGCGATAGGCGCTGATCTACGCCGACATAATTGGCAGATGACATCACCTTCATTATTTTTTCCCCGATAGCGCGGGAATATGCGCCTTGGCCCGTCAACAACTCGTTAACGGCGCGACCAGTTGATTATTTCACTTTTACCAAGCCGTGACGTTTTGCACCCAGTTGAATAGCGATGACTTCCCCAGATGGCAGTATGCGATGCATTGGGTTGGTCACGGTCACGCCTGCGATCTTAACCGCACCTTCGGCAATTTTGCGTTTGGCCTCGTTATTCGACGCGGCAAAGCCCAGTTCTTTGAGTGCATCGAGTACAGCGATGCCATCCGCTCCGACCTTTATCGTCGGCAAATCGCCACCGACAACGCCTTGCTCAAATGTCTGGCGGGCAGTCGCCGCCGCTACATCCGCAGCTTCCTGCCCCCGGCACAGCGCCGTCGCGGCATTGGCGAGCGCAATCTTCGCGGCGTTGATGTCTGCACCCTCCACCGCCTCCAGCCTCGCAATCTCGTCCATCGGCATGTCGGTGAACAGCCGCAAAAATCGCCCGACATCGCCGTCATCGACATTGCGCCAATATTGCCAATAATCATGGTGCGACAGTTGGTCGGGGTTGAGCCACACCGCACCCGCCGCCGTCTTGCCCATCTTTGCGCCCGATGCCGTGGTCAGCAGCGGGGTTGTCAACCCGAACAGTTCTGATTGGTCTGTGCGCCGCGCCAGTTCAATCCCATTGATGATATTGCCCCACTGGTCCGACCCGCCCATTTGCAACCGTGCGCCATGGCTGCGCGCCAGTTCGCGGAAATCATAGGCCTGCAGGATCATATAGTTGAACTCAAGGAAGGTCAGCGGCTGTTCGCGCTCTAACCGCAACTTGACCGAATCGAATGTCAGCATCCGGTTGATTGTGAAATGCGACCCAACGGTGCGGAGCAATTCGACATAGCCGAGCTCGTCGAGCCAATCGGCATTATTGACCATCACAGCATCGGTGGGACCGTTCCCGAAAGTCAAAAACTGCTCAAACACAGTGCGGATTGACGTGATATTGGCGTTAATCGCTTCGGTAGTCAGCAATTGCCGCGACGCGTCTTTGCCCGACGGATCGCCCACTTTAGTGGTGCCGCCACCCATCAGCACGATCGGCTTGTGCCCGGCCTGTTGCAGGCGGCGCAGCATCATGATTTGAACGAGGCTGCCGATATGCAGGCTGGGTGCGGTTGCATCAAAGCCGATATAGGCGGGGATGACTTGTTTTGATGCCAACGCATCCAGCCCTTCCGCATCGGTGGTCTGGTGGATATAGCCGCGCATGGACAGGGTGCGCATCAGGTCGGATTGATAATGTGTCATGATGCGGGCGCGCTTAGCATGGGGGACGGGTATTGGGTAGCATGAGTGTGGAGCTGATATGTCACACCGACACGCCACCGCACAATGTGCATAGTGTTGCGGTTGATGCTTCTTGCGATAAGCAGGGCCAAATGTGGCTTCGCTACCATGTGGAATGCGATTTGGAGTCATTGCAATTGCCCAATGAAGTTGATCCAGGTCGCTCCGACGATCTTTGGAAAACTACGTGTTTTGAGGCGTTTATCGCAAATGACAGCAAAAAATATGCCGAGCTAAACTTTGCGCCTTCATCGCTATGGGCGGCTTATATATTTGATGGCTATCGCGTAGGGATGAGGCCGTTACAGCTACCGTGTGATCCCGTCATTGGGTTGGATGCGAGTGATAGCCATTTCGCACTCGAAGCTGATTTACGGCTACCCACAATGTGGGCTGGGCATGATCTCAGGCTCGCCCTCTCCGCCGTCATCGAGGAAATCGACGGCACCAAATCTTACTGGGCGCTGGCGCATCCCGCCGGACCACCGGATTTTCATCATCCCGATTGCTTTGCACTGACGCTTGATGCACCGAGCGAATGATGACCCAATTTGGAATCGACCGCCTGCTCGCCGACGCTGATCTGCGCAAACCGCTCATCGGACAGCGCGTCGGGCTCCTCGCGCACCCCGCATCGGTCACGGCAGACCTGACGCACAGCCTTGACGCGCTGATCGCCTGCGGGGTCAATATCACCGCCGCGTTCGGCCCGCAGCATGGCCTACGCGGTGACAAGCAGGATAATATGGTCGAATCGCCGGACTTTGACGATCCGGTCCACCACGTTCCAGTGTTCAGCCTCTATGGCGAGGTCCGCCGCCCGACGACGCAGTCGATGGAAACGTTCGACACGATCCTGATCGACATGCAGGACCTTGGCTGCCGCATCTACACCTTCATCACCACCTTGCTCTATATGCTCGAAGCCGCCGCCAAACATGGCAAAGCGGTGTGGCTACTCGACAGGCCCAATCCCGCAGGCCGCCCGATTGAGGGGCTGACCCTGCGCGCTGGGTGGGAGAGTTTTGTCGGTGCTGGCCCCATGCCGATGCGCCACGGGTTGACGCTCGGCGAAATGGGCCAATGGTTTGTTGATCATTATGCCCTCGACGTCGATTACCGCGTCATTACGATGGAGGGCTATGTGCCCGATGCGCCGGGGTTAGGCTGGCCAGCTGACCGCGCGTGGATCAACCCCAGCCCCAATGCACCCAATATCAACATGGCGCGCGCCTATGCGGGCACGGTGATGCTGGAGGGAACAACGCTGAGCGAGGGCAGGGGGACCACCCGCCCGCTTGAGCTGTTTGGTGCGCCCGACATCGATGCGCGCGCAGTGATTGCGGCGATGCACAGTCTCGCTCCACAATGGCTGATGGGGTGCAAGCTGCGCGACATATCGTTTGAACCGACCTTCCACAAACATAGTGGCGCGCTGTGTCACGGCGTCCATATCCATGCCGATGGCCCATGGTATGACCATGGCGCGTTCAAGCCGTGGCGGGTGCAGGCGTGCGCGTTCAAGGCGATCCGCGCGCTTTACCCCGACTATCCGCTGTGGCGCGGGCCGGATTTCCAATATGAATATACCAAGGATGTGCTGGCGATAGATGTTATCAACGGCTCGCCCTTGTTGCGTCAATGGGTCGATGATGCGGCGGCGACTCCAGCGGACCTCGACGCGTTGAGTGCGCCCGACGAGGCGGCTTGGGCCGAGCAGGTGCGCGGGCTTTTGCTATATTGATGGGGGAGGAACAGATATGATAGTGGTAACCGGAGCCATTCAGGGCAGCGATGCGACCATCGACGAACTGCTCACGATCAGCCTCGATCATGTGCGGCGATCGCGCACCGAGCCGGGCTGTATCAGCCATGATGCTCACCGCCATGCCGAGGATGCCAACCGCCTGGTGTTCGTCGAGCAATGGGCCGACATGGCGGCGCTGAAACAGCATTTTGCGGTGCCCGAATCGGGGGCGTTCGTGCGCGCGATGAGCGGATTGGCGTCTGGCCCGCCGAGCATCACCATCTATGACGCGACTGAAATCCCTTACGCTCTGGGCAGTGCATAGCCGCCCCATGCCTGAATTGGGGATCATAGAGGGGTTTTTCGGGCGCAGCTGGTCGTGGGAAGACCGCGCCGCCATAGTCGCCACACTCGCGCCCGCTGGCTACCGCTATTTCCATTATGCGCCAAAGGGTGAGGCCAAGTTACGTAAGCAATGGTTAGAAGCTTTTTCAAAGGCGGAAATTGACACGCTCACCAATTTCGCCGCGCATTGCCGTGCCCATGGCATGCGCTTTGGCGTCGGCCTGACCCCCTTTGCCGCGCATCTCGATTTCTCCACCGATGTGCGTCGGGGCATGAAGGCCAAGCTGGCCCAGCTTGACGCCATCGGCGTCAACGACCTCGCGATTCTGTTCGACGATATGGACGGCGACGTCGCCGACCTTGCACAGCGACAGGCGGAAATCATCGCCTTTGCGTGCGATAACAGCCGCGCAACACGGTTTTTCACCTGCCCCAGTTATTATAGCGACGACCCCGTGCTCGACCGCGTATTTGGCGCGCGTCCGCCAAATTATCTCGAAGACTTTGGACGCGGTATCGACCCCGTCGTCGCCATTTACTGGACGGGCGAGGAAGTGTGCTCGGTCGAAATTTCGTCCGGCCATCTCGCCGACGTTGCCGAGCGCTTGGGCCGCAAACCCGCGCTGTGGGACAATTACCCGGTCAATGATGGTCCGCGTATGGCGCAATATCTCCATCTACGCGGCTTTACGGGGCGGTCGGCTGCGGCGGGAAAGCTGGTCACGCACCACGCCATCAACCCGATGTCACAGCCGCATCTCGGCTGTATCCCCGCGCTAACGCTGCCGATGCTTTATGCAATGGGGGTCGATTATTGCTATGGCCGCGCCTTTGTTGACGCCGCCTGCCAGGCCGTGGGGCCGGACATTGCCGCGATCCTTCACGCCGACATGTTGACGCTGTGCGACAGCGGGCTTGACCGCTTGAGTGAGACACGCAAAGCCAAGTTGGCCGCGCGCTACACTGCGCTCGACCACCCCGCCGCGCGCGAAGTGGTCGATTGGTTGAACGGCGGCTATGCTATCACTGGCGAAATGCTACAGACGCAATGAAGGATTGTGAATAATGCCCGGACCCTTGCACGGCATCCGTATCATCGAATTTGCGGGTATCGGCCCCGGCCCGTACTGCGGGATGATGCTTGCCGACCATGGCGCGGAAGTCATCCGCATCGACCGCCCTGGCGCGATGTTGCTGCGCCAAGACCCGTTGGCGCGCAGCCGCCGCTCAATCTGCCTCGACATGAAAAACCCCGATGCGGTGGCCATCGCGCGGGATTTATGCCGGGGTGCCGATGGCATAATCGAGGGGTATCGCCCCGGCGTGATGGAGCGGCTCGGGCTTGGCCCCGACGTTCTCATCGCCGACAATCCAGCGCTGGTTTACGGGCGGATGACGGGGTGGGGGCAATATGGCCCCTATGCACAGTCCGCCGGGCACGACATCAACTATATCGCGCTGTCGGGCGTACTCCACACCATCGGCCGCGCGGGCGAACGCCCCGTGCCGCCGGTCAACTATATCGGCGATTTTGGCGGCGGCGGCATGATGCTGGCATTCGGGATGGTCAGCGCCATATTGGGTGTCAAAAATGGAGCTAAGGGGCAGGTTATCGATTGCGCGATGACCGACGGTTCGGCCGTCATCGCCTCGATGATCTGGGGTGCGCGGGCGCTGGGCGTGTGGGCGGACGAGCGTGAGGTCAACCGCCTCGACGGCGGCGCACCCTATTATGACACTTATGAATGCAGCGATGGCAAATATGTCGCCATCGGCTCGATCGAGCCGCAATTTTACGCATTGCTCCGCCAAGCGACGGGGCTGGACGCGGACACGGATTTCGATGCGCAAACCGATCAGTCAAAATGGCCAGCGCTCAAGGTTAAAATGGCCGATCTTTTCAAAACCAAATCGCGCGGCGAATGGTGCGCGATCATGGAGATGACCGACATTTGCTTTGCGCCTGTGCTCAGCATGGATGAGGCACCGGATCACCCGCACAATGTCGCGCGGCAGACCTTCATCGACGTTGGCGGTACGATCATGCCCGCGCCCGCGCCGCGCTATTCGGCAACACTGACCGATCATCCGACGCCCGCCCCGGCTTTGGGCGCGGATGGAGATGCGCTAATGGCAGAGCTTGGCTATGACGCCGCCAAAATCGCCGCTGCGCGTGATTGTGGTGCTTTACGATGACGAGTGAGCATGCGCCGCATCCAGAATATAGGGAGGGGTCAGACGCCCGCACGCTGCGCGATGCCTTGGGATGCTTTGCGACGGGCGTGACGATTGTCACCGCGATGGACACGCCGCGTCAGCCTGCTGACGGGAAAGATGAGAGTGGCGGCATTCCCATCGGATTGACGGTCAACAGCTTTACCTCGGTGTCACTCGACCCGCCGCTGTTGCTCGTGTGTATTGCCAACAGCGCTGGAACTGCATCCATCCTCGCCTCGGCGGAACGTTTTGCGGTCAACATGTTGCGCATGGGGCAAGAGCCTGAGTCAAACCGCTTTGCTGGCAAGGGAGAGGACCGCTTCGCCGCGACCGATTGGTCGGTTGGCGAATATGGTACGCCGATGATCAATGGCTCGCTGGCCAGTTTTGAATGCGCGCGCCACACGGTGCACGATGCGGGCGACCATTTCATCCTTGTTGGCCGCGTGCTCAAGGCAAAGTTCGAGCCGCATGGCGACCCGCTGCTCTATTTTCGGGGGAACTATCGGCGGGTCGATGGGGGGTGATGGGGGCCTTTCCTACAACCATTCAGGCGTGATAAGATGCAGCTTATTTTGTAAGTTTTGGCTCTTTGAACATGTTAATCGGCATCACTTATCCCTCTCCCCCCTTGTGGGGAGAGGGATGCGCAGACTTGCAAACTTGTTTGCTAGTCGTAGCTGGGTGTGGGGGATAATTTCTTCTCCGCGTCTTTGTGCCTCTGCGCGAACATTCTTTCTTCCGTCATTGCGAGCCACCTTCAGGTGGCGTGGCAGTCCAGTCTATGGCACCGCTTCTGGATTGCCGCGCTCCCTTACGTTCGCTCGCAAAGACGAGCGCAGATAGAGCGAGGTGTATTAAGTTTACACCACAGCCCAAAAACACCCCTGCAACCCGCAGGGGGTCGTTGTTTTACCCCCTGTTTAGTGTCAACCACCTCGGGTTTGCCTGCAAAGACGAGCGAAGAAAAATAGCTGGCTCGCAAGACAATGTAAGGAGTGGTGAGCCCTGCTGGGCTCGAACCAGCGACCTAATGATTAAAAGTCATTTGCTCTACCAACTGAGCTAAGGGCCCCAAATTCACTTGGGCAATACCATGCGGCATTGAGGCGCCCCCCTAGAGCGGAGCGGAGCGAAGGTCAACGCTGCTTTACGCGACTGGGCCTGCCAATGCGTGTGGCAATATGTCGAACGTTCAGCCCAGTGACCGGATCACGCCAATCACCCGCTATCATAGCAAGCGGGCCAGTCACGAAGCGGCGGCCCTGCCAATGCGGGTGCGGGATGGAAAGCGCGGGCGATTGCCACAGGCCGCCGCTCCACAAGATGATGTCGAGGTCGAGCACGCGCCCGCCCCAGCGTTGGCCACGTCGGCGTCCGAATGCACGCTCAATTTGTTTGAAAAGGGACAAAAGATCGAGCGGGGACAGGGCGGTAGAGATCAATGCTGCGGCATTGGCATAGCGGCGCTGTGAAGGGCCTAAGGGCGCGGATTGCTGGGTTGACGATGCCGCGTATAGGACCACATCATTGGCCTGCAAATACGCCATTGCGGCGGCGAGAATCGATTCGGGTCGCCCAAAGCGGCCATGCGGGCGATTGCTGCCCAGCGCGATGGCATAAAGGTGGTTAGGAGAGATGGGCAGAGAATTCATCTAACAAAGCCGCGTATAGGTCACGTTTGAACGGAACGATCAGGTCAACGATGCGGTGCGGTGCGACCCATTGCCAGGCGCGGAACTCTTGATGATCGGTGGCAATGTCGATGGCGTCATCTTGGCCATCAAAATGCATCACAAACCAGTGCTGCCGCTGCCCACGATATTTTCCGCCCCACATTTTGCCCGCCAGATGGGGGGGTAGGTCGTAAAAATACTCGCTGGCGGAACGCGCGGCAATGGTAACGAGGGCCGCATGCACGCCCGTTTCTTCGCGTAATTCGCGCAAAGCCGCTGCTTCAGGCTCTTCGCCCTCGTCGATCCCGCCTTGTGGCATCTGCCAGGCCTCATTGCCGGTATCGAGCCGTTGGCCGACGAATATCTGCTTTTGGCGGTTGAGCAGCATGATCCCGGCACAGGGCCGATAGGGCAGGTGGCTGTATGGATCGTTCATTATGCCCCCATAGCGCAGCTTTTTTATGCTGGGGAACAAAATCTATTTGGCCTCACGGCATAAGGCGGCGTAGGGAAACGTTGTAAAGCGAAACTGGGTCAGAAAGCCAAGAACGATGGCGTCAGCCGCACAAAGCACAACAAGCTCTTCACCGACACAAAGCCAATCCGAATCCGTTGTCATCCGCTTTGCGGGCGATTCGGGCGATGGGATGCAGCTGACGGGGGGGCAATTCACGCTCTCCACCGCGCTCAGCGGCAATGATCTGGCGACCTTCCCGGACTTTCCTGCCGAAATCCGCGCACCGCAAGGGACGCTGTTCGGCGTGTCGGCGTTCCAGATTAACTTTGGATCGGACGAGATTGATACCGCTGGCGACGCACCCGATATTTTGGTCGCGATGAACCCGGCGGCGCTTAAAACCAATGTCGGCGCGCTCAAACTCGGCGGGCTCATCATCGCTGATGTTGGCGAGTTTACCGACCGCAATCTGGCCAAGGCCAAATATGACGCGAACCCGCTAGAGGATGACAGTCTTGGCAAGTGGCAACTAATCCCGATCAATATTTCCGCGCTGACATTAGCGGCAGTAAAGCCTTTTGGCTTGGGAACCAAAGACGCGCTGCGCTGCAAAAATATGTGGACGCTGGGCCTAGCGCTGTGGATGTTCGACCGCGACCGCCAGCCGCTCGTCAACTGGCTGAACGCCAAATTCGCAAAGAAGCCCGAACTGGCAGAAGCAAATATCGCGGCGCTCAATGCTGGTCATGCTTATGGCGAGACGGTTGAACTGGGCGGGCATGTGCACCAGCATCATGTCGCACCAGCGGCGGCCGAGCCGGGGCTTTATCGCACAATGACGGGGGCGGAAGCGGTCGCGCTAGGCCTGGTCGCGGGGGCTGGGCTTGCCAATTTGCCGATGTTCTTTGGCGGTTATCCAATAACCCCTGCATCGTCGATTTTGCACTATCTGTCGGGCCTCAAAGAATATGGCGTGACCACATTTCAGGCCGAGGACGAGATCGCAGCGATCACATCCGCAATTGGCGCGAGCTATGCGGGCAGTTTAGGTGTCACGTCGTCGTCTGGCCCCGGAATCGCGCTTAAGACCGAGGCGATGGGCCTTGCCATCATGACCGAATTGCCGCTGGTCATCATCAATTCACAGCGCGGCGGACCATCGACTGGCTTGCCGACTAAAACCGAGCAGAGCGACCTGTATCAAGCAGTATATGGCCGTAATGGCGACGCGCCGCTGCCCGTCATCGCAGCGCGCTCGGCAGGTGACGCGTTCGATTGCGCGATCGAGGCGGTGCGAATAGCTACGCAGTATATGACTCCGGTGATGCTGTTGACCGATGGCTATATTGCTAACGCAGCGGAGCCGTGGAAGGTTCCAGACATGGCAAATTATGAGCCATTTCCAGTGAGATTTCTCGATACGGTTCCGGAAGGTGGCTTCAAACCCTATGCGCGCGATAACAAATTGGCGCGCCCATGGGTAAAGCCGGGAACGCCGGACCTGCTCCATCGTATCGGCGGGATCGAGAAGGCGCTAGGCACGGGCAACATCGACTATTCGCCTGAAACGCATCAGGCGATGACCGATATTCGCCAAGCCAAGGTGGCGGGGATCGCGGTTCCCGATCAGGAGATCGCGTTGGGCGCGGCGGGTGCGACGCTGTGCGTTATTGGCTGGGGTTCCACCTATGGCCCAATCCATCAGGCGGTGCGGCGGATGCGCGCCAAGGGGCTCGACGTCGCGCACATCCATGTCCGCCATATCTGGCCGATGCCGGGCAATTTGGGCGAATTGCTCAAAGGGTTTGGCCGTGTATTGGTTCCAGAAATGAATACTGGTCAGCTCAAAACTTTGCTACGTGACCAGTTCCTTGTCGACGCCAGACCGCTCAACAAGGTCTCGGGGCAACCCTTCACCATTGCCGAGATTGAAGCGGCGATTGCGGGAGAACTCGCATGAATGACATGACCCCAATCACCAAAGCGACAACAATCAAGGACTGGGAGAGCGATCAGGAAGTTCGTTGGTGCCCGGGATGCGGCGACTATGCGATCCTGAAAGCCGTGCAGCGCACCATGCCCGAAATCGGCGGCACACCCGAAAACACCGTGTTCGTCAGCGGGATCGGCTGTTCATCGCGCTTCCCTTATTATATGGAAACATACGGTTTTCACACGATTCACGGTCGCGCACCGGCAGTTGCAACAGGGGTTAAGCTCGCCAATCCAGACCTCGATGTGTGGATTATCACAGGCGATGGCGATGCGCTGTCCATCGGCGGCAACCACACATTTCATCTGTTGCGCCGCAACCTCAATTGCCAATTTCTGTTGTTCAACAACGAGATTTATGGCCTGACCAAGGGTCAATATTCACCAACCAGCGCGATAGGCACGCGGTCCCCCTCTACCCCTTATGGCAGCGTCGATCGCCCGGCGCAGGCATGCGCCTTTGCCCTAGGGGCTGGGGCGCGTTTCGTAGCCCGTGCGATTGACGTCTCTAAAAATCTGCCTGACGTTCTTAAGGCGGGACATGCGCACAAGGGCACAGCATTTATCGAGATATTCCAAAACTGTATCGTCTATAATGATGATGTCTTCGCGGGCTTCACAGAAAAGGCCAACGCCCATCACCAACTGTGGCTGACGCATGGCGAACCGATGCTATTTGGCAGCGAGAAGAGCGGTGGTGTTAAAGGAATTGCGCTCGACCGTGATCGTCTGGAACTAAAAGTCGTCGAAGTGGCCGACAGCGATTGGCAGGCGGTTGGTGTGCTGGTCCACGACGTTACCAACCGCAGCGTCGCGCATATGCTGGTTGAGATGCGCTTTGGCGAGTATCCGATGGCGCTTGGCGTTCTCTATGACGACCCGCGCCCGACTTTCGACGATGCGGTGATGGAACAGATTGCCACGGCGTCTGTGGGCAAGACCCCAGACCTTTCGGCGCTGCTCAAAAAAGGGCAAACGTGGACCGTTACCGGATAATTGGTAATATTGGACACGCGACACATATGGATTTGAAGGCGGGAGAGCGGGCAGGGCACCTGATTGCAGCTGGGCGGCGCTTTGCTGCGGGCGCGCGCGCGGCGCGGCTCGCTTCGCTGTTCCCGCAATCACTGACCGACTCGATTATCCGGCGTTTCGAGAGCGGCGTGGTCTGTGGCCAGCTTGAGGTGACATTGCCCGATGGCTCGTCACGCCAGTTGCTAGGGCAGCAACCCGGCCCGCATGCGACGCTGGCGCTCATCCACTGGCGCGCCCTATGGCGCCTTAAACTGGCAGGGTCGGTGGGCTGGTATCAGGCGTGGCTGACGGGCGATTGGAACAGCGAAGAGCCGGTTCAACTGTTCGCTTTCTTTTCAGCGAACCGGCATAGCCTGTCTGCCAAGGCGCGTTCGCGTGGGCCGGTGCGCTGGTTCAACCGCTGGCTGCATCGCAATAGGCATAATGACCGCAGCGGCGCGCGCCGCAATGTCGAGGCGCATTATGACTTGGGTAATGCGTTTTACGCGGCGTGGCTTGACCCCAGCATGACCTATTCGAGTGCGATGTTCGATCCTAGCGAGGATGGTGAAGCACTAGAGGGGGCGCAGCATCGCAAGATCGACGCGATTTTGAGCAGGTTGAATCTCTCGAAGGGTGACAGTCTGCTGGAAATAGGGTCGGGCTGGGGCGGACTGGCCGTGCGCGCACTTGAGCGTTTTGGCGTGACTTATACGGGGCTTACCCTGTCCGCAGAGCAGGCCGAATGGGCGCGGCAATCGGTTGGGCAATCGGGTGGTGAGGACGATGCGCACTTTCTGTTACAAGATTATCGCGATGCATCCGGGCAATATGATGCGATCGCCAGCGTCGAGATGGTCGAGGCGGTGGGGCACGAATATTGGCCCGATTACCTCGATGCGATAGCGCGGTTGCTCAAGCCAAATGGGCGGGCGGCAGTTCAATATATCGCCATCGACGACGCGCTGTTCGCGGATTATGCCGCCAATACCGATTTCATCCAGACCTATATTTTCCCCGGCGGCTGTTTGGTGTCAGCCTCGGAGTTTCGCGCGCTGGCACAGGCGCGCGGGCTGAGGTGGCAGGATCAGGTGGATTTCCCGCTCGACTATGCACGGACGCTGGAAATGTGGCGGGCGCGCTATGATGCCGCGCGGGCCGAGGGTCGTTTGCCCGCTGCTTTCGATGCCGAGTTTGACCAGATGTGGCGCTATTATTTGATGTATTGCGAGGGTGGATTTCGCGGTGGCGGGATCACGGTCGCGCAAGTGACGCTGGTGAAGAGTTAGGGCTAGGTTGACACGAAACAGGGGGTGAATCGATTCACGAGTCCCAGTTTTGCGTGGTTTTTTGGTTATGCCCCAACTGTGGTGTCAACTTAATACAGTCGTATGATAGACTTAATACACTTCCTCCTTCTTGTGCTCCGGCGAGAGGCCGGAGCGGTGGCCGACAGGTGCTGCTCCTGATTGCCAGCGCTCCGGACTAAATCCGGAGCACAGCAAAGAGAGAGAGATTTCACGCGGAGACGCGGAGACGCGAAGAAAGTCAAACCTCCCCATCATGGGGAGGTGTTGTTGGCGCCGATTAACATGTCCAAAGAGCCGAGAGCTTTGCCAAAGCCCGCGCGCAATCTATCATGACCGAATGGCTGTAGGAAAGGGGCGTCTTGTTTCCAGTGGCCGGGCCCTAACGCGGCAGTTTCACAAACGCCGTTGAATCGAATCCGGCGAGGATGAGGTCGAGGATGGCCTGTGCGACCACAGACGGTTCCTTGACTGTGCTGGCATCCTCACCCGGATAGGCGCGGGCGCGCATGTCGGTGCGGGTTGCGCCTGGGTCGATGATTGCAGTGCGGACATTGGAGACGTTACGCATTTCCTCGCCAAAGGCGGTGACGAGGTTTTCAAGCGCGGCCTTGCTTGCGCCATAAGCGCCCCAATAGGCGCGCGGGGTGCGCGCGACGCTCGACGTTAGCGCGATGAGTTTGCCCGCGTCGGCGCGGCGCAACAATGGTTCGCACGCGGCAATCATCGCTTGCTGTGCGAGCACGTTGAGCGTGAACAGGCGGTTGAACTCCTTGCCATCCACTGACGCAATCGGTGCCAAAGTGCCAAGCATGGCGGCGTTTAGGACAAGAATGTCGAGTTTTTGCCAACGCTGCGCAATCGCCGCCGTCAATCGCGAAATAGTGTCACCATCCGCCATATCGAGCGGGGCGATGGTGGCGCTGCCGCCTGCTTCGTGGATGCGTTCCTCGACCGCCTCGAGCGCCGCCGCATCGCGCGCAACCAGCACGACATGCGCGCCAGCATGGGCCAGCGCCTCGGCTGTTGCCGCGCCGATGCCGCGACTTGCCCCGGTTATAAGGGCAATTTGACCCGCCAATATAGTCATCACATCGTCCGTTCTGCGAATAGCGCAAATTGGTTTTGAACATCCTGTTCATCATGATCGGTAAGGCTGGTCGGATATTCGCCGGTAAAACAGGCGTCGCAATGTTGCGGGCAGGCGTTGTTGCGCGCATTTTCGCCCATGGCGCGATAGAGACCGTCGATCGAGAGGAATGCCAGACTGTCCGCCTCGATATATTTGGCCATTGCGGCGACATCCATTTGTGCGGCGAGCAGCTTGCTTCTCTCCGGCGTATCTACCCCGTAAAAGCAGCTATATTCATAGGGCGGGCTGGCGATGCGCATATGCACTTCGGCTGCGCCCGCTTCGCGCATCATTTGCACAATTTGCAAGCTGGTGGTGCCGCGCACTATCGAATCATCGATCAAGATGACGCGCTTGCCTTCAACAATCGCGCGATTGGCGTTATGCTTGCGCTTAACGCCTGCGTGGCGCGCGCCATCGGATGGCTGGATGAAGGTCCGCCCGACATAGTGCGAGCGGATGATACCCAGTTCAAAAGGAATGCCTGATTGCTGGGCATAGCCGATAGCCGCCGGAACGCCGCTGTCGGGCACCGGAACCACCAGATCGGCGTCAATCATCGCCTCCTTGGCCAGTTCAACACCAATTTGTTTGCGCACCGCATAGACCGATTTACCGCCCATGACCGAATCTGGACGGCTGAAATAAACATGTTCGAATATACAGGGGCGCGGATTGGGCCTGCCGAACGGGCGGTGGCTGCTGATGCGGCCATCTGCGCGCACTTCGACCAGTTCGCCCGGTTCAATCTCTCGCACAAACTCCGCGCCAACGACGTCGAGAGCCACGGTTTCGCTGGCAAAGACGGTTGCCCCGCCAGAGTCTTTTGGGCCGATTTTCCCCATGACCAGCGGGCGGATGCCCAACGGGTCGCGGCACGCAATCATACGCTTGGGTGTCATACAGATCAGCGAATAGGCACCCTCGACCATCCGCAACGCATCGACGAAGCGATCGAGCAATTTGGGGAAGCGGCTGGTGGCGATCAGATGAATGATAACTTCGGTGTCGGAAGTTGACTGGAAAATCGATCCCTTGTTCACCAGTTCATGCTTGAGATGCATCGCGTTCGAGATATTGCCATTATGGGCAATCGCGAACCCGCCGCGCGCAAGGTCGGCAAAGAGCGGTTGGACATTGCGCAGCCCCGTTCCGCCCGTGGTTGAATAGCGGACATGCCCGGCAGCCATTTCACCGGGCAATTCGGCCAAGGCAGCGGGGCTAGAGAAATTCTCTGCGACATGGCCGAGGCCGCGCCGCGAATAAAATTCCGTTCCGTCAAAGCTGGTGATGCCCACGGCTTCCTGTCCGCGATGTTGGAGCGCATGGAGGCCAAGCGCAACGACGCTGGCCGCAGAGTCGCACCCCGTAATGCCAAAGATGCCGCATTCTTCGCGCAGTTTATCGTCATCGAACGGATTGGTGCTGATCATATCCCTGCCGTATCGTCGCTGCTGTGTGAGCGCCTATAGGGGGGGCACCGACCATTGTCGCCCCTCAATTATAGCATTTTCTTGACAAGCACGTGCAATACCCACTTATCGTCGCCGTCATGCCACTTAAAGCTGAAACCAGTTCGACCTTGCAGCCCAAATATGACGACAAGGGGTTAATCACCGCAGTTGTTACCGACCGTGTTTCCGGTGCGCTGTTGATGGTCGCCCACATGAACGCCGAGGCGCTTAGCGCGACACAGGTGACGGGCGTAGCGCATTTTTGGTCGCGTAGCCGGGCGGCGCTCTGGCGCAAGGGCGAGACATCGGGCAATGAACTGGTGGTCCGCGAAATGCGCGTGGATTGCGATCAGGATTGTGTGTGGCTGATCGTCGATCCGGCTGGTCCGGCGTGCCACACCGGCGCAGCAAGCTGTTTTTACCGCAGCGTCCAAAATGATGGTAGCTTGGATGGCGGCGCATGAGGGGCGCGGTTGTGATAATAGCGCTGCTGTTGGCGGGCTGTGATGGACGCCCACCCGATGCGGCGGCGATAGACAGCGGCAACCCGCTCGACGTCGCGGCGCGCGATGCCAATTTGATTGTTGACCCTGATACGACTGCGCCGATGGGGCTGTATGAGCAACTAGGCGCCGCCGGGACCGATGGCCTGTGTGTGTCGGGTGAGGGTGACGGCGACCTGCGCTTTGGCGTGGTGATGCATTTTGGACCGACATTGGTCTGTGAGGGGCAGGGGGAGGTGACACATGACGGCGCGCACCTCTCGCTCCGCTTCGATAATGCAGATTGTGCGATTGAATTGGCCTATGATGGCCGCTCGCTTCGCTTTCCAGGCAGCGTGCCCGACGGGTGTAAGGCCGTATGCGGAGCGCGCGCGTCGATGGCTGGCGGCTCCATGGCCCGCACAGGCTGGTCAAATGATGATGCGCAAAGGCTATTTTCACGCCGCGATGCGCTGCATCAACGCGCGCCGCGACCATTATGCATGTGAACCATTGACGTTTACGTAAGGGTTTCTTACGCCGTGACAATGCACAGCGAATATGGCCAATCGCATATCGATACGCACGACGAGTCCGGGCGCGATAATTTTACGATAACCGACCTTTCGGGCGAGTTTGGGGTCACGGCGCGTGCGCTGCGATTTTACGAAGACGAAGGGCTGATCGCCCCGTCGCGGCGCGGCATTTCGCGTATCTATTCGCGGCGCGACCGTGCGCGGTTGGCGTGGATACTCCGCGCCAAACGGGTGGGGTTCAGCCTGTCGCAGATCCGCGAGATGATCGACCTTTACGACCTTGGCGATGGGCGGCGCACGCAGCGCGAAGTGACAATAGAGATGTGCCGGACGCGCATTGCCTTCCTCAAGCAACAGCGCCGCGATATTGACAGTTCGATTGATGAACTGGAACATTTTATCACCAGAGTTGAAACGGCTACAACTGCAAAATGAAGTGACCGCGACGTGCGGCAGGAGAGTGACATGCCTACCTATAAAGCCCCCGTCACAGACACATTATTCGTTTTGAACGATGTGCTGGATGTTGATCGCTATGCCAATTTGCCGGGGTTTGAGAACGCCAGCGCCGACATGATCGAAGCGATTTTGAGCGAAGGCGCAAAGTTCGTCGAGAATGAAATCTTTCCGCTCAATATGGTCGGCGACAAACAGGGCTGCACCCGCGCCGCCGACGGTTCGGTGACGACGCCAGCGGGGTTCAAGGCGGCCTATGACGCCTATTGCGCCGCTGGTTGGGGAACATTGTCGGCACCAGAACAATATGGCGGGCAGGACATGCCGCATGTCCTGTCGATGGCCTTTACCGAATATATGTCAGCTGCGAACATGGCCTTTGCCATGTATCCCGGCCTGACCCACGGCGCGGTATCGGCGATATTGGTCAAGGGCAGCGACGAGCTGAAGGCCATTTACGCCCCCAACATGATTTCGGGTAAATGGACGGGGACGATGAATCTGACCGAGCCGCATTGCGGCACTGATTTGGGGCTTATCCGTACCAAGGCGGTGCCGGGTGCCGATGGCAGCTATGCCATTACGGGGACCAAGATTTTCATTTCGTCGGGCGAACATGATCTGGCCGAAAACATCATCCACCTCGTGCTGGCCAAGACTCCCGATGCGCCCGACAGCGTCAAGGGTATATCGCTGTTCGTGGTGCCCAAGTTCCTCGTCAATGCCGACGGCAGCTTGGGTGCGCGTAACCCGCTGAGCTGTGGGTCGCTGGAACATAAAATGGGGATTCACGGTAATTCCACCTGTGTCATGAACTATGACGGGGCCACGGGCTACCTAGTGGGCGATGAGAATAAGGGGCTGGCGGCGATGTTCATCATGATGAACATTGCGCGCCTAGGCGTCGGGCAACAGGGGCTTGGCGTGGCCGAGATCGCCTATCAAAATGCCGCAGCCTATGCGAATGAGCGGCGTCAGGGCAGGGCGCTGACCGGACCGCAGGATCTATCGGAAAAAGCCGACACATTATTCGTTCACCCCGATGTACGGCGGATGTTAATGGACTCAAAGGCTTTGACTGAGGGGCTGCGCGCGCTGTGCCTGTGGGGCGCATTACAAGCAGACCTGATCCATAAAGCGCAGACAGAGGAGGAGCGGCAAATGGCCGATGACCTACTGTCGCTACTGACACCTGTTATTAAAGGTTATGGGACTGACAAGGGCTATGATGTGGCCACTAACGCGCAACAGGTGTTCGGTGGTCATGGCTATGTTGGTGAATCGGGGATGGAACAATTTGTCCGTGATGCCCGCATCACGATGATTTACGAAGGTGCGAATGGCGTGCAGGCGATGGATTTGGTCGGGCGCAAGCTGGCGCAAAATGGCGGGCGGGCGGTGCAGGCGCTGTTCGCATTGGTCGACGGCGAATGTGCGGTGGCTAAAGGCGACGAACGTTTGGCGGACTTTGCCGGGCGGCTGGAGAAAGCCAATGGCGAGATGAAAGCCGCGACGATGTGGTTCATGCAAAACGGCATGACCAACCCCAATGCTATCGGCGCGGGGGCGTATCATTATATGCACATCATGGGGATTGTCGCGATGGGCCTGATGTGGCTCAGGATGGCGAGCGCAGCGCAGGCAAAGTTGGATGCGGGCGATGGGAATGCCAATTTCTATTCAGCCAAGCTGGTCACTGCGCGCTATTTTGCCGAACGTATCATGCCAGATGCCGGTTCGCTGCGCCGCAAGATCGAGGCTGGGCCGGACGCGATCATGGCGCTGGATGCGGAGATGTTTGCGGTGGCGTGAGAGTATGGGATGACGTCATTGCGAGCGACCGTAAGGGAGCGCGGCAATCCAGCTTCTTGGCCAGATATATGGATTGCTTCGTCGCTACACTCCTCGCAATGACGAGGAGGGGCGTGGTGTTCCCTGTTACCGCCGCATGCATTGCGCCGTTTGGTTGCGAGCAAACTCATCGCAATTCCATAAGGCGCGCTCAAGCCCGCGCTGCTCATCGCGCAAATAGCTGAAGCTCATCGACGCGCGCGCCATGGCGCTCATGTCCTCAGTAGCAGGGATGAGTTGTGGGTTGGTCCAGCCCATGACCTTGCAATAGGCGCGGGTGCCGCACGCCGCTTCGGCCAGCGCAGGGAATGTGTCAGGCGTTTGGCCACGTTCCAGCGTCAATATGATAGTGTCGCCTAGCATCCGGTTTTGGCGCGGAACCACCGCTGCTATCGCCGCCGCAACCGCTGCGTCGGAGACAATTACCGTCGGTGCGGCATATTCTGGCAAGATACCCGCTCCGGCATGCACAGGCGACAAATGCGCCAACCCGGCTTGCATCGGCTCCTGCCCATTGCCTAGCCCGCGATAGGCACCGGGTGATCCCCAAAAGCCCGGCCAGCGGAAAAACAGGTGGGTGCCGACCTGTGCCAGCTTTTCCAGTGAAGGGCTCCAATAGGGGCGCACCCAGTCGGTGTGATAATGGGTGGCAAGGCCGACAGGTCGATAGACAGCGCCGTTCAGTGCGTCGATGGCGATGCCGCGCGCGCGCGCCCACGCGGTGTCGCTATAGCGGCGACGCAGCGCGCCATCACAAGTGAAGGTGAATTGACAGCCCGTTCTGCGCTCGCTGCCCTGAAACACGGTACCGCAAATGCTCTTTGGAAAGGCGGGGTGGCGGGCGCGGTTGATGATGACCTGCGCCACTGCGCGCTGTCCGGTCGCATCGTCGCCAGCCTCATACAAGACCGCAGCAGCGAGACAATCGACCGCGCGCGCAGCGTTGAGGGCATCGCCCGTGAAGCGATACGGCGCAGCGGAAGGGAAGTCGCCGCCGACGAACGCTTGGCTAGCATTGGCAGTGCGCGCATCCTGCGGCGACATATCCATCAGCGCGACAGGCTCGACAACGGGTGGGGCAGGACTTGCTCGCGGCAAATCACCATGCGACGCGAGTAATATCACCATTGCCCCAATGCCGATTGCCGATAAAATTGCGGCGATTGCTGCTACTATCGACAATGCGAATAGTGGGTTACGTGTATTTGAGGGCACCGCAAGTGCCACTCATAATTCCGGCAGGAAATCCGGAACCGAGAGATAGCGCTCGCCCGTATCATAATTAAACGCCAGCACGCGCGCGCCAGCGTTTAGCAAAGGCAATTGCTGTGCGACCGCCGCCAGTGTCGCGCCCGATGATATGCCGACCAGCATCCCTTCTTCGCGCGCGCACCGCCGCGCCATTTCCTTGGCATCGCCTGGGTCAACCTGAATGACGCCGTCGAGCAACTGCGTGTGCAAATTGGCTGGAACGAAGCCCGCGCCAATCCCCTGTATCGCGTGCGGACCCGGCGCACCGCCCGAGATGACGGGGGAGAGGGTGGGTTCGACCGCAAACACTTTTAGCGCGGGCCAAGCGGCTTTGAGCACCTGTGCTGTGCCAGTGATATGACCGCCTGTACCGACGCCGGAGATGAGTGCGTCGATGGGCGCGTCAGCAAAATCGGCCAATATTTCCTGCGCAGTGGTGTGGACATGGGCATCAATATTGGCCGGGTTTTCAAATTGTTGCGGCATCCAGCTATTGGCCGTTTGTGACACCAGTTCGATGGCACGCTCGATAGCGCCCTTCATCCCTTTTTCGCGCGGGGTCAGGTCAAAGCTCGCGCCATAAGCCAGCATGAGCCGCCGTCGTTCGAGCGACATCGATTCGGGCATGACGAGGATCAGGCGATACCCCTTGACCGCCGCAACCATGGCAAGCCCGATGCCGGTATTGCCGCTGGTCGGTTCGATAATCGTCCCGCCGGATTTGAGCGAGCCGTCGGCTTCGGCCGCTTCGACCATGGCGAGGGCGATGCGATCCTTGATCGACCCGCCGGGGTTGCTGCGTTCGGACTTTACCCAAACCTCCGCTTCACCGAACAGGCGCTGGATACGGATGTGCGGCGTGTTGCCGATGGTGTCGAGAATATTTGCGGCTTTCATGGAGTTTTCTCCTTTAAGGGAGGGGCATCCCTATGCTGTGGGGCAAATGTGCGGGCATTGCGTAATTCCGGAAACAACCATGCCCACAGGCCTGTGACAAAGATAGCGCCGACCCCGCCAAAAACAACCGCGCCGATGGGGCCAAGAATCGCGGCGGCGAGGCCGGATTGCATCTCGCCAAGCTCGTTCGAAGCAGAGATAGCGAGGCCGGATACCGCGCTCACCCTGCCGCGCATCGCATCGGGGGTGTTGAGTTGCACCAAAGAGCCGCGAACATAGACGGAAAACATGTCGGCGGCCCCCAGAATTAGTAACATTAGCAGCGACAAAAGGAAGTTGGTCGAGAGGCCAAAGCCGATGGTGGCGAGGCCAAACAGCACCACCGACCACAGCATTTTCACCCCGACATTGCGGTTGATCGGCACAAAGGCAAGGAACAGCGCGACGGCAGATGCGCCTAGCGCAGGAGCAGCGCGCAATTGCCCCAGCCCTTCCGGTCCGACATGCAATATGTCGCGGGCATAGACGGGCAGCAGCGCGGTCGCCCCCGCCAATAACACAGCGAACAGATCAAGCGTGATCGCACCGAGCAAAAACCTCTCGCGCCACGTATAGCGCAGCCCGTCGGCCATTTGCCGCAGCGGGTGCACCGCGCGGTCGGGCGGGGGGGGCTGCACCGGCTTGACCCGGCCAATCAGCAAAGTCGATAGCAACAGTCCAGCCGCGCTGAGCCAATAAGGGAGCGCAGGCTGGAAGCCATAAATCCACCCACCCAGCGCAGGGCCAATCACCGACGCGGATTGCCAGGCGATCGAGCCCATCGCAATGGCGCGGGGCAGGAGTTCGGTTGGGACAATGTTGGGGGCAATTGCGCTCATCGCCGGGCCGACAAAGACCCGGGCAATGCCATGTGCTGCAGCTAGGCTGAACAATATAGGCAATGTCAGCATATCTTTGGCCGTCAAAAAGCCGAGAGAGAGCGCAACCAACAGGTCGATCATATTGGCCAATTGCGCGACGCGACGACGCTCTATTCTGTCGGCTACCCACCCAGCAACGGGGGTTAAGAGGGCCAGTGGGATGAACTGGATGAGGCCGAGCAGCCCCAGTTGAAACGCGGCTTCGCGCGGGGACATGCCGTAATCGCTGCGGGCGATGTCATAAACCTGCCAGCCGATGACCACGACCATCGCCATCGTCGCCATCACCGCCACAAAGCGCGATGCCCAATAATAGCGATAGTCGCGGATGGCGAGCGGGTGTGTGGGCGCGGAGGCGGTCATGGCTTTGCCTTAACGGTCGTTCCACCGAACATGCAACCTATGTTCAATTGGTAGGGCAATGGCATAGCTATCAGGCGATGCTGATAAAGCTGTCGAGCACGCGTTTGTCGCCAGCGGTTTCAAAGGTGATTTCAAGTTTGTTGCCGTCGATGTCGGATATAGTGCCATAACCGAACTTGTCGTGGAACACGCGCATGCCGATGGCAAGGTCGGCGCGCGGCTTTGCTTTGGTTGTGGCCGGGAGGGCCGCAGGCGTGCGGGCAGTCAGCGCGCGTTGCCAACCGGGGCCGTGACTTGCCGAGGGTGCGACATGGACGAAGGGATCGCCGCTCGCGGTCCAATTGGCTCGCCATGGAGTTCCGCCGCCGCTTAGGCTGCTTTCCTGCTCAACATGCTCGGCTGGCAATTCGGCGATGAAGCGCGAGGGAATGGCGCTTTGCCACTGGCCATAAACGCGGCGATTGGCGGCGTGCAATATGGTGCATTGCCGCCGCGCGCGGGTGATAGCAACATAGGCAAGCCGGCGTTCCTCCTCCAGTGATTTAAGGCCGCCTTCGTCGAGCGCGCGCTGTGATGGGAACAGCCCATCCTCCCACCCTGCAAGAAATAGTTGGTCAAACTCCAACCCCTTTGCGGCGTGGACCGTCATGATCGTAACGCTTGGTACGTCTTTGGCCGCATCATTGTCCATCACCAGCGCGACATGATCGAGGAAATCGCCGAGCGTTTCATATTCTTCCATCGCACGGACGAGTTCGGCCAGATTTTCTAGTCGCCCCGCTGCTTCGGCGCTTTTGTCCGCCTGTAGCATTGTCGTGTAACCCGATTCGTCGAGGATGAGTTGCGCCAACGCCGCATGACTTGTGGCAGTCGCCATGTCGCGCCACCGCACAATCGCTGTGGCAAAGCCCGCAAAGCCACGCCGCGCCTGTGGAGTGCCCTCATTGCTGGTAGCGAACATCGCGCACGCACTGAGCAGCGGCACGCTTTGGTCGCGCGCGAGGCGGTGTAACCCGGCGATTGCCTTGTCGCCTATGCCACGCTTGGGCATGTTGACGACGCGTTCAAACGCTAGGTCATCTGCGGGTTGGTTGACGAGCCGTAGATAGGCGATGGCGTCGCGGATTTCGGCGCGCTCGTAAAAGCGAAAGCCGCCGACGACGCGGTAGGGCACACCAATATGGATGAAGCGTTCCTCAAACTCGCGTGTCTGGAACCCTGCGCGAACCAATATAGCCGATTGGTCGAGCGACGCGCCAGAACGCATCTTGTCCTCCAATTGCTCGCCGACGCGGCGCGCTTCTTCTGGTCCATCCCACACACCGATGACGCGGACCTTGTCGCCCGCCTCTACTTCGGTCCATAATGTCTTGCCCAGCCGTTCACCATTTTGAGCAATCAG
>CXWL01012610.1_pt1 | contig 27490 bp, 29 predicted proteins | sample 590931 | NCBI WGS metagenome assembly CXWL01 (sample SAMEA3498368, study PRJEB10139) | groundwater metagenome | biome: water well; material: biofilm material | place: Germany | collected 2015-04-27 | reverse complement strand
ACGGGATCATGCTCATGAACGAGGGCAGCAGCATGGTGCCCATGACCACGCCGAAGAGCGCATCCTTGAAGCGGAACTCCATCAACGCGAAGGCGTAGCCGCCCATCGAGCAGAACAGCAGGGTCAGCGCAGTGGAGGCCAGCGCGACATAGACGCTCCAGCCCAGGTTGCGCCAGAACGGCATGCGCTCGGTCAGGATCTTGACGTTGGCCAGCAGGTCGTCGCCAAACCACAGCGGCGGCGGCAGGCTGTAGATCTCGGTGCGCGACTGGGTGGCAAAGACGAACATGAAATAGAACGGCGCCAGCATGGTCAGCATGCCGATGCCGACGATCACGTAGGCGGCCCAGGGGGCGAGGCGTTCGGTCTTCATCGCATGCCTGCCTCAGGCCGAGGGCCCACGCGGGCGCAGGGCCCGGTTGGTGAGCCAGGTGAGCACGGCCACCACGACGAACAGCAGCCACGACATCGCGCTGGCGCCGCCGAAGTCGTTGAAGTCGAACGCCATGCGGTACAGATAGACGGCCGAGGTCATGCCCGACTGGTCGGAGCCACCGCGGCCGCCGGTCAGGATGAAGGGCTCCTCGAAGATCTGCAGGCCGCCGATGACGCTGAGCGTGACGCCGAAGTAAATCATCGGCCGCAGGCTGGGCAGGGTGATGAACCAGAACTGCTGGAAGCGCCCGGCGCCGTCCATCCTGGCGGCTTCGTACAGGTCTTTCGGGATCGTCTGCAAGGCCGCCAGGTAGAGCACGACGTTGAAGCCCAGGTAGCGCCAGAAGATGATCGCCGCGATGGCCGGTTTGATGTATTCGGCCTGGCCCAGCCAGTCGATCTTTTCGCCACCGAAGAGCGCGTGCAGGCCGACGTTGATGAGGCCGAAATCGGTCGAGAAGAGCGAGCTGAACATGATGGCGATGGCCACCGTGGAGGTGATGTAGGGCAGGAAATAGGCGCCGATGACGCCGTCGCGCAGGGTCGTGAACGAGTTGTGGATGAAGACCGCCAGCGGGATCGCCACCAGGTGCTGCGGTACGCCCGAAGCCAGCGCCAGCCAGGCGGTGTTTTTCAGCGATTTCCAGAACCACTCGTCCTGCAGCGCAAAGGCAAAGTTGTCCCAGCCGACGTACTGCATGGCGTCGAGCCCGCTGGTGGGCTCCCACGACTGGAAGGCCAGGTAGAGCGAGAAGAACAGCGGGAAGACGCCGAAGACGGCAAACAGCACGAAGAACGGGCTCAGGAAGACGTAGGGCGCCCAGCTGGGCGGCAGGCGCAGGGCGGCGGGCAGTCTCATGGCTATCGGTGGGCGCGCCGTTCGAGCAGGCGCTGGGCATCGGCCAGCGCCTGCTGGATATCCTTGCCGCGGTCGAGCACGTTGTCGAGTTCGGTGCCCACCACTTCGTCGGCGAAATTGCTCTGCTTGTGTACCGGCGCGGCCTGGATGCGGCGAGCCGCGTCGCGCCACAGCAGCCGCGCCTTCTGGCCACCCAGGAAGGGCAGCGGTTCCTCGAAGAACGGGTCGTCGTGCGTCTCCAGCAGGGCCGGAAAGGCGTCGTAATCCTTGAACGCGGCAAACTGCAGCTCGCGCGTGAGCGTCATCATCTGGATGAACTCCCAGGCCAGCGCCTTGTTGGCCGCCGGCGCCTTGCGCGGCATGGCGTAGAAGGCGCCGCCGTAGGGGGAATAGACGCCGTCGGGGAATTGCGATGCGCGCCACAGGCCGCGCGTTTCGGGGGCCACCCACTTGTTGAGCTGGCCCACGATCCAGGCGCCCGAGAGCTCGGTGGCCAGGGTGCCGCGCTTGAAGCCCTCGGCCCATTCGTTGGACCAGGCGGCGACCTTGGCGTCGAGCTTGTTGCGGCGCACCTTGCGCGCCAGCTCGAAGGCGCGCACGAAGCGCGGCGTGGTCACCAGCGGGCGCGAGTCCTTGTCGAAATACAGGCCGTCGCCCGGTGTCATGCCGGTGCGCACGGCGATGTCCTTGATCTGCTGCACGTGCGCCACCAGGTAGGCGCCGGTGGCGGCCTTGATCTTGAGGCCGGCCTCGATATAGCTGTCCCACGAGCGCGTCAATTCGGCTTCGCCGACGCCGGCCTTGGCCAGGATATCGGCGCGGTGGAGCATGGTGCCGGGGCCGATATCGCTGGGCACCGCGACCACCGCGCCGGCGCGGTTGGTGGCCTGGTCGTAGGCGTAGGGCACGAAGCGCGGGCGGAAGCGGCCCACGTCGTAGGGCGCGCGCGCCAGGTCTTCGAGCCCGCCGCCCTGCGCAAAGCGGCCGACGTAGCTGACCTCCAGCGCCATCACGTCGGGCAGATAGACCGAGGTGGAGAGGGCCGTGGTCATGGCGGTGTGGTGGTCGATGTACTGCCGGCTCACGACCTTGATATCGACATCGGGGTGCAGCCGCCGCCACTGCGGAATCGCCGCCTCGACGATCTTGTCGACGAGCGGAAACGCGGCAATGGTCAACACCCGGGGCGCGGCCGCTTCAACCTTGGCAGCCGACAGCAGGCCGCACGCCAGCAGGGTGCGCCGGGTGGGCCGCCAACGTGTCATGTCTCCGCTCATTCCGCCCATTCCGGTTGTCACCGATATCCGATCCGACCCGGGAAACGATGATTTCCGGTCGCAGTGAAAGCGCTTTCAGAGCTTAGGGAGGCGGCTGCGATTTGTCAATCGGGGGTCGCCTGTGGGGTCGCCGGGATCAGCGCGAGGTCGGCGGCCCGCTCGACTCGCGCACGATGACGCGCGGCGCCGGCACCTCCACGGCCGGCTGCTCGCCGCGCAGCAGCTGCAGCATCGCCGCCGCCGCGCGCTGCCCCAGTTCGTAGGCCGGGTGGTGCACGGTGGTCAGGGGCGGCACGGCATAGCGCGCGATCGACAGGTCGTCGAAGCCGATCACCGAGACATCCTGCGGCACGCGCAGGGCGCGGCGGTGCAGCCCCAGGCAGGCACCGAACGCCATCTGGTCGTTGGCGGCAAAGACGGCCGTAAAGCGCTGCCGGTTGTCGAGCAGCCGGCCCACCGCGGTGAGCCCGCTCTCTTCGGTAAAGAGCCCCGGCACGGCCAGTTCGGGGTCGTAGCCGATGCCCGCCGCTTCCAGCGCGGCGCGATAGCCACGCTGGCGATCGATGGCGTCGGGGTGCCCGGGGTCGCCGGCGATGAAGGCGATGTGCCGGTGGCCCAGCGCGATGAGGTGCTGGGTGGCGAGCCGGGCCCCTTCGAGATGGTCGAAGTTCAGCGCGCACAGCCCGGGGGCCTTGAGGGTGCGGCCGGTCACGACCACGGGCAGGGCTTTGGCGCAGTGGCGCAAGGCGGCGTCGCTCAGGCGGCCGGTGAGCACGATGATGCCGTCCACCCGGCGGCCGCGCAGCACGTCGATGCAGCGCGACTCGACCGCGGCATTCCAGTGGCCGCTGACAAAGAGCGCGCTGTAGCCCGCGCGGTCGAGCTCGTCCTCGATGCCGCGCAGCGAGCCGCCGTAGAACGGGCTGTCGATGGCTTGCGTCACGACGCCGATGCTCAGCGTGCGCCCACCGGCCAACCCGCGCGCCACCGGGTTGGGCACAAAGCCGAGCCGGGCGATGACGGCATCCACGGCCGCCTTCTTCTTGGGGCTGACGCCGGCCGAGAGGTTGAGGATGCGCGACACCGTGCTGGCGGAAACACCGGCCGCCGCCGCCACCATCTCCAGCGTGACCGGGCCGCTGGGGCTGGCGGCCGGGGTCGGGCGTGGGGGGCGTGATCGGGTTGTGCTCATCAGGAAGTCTTCGGGCTTCGCCCCCCGGCATTCGCCCATGGGGCGGCCCGGCGGGCTCAGGGGCGGCGCGGTGTGGGCGGCCAGTTTATCGGCCCAGCGCCCACGCGCTGGGCGAAAATCCCGCGCCATGAATCTGCGCAAGCCCGGCGGGCTGGTCTATTCCACGGAGGGCGGCCGCATGTGCCCGGCCTGCCGCAAGCCAGTGGCTGGTTGCATTTGCACCCGTGCCGGCGCTGCCCAGGCTCGGCCCGCCAAGCCGGGCGACGGCGTGGTGCGGGTCAGCCGCGAGACGCAAGGCCGCGGCGGCAAGGCCGTGACGGTGGCGCGCGGCCTTGCGCTGGACGCCGCCGCGCTGGCGGCGCTGGGCAAACGGCTGCGCGCTGCGTGCGGCGCCGGCGGCACGGTGAAGGAGGGTGTGCTTGAAGTGCAGGGCGACCACGTCGTGCGCGTGATGGCGTGGCTGCAGAACGAGGGCTGGGTCGTCAAGCGGGCCGGCGGCTGAGCCGCCTGCTGCACCTCAATATCCCATGGCGGCCTGTTCGGAGCGCACGGCCCGGGTGATGCGTGCGGCCGCTTTGCGACGGAAGGCCATCGCCAGGCACAAACAGCCCTCAGGACGGTGAGTGCCCGGGCTCAGTCCAGGCGAATGGCCGTCGCGCGCCGCCCAGCGGCCAGCCCGGCCAGGCCGGCCAGCAGATAGGCCCAGGTGTGTGCTTCAGGCACGGCGGACACGTCGCCCGGGGTCACTGCCAGCGCAAGCCCCCACAGGCTCTTGCGCCAATCGCCCTGGAACCCCGTGTTGAAGTCGAATTGCCATGCCCGGTTCGCAACGAAGTACTCGGTACCGGACCAATAGGCCGCCTCGACGAAGTTGATGAACGGACCCATGTTCGTCAAGCCCCATGGCGGTGGTGGGCTCACGCAGACGTACGTGGAGGAAGCGCCGGGTTCGCACTCGCCCGGGTTGCCGAGCGTGTTGTAGAACAGGTGCGCCATCTCGCTGCCGGTGCTCCCGGCGTTGGCCGTGCCCTGCGCGCTGACGTTGTGGCCGCGGTCGGTCTCGCCGATGTAGCTGTTGTTGAAGTTGAAACTGATGCCGTTGATGGGATTGACGCTGGGCAGGCGCCAGTTGTCATAGACGTGCACACCGTCGGTGAAGCTCAGTGCAGCCGCCCAGGCCATGGCGTCATCCCAGTGCATGTAGCCGTTGACGGCGTGCCCGGTGGTGGACGCGTAGTTGGCGTCGGCCAGCCAGGTGACATTCAGCGCCGTGTCGTAGTACGCCTCGAAGGTGGCTGCGTTGCCGTCCAGGTCACGCCCCAACAGGGTGGCGTGCGCGTTCGTACAGATGGCGCACACGGTGACGGCCAGTAGCGGCACGTTGACTCTGCTTCTTGCCATTTCGTATCTCCTGCCCGTCAGGGTTTGCCGCCGCCGGCTTTCTGGCCGTCGTGCTTTTGCTGGGCGATATTGCCGCTGACCTCGTTCTGGGCGCGGTGCAGGCGTTTGCGCTCGGCGTGGGTCACCGTGCCGTCGGCCTTGGCCTTGCGTTCAGCCTTGCGCAGCGCTGCCTGTTGCTGCTGCAGTCGGTGTGCCTCGCGCTGGTTCAGTTCGCCGCTGGCCACGCCCTGGTCGATGCGCTGCTCCTGGTTGGCCTGGCGTTTGTCCACGCCCGGGGTGGCGGTGCCCGCCAGCGCGCAGGCGCCGCCCAAGGCCAGGACGACTGCGGCGATGAGGTTTCGTTGTGTGTTCATGTCTCGGTCTCAGTGGTTGAAGGTGGCGCGGCGGCGCGCAAGCAGGACCACGAAGCCCAGGCCGGCCACCAGCAGCAGCCCGTTCGAGGGCTCGGGCACGAGCGCCACGCGCAGCCGGCTGGTGTCGCCACCGGCGATGCCGGTGACGTGCATGGTGTGGTAGGCATCGGCAAAGGGCGAACCGCTGGCGTACATGCCGGTCACGCTGGCACTCAGCCAGGACTTCATGTAGAAGGAATCGCCCTCGTTGAACGTCATCGTCAGGTCGAAGGTCTGCGCGAAGTCGATCGGGTTCAGTTCCGGGCCGAGGCCCTGCCCCTCGACGAAGAGGCTGCCAAAGGCGTAGCTCGTCTCCAGGTAGTCGTCAAAGAACCCGGCAGCGCCGAAGACGCTGGTGCGCTGGTCTGTCACCGTGCCATCGACGGCGAACGTAAAGGTGTAGGTCGCGCTGCCGGTGCCGATGTAGGTGTAGCGCTGCACCGTCTCGGCGGTGGCGCTGGTGTGGTAGTAGTCGATGCCGACGTTTTGCGTGGGGTCGGCAGTCAGGAAGACCGAGACGTTGTGCGCGCCGGCACGCGCATGCAGGCTGGGTGTGGCCAACGGGCCTTCAAAGGTGGCCCAGGCCGCCATCGAGACGTCGCCGCCGAGTGTGTAGCTGGCCTGTTCGGGGTTGTCGGTGCCGAGTGGTGTTCCCTGGTAGTCGAATGCCGCCGATGTGAACCCTGGCCCGCCCAGCGTGGGCGTCGGGTCACCCGAAAGCCAGATGTCCCAGTGTTGGCACGTCGTGCAACCAATCGCAAACGTGCCGGCGGCAAAACCGTACGCGGTGGCGCCCGAGAGGTCTTGCGCCTGCAACGGGGCAGCACAGGCCAGGGCCAGCACGCTGGCGGCGATGGTGGTGAGGGTCTGGTGTTTCATGCGGCACTCGGTCTGTTGTGCGTCACCCGGGCAGGCGACACCGACAGCCTGAAGGCTAGGCACCTGCACGCGCTGCCCACAGCGTGACACCACCCGAAATTCGGTGCGGCGGTACCTGGTTTTCGCGCACAGCAGCGCCCAGGCGCCACGCGCCGACGGCATACGATGGCGACCATGACTGCCACCCCCATCAAAGAGCCCCGCCTGTGGTGCGACAACGGCTGGACCGCCCGCGTCGTGAAGAACAACGACGATGAAGGCTGGGCCGTCGAGATGATCAGGCAGGGCGAGCCCGAGCCTGCGCTGGTCGGCCCCTGGACGATGGGGCGCGACAAGAAGAACCCCAAGCCGCTGGATGCGGCAGCCTTCAATACGCTGGTCAAGACGGCCGCTGAATTCGTGCGCCGGCATGAGCAGCAACTGCAGGCCACGCTGCACCAGGAGGTGGCGGTCAGGCTGGCCTGCGGGCGCATCCGCGTGACGCTCGATATCGTGCCCGATGACGACGATCCGCATGCCCTGCTGCGCGCGCACAGCCCGGCCGGCGAGACCCTGGCCCAGGTGCGGGTGGCGGCGGGCTTCAAGCTCGACCGGGCCAGCGCCGGCGCCTGGGTCGAGGACGAGTTTCGCAAGCCGGGCTGAATGGCCGGCATGAACAGCCGGCATGAACAGCCGGCATGAACAGCCGGCATGAACGGCAGACGGGCCGGCGCGTCGATCAGACGCAGCCGCGAGGTTCCAGCTCCAGCGCGGTCAGCCACAACCGCACATCGAATTCAAGCTGGTGGTAGGCCGGCTCCATGTGCGTGCACAGCGCATAGAACGGCTTGTCGTGCGCGCGCTCCTTCAGGTGCGCCAGCTCGTGCACCACGATCATTCTCAGGAATGGCGCCGGTGCCTGCTTGAACAGGCTGGCCACCCGGATTTCACGCTTGGCCTTGAGCCGCGTGCCCTGCACGCGCGAGATGGCGGTGTGCGTGCCCAGCGCGTTGTTGATGACATGCAGCTTGTTGTCGTAGGCCACTTTGGCCAGCGGCTCCGCCGAGCGCAGATACTGGCTCTTGAGCGCGCCCACGTAGTCGTACAGCGCGCGGTCGGTGCGTACTTCATGCACTTCTGGATAGCGTTGCGCCAGACTCGGCCCCAGGCGGCCCTGTTCGATGAGCTGGCGCACCTGGAGCAACAGGTCCGCCGGGTAGCCGCCCAGGTATTTGAGCGCTGGCATCAACTCACGCGCGCCATCACCAGCACCAGGTTGTTGGCCGGCATCGGCACGCGCTCGCGCAGTTGCAGGCCGGCGGCCGCCGCCTGCTGCAGCACATCGGCCAGGCGGCGCAGGCCCCACGCGGCATGGCGCGCGCGCAGCTCGGCATCGAAGGCCAGGTTGCCCGCCGCGGTGGGCTCGCCGTCCACGAGAAAGGGTCCGTACAGCAGCAGCTGGCCCTGCGCCGACAGATGCCGCGCCGCGCCCTGCATCAGCGCGGCACAGGTCGGCCAGGGTGCGATATGCAGCAGGTTGGCGCAGAAGATGGCGTCAACCTGCGCCGGCACGGCGGCCCATGGCGTGGTCAGCACACCCAGCTGCAGCGGCGGCAGCACATTCGCAAGGCCGGTGCACCAGGCGGTGATCGACGCCAGTGCGCTTTGATTGCCATCGGTGGGCTGCCAGCGCCAACCCGGCAGGCCGCCAGCAAAGTGCGCCGCATGCTGGCCGCTGCCGCTGGCGATCTCCAACGCCAGGCCGTGCGCCGGCAAGACGCGCTGCAGCACCGACAGGATCGGAGCCTGGTTGCGCTCGGCGGCGGCGCTGTGCAGTCGGATGTCTGCTGGCATGTTGCGAGTCTATTGGCCCAGATCGACACACCGGCAAGGCCCGAGAATCCCCCCGCCATGGCACCCGCTCCCGATCGTTTCCGCGCCCGTCTTGTCTTGCAGACCCTGACCCGCGGCGACGGCCTGCTGGGCCTGCGCGCGGCGCCCGGCTTCGGCCCGCGCGCCGCACAAGTGACGGTGGCGCAGATCGACTGGACCTACAGCACCGAAAGCGGCCTGCGCTGGGATACGCCGGCGCCGGCGCGGTTGCTCGGCCGCCGCCCCGCAGCGACCGAATTGCTGCGCGGCGCCTGGGATCAACGTGTGCTGCTGCAGCGCGACCTGAGCGCCGAAGCCGATGCCCGTGATGCCCTGTGGGGTACGGGGCTGCGGCCATTGCCCAGCACCGCGCTGCAATGGCGCAGCGCCGCCGCCGCCGAGGGCCACGAAGGCCTGTGGACGCTGCCCGAAGAGGCGCAGTTCGGCGACTTCTTTGCCGACCAGGTACCGCGCCTGCAGGCCCGTGGCTGGCAGGTCGTGGTGCGGCCGGGCTTTGCCCACCAGAGTGTGCCGGTGGCGGCGTGGCGGCTGGTCATCGACCCGGATACCGGCGCCGAGCGCGGGCACGAGCCGGCGGCGCCGCTGGGCGCGCGCGTGCCGTCTGTGGCGGCGCTGCATCAGCCCAGGGATCAAGGCTCCTGGCTGCTCAGCCTGGGGGTCGAAGTGGACGGCGAGATGCTCGACCTGGCGCCCCTGCTGGCCGACCTGATCAAGCGCGACAGCCGCTGGCTCAGCGCGAGCGAAATCGCCGCCATCGACGATGCCGCGTTGATCCCGCTGCGCGCCCCGGGGGGCCGCCGCATCGACGCACCGGCGGCGCCGCTGAAGGCCATCGTCGGCGCGATGGTCGATCTGCTCACCGACCCGCGCCGCGGCGCGGCGGCGCCGGGTCCACTACGTCTGTCCACCTGGGAGGCGCAGCGCATCGAGGCCCTGCGCCTGGGCCTGCTGGAGACCCAGGCCGCGCGCGCCGGCAAGCACGGCGTATGGCAGTTGCAGGGCGATGCCGGCCTGGCGGCGCTGGCGCAGCGGCTGCGCCTGGCGGGCAGCCCGCCAGCCGTCGCGCCGCAAGTGATGGCCACCCTGGGCCTGGGCCTGCAATTGCGGCCCTACCAACTGCATGGCGTGGCCTGGTTGCAGTACCTGCGCGAGCACCACCTGGCCGGCATCCTGGCCGACGATATGGGCCTGGGCAAGACGGCGCAGGTGCTGGCGCATCTGCTGATCGAGTTGCACGCCGGCCGGCTGGACCGGCCGGCGCTGGTGGTGCTGCCGACCTCGCTGATCGCCAACTGGCAATCCGAGGCCGCTCGCTTTGCGCCGGCGCTGCGCACGCTCACGCTGCAAGGTGCCACGCGCTCGCGCGACTTTGCGCGCGTCAGTGACCATCACGTGGTCTTCACCACCTACCCGCTGCTGTGGCGCGATATCGCCGCCCTGCAGGCGCAGCCCTGGCATCTGCTGATCCTGGACGAAGCGCAGATGGTCAAGAACGCCGCCTGCCGCGCGGCAGGCGCCTTGCGCCGCCTGCATGCGCGGCACCGGCTGTGCGTGACCGGCACGCCGCTGGAAAACCACCTGGGCGAACTGTGGGCGCATTTCGACCTGCTGATGCCGGGCTTTCTGGGCGACGCGCGCAGCTTTGCGCGGCTGTGGCGCAAGCCGATCGAAACCAACGGCGAAACCCTGCGCGCGCAACTGCTGGCGCAGCGCGTGCGGCCCTTCATCCTGCGCCGCCGCAAGCAGGACGTGGCCAGCGAGCTGCCGCCCAAGACCGAGGTCATCCGGCGCGTGCAACTGCAAGGCCAGCAGCGGGCGCTGTATGAAAGTGTGCGCGTGGCGGCCGATGACCAGGTGCGCAAGGTTCTCAAGCGCAAGAGCTTTGCCGGCGGGCAGATCGTGATCCTGGATGCGCTGCTCAAATTGCGCCAGGTCTGCTGCGATCCGCATCTGGTCAAGGGCACCAAGACCCCGCCCACGATGGAGCGCGCCAAGAGCGCCTGGCTGTGCGACATGCTGCCCGAGCTGGTGCGTGAAGGCCGCCGCGTGCTCGTGTTTTCGCAGTTCACCGAGATGCTGGCGCTGGTGCAGACCGAACTGGCGACGCTGGCGCTGCCATGCCTGGTGCTCACCGGCGACACCCCCGTGCGGGAGCGCGGCGCCGTGGTGACGCAGTTTCAGACGAAGACCGTGCCGGTGATGCTGCTCAGCCTGAAGGCCGGCGGCGTGGGCCTCAACCTCACCGCCGCCGATACCGTGATCCACCTCGACCCCTGGTGGAACCCGGCCGTCGAGCGCCAGGCCACCGACCGCGCGCACCGCATCGGGCAGGACCAGCCGGTATTCGTCTACAAGCTGGTGGTGGCAGGCAGCATCGAAGAGCGCATGCTGGAGCTGCAAGCGCGCAAAGCCGCGCTGGCCGAGGGCGTGCTGGGCCACGATGCGGCCGGCGCCGTCAAGTTCAGCGCGGAGGATTTGCAGGGGTTGCTGGCGCCGCTGGAGTGATGGGGTTCGATGCTCCTGGTGGACTTCAGTTTGATGGCGGTTTCATCCACGCGCGCCCGGATGAGGGCGTGCACGGCCTGCCCGCGCTTGGCGTGCAGGTTGTCGTCAAAGGCCTGCTCCAGGTGGATCAGCCCGCACTGGCGCGGGCAGTAGGCCCGGTGCTGCAGGGCGGAGAGGGGGATGGGGTCGGGGTCGTCCATGGCAGTGTCGTCAATGGCAGTGGGGCGCCGCATCGCGTCCGACTAGACATTGTTCCAGCGCGTCAAGGAGCCCGCCATGCCGACCCCCATCGAAATTGTCGAAGCCGAAGCGATGAAGCTGCCGCCGATTGAACGGGCCGACCTGGCCGAGGATAGGATTTTGAGGATAGGATTTTCAAACGCCCTTTTTTCCTTCCCCATGGCGCCCCGAACACGGCTGTCGACGCGTGTGTGTCGGTCTTTGAAGGTGGCGCAAGACGGTTGAGCTTTGATAGCGCTGCCGAAAATCGTCTTTCTTGGGCGCCTCCTGCGGGTTATCCCTGGTCGCCAGCCCGCTTCCATCGGTCCGGCGAACCCTCGGACGCAGCCGAATCCAGCGTCCCGGGGTGCCGGGTCGCATGAACCGTCGAGGTTGGGCAGCGTCAGGCCGCTTGCAGCGCCTGGCCGCGAGCCGGCGCACGAGGCGGTGCACGCGCCTGCAGACCCAAGTGCGTGAGGATCTTCTCGATGACGGGCTGTTCGAGGATCGCCGCAATGATCTTCAGTTCGCCGCCGCAGTTCGGGCAGTGTTCCGTGTCGATCTCGAACACGCGCTTGAGCAACTTGGCCCAGCTTAGGCGCACCGGTCGGTGGTGCGCACAGCTCGCCTCGCACTCGGCGGGCTTTGCTTCCTGCGCGGGCGCCTGAGGCTCTTGCGGCACTACCTGGGCGCGCAGCTTGGCGTTGGGTGCGAGCAGAGTAGACGCCCGGCGTACTGGCAGGGCCGCTGATGCGGGCCTGGTGCCGAGTAGGGCCTGAGCAGCGGCGCAGCAGGGTGACCCATGGCGCCGCCGCCGCCTCTTGGCCGATTGGCACCGGCGCGCCATTGAAGGCGACTTCATAGTCAGCGTCCGCTGAGTTGGCGCTGCCCGAATCGCGCCAGATTGATATCATCAGCATCACTCTATCCTTGTGGAGTACTGCCATGGCCGACATCGTGCTGCGCAACCTGGAAGATGGCCTGAAAGAAAAGCTGCGCCGGCGTGCAGCGAGCAACCAACGCTCGATGAACGCCGAGCTGCGAGAGATCGTCAGCACTGCGCTGGCGCAACCCCGGAGCAGCAGCCGGGCCGACTTGAAGAAGCTGGCCGCCGACATTCGCGCACTCAGCGCGGGGCGCCGTCAGACCCCTTCCGAAGACCTGCTGCGCGAGAGCCGCGAACAGCGATGAAATGGGTGATTGACGCCTGCGTGGCCGCCAAGTGGCTGGTCCCTGAACCCGACTCGCTGCTGGCTGCAGCCCTGTTGGCTGATGAGCTGATCGCGCCCGACCTCCTCTACGCCGAGGTCGGCAACATCTTGTGGAAGAAGCAACTGCGCGGCGAGATGGACGCCGGCACCGCGCAGATCGCCGCGCGCTGGCTGCTGCAGGTGCCGCTGCAAGTACACGACAGTGCCGGCCTGCTGGCCGACGCTCTGGCCTTGGCGCTGCAACTGCAGCACCCGGCCTGCGACTGCTTCTACCTGGCACTGGCGCGACGGGTTGATGCGCCATTGATCACGGCTGACAGGCGGCTTCATGCGCGGTGCCACGCGGTTGATGCGGCGGGGTTGGGGGTGGGCGTGCGGTTGTTGGATGCCGGGTGAAACCATTGCGGCGTCATCGTCTGGCGCGGCGACACCGGCGTTGAACCGCGCTCAACCTTGCGCCGCGCGCAGCCGCCGCGCCGCTTCCTCCAGGCGCGCATCCTCGATCTCGCGCAGCACGCTGCCCAGGTCGACGGCGCCGCGCCGGTGCAGGTAGCGGCCGGTCAGCGGGGTGTCGGGCTGCAGCTTGCCGCCCTGGTACAGATCCCAGATCTCGGCGCCGTATTCGGTGTGCAGCAACTCGGGCGCAAAGGTGCCAAAGAAGCCGCGCAGGTTGGCCACGTCGCGCATCAGCATGCGCGGGGCGTGGTTGTTGCCGGCGGCGTCCACCGCTTGCGGCAGGTCGATCACCACCGGGCCGTCGGCGGCGAGCAGGATATTGAACTCCGACAAGTCGCCATGCACGACCCCCGCGCACAGCATGCGCACGACTTCGCGGATCAGGGTGGCATGGTGCGCGCGCGCCTGCTCGGCGGTCAGGCGCACATCGTTGAGGCGGGGCGCGGCGTCGCCGTGTTCGTCGGTCACCAGCTCCATCAGCAAGACGCCGTCATGGAAGTTGTACGGCCTGGGCACGCGCACGCCGGCATGGGCCAGGCGGTACAGGGCATCGACCTCTGCACTTTGCCAGGCCGCCTCTTGCGCCTGCCGGCCAAAGCGCGTGCCCTTGGCCATGGCGCGCGCCTGGCGCGTATTCTTGATCTTGCGGTTTTCGGTGTAGTCCACCGCCTGGCGGAAGCTGCGATGCGTGGCCTCCTTGTAGATCTTGGCGCAGCGTGTGTCGTCACCGCAGCGCACGACAAAGACGTTCGCCTCTTTGCCGCTCATGAGTTGGCGCACGACGCTATCGATCAGGCCTTCATCGATCAGCGCTTGCAGTCTCTTGGGTGCTTTCATGTCCGGATTCTCCGCTGAACCGGCCTGCCGGCGCCGAGGGTGTCAAGCTGTGTAAAGGCCGGCGGCCCGGTCAGCGGCGGGCGCAGTGCCCGCGTTGAGCTCGGACATGCACGCCCGCAGGAGACCCACCATGACCCAGCTCGCTCGTCGCCGTTTTGCACTTGTGGCGGCCCTGGCCGTGAGCAGCACGCTGGGGGCCTGCATCGTCGTGCCGGCCGGGCGCCACTACGGGCCTGATGGTGGCCATGGCGGGCCGGTCACGGTCGCGCCGCCCGAGTTGCAAGTCGAAGCCATCGGCATCGCACCGGGCCCGGGCTATTTCTGGATCGGCGGGTTCTGGAACTGGATCGGCGGGCGCCACGTGTGGATCGGCGGCCACTGGCAGGCGCCGCGGCCCGGCCACTACTGGTTGCCCCACCGCTGGCACCGCGACGGGCCACGCTGGCGCGCTGAACCCGGGCACTGGCGGGCGCACTGACGGGTTCTGGACCCTCACCGCCGCGCGCGTTGGCGCACCTGGGCCAGCGGCCGCTTGCCCTTGAGCTGGCGCTCGATACCGTCGTTGAGCTGGCCGCGCAGGTGCAGCACTTCGTCCAGGTGGCCATAGACGCCGGGAAAGCGCAGGTCCAGCCACAGCCACAGCGTGCAGGCGCGCAGTGCCTGCTCCATGCGCTCGAGCTTGCTGTGGCCGTCCACCTGGTCCAGGAACCACGGCGTGCCGGCGCGTCCGGTGTGGGCGTGGCGGCTGCTCCAGTCCAGGAATTCCTGCACCTGGTTCTCGGTGCGGGTGTCGACCGGCGCCTGGGCGTAGATGAAGCGCTCTTTCAGCGTCAGCCGGGCGGCGCTGAGGTCCAGTTGCTCGGCCAGCTCCAGCATCTGCTCCAGCTCGGCGACTGCAAAGTGGGCGTCGTCCAGCTTGAGCTGCTCCATGAAGACGCCCAGCACTTCGCGCAGCTTGCGCTTGTGCAGACGCGCCGAGATGGTGTCCACGTGCCAGCCGTTCGGGGCCACCGGTGCCTTGAAGTCGCGCGGCGCCTGCGGCGTCTTGGGCAGCAGTTCCTTCAAGACGCGCAGCGCCGATGGCTCGGCTTCCTTGAGCACGCCGACAAAGCCTTCTTCGTGGATGCCGTAGCGGCCGGCGCGGCCGGCGATCTGGTGCACTTCTGATTCGCTCAGCGCGCGGTCGGCCTGGCCGTCGAATTTGCTCATGGTGCTGAACAGCACGCGGCGGATCGGCAGGTTCAGGCCCATGCCGATGGCGTCGGTGGCGACGAGGATGTGCGATTCGCCTTGTGCAAAACGCTCGGCCTCGCGCCGCCGCACCTCGGGCGGCAGGGCACCGTAGATCACCGAGACGGGGTGGCCGCTGGCGGCGATCTGGTCGCGCAGCATCAGCACGTCGCGGCGGCTGAAGGCCACCACCGCGTCGCCCAGCATGAGCGCCGAGATCGGCACCGCGTGGGGCAACAGCGCGACATGCTGCTTGCGCTCGAAGTGGCGCACGGTGCAGCGCTCGCCGCACAGGCCGAGCAGGTTTTCGATCGCCGCCACGGCGTAGGCCGAGCAGATGATGATCACCTCGTTGGCCGGCACCGCCACGATGGCCTGCGTCCAGGCCCAGCCGCGCGAGGCATCGAAGATCATCTGCGCTTCGTCGATCACCGCCACGTCGATGGGCTTGTTGGTGGCCACCATCTCGATCGTGCTGCTGACCACGCGCGCCTGCGCGGCGGGCACATTTTCTTCGCCGGTGAGCAGTGAACACGGCACGCCGCGTGCCACCAGGCGGTCGCGTCCTTCCAGCGCCAGCAGGCGCAGCGGTGCGAGATAGGCGCCGTCGTGGGCCTGCGCCAGGCGTTCGAATGCGGCGTGCGTCTTGCCGCTGTTGGGCGGGCCGACGTAGAGCGTGACACTGCGCTGCAGGTGGCGCGCCTTTTCAAAGGTATCAGGGTAGCCCTGGAACGCAAGCTCGCTGTTCAGGCCGGCCATCGTGTCGATCTCTGCGACGCGGTGTTCCCAGCGGTCTTGCACGCGCGTGCAGGCGGCCTTGAGGTCGGCCAGCGCGTGCGGCACGGCGCATTCCGAGACCAGCCGCGGCAGCAGCGTATCCAGGTGCCGCGGCTTGAAGGCCCGGCTGCGTTCGACCAGCGAATCCAGGTGGGCCACCAGTTCCGCGGCGTCGGCATAGACCGGCGCCGGCCCCAGCGCGGCGAGCACGGCGGCCTGGTCGCCAGTGCGATAAAAAGCCCAGATGGCGGCTGCGTCCACCGGCACGCGGAATAGCACCGGCACGCGCCAGCCGGCCTCGGCCAGCGGCAAGGTGTGGCTGATCAGCCGCGACCACAGCCCCTTGTGGCGCGACACGCCCAGGGCCTCGAGCGCCGCAGTGCGCTCCTGCATCAGCGGCCGCGCGGTGGGCCCGGTGCCCACTGCATCCAGGTGCGCCAGTGCACTGTCCATCAGCTCGGGCGCGATCCAGCGGCTGGGCCGCGAGCCGGCCACCGGCTTTTGCAGCAGCACGAGGCCGAGCTTGTCCAGGTGTTCTTCAAAGCCCGCGGCGTGGGCGCTGAGGTAGTCGCCCGGTTTGACCACTTGCGGCAGCACGTACGCGGCCTGGCGGATGCGGGCGAGCTGCTCCTTGGTGATGTGGGCCGGCAGGCGGCTGGCGTGGCGCGGGGTGGGCAGGGTCAGGGGCATGGGTGGGTGATTGTCAGGCCACGGATAATCGCCCATGAACATCACCACCGCGGCGACGCCCTCCTTCAGCAGCCTGCCGCTGCCGCCGCAAACGCTGGAGAACCTGCAACGCCTGGGCTACACCGGCATGACGCCGATCCAGGCCGCCAGCCTGCCGCTGGCGCTGGCCGGGCACGACCTGATCGCGCAAGCCAAGACCGGCAGCGGCAAGACGGCCGCCTTTGCGCTGGCCCTGCTGGCCAATCTCAACCCGCGGCGCTTTGCGGTGCAGGTCCTCGTGCTGTGCCCCACGCGCGAGCTGGCCGAGCAGGTCACGCAGGAGGTGCGGCGCCTGGCGCGCGCCGAAGACCACATCAAGGTGCTCACGCTGTGCGGTGGCGCCACGATGCGGCCGCAACTGGCCAGCCTGGAGCACGGCGCGCACATCGTGGTGGGCACGCCGGGGCGGCTGATGGACCACCTGGAGCGCGGCAGCCTCCAGCTCGATGCCCTCAATACGCTGGTGCTGGACGAAGCCGACCGCATGCTCGACATGGGCTTTTACGACGATATCGCCACCGTTGCCGGGCACTGCCCCAAACAGCGCCAGACGCTGCTGTTTTCGGCCACCTATCCCGAAGGTATCGCCAAGCTCAGCGCCGCCTTCATGCGCGATCCGAAAGAGGTCAAGCTGCTGGCGGCGCACACCGCAACCAAGATCCGCCAACTCTTCTACGAGGTGACCGAAGAGCAGCGGCTGCACGCCGTCTCGCTGCTGCTCAACCACTATCGGCCGGTCAGCACGCTGGCCTTCTGCAATACCAAGCAGCAGTGCCGCGACCTGGTGCAGGTGCTGCGCGCGCAAGGCTACGCGGCGCTCGAACTGCACGGCGACCTGGACCAGCGCGACCGCGACCAGGTCTTCATCCAGTTTTCCAACCGCAGCGTCAGCGTGCTGGTGGCCACCGATATCGCGGCGCGCGGGCTCGATATCACGCAGCTCGAGGCGGTGATCAATGTCGATATCACGCCCGACCCCGCCACCCACACCCACCGCATCGGCCGCACCGGCCGGGTGGACGAAGAGGGCTGGGCCTTCAGCCTGGCCAGCCTCGAGGAGATGGGGCGGGTCGGGCAGATCGAGAAGGTGCTGGGCTTCACCAGTGAGTGGCAGGCCTTGGGCACCCTCACCAGCGCCAGCCCCGCGCCGCTGCTGCCGCCGATGGCGACGCTGCAGATCGTCGGCGGGCGCAAGGAAAAGATCCGCCCCGGCGATGTGCTGGGCGCGCTCACCAAGGATCTGGGATTTGCCGCCGCGCAGATCGGCAAGATCAACGTCAACGAGTTCTCCACCTACGTGGCCGTGGCGCGCGAGGTGGCGCCGCAGGTGCTGCGCAAGCTCGCCGCCGGCCGGGTCAAAGGCAAGAGCGTGAAGGTGCGGCTGCTGGAGGCGTAGCCGATCAGGCGGGGCGCGTCTTTTCGATCAGGGCCGCCAGCAGATCCAGCTGCTCGCGCTGGATCCTGAGCAACTCCTGCCACTGCGTTTCGCGCAGCGTATCGAGCTTGTCGTGCAGCAGCATGATTTCCAGCTCGGCCTTCAGGTTGACCTCGTAGTCGTGCTCGGCGTTGATGCGGTCTTTCTGGGCCTGCCGGTTCTGCGACATCAGGATGACGGGCGCCTGGATCGCGGCCAGCATCGACAGGAACAGGTTGAGCAGGATGTACGGGTAGGGGTCGAAGGTGTGGCCGGTGCTGGCCAGCAGCACGGCATTGACCCCCACCCAGGCCAGCATGGTGGCCGCGAAGAGCCCGACAAAAACCCACGATCCGCCGAAGGTCGCCACCGCGTCGGCGGCGCGCTGGCCCGCCGACGGCCGGGCATCGAATTCCTTGCTGACGTTGCGCGAGATGTGCTTGCGCCCGGCGACGTGCCGCGCCACCTTCTGCGCTTGCTGGTCCAGCGTCTCGTAGCGCCCGCCCAGTAGCCTGGATGCGATCTCGTCGGGTATGTGCTTCAAGTTTGACAGGTCCGGTGGCAGTTCTAGGCGCCCTGCCGCACGCCCCGCTTCGCGGCCTTGGCTAGAAGTGCCAACCCGCGGGCGGTGTTTCCCGCGCCGCGCTCCGCGCGCAGCTTGAACCGGGTTTCGGCATCGAACTCGACCAGCATCAGCGTCGTCATCTCGTCGAGCAGACGATTGATCGTCGTGCCACGGCTTTGCGCCAAGGTGCGCAGGCGCTGGTGTTTGTCGTCGGGTAGGCGCAGGGTCAAGGCGGCCATGATGCGAGCTCCTTCATGAATGCAGCCGGGTCCGCCACGCGCAGGCCCGGAAATCGCAACTCGCCACGCGACAAGTCGCGCAGGTTGCGGGTGACGATGAACTGGGCGCTGCCGGCAACCGCGAGCTCGATCAAGTGGTTGTCGGCTTCGTCCGGCAAGTTGGGCCTCCAGGCGAAATAGACCCGCGTCCACTCACAGGCACCGAGGAAGATGTCGAGCAGTTCGGAACGCTCTGCAGCGCTGAGCGGTGCTTGCTCCCACAGCGGGTCCCGGGCCAGCACGTCCTCGTACTCGGCAAACAGCGCGACGCCCACGAGCGGCCGGCAGGCCCCGCTCAGGCACGCCCTCAGCACAGCGTTGGCCGGGCCGCTGCCCAGGCAAGCCGAGACCAGCACGTTGGTGTCCACGATGATCCTGCAAACCACGGTCGAATGGTATCAAAGCTGCCACCACATTGGCCGAGCCGGGGCCTCAGCCGATATTTGCCAACGCGCTCTCGATGCGCCGCCGCGCCACGCGCGATTTCGGCACCGGCGCGTCGAACCAGCTGCGCACATCCTCCTCCAGCCCGAGGCCGTGCATATAGTTGTACAGCGCCTTTTTCAGCGCCACGCCCAGCGCGTCGTGGTCCACTCCAGTCGGGTCGACAAAGCCGATGTCGTTGCGCGCAAAGCCACCCGGCGGCAACGCCTGCAGCGTGACGCCATAGTCGGCCGGGTGCTGGCCGACCGGCGAATGCACGGTGCAGGCAAAGCGATGGAAGAAGCCCGATTGGATGCAGCCCGCCGCGAAGAGCTGGCGCACGTACTCCAGCGCGTCCACCGTATCCTGCACGGTCTGGGTCGGAAAGCCGTACATCAGGTAGGCGTGAACCAGGATGCCGGCGTCCGCAAACCCCTTGGTGACGCGCGCCACCTGGTCCACCGAAACGCCCTTCTTCATCAGCGCCAGCAGCCGGTCGGAGGCCACCTCGAGCCCGCCCGAGATGGCGATGCAGCCGCTCGCGGCGAGCTGCTGGCACAGCGCGGGGGTGAAGGACTTTTCGAAGCGGATATTGCCCCACCACGAGATCGCCAATTTGCGCCGGTGCAGCTCGGCGGCGAGTGCCTTCAATGATTTCGGCGGCGCCGCTTCATCGACGAAGTGAAAGCCGGTCTGGCCGGTTTCGCGGGCGATGGCCTCGATGCGGTCCACCAGCGTCGCGGCGCTGGCCGTTTCATAGCGGCTGATGTAATCCAGGCTGACATCGCAGAAGCTGCACTTCTTCCAGTAGCACCCGTGCGCCACGGTGAGTTTGTTCCAGCGCCCGTCGCTCCACAGCCGGTGCATCGGGTTGAGCATGTCCAGCAGCGAGAGGTATTTGTCCAGCGGCAGCCCGTCCCAGGTGGGCGTGCCGATGTCCTCGAACGCAATCTCGGGCTCGACGAAATTGATATAGCGCACTTCCGTCGCACCCGCCGGGCGGGTGTAGGTGCGCACCAGCCGGCCCAGCGAGCGCTTGCCCTCCAGGTGCTCCAGCAGCGCCAGCAGCGGGCGCTCGCCGGCGTCGAGGGTGACGAAATCGAAGTGGTCGAAGACCCGCGCCTCGGCCAGCCCGCGCAGCTCGGTATTGACGAAGCCGCCGCCGAGCGCGGTGACGATGCCCGGGTGGCGGGACTTGATCGCCTGCGCGATGCGAAACGCCGCGTATACCGCGCCGGGGAAGGGCACCGAGACCAGCACCAGCGTGGGCTGGTGGCGCGCGATCATGGCCTGCGTCAGGCCCTGCAGCGTGCGGTCCACCAGGTTGGGCGGCGCGGCCAGGGCTTGCGCCAGTGGCTCGAAGCTGGGCTGGCTGCGCGCCAGCGATTCGGCGTAACGCACGAATTCGAAGCGCGGGTCCACCGCATCGCGCAGCACGTCGGCAATATCGTTGAGATACAGGGTGGCCAGATGGCGGGCGCGGTCTTGCACGCCGAGCGCGCCAAAGGCCCAGGCCATCGGGTCGCCGCCGCTGCCGTCGCCGGCGGCAGCGACATAGACATCGAGCGACTCGAAGCGCGCGCCTTCGGGCAGCAGGCTGCGGCTGGCGATGCGGTGCGCGAGCGTGGCGTCGCGGCCCTGCAGGAAGGCGATGGTGGGGGCGATGGTGGCCAGGTAGCGATCGAACTGTTCGTCGAAGGCGGCCACGCGCGGCGTGCGCTGATCGGCGGGCACACCGGCGATGCACTCGCGCACCGCCAGCAGCCCGGCGGGCGACAGCAGCTCCAGGATCAACGCCAGCGCCAGGTCTTCCTGCACCGCGGCCACCCCGCGCGAACGCAGGAAGCCGGTGAGGTAGGCGGTGGAAGGGTAGGGCGTGTTGAGCTGCGTCATCGGGGCGATGACGGACAGGACGCGGGTGGGTCGGCTGGGCATGCGGCGGGCGGGCGAGTGCCGCGATTGTCCGGCCACCGCCCGGCGGCGTTGCGCGCCGGCTCCTCTTTGACCTTCGTCAAGCCATATCGGCATTGCGGTACCAGAATCCGGCGAACCCGCAGGCACCGGCACGCCCTGCACCTTTGTGTAATGTTCAGCAATGCTGAGGAGCGAGGCATGAAATTCACCGCGATCGTTCGAACCACCCTGTGCCGCGGCCTGTTGGCCACCTCCGGTGCGCTGCTGGCCGTCTCGGGCGCCTGGGCACAGGAGCCGATCCGCATCGGCGCCTTCCTGTCGGTCACCGGGCCGGCGGCCTTCCTGGGCGACCCCGAGCTCAAGACGCTGGAGCTCTACGTCGAACGCCTCAACGCCACCGGCGGCGTGCTCGGGCGCAAGCTGCAGCTCGTCGCCTACGACGACGCCGGCGACGCCGAGAAGGCGCGCACCTTCGCCAAGCGGCTGCTCGAGCAGGACAAGGTCGACCTGGTCGTCGGCGGCAGCACCACCGGCGCCACCATGGCGGCGGTGCCGCTGATGGAGCAGGCCGGCGTGCCGTTCATCTCGCTGGCCGGCGCGGTGGTCATCGTCGAGCCGGTCAAGAAGTGGGTCTTCAAGACGCCGCACACCGACCGCATGGCCTGCGAGAAGATCTTCCTCGACCTGCAGTCGCGCAAGCTGAGCAAGGTGGCGCTGATCTCCGGCGGCGGTGGTTTCGACAAGTCGATGCGCGCCGAATGCATGAAGGTCGCGCCCAGGTACGGCATCGAGTTCGTCGCCGACGAAACCTACGGCGCCGCCGATACCGATATGACCGCGCAGCTCAGCAAGATCAAGGGCAGCGGCGCGCAGGCGGTGCTCAACGCCGGCTTCGGCCAGGGCCCGGCGATCGTGACGCGCAACTTCCGCCAGGTCGGCCTGGCGCTGCCGCTGTACCAGTCGCACGGCGTCGCTTCCAAGGAATACATCAAGCTCTCGGGCCCGGCCGCCGACGGCGTGCGGCTGCCTGCCGCGGCGCTGCTGGTCTCGGAGTTGCTGGCTGCCGGCGACGCTCAAAAGCCCGTCGTCAGCGCCTACCGCAAGGCGTTCGAGGACAAGTTCAAGTCCGACGTTTCCACCTTCGGCGGCCACGCCTACGACGGTTTGATGCTGGCCGTGGGCGCGATCAAGGCCGCCGGCTCGGCCGACAAGGCCAAGGTGCGCGATGCGCTCGAAGCGACCAAGGGCTACGTCGGCACCGGCGGCGTGGTCAACATGTCGGCCACCGACCACATGGGGCTCGACCTGAGTGCCTTTCGCATGCTTGAAATCCGCAATGGTGACTGGACCCTCGTGAAGTAGGCCGGCGAGGCTTGCGCGGTGGCCGGCTCGTGGCTCCAGTACATCGCCAGCGGGCTGACCTCGGGGGCGATCTACGCGCTCGTGGCGCTGGGTTTTTCGATCATCTACAACGCCAGCGGCGCGATCAACTTCGCACAGGGTGAGTTCGTCATGATCGGCGGCATGGGCGCGGTCATGCTGCTGGCGCTGGGCCTGCCGCTGTGGCTGGCGCTGCCGCTGGCCGTGCTGACCGCGGTGCTGGTGGCGCTGCTGGTCGAGAAGCTGGCCATCGAGCCCGCGCGCCATGCGGGCACGGTGACGCTGATCATCATCACCATCGGCGTGGCGCTCTTCCTGCGCGGGCTGGCGCAACTGCTGTGGGGCAAGGGCGTGCACCGGGTGGCTGCATTCTCCAGCGAACAGCCGATCGAGTGGCTGGGTGCCACGCTGCTGCCGCAGAGCCTGTGGGTGATGGGCGGCGCCGCGCTCGCGGTGGTGGCCCTGAGCGGGTTCTACAGTCGCACGCTGCTGGGCAAGGCCATGCGCGCGACCTCGCACAACCGCATCGCGGCGCAACTGGTGGGGGTCAATACGCGCGGCGTGCTGTTGGCGAGTTTTGGTCTCGCGGCCGGCCTGGGCGCGCTCGGCGGCGTGCTCATCGCGCCGATAGCCTTCACCTCCTACGACGCCGGCATCATGCTCGGCCTGAAGGGCTTTGCGGCGGCCATGCTGGGGGGGCTGGGCAGCTTCGCCGGCGCGGTGCTCGGCGGCCTGCTGCTCGGCCTGCTCGAAGCGCTGGGGGCGGGCTTCGTATCGTCGGCCTACAAGGACGCAATCGCCTTCGTGGTCATCCTGGTCGTGCTATTCCTGATGCCCCAGGGCCTGCTCGGCCGGCGCGGCAGCGATCGTGTCTGAGGCGCCGCCCCCGGCCGCGCCGCGCTGGTGGGCGCGGCCGCGCGGCGGCGGCCTGGCGCTGCTGGCGGCGGTGATCGCGCTGCTGCCGCTGGCGCTGGGCAACAACTATTTCTACGAGGTCGCGATCCTGGTCGCGCTCAACGCCACCGTCTGCGTGGGCCTGAACCTGCTCATCGGCTATGCCGGGCAGATCAGCCTGGGGCACGCCGGCTTCTTTGCACTGGGCGGCTACGGCAGCGCGATCCTGGCCAGCCACGGCGGCCTCCCGCCCTGGCTGTCGCTGCCGCTGGCGTGCGCCGCGGTGGCGCTGCTGGCGTTGCTCATCGGCCGGCCTACGCTGCGCCTCAAGGGGCACACGCTGGCGATGGCGACGCTGGGCCTGGGCATCATCGTCTCCATCGTGCTGAGCACCGAAGACCGCCTCACCGGCGGCCCCGACGGCATGGCCGTGCCCGCGCTCGTATTGTTCGGCTGGGTGGTGGCCGGCGAGCGCACCTGGTACTGGATCGCCGGCGCGGTGTTGATCGTCACCGTCTGGCTGTCGTTCAACCTCATCGAGTCGCCCAGCGGCCGTGCGCTGCGCGCGCTGCATGGCTCCGAAGTGGCGGCGCAGACGCTGGGCATCGATGCCGGGCGCGTCAAGCTGCAGGTCTTCGTGCTGTCAGCGCTGATGGCCGCCCTGGCCGGCGCGCTGACGGCGCACTACACCGGCTTCATCACGCCGGCCAAGGCGTCGTTCATGCACTCGGTGGAGCTGGTCATCATGGTCGTATTCGGCGGCATGGCCTCGGTCTTCGGCGCCGTCGTGGGCGCCGCCGTGCTGACCATGTTGCCGCAGCTGCTGACGGTGCTCAAGGACTACGAGATGATGGTCTTCGGCGCCGTGCTGATCGCCACCATGGTGTTCTTCCCGCTGGGCGTGGTACCCACGCTGGCACGGTGGTGGGAACGGAGGCGCAGATGACGCTGCTGGCCGTGCAGGGCCTCAGCAAATCCTTCGGTGGCGTGCACGCCAACCAGGACGTGAGCTTCGCGGTGCGCGCCGGCACCGTGCATTCGATCATCGGCCCCAACGGCGCGGGCAAGACCAGCCTCATCAATATGCTCAGTGGCGTCTACCGGCCCGACGCCGGCAGCATCCGCCTGGACGGCGTTGAACTCGCCGGCCTGCCCACCCACCGCTACGCCGCCGCCGGCATCGGCCGCACGTTCCAGAATCTGCAAGTCTTCTTCAACATGACGGCGCTGGAAAACGTCATGACTGGCCGCTACCTGCGCGAGCAAGGCGCGCTGCTGGCATCGCTGCTGCGCCTGCCCAGCCTGGTGCGCGCGGAAGCCGCCTGCCGCGATGCCGCGCGCCAACTGCTGCGCACGGTGGGCGTGGCGGCCTACGAGGACGCGGCGGCCGACGCCATGCCCTACGGTGCCCTCAAGCGGCTGGAAATCGCGCGCGCGCTGGCTGCCGAGCCGCGGCTGCTGCTGCTCGACGAACCGGCCGCCGGCCTCAACGCCACCGAGGCGCGCGATATCGACGCCCTCATCAAGCGCCTGGCCGCCACCGGCACGACGGTGGTGCTGGTCGAGCACAACATGAAGCTGGTGATGGCGGTGTCCGACCGCGTCACGGTGCTCGACCGCGGGCGCATCCTGGCCGACGGCACGCCCGACGAGGTGAGCCAGGACGAGCGCGTGATCGAGGCCTACCTGGGCGCCGCAGACCACGCTGCCGGTGCCGCCCATGCTTGACGTGCAAGGCTTGCACAGCGGCTACGGCCGCATTCCGGCGCTCGCCGGCGTCAGCCTGCACGTGGCCCGGGGTGAGCTGGTGGCGCTGGTGGGGGCCAACGGCGCGGGCAAGACGACCCTGCTCAAGGCGCTGTCCGGCGTGCAGCCGGTGCAGCGCGGCAGCATCCATTTCGAGGGCCGGGATATCGGCCGCACGCACGCGCGCCAACGCGTGCAGATGGGCATCGTCCAGGTGCCCGAGGGCCGCCAGGTGTTCGCGCCGATGACGGTGCAGGAAAACCTCGAGCTCGGCGCCTTTGCGCGCGGCGAGCAGGCCGGCATGGCGCGCGTGTTCGAGCTGTTCCCGGTGCTGCACGACAAGCGGCGCGAACTCGCCGGCAACCTCTCGGGCGGCCAGCAGCAGATGCTGGCCATCGGCCGCGCGCTCATGGCCAGCCCCCGCCTGCTGCTGCTCGACGAGCCCAGCATGGGCCTGGCGCCGCGCCTGGTGGCCGAGATCTTCGCGCAGGTGGCCGGGCTGCAGGCGCAGGGCACGACGATCCTGCTGGTTGACCAGAACGCGCGCGCTGCGCTGGCGATCGCCGACCGCGGCTATGTGATGGAGAGCGGCCGCATCGTGCTCGAAGGCGCGGCCGCGCAGTTGCTGGACGACCCGCAGGTGCGGCAGGCCTACATGGGCCTGTGAGGCCGGGCGCGCCGCTGCACTGGCCGCCGCCGAGCCGCCTCAAGGCGGCTAGCGCCCCCCTGGGGGGCAGGAGCGAAGCGACGTGGGGGCTGACATCTAGTGCCCGCCCGCCCCCAACCCGGCGCACCACAGGTCCAGCAACTGCGCTTCTTGCGGCGGCAGCTTGCCGGCCCGCAGCAGGGCGGCGCGGCCGATCGAGCGCAAGCGGAAGAAGAGTTCGTCTTCGACCGACTCCATTTCGGCGGCGTCCTCGGCGACCACCGCCTCGGTGCTCCACAGCCCGCTGGCGTACCAGCCCGTGCGCAGGCGGCCCAGCAGGTGCATGGCCAGGGCCAGGGCGGCCTTGAGGGCTGGCGATTCGGCACCCGATGCCAGTGTGGAAGCACTGTCCTGGGCGGCTTGCAGGGCCTCGCCCAGCGTCGTCAGGCGGGCCTGCACCTCGCTCGCGTCCAGGCTCGCGTGCAGCGCCGGATGGGCGCGCGCCGCATCCGCGATGCGGCCGAGCCAGCTCAGGTCGAACTCGCCGGGCACGACCCGCAGCGCCACGCTCACGCGCGACAGGTACGGCCGCTCGCCGCGCAGCACGCCGAGCGCGGCTTCGGCCACTGCCAGCAGGCGACCCAGGGGCGAGACGCCGTCGCGCCGCAGGCTGTGCGGGTAGCCCGAGCCATCCAGGCGTTCGTGGTGTTCGGCCACCGCGCGTGCCAGCGCGGCGGGGTAGTTGGTCAACTGGGCCAGCAGCAACTGGCCCACGTGGGGGTGCACCACGAGTTGCTGGTAGCTCGTGAAATCGAGGCTGCGGTCGGCGTCGGCCTCGCCGTAGCGCGGGTCGATATACATCTCGCCCAGGTCGTGCAGCAGGCCGGCCAGCATGGCCAGGCGCAACTCGGCGGTGCTGCCGCCGTGCGCCAGCATCAGGGCACCGGCCAAGGCCATGGCCTGCACCGCGTGGTCGAACGATTCCGGGCGCGAGGCCTGGCCGGCGGTCAGCAGCAATTGCGCCACCGAATGCAGTGGCAATTGCGCCACCTCTTGCACGATGCGCGCGGCGTACGGGCGCAACACCAGGTTGATCGGTGCGTCGCGCTCGAGCAGGGCCTGGGTGCACAGGACCAGCGATTGCGCGGTGACGCCGTCTTCGGCCATCAGGCAGCTTTCCAGCGGGTTGCGCAGCTGGCGGTCGAGCAGCTTGCGCTGCAGGGCGCTGGAGACGGGCATGTCGCGTGCCCACAGCTTGATGCCCGAGATATCGAAGATATCGCTGGCGGCGATGATGTTCTTCGTCTGGCTGGCTTCCAGGATGGTCGCCAGCGCATGCGGGTTGGCGGTGGCAAAGGATGCACTGCGGGCAGGCGCGTTCATGGGGACTCCAGCGGCAAGGGTTCACCTTGGTCTTCGGCCCCGGCCGGTCGAAACTGAGGCCGCAAGGGCATCTTTTTTTTGGCCGTGTGGCCTAGGAGGCTGTCGGGCTTTGGGCCCGGCCCAAAGCCCGACAGCCTCCTAGCCCGGCCCGGCCAGCAGGATCTTCTGCACCGTTGCCAGCAGGCGCTCCAGGCGCAGCGGCTTGGTCAGGTAGTCGGCGAACCCCGCCGCCAGGGCGGTGTCGATATCCGCCGGCAGCGCATTTGCACTGACGGCCACCACCGGCGTGGTGCGTGTCGCCGCGCTGGCGCGCAGGCGCGCCAGCACCTCGTAGCCGTCCATGCCCGGCAGGCCGATATCCAGCAGGATCAACGCCGGGCGCTCCTGCTGCGCCAGGCGCAGGCCCTCCACGGGCAGGGCGGCGCAGACCAGACGCACCCCCGGCAGCCGCGCGAGCATGGCTTCCATGAGCGCCGCGTTGGTCGGGTTGTCCTCGATATAGAGCACGCTGCTGGCCTGCATGGCGGCCGGCGCGCCGGCACCCGCCGGCCCGGCCGCCGGCGCTGCCGCCGGCGC
>CXWL01008450.1_pt1 | contig 27505 bp, 24 predicted proteins | sample 590931 | NCBI WGS metagenome assembly CXWL01 (sample SAMEA3498368, study PRJEB10139) | groundwater metagenome | biome: water well; material: biofilm material | place: Germany | collected 2015-04-27 | reverse complement strand
GGTCAGAGCGGCGCGTAGCCCCGCTTCGTGGCTGCCGCCGTCGGGGGTGGGAATGGTGTTGCAATACCAGCTATAGCTGCCGTCGGACCATAGCGGCCACGCAACCGCCCATTCGGCGCGGCCCATTTTCTCGCCATTGGGGCCATCGGGAAAATCCTGTGATCCGGTGAATGCTTCGGCCGTGGCGCATTCACGGGTGCCGATTTGCTCGCGTAAATGGTCGGCGAGGCCGCCGGGAAATTGGAACACGGCTTCTTCGGGTGTGTCGTCGCCAATCAATTCGGCCGCACATTTCCAGCGTATTTCCACGCCTGCGAACAAATAGGCCTTCGAGCGCGCTAGGCGATAGAGGCGCTGTGGTTTGAATCGCGCGTGATCGCCGAAAATCTCTGTGTCAGGAACAAAGCTGACGGTGGTGCCGCGCCGGTTTGGTGTGGCGCCTAGCGATTCAACTGGCCCAAGCGCCTTGCCGCGTGCAAAACATTGGCGGAACAACTGCCGCGCGCGCGCAACCTCGACCATGGTTTCGCTCGACAGCGCGTTGACCACCGAAATGCCGACGCCGTGAAGCCCGCCCGATGTGGCATAGGCCTTGCCTTCGAACTTGCCGCCCGAATGGAGCGTGGTCATGATGACTTCAAGCGCCGATTTACCCGGAAACTTTGGATGTGGATCGACAGGTATGCCACGGCCATTGTCCGTGATCGTCAAACGGTTACCCGCATCAAGCGTCACCTCGATCCGGCTGGCATGGCCTGCCACTGCCTCGTCCATACTATTATCGAGCACTTCCGCTGCCAGATGGTGCAACGCGCGCTCATCTGTGCCGCCAACATACATGCCGGGGCGGCGCCGGACGGGCTCCAGCCCTTCCAGCACCTCTATGTCAGAGGCATCATAATCTTGCCCACCTTTGGGCAAAGTCGCGAACAAATCATCACTCATGGGAATGCTATAGGGGGGCAGGAGTCACCGGCGCAAGCATGCAAGGTGTGTTTATCGCACGCGCGGTCCACCAAATGGCGGTGGCGGTGGCGGACGGCGTGTGCCACGCGGCAATTGTGCCTGAAATGCGCGACCGCAATGTTCGACGCAGTAAGGGTAACCGGGGTTGACCGCTGTTCCACAGAAGTGGAAATCAGCCTCGCCGGGATGTCCCATCGGCCAGCGGCAGATGCGCTCATTCAAGTCCAGCAAAGTCGTCTTGCCGGCAATATCGGCGCTGGGTTTGGCAGGGACGCGGCGGCGCGGCGGCGCAGGCGGAATAGGCGCTTGCTGGTCGCCCGGTCCTTGGCGGATGAATCCACCCGGGCCGATGGAAACCATCCTTGGGGCATCTGCTTTGACGATTAGCGCCCCTGATTCGCTATATTGCGGCGGTGATGGCGGCGTCGCGGCAACATCGCGTGCAGGCGGTGCAGGGCGCGCTATAATTGGCGGCGCAGTCGGCGTAGGACGCGGTGCTGGCCGTGTTACCGCGACAGGGCGCGAAGGGCGTGCGGTCACTACTGCTTTCGGAGCAGATCGCGCCGACGGGGCGGGAGCCTCGTTGATGGCTTTCACGGGCGATGGGCGGCCCTTGAGGTCAAGGCGGTGCGCTTTGCCGATGACGGCATTGCGGCTAACCCCGCCCAATTGCTCGGCGATCTGGCTGGCGGTCAGCCCTTTTTCCCATAATTGCTTTAGGGTGTCGATCCGCTCGTCAGTCCAAACCATCGGCATTTGATATTCCACATTCTTTCGTCGGCCTGCTTAAAATAAAGCAATGAGCCGGGTTATAACGCGCGCTCTTCGGGTTAGCCGACTTGCGTGTTGTTGGCGAAGCCGATAGGCGATTCGCGTATGAACGAACAGCCCCAAGTCCAAGAAATTTCACGCAATGAAACGTTGCACGCTAGGCGCGCCTTCTCTGCGCCGGGTCAAGTTGTCATTAGCCGAATAAATGGTGCAGGGCTGTCCGCTCTATATGTGAAGGAGGTGCGCCGTTTTTTCAAGGTGCAGACCCAAACGATTTGGGCCCCGGCCGTTACAACCTTGCTCTATTTAGTCATTTTTTCGGTTGCGATGGGCTCGTCGAGGCCCGCAGTGCTTGGCATCGCCTTTCCCGATTTCCTGGCACCCGGCCTGATTGCGATGGCGATGCTCCAAAATAGCTTTGCCAATGCGTCATTTTCCCTGCTGGTCGGCAAGATACAAGGGACCATCGTTGATTATCTGATGCCGCCGCTGTCCGAACTGGAATTGTTGATGGCAATGGTGGGTGCGGCGATCACGCGCGCCATCTGTGTCGGCTTTGCTATTTGGTTGGTCATGCTGGCGTGGCCAGGGGTTTCGGTCGAAATAGAGCATTTCTGGGCGGTTGCTGTATTTGGCCTGCTTGGCGCGTCGATGTTGGGATTTTTGGGGGTGCTGACCAGCATCTGGGCAGAGAAGTTTGACCATGCAGCCGCGATCAGCAATTTTGTTGTGGCCCCGCTCGCCTTGCTGTCCGGGACATTTTATTCAATCGACCGATTGAGTCCAACATTTGCAACGATCAGCCATTTCAACCCGTTTTTTCACGCCATTTCTGGGTTTCGCTATGGCTTCATCGGGCATGCTGACGCGCCCCTAGGCGTAGGACTGGGCGTGTTAGTTGCAGTCAATTTGGTGCTCGGAATTGCCTGCTACCTGCTTTTGCGGAGCGGCTGGAAACTGAAACCCTGAAGGTTTCAATGTCTGTGTCGCGCCATTAAGCCATACCGTCCATCGGCATAGTCTTCGAACATGCCGGCGATAGCGGGATGATCGACGGGCCCTGCTTCACCGTCACCAACCAAATTTTGCTGGCTGACATAGGCGACATAGGAAGAGTCACCATTTTCAGCGAACAGGTGGTAGAAGGGTTGGTCCTTGTTTGGTTTAATCTCTGCCGGGATTGCGTCATACCATTCGTCGCTGTTTGCAAATGCAGGATCAATGTCAAAAACCACGCCGCGAAAATCGAACAAGCGGTGCCGCACAACGTCGCCAACGCCAAAACGCGCAATGGCCGTGGCTGGGAATTGCGCTTTGCGCATAGCGTGCGAGGAAATGGAAATGTGCGTTTGCATAATGTCTATCTAGGGAAAAGCCGGGGCATGACAAGGCTTGACATATTTTACCACAGTTTGCTTGGCAATCACCCATGCATTCGTTAAAGGCCCGCACCGACCAACGTCAGGCTACGCCGTGTGTAGCCGACACTTCTGCGGAGAGGTGGCTGAGAGGTCGAAAGCACCGCACTCGAAATGCGGCGTGGGCGCGAGCTCACCGTGGGTTCGAATCCCACCCTCTCCGCCAGTTTACGCCGCTATCCGCGCTCGCCCAACTTGCGTTCCCATGCCAGCGCGTGGCCGACGATGGTGTCGAGGTCGTCCAGCTTTGGCCTCCAAGGCAGCGTCGCTAGTATCCGCGCATTATCTGCAATCAGCGCATCGGGATCGCCCGCGCGGCGTCCTTCCATATGCCTGACCAGTGTCATATTGGTCACACGATCCACGGCGTCGCAGACCTCGCTGACCGAATAACCGCGACCATAGCCACAATTCATGATGTGATTCTGGTCGGGCTGGGCAATCAATTTTTCTAATGCGTGGACGTGCGCCGCCGCCAAGTCGCTGACATGGATATAGTCGCGCACCCCCGTGCCATCGGGCGTATCGAAATCTGTGCCATAGATAGAAATTGAGTCGCGTTGGCCAATCGCGGCCTCAACCGCGACTTTGATGAGGTGCGTCGCGCCCGTGGTCGATTGCCCGCTGCGGCCCTGTGGGTCGGCGCCCGCCACGTTGAAATAGCGCAAGGCGCAATAATTGATCGGATGCGCAGCAGCAGTGTCGCGCAACATCGCCTCTGTCATCAGCTTGGACATGCCATAGGGGTTGATGGGGCGTTGGGCTGTGTTTTCGTTCACAGGTATTTGGTCTGGGATGCCATAGGTCGCGGCGGTTGAGGAAAAGATGAAATGGCGCACACCGCCCGCCACCGCGCTTTCGAGCAAAGCGGCCGTCGCACATGTGTTGTTGCGATAATATTTGAGCGGGTTTTCCACCGACTCAGGGACGACAACCGACCCGGCAAAATGCATGATGGCACCGATACTGTGGTCACGGATGGCCGCGCCAACCGCCTCGTTATCGGCAACATTGGCAACAATCAACGGCACGTCATCTGGGACTGCCCAGTCAAATCCGGTGACGAGATTGTCGATCACCACCACTGGCCAGCCCGCATCGCGCAGCGCCAGCACGGCGTGGCTGCCGATATAGCCGGCACCGCCTGTAACCATGACTGCGCATTTATTCGATGACATATGTTATTCCCCCATGGCGTCGCTGCGCCATAGCGGAAATTACAAATATGGAAACAGGGCATGACGTTTTCAAAACTGGTCGGGAAGAGAGGATTCGAACCTCCGGCCCCTGCCTCCCGAAGACAGTGCTCTACCAGGCTGAGCTACTCCCCGACCGGACACTATAGACCATAATGGTCACCCTAGTGAGAGGCAGGCTGGCGATATAGAAAGCGCCAATGGCGCATGCAAGTGTCAAATATAGCCGCGCTCTGCCATGCTGACACAAATGCCGTCGTAAATAATGAAGTGGTCTATGAGCCGCGCGCCAGCCATCCGCGCCAGTTTTCCAACATGCTGGGTGGCTTGGATGTCGGCATGCGACGGTTCGGCATCGCCCATAACATGGCTATGGGCCATGATGATGCAGACTGTTGTAGAAGGGGCGAGAGCTTGGCGAATAGCGTTGATCACGCAATTAATGCGTGTTTGGCTTCCCTTCGCCTCGGCAAAGGCGGTCAAACATCCTCGCTCGTCCAGACCCGCTATGGCAAGGCGTTCGTTTTCCCTATCATCCAGAAATAGTGTGAACAATTCTATCAACGCACTATGTGGCCCATTGCCTTGGGGCCCTGTAGTTGCTTTGAGATGTGCTGGAAGGGTCAGGACCGTCATCACAGCCCTGATTGCCTGTAGGGCAGAAAATACAAGCGCGACATTCGCCATATCGGACACCATATCGGACGGATAGGCCGTCATCTTGGCAATCATCTTGGCAAGCGTCGCTATTTGGCTATGGTCGTCACCATGAACACAGCCGCCACACCTCCCCACTATGAAGACCAATATCTGGCGCTGATGGCCCGCGTGTGGGAACAGGGCGATGAGCGCGTGGACCGCACCGGCGTCGGCACGCGCAGCTTGTTTGGTGAACAATTGCGCTTTGACTTATCCGACGGCCGTGTCCCGCTGTTGACCACCAAGCGCGTCTTTTGGAAGGCAGCGGCGCGCGAAATGCTGTGGTTCCTGTCAGGCGACCGCAATATCCGCGCTTTGGTGGAGCAGGGCGTGCATATCTGGACCGATTGGCCGCTCGACCATTATCGCCGCGAAACGGGTGAGGCTATCGACCGCGATGCGTTTGAGGCGCGGATCATTGCCGACGATGATTTTGCCCAAAAATGGGGAGACCTTGGCCCAGTCTATGGGGCGCAGTGGCGGCATTGGCCGCGCTATGAGCCGCAAGGGGAGGGGCTGTTTACCCGCAACCCCGACGGCATCGACCAGTTGAGCGCGCTGGTTACATCGCTGCGCACCAACCCGGCATCGCGGCGGCACATCTTTACCGGCTGGAATGTCGCCGAATTGGACCAAATGGCACTGCCGCCGTGCCACATGACCTATCAATTCCATGTGACGGGCGATGGGCAATTATCGTGCATGCTGTTCCAGCGCTCGTGCGACGTTGCGCTTGGGCTGCCGTTCAACCTGTTCGGCGCGGCGATGGTGACGGCGATGCTGGCGCAGCAGACGGGCTTGACCCCGCGCGAGCTGATCTGGAGCGGCGGTGATGTGCACCTCTATCGCAACCATGCGGATCTGGTGACGGAGCAATTGACGCGAACGCCAATGGGCGACCCACGGCTTGATCTGATCCGCAAACCCGACAGCCTGTTTGATTACAGCATAGATGACTTTATCGTGCGGGATTATATGCCACAGGGACATATTAGTGCGCCCGTGGCGGTGTAAGCGCACTTGCGGCTCGCGTTGAAATATAATAACATTCTTTGGAAATAATATACGCTTGATTGGTTGAAAGGGAGTGGGCGATGCCCGACGCACATGTCCGTCGTACGGACAATTTGCCGCCGCTGACGCTGCATGTCCCCGAACCGCGCTTTCGCCCCGGCGACACGGCGGATTTTTCGAACATCGACGTGCCCGCTGCTGGAACCATGTCTCGCCCGGACATAGCCACAAAACCCGCTGCCATGCGCGATCATGCTTATGGACTGGTGCGCGTGCTCGATGAACAGGGCCGCGCGGTTGGCGCTTGGGATCCGCATTTGTCGCCCGAACGGTTGCGGACCATGCAGCGCTATATGATGACGCTGCGCGCGTTCGACGACCGCATGTTCCGTGCCCAGCGGCAGGGCAAGACCAGTTTTTACATGAAATCGACGGGGGAAGAGGCGGTGTCGGTCGCCGCGACAATGGCGCTGTATCGCGACGATATGTGTTTTCCCAGCTATCGCCAGCAAGGCATTCTTATCGCCCGCGAGTATCCGATGGTCGATATGATGAACCAGATATATTCGAACCGTGGCGATGCCCTCAAAGGGCGGCAATTGCCGATCATGTATTCGAGCAAGGCGTTTGGCTTTTTTTCGGTGTCCGGCAACCTTGCAACTCAATATCCACAGGCCGTTGGCTGGGCGATGGCGAGCGCGGCCAAGGGTGACAGTCGCATTGCCGCCGTGTGGTGCGGCGAAGGGTCGACGGCCGAGGGTGATTTCCACAGCGCGATGACCTTTGCCGCCGTTTATAACGCGCCTGTCATCATGAACATCGTCAACAACCAGTGGGCGATCTCCAGCTTTTCGGGCTTTGCGGGCGGCGAGCGCACCACTTTTGCCGCGCGCGCTGTAGGTTATGGCATCGCAGGCCTGCGCATCGACGGTAACGATCCGCTGGCGGTGTTCGCGGCGACGCAATGGGCGGCGGACCGGGCGCGGACCAACAATGGCCCAACCTTGATCGAACATTTCACCTATCGCGCCGAGGGGCACAGCACCTCTGACGACCCCAACGCCTATCGCGCACGCGAAGAATATGCCGCTTGGCCGCTGGGCGACCCTATATTGCGACTGCGCGATCATTTGATTGCCTTGGGCGAATGGGATACGGCACGTCACGACGCCTTGGCCAAAGAATTAACAGATCATGTCAAAAAAATCCAAAAAGAGTCTGAAAAAAATGGTGTTTTAGGGCATGGGATGCACCAGCCATTTGAATCAATGTTCGAGGATGTGTTCGAACATATGCCTCCGCATTTGGCTGAGCAGCGCGACCAGATGCTCGCCGAGCAACACCGCAAATTCGGCGCGACGTGGGAGCCGTCCTGATGAGCGCGGTAACAGCACCGATTGGCGAAACCGCACCGCGCCGCCTCAACATGATCGAGGCGATCAACGAAGCGATGGACGTGATGTTGGCACGCGACCCGAATGTCATCGTGATGGGCGAGGATGTCGGCTATTTTGGCGGGGTATTCCGCGCGACGGCAGGATTGCAGGCCAAGCATGGCAAGACGCGGGTGTTCGATACGCCGATCACCGAATGCGGGATTATCGGTGTTGCGGTCGGCATGGGCGCCTATGGCCTGCGTCCGGTGCCCGAAATCCAGTTCGCTGATTATATTTACCCCGCGCTCGACCAATTGGTGAGCGAAGCGGCGCGGCTGCGCTATCGCAGCGCGGGAGATTTCATCGCGCCGATGACGGTGCGCTCGCCCTTTGGTGGCGGCATATTTGGCGGACAGACGCACAGTCAAAGCCCGGAGGGGATTTTCACCCATGTGTCCGGTATTAAAACTGTCATCCCCGCGACCCCCTATGATGCCAAGGGGCTGTTGATCGCGGCGATTGAAGATAATGATCCGACGATCTTTTTTGAACCCAAGCGCATTTATAACGGACCGTTTTCTGGCTATTATGACCGCCCGGTCGAACCATGGGCCAAACATACAGGCAGCGAAGTGCCCGAAGGCTATTACCGTGTTGACCTTGGCAAAGCGCGCACCGTGCGGGCGGGGGAGGCGATGACCATCCTTGCCTATGGCACAATGGTCCATGTGGTGGAGACGATGGTTGCAGAAACCGGGGTTGATGCAGAGATTATCGACCTTCGCACGCTGGTTCCGCTCGACATCGCGGCGATAGAAACGTCGGTTAAAAAGACCGGGCGGTGTATGATCGTCCACGAAGCGACGCGGACATCGGGTTTTGGTGCCGAACTTGCCGCACAAGTGCAGGAACGCTGTTTTTATGCCCTCGAAGCGCCGATTGAGCGCGTGACCGGGTTCGACACCCCCTATCCACACAGCCTTGAATGGGCCTATTTTCCCGGACCCGTGCGGATTATCACCGCGATAGAGAAATTACTAAAGGATTAGTGTTTTCGAGTTTGATGAATATCAAACGACTTGGAAAACACGGCAAGACAGAGGACTGAGCATAATGGCACGCTTCATCTATCGTTTGCCTGATATTGGCGAAGGCATCGCCGAGGCGGAGATTGTCGCGCTCCACGTGGCGGTGGGGGATCGTGTCGAGGAAGATCAACAGGTCGCCGACATGATGACCGACAAAGCAACGGTAGAGATGGAATCGCCGGTGTCTGGCATTGTCGTTGAAATTGGTGGTGGTGAAGGCGACGTCATCGCCATCGGTTCGACGTTGATGGTGATCGAGACCGATGAGGTTGGGGAAGTGGATGCAGGTGCCGCGCACCATGAACCGGAAATGATTACCCCTTCACCCGTTCGTGCTGAGCTTGTCGAAGCGCCGTCCTTCCCCTCTGAAGTGAAAAACAGCCCTTCGACAAGCTCAGGGCGAACGGCTTTGACAGAAGGTGCTGATGAGCATGCGCGCACCCTCGCATCACCCGCCGTGCGTGACCGAGCGAGCAGCCTTGGCATTGATTTAGCCGAAGTCAAACCGTCGTCCGATGGCCGCATCCGCCATGCCGATTTAGACGCGTTTCTGCGCTATAACAGCGCTATGGGCTATGCGGCCCCCGCCCCTGCACGCCCTGACGAAACCGTGCGCGTCATTGGCATGCGCCGCCGCATCGCCGAAAATATGGCGGCGTCAAAACGCGCCATCCCGCATTTCACCTATGTTGAGGAGATTGAGGTCACAGCGCTAGAAGCACTGCGTGCCGACCTTAACGTTAATAGAGGAGGTCGCCCCAAGCTGACAATGCTGCCGCTGTTGATCGCCGCCATTTGCCGCACGGTGCCCGGATTCCCGATGATCAACGCGCGTTATGACGATGAAGCCGGTGTGGTGACGCGGCACGGCGCGGTGCATCTAGGCATGGCGACCCAAACCGACGCAGGGTTGATGGTTCCTGTTATTCGCGATGCGCAAGCGTTGAATATATGGCAATTAGCAAATGAAATCAGTAGATTGGCAGATGTTGCTCGCAATGGTAGCGCAAAGAGCGAGGAGCTGTCAGGCTCGACATTGACCATAACCTCGCTTGGCCCGCTGGGTGGCATCGCCACCACTCCGGTCATCAACCGCCCTGAAGTGGCGATTATCGGCCCGAACAAAATTGTCGAACGCCCCGTGTTTGACCTCGACGCCACAGGCGCGCAAATCATCCGCCGCGCTAAATTGATGAACCTGTCGATCAGCTGCGATCACCGTGTTGTCGATGGTTTTGACGCGGCCAGCTTTGTTCAGGCACTCAAAAAGCTACTCGAAACACCCGTGCTATTGTTCGCGGACTAGGGTCAGGACCCTGGAGCGTTTTGAAGTGAGGTGGTGTCACCGAATGCGTCGCTCAAGCCGCTTTCCTACAGCCTTATCGCCATGGTAATATGCACGCATGGACCTCCCCTCCTCTCCATCGACTGGCAGAAAACCCCTCCCCCAACTGCGCATAGGCTCGTTCCTCGCCAATGCTTCCTATCCCTCTCCCGCAAGGGGAGAGGGGGAGTAAATGAGAGGTGTATTAAGTTGACACCACAGTCGGAGCATATCCAAAAAACCACGTAAATCTGCGATTCAGGAATCGATTTACCCCCTGTTTCGTGTCAACCTTGTAGGAGAGTTATTGGGTTTTGAGCCTAGAGAAATCGCTATTTACAACCCCAATCGACTGAGGCTCGTCTGGTCGAATTTCAACCGGAACGTCGCATAGATGCCGCTGCGGCTATAGCGATTCGCTTCGAAATCGCGGTCGCTATAACCACCGAAATTATAGCCGATGATGATATTGGCATTATCCATTGGGCTTATCACGACTTGCGGGCCGACGCTCCACGCTGTGGTTCGCGCATTGGTGCTTAACCTAGCATTGGCGGAAACGCCAATCTCGACATTTTCTCGTAAATCAAAGCGAATGTCACCCCCGACCACAGTGGACCAGCCCGCAACATCGTCGGCACCGAAACGGTCGCTGGCATAGCGCACACCCCAGAACAGGCTATATTCGCCCGCTTCACGCCACAGGCCATCGCGTTGCCGCAGCGGTGTGAAATTGATCGCCAAGCTGTTGACGACGCGGCGCGAGCGGACATCGCCCGAAACGGTGAGGGCAGGGCCGCCAATGGGTCCGGGCTGCCCGGCCACCGCGCCGCGTACATCATCGAGCCGGAACTCTAGCTTGTCGAGCGTGCTCCAGCGGCTGTCTGACGGGCGATGTGCCCAGCTCAGCTCCGCCGCCATCGTTTCGGTTGACGCGGCGATGCTGCTGGTGGCTCTGGTCCAGGTGAACAGCCCACCAAAGGCGCGGCCATCACCGATCCGCCGAATCCCGCCGAGGGTGAAGCCTGTGCGGTTGACGATTTCGCCATCGCGATATTCGCCGCGCAGCGCGATGCTCCAATCTTCGCTGCGATAGGTTGCACCAGCGGTCATCGCCATAAAGTCTTCGGTCAACGACCCGCTGCCATCGAGGAAGCCGCCCGATGCCACAGGGTGCGCGGGGTCGAGGACGTCGGCCATGCGGATACCGCCCAAGGTCCGCTGCCCATCCAGCGTCACATCGACCGTGACATGCTCGTTAATCGCCAGCGATTGCGTCAGGCCATAGGCCGCAAAGCTGCGCGGGCCAAACTCGCCCAGATGCTGGTTGGCACCCGACAGGTTGGCGCGCGCGCCGGCCCAAGGCTGGATGTCAAAGCCGACACGCGTGGTGCGGGCGTCGACCATGCCGCCGCTGGCGATTTCGTGATTGGCAACCAGCGCGACCGTCGGCGATACATTGAAACGCGCGCCAATGCTGTGCCGAGCGGGGAAATCAACGCTGTCATTCTGCCCGCCCAAGGCGAACTCGGTTTGAGCAGTTAATTCAAGCCGCTGGTTAAACAGCCGCTGTGTCCCGCCAAATTGGGCGATAGTCGAACGATTGCGATCGCCCGTGGACAAATGGTCATCGGCATAGGTCAGGCCCGCGCGCAGCGTGCTGTTCTGGCTCTGCCATTCGGCCAGCATCCGTGCGGCACGGCGGCGGACATTGCGGGCCAGATAATCCTCTTGCCATGCCGACGCCAACAGAGACAGGCCGTGCGATAGGCGCAATTTGCCGTCAAAGCCGATGCGGCGGCTCGATTCCCCGGCGTTGGAGAGCTGCCCGACGCCGAAACCGGCTTGCCGTTCACGGGCATAGGCCAGCATGTCGAAACTGCGGCCATGATGCTCGGCCTCAATGAGCCAGCCATGTGCACGGCCATCACCAGACACGCTACTGCTATTGCTATCGCTCAACGCAAACTCGGCGCGTATTTCGGTGCTGGCATCTGGGCGGAACCGCACATCGACCCCGCCTAAATTAGTCCGCACCACGTCGCTTTCGTCGTGGATGAAGGTGCCGCCGATGCGCACCGCGCCATTGTCACTGGTCCAGCTGGCGCGGCCACCCGCGTTGAGCACGCGCTGCCCCACGCCGGCAACCTCATAATCGGCGATGATGAATTGCGGGTTGAGGCCGGAATCGCGGCTCAATATCGGCTCACGGAACCGCAGTGTGCCTGCGAAATAGTCTATGTCGTAATCGATATGACGGGTCAGGGTGACGCTACGCACCACTATATCCGAACGCAACCTGTCGCGTGTCTCAACGGTGACCCGCTCACTATTGGCCAGCACGTCGCGCGCACCAAGCTGGTAAGGGCCGCTGAGGCCGTTGCCCTGTAACTCGTCACGCCGATGGCGATATGGCGTGTCAGCGACAAAGGCGGTGGCCGCGACTTGCGGGCCGCGATATTCTGCCTTGGCTCCGTTCATGGCACGTTGATAACGCGCCAGTTGCGGCTCGTTGATCCCCGTATCGAAATCGCCGAACAATGCGTAAAATTGCGGGCGCTCAAGCCGCAGATACAGATTACGCACCGATGCCGCGTCAAACCCATGGTCAGCACGGTCGGCATAAATGGTGTAATAGGCGCGCGGGTCGATAACCCCGCCAAAGCGCGCCTCATCCGCTTCATGATCGCTGTCGTAGGCGAGCGTCATTAGCCACTGGCCGCTGATCCGTCCTTTGGCGTAAAGCGCGATGCGGCCATCGACATTGTCGCTGGCAAGCGTTTCCGCCACTGGTTCCATCCGGTCGTCGAGCGTGTTGTAACCCACCGTGCCAGCCGCAAAGCCGACCACAGTCCAAGGGCGGTTGCCGGGGTTAAGCCAGATATCGAGCTGCTGTTGCCGCACGACTTCGTCATCACGGAAGGTAAAGCTCAGCCGGGTTGTGCCCGACGCGGTGGTCGGTTGCAGCTCGATATAGGCAATGCCGTCGTCGCCCTCGACGCGCCATGTTGTGCGGCCACGATCTAACCCGGACAACTGGCGGTCCTGTTCGGTATCGACGTCCAAGGCGGCGCGGTGCGGCGGCTCCACAGCGAAATCGCCGACTACCCCTTGACGGATAGGGTGCCCATTACGGTCGGTCAACCGAACCGCAATGACAGGGCGATTGAGACCATCGGCAATCGGCAGGGACAGTTGGGGAACCATAGCCACCGACATAGGCCCACCGGATAGATTGACGGTGCGCTCTAGCTCCGCCGCGACGCTGCCATCGGCGTTGGTCACGCGCGCGGTTAAGCGGTTTGCGCCTTCGTGGATTTCGACACCCCGCCAGACGCTGATTTTGAAACTGCCATCGCTTGATGTTTCGGAACCGTCAAAGTTCAGCGGGTTGACCGCGACCCCATCGAGTAAAAGTTGCACCGATTGTCCGGTCAGCAGCTTGATTGCGATGCGGGTTGACGGATTGCGGGGGTTATATTCGGGTGTTGGGAACAGCCAGTCAATGCCAGCGCTTTGCCCAGCAAAAAAGTCAGTGGCACCGCCAGAAACAGCGACATCTTCTGCCACTACCGGGCGAACTGGTGTCTGTACCCGCTCGATAGTTTCGGGTGCAGCGTCGGCTGGAACTTCTTCGGACGTGACGGGCGCAGCATGAAAATCGGCACGGCGCAAATCGCCACCATGCCCATCGACAAAACGCGAAATTGCGCTGCCTGCGCTGCGAACATTGCGCGCACAGTCGAGCGCTACATGCGCGGGGGGGAGCGAGGACGGGTCAATTTGCACGACATGCATGCCGGGGCGAACCCCCTCGAAATGGTAGCGTCCATCGCTATCGGTGATCGCAAAACTGCCATCCTGCATCATAACGCGGACGCCGCCTATGCCGGTGGCGGTGTCGGGATTGGCGGCGCAACCACCATTGGTGACGCGCCCGATGATAGTCATTCGGTCGCCTAAAGTATCGCGGTGGATGCGGATATTGGCTTCACCAGTGTTTGACACCGACCCGCGATTGTCGCGCGCGATGGCAAGATTTATGGCATCGCCAGGCGCGGAATCTGGTCTAATATCAGCAAGATATGTCAAAATACCACTGGTCGCGGGTGCAAGCGCGGGCAGGGTGACGGTAAAGTGGCGGCCATCGCTTGTGACTATGGGCACCAGAGGTTGTCCGTTATAGCGCATCGTTGTCGCGCGCAGGTGAACCGCACGTGGTAAGTCGTCGGTCAGTGTTATCGCGCCCGTCGCGCGCCGTGTGTCGCCATTTCGCACCTCTATTCGGTATTGGACGGCCTGTCCCGGCACAGCCTCTGCTGTGCTTGCGGTTTTTGTGACGCTTAAGGCCGCATTTGGGCGATCAACGGGTATGTCCACGCGCACGGGCGCGGGCGTAACCAGTTGAAACGCTGCGCCAAAACTGAAAGACCCCAATGTATAGGGTGCGCCATTATCGCTCCTGCGGAACGAGGAAAGGTCGGCTATGCTCGCGGTCGACGGCCAGCGATAGGGGTCGGGCGGCTGAACCACCACACGGTATATCCCCGGTGCCACAAAAGGGAAACGATAGTCGCCAGCGGGGAAAACATAGCTTTGCCCGCCAGAATCGGTGACTGTCGAGCCCGTGACAACAGTGCTGGGATAAGCGGACACGCCATCATCGCCAAAAACCTGCGCGGGGAGCCCCGTTGCATCGTTTATGAGCGTTACGCGCGCGCCCGCGACTGGCGAACCGTCGCCGCTGTCGAACACGACGCCGAACGGATCGACCAGAAAACTGACGATAGCGCTGGCGAGCGGGTCTGGTATGCCTTGACGGTAGAGCGAGAGGCGAATTGGGCTTCCCGGCGCTACTGACAGGCGGCAATCGCCCTGAACCAAAGCGGGCGGCATTCGCACAGTGGGCAGATAACCAACAAAAAAGCCGCTATTGATCGCGTCTTCAAGTAATGTGAGCCGTTCTTCATCACCCAAGGCGGTTCGTATCGTCACTTCGATACTGTCGCGGGTGGTCGCGCTCAAATTATCGGCAACGGACGAAATGCCAAAGGCCACCGGTTGTCCGGCGGTAAATTCATTGGCTGGCGTTAGTGATATAAGTGCGCCGGGACTGCTTGGTGGCGGCTGGAACACACCAGAAGTGCCTTGCCCGGTTACGCGGCACCCGCTGCTGTCTATTTGACTTTGTTGGCCGGAACCCGGCGGGTTTATGGCATAAATCATCGTCTGGATGGGCGTTGGCACGCTTTCAACAGCGATATCGACCTGATTCGAGCGGACACTGCGCTGTCCGGACGAAGAATCCCAATTCGCCTGGGCAACATTGTTGATCACGCGCGCCTTGGCTCCGCCGGGCATCAATGCCGAGGCGGTGCCGACTGCGAAGCCGATCAGAGTTTTGCTCCAGTGAATCATGGTTAACGCAAATATTCGCGAAAGCGCGATGGGCGGCGGCCGTCCGAAAACGGCACGCCACCCATCACAGCTATCGTCAGTTCACGGTTGCGCGGAAAACAAGCGTGCGCGAAGCACCCGCCGCTACCGATGCGAGCGTTCCCGAAACGGTTCCGGCCGCAAAGCTGCCGCCTGCAACGCCGTCGGTGTTGCATGTGACACCCGTTGTCGTTCCGTTAATCAGGATTGACCCGGCATTGAACGTCACCTGTGCTGGAACAACGTCGCTGACCGCCACCGAAGTTGCCGATGCACCGCCCGCCGCATTGGCGACAGCGATACAATATTCGACAACCGCGCCCGGGATCAGTTTCGGATTGGTTGCGCCGTTGACGGGATCGCTAATGACCGTAGCCGTTTTCGACAGCGTTAATGTCGCTGTTGAAACGGTATAGTCATCATCGTCGCTATGCGAAGCATCACGGGCAGCGTCGGTGACGCCAGCAGCATCGGCGAACACCGTATCCATGCCAGCGGTGTTGGCACCAGCGGTTTCGGTCAACGCCGCACCTTGTGATGCTGCTGTTCCGCCTTCGCGGCCCGTGGCCACAAGGTTGACTTCGGCAACTGCACCAGTCGCCAGACCCAACGGGACGTTGGCAACAACGAACAGTGTGACCGAAGCGTCGATAGCCAGTTCGTCGATAAAGGTGGCGGCGGTATCGGTGCCGGCTTCATAGGTGCCGTTGCCGTTGGTGTCACGAAAGATAGAAGGGGCAGTGACATCGAAGGTATCGGTGCCGCCATGCGCCGCCACGCCGCCCACAGTCTGGGTGGCGGAAAGTGCAAAGTCGAGCACCGCGTTCGACGTGTTCTGCAACGTAAATGTCGTTACCGCGCCGCTTTGGCCGGGAACGACAGTCGTTGTTGCTGCGCCGCTTTCGGCAACGGTCAGGTTGATCTTGCGGTCAACCGTGAACACATTGGTTGCCGGAGTTGGCGGTGTTTGTGCGACGCCGCCGACCTGATAGGTCACCGACGCCGTGTTGGTCACTGTGGATCCCGCCAACGTGCCGCCAGCCAGCGCCGGTACAGAACCGACAATGGCGAGCGCAACGACGCTGCAAGACCCGAGGTGATACAGCTTACTGGTCATTGCTGTGCTCCTTAGGGCATGTTTTTGTTGCCAAAAATCGCTGGCAACGATGCGATCCGTGAAAGTGAGATTATCGAACGATGCCACGGAACATCAGGCGACCGGCTTGTCCTGCCGGAATGGGTTGTGCGAACGCCCAGCGGATGTGGGTCACATCCTCGGCGCGTGCGGGACGTTTGGTGCCGTCCGAATTGTTGATTTCAAGTGTGCTGAGCACGCCCCAATTGCGGCCACCATCGACCGAAAAACTCGCCGATGTATCGGTTGTCCCTTGGAAAGCGACGGCGGAGGGCAGCGGATTGGTCACAACGAATGCACCAGCGGGCTGGGCGCCATTGTTGCGGTAGCGCAGCACGAAAACGAGGTGATCGCCGGGCACGACGACGCGCGGTTCCTCCAGTGTCACTTGCGAACGGCCATCGGCATCTGTCGTGGTTCGTTCGACCATGACATCGCTGTTGAGCGACACGGCATTGGCGTTTTGGGCCAGTGCCGGGCTGGCGATCATCATCGCGGCAAAAAGTGTGGAAAAGGTGCGAATCATGGTGATGCTCCTCAATTGATCGTGACTTGAAAGGTGACGGTGCGGGTTTGACCGCCGGGCAGGTTGCCCAACGAAACCGCAATACTGCTGCTGGCAAAACTGCCTGCGTCGGCGTCGGCGGTATCTGTAAGTGTCAAGCCGCCAAGTGTGATGCTGCCCGGCACATAGGTTGTGCCGCTTGGCACAGCATCGTTGATGTTCAGGCTGTTCAAAGTTCCCGAACCCGATGTCGTGGCGACAATGGTGTAGGTGATACGCGCCCCGGGGACGGATGATGTTCCGCCGAAAGGGTCGGCAATGACGGCTGATTTGGCTAAAACGATGCTTGCCGATGACACGACGTAAAATCCGTCATTCTGGCCATCACCGCCGGTCGTGCCGAGCACAGCATTGCCACCGCCTTCGCCCGCTCCGGCAAAGCTGGTGCCGGGGGTGCCAGTTCCTGTTTTTGATGCGCTGACGAGGCGGACACCCCCGCGATTGCCATCAACGACGCTGCCCGGCGTGGTCGAAACGACAAAAACCGTGATGCTTTGATCGGGGTTTAGCGTCGGGTCGTTCGTTCCAGCGGCATAAAGCGTGTCTTGCCCGAGTTCAAAAACACCATCGCCATCGTCGATATAGATCGCTGTGACATTTGGGTCATATTGATCCCCGCCAATATTGGCGACGCTCGACAGGCCAAATGCCTCGACCCCGTTGCCCGTGTTGGTGACTTGATATTTCAGGATTTGCGATGTCGCATTTGCCGTTGTTACGACATCCGCGCTGTCGCTCCATGCAACAGTCGTGTCGATCAGTTCATCGACTTTCATACTGTGTGTATTGGAATTGACGGTGACAGGGCCGCTGCCCGGATCATATGTCGCACTGGCTGTGTTGTCGATTGAAGTGCCTGCGCGTGTTCCTGTTGCCATCGCCGTTTGCGGCGCAAGCACGGAGAACCCGGCAATAATTGCTGCAAGCGGGGCGCGAAAATCGCGCGAACGGGTTGATGTGTTGGGCATACTGGTCCTTGCCACTTGTGACTTCGCGGCCCTTGTGACCGAAAATGGCAAATAAACCGTTAAATTGGCGCTTCAGGGACAGGCGGCGCGCAATTGCGCAAAGCTGTTCACATATAATGATGTGGTAGATAGTGACGCCGACGCAATCGCCTGTCATAATCCTCGTTATGAATCGCAACAACCAACCACAGCCCTTTCGCCCCGTGTTCGGCAGCGACCCTTTGCGGTTGATCGTTTACATATTGCTCTCTGCTCTCGTCATCGGGATGCCGTTTGCGTTAATCGCGGGCGCCGAGTTTTTTCTGCCGTTGACGGCTGCTTTGGTTATTGCAATCATCCTAGTTCCAGCGCTGGAATGGCTGGAAAGGCGCGGGGTTCCGTCGCCTTTGGCTGCGCTCCTATGCGTTATCGGTTTTGTTCTGGTTATCAATGGCGCATTGGCGGTGATTATTTTCCCCGCCAGCGACTGGTTTATCCGCTTGCCCGAACGATTGCCGCGCATACGGGAGAATCTGTCTCCGCTCATTGATTTCTACGCCAACCTCCAACGGTTCGTTGATGACGCGATCCAAGTATTTGCAACCAATACCGCTGCACAGGCACAAGCCATGGCGGTCGAAACGCCGCGTTCGGTGCTGGACTATTTGACAGGCAGTGCGCCAGCCGCAGCAATCCAGACATTTTTCGCCATTTTGTTCATCTTTTTCTTCCTGTCGGGGTGGACGCGCCTGCGCCGCTCCACCATTCGCAGCCGTGGCAGCTACGACAGCGCTTTACAGACGTCGCGGACTATCCGCACAGTGGTTGAGGCCACATCAGCCTATATGACGACGATTGTGTTCATCAACGTCATGTTGGGGTTGGCAGTAGCGTTTTTCCTTTGGATTTTGGGCATGCCGTCGCCGCTGATGTGGGGCGGCATCGTCGCGTTATGCAATTTTGTCCCCTATGTCGGGCCGATTATTGCCGCGCTGTTGCTGGCCATGGGCGGCTTGATGAGTTTCGACAATGTTCCGCTGGCGCTACTGCCTGCATCGATTCAGGTGGGGCTGCATCTGGTCGAAGCCAATTTTGTCACACCGTTGATTTTGGGGCGCAGATTGACCATCAACCCGTTGCTTATCCTTGTTTCGCTCAGCTTGTGGGGATGGATTTGGGGCGCGCCTGGTGCGTTCCTTGCGGTGCCATTGCTCATCATCATCCAGACCATTTTTCAGTCGGTGCGCACCCACGACCATGGTGATCAGACGAAATATTCCGAAGGAATAGCAACACAAGGTTGACTTAAGTGGGGCTTGCCCATATCGGCCCTGCTCCACATCCCGCTAGCGGCTCCGCTAGGGGACGGGGAAATCACCTATGCGGGTGTAGCTCAGTTGGTTAGAGCGCCGGCCTGTCACGCCGGAGGTCGCGGGTTCGAGTCCCGTCACTCGCGCCATATCCTCCCAAATTGCTGTTTAACATCAATTTTCGGGACGGCGCCACCGCCCAGTCTCCATCCATTGCAACAGCGGCCTTAACGGCGCGATCCATAAGATGCCTGCGATGGCATAAACCGGAATTGCAGCTATGGGGGACAACCCCCCAACAGCCTCGATCACCGTCGTAACGGTGAATGCCAGCACAGCTATCAGGCCAAGAATGATCAGCATGCCCGCAGGTTTGCGCCACGATGGCCGGGGGACATTCATACCTTCATCCATTCTTTTTCTGTGACGATATAATGCAGCGGCATGTCCCACGGATCTGTAGGTAATTCGGCCATCTCCTGGACTGACCAGGCAATGCCAATGCGGGTGGCGTTGGGTAGATGCGCCAGTACCCGATCATAATGGCCGCCGCCCTGACCAAGTCGATCTCCGCGCCGCGTGAAGCCAAGGAGGGGAAGTAATATGATTTCGGGCGCAATGATGGGGGCACAGGACGGGGGTTGCTTCAACCCATATGGTCCCGACTCAAGCTGCGTGTCTGTTTCGACAGAATGAAATGTCATGGCGTCATCGCCTGATGTGACGCGGGGCAGGGCGATGGTACAGCCCTGTGCCCTTGCGGCGGCAATTAACGGCCTCGGGTCTGCTTCCGAACCCTTCGCACTATATCCAGCAACAATCGGCCTGCGCGCAAGCATGTGTGCAAAGGTGGGGTAGAGGATAATAGGTAATTTATTGTTTAAAATAAACGTATTGCGCCTTGCTTTTGCTAATGAACGCAAAGATTGCTTGTCCATTTTGCATTTTCCTTGGGCGTTAGGTGACGGGACCACGGAGGCCGTTTGCTTGAAAATCCTCTGACGCCTTTTACGTCAGGTGGGAACCATATATTTCGGGCCAAGACCCTAACAGAGACAGCCCCCAAGGATGTCTTTATCGCCTCAGGGATATTCGGTAAGCGCGCACCAAGCAGCACCCGTCAGGCCCTAGATAGGGTGTTTAGGGCAGAATCTCAAGCTGTCGTCAATTTCTCTGTTCAAGGCGCTGCGCTAGTGAGGTGATACGTTCGGCAAGGGCATCGATGGCTGCTGCATGTGCCGTGTCAGCATGTTCAGACGCTGTTTCTGGCGGCTTTGTGCCTTCCGCTGTCGATAATTTATCGGCCAGCAAAATCGACGCGAACAATAATTGTCGTTCTTCGCTCAGGCCACCAGCCATTAATCGCGCAGATTCAATCTGTTCATTGACGATATTGCCCAAGCGACCAAGCTCTTCAATTTCACCGTCACCACAGGCGACTTGATAATTATAGCCGCCAATGTGGAGCATCACCTCAGCCATGATGCTGTCCGATCAAATGGTCGAGTTCGGCAATGGTGGCGGCCACCTCGGCACGGAGCGAATCGCGGTTCTGCGGATCAGAATGCGTTTGGCTAGATGGGGTTGATTCGCCCGCAGGTAGGGCGGTAACCGCCATATCCAGCCTGTCGATGGCTTCGCCCAACCGCTGTAATGATAGCGTGATATTCCCCATGACGACGCAGTAAGGCATATTATTCGCAAAATCGCAAATCTGGCGATGTTTGACGGGCGTGCGGTTGACGCGGCGGGCCGCCCCTGCGCAAAGGTGCGCCATCCGAATCACCTGTTTCATCGCCGTGGAGATGCCAGCATGCCCGCCCAGAATAGCCAGCTTGCCGATGCCATCCGCATTTTGGTCATGGATGCCGTTGAAGCCGCGAATAGCGGCCATCCTGGTATGCCAATGGGAATGGCGGATGTGGCGACCACGCTTTTTACCCGCTATCTGAAATATGATGCCAGCGCACCGAAATGGGCGGATCGTGACCGTTTTATACTATCGGCTGGGCATGGCTCTATGCTGACTTACGCCTTGCTTCACCTCACAGGCTATGCGCGCCCGACGATGGATGACATCCGCAATTTTCGCCAATTGCACAGCCCATGCGCCGGCCACCCGGAAAATACCGAACTCGAAGGGGTTGAGTGCACCACGGGGCCGCTGGGGCAGGGGCTGGCGATGGCAGTAGGCATGGCGATTGCGGAACGGCACCTCAATGCGACTTTTGGCGACGATTTGGTTGATCACCGCACTTGGGTGATCGCGGGTGATGGGTGCCTGATGGAGGGCATAAACCACGAAGCAATAGGCCTTGCCGGACATTTGAAATTGGGCAGGATGACCGTGCTGTGGGACGATAACTGCATCACGATTGACGGTGCGACGTCACTTTCAACCAGCGAAGATATTCCCGCACGCTTTCGGGCCACCGGATGGCACACCGAACAATGTGACGGTCATGATATGGCGGATATTGCGCGCGCGATAGACGCGGCGATGGCCGATGACCGCCCATCGCTGATCGCTTGCCGCACGATTATCGGCAAGGGAGCGCCGAACAAGCAGGGGACGTCGGCGACGCATGGCTCGCCATTGGGCGCTAGCGAAGCGGCTGCGGTGCGCGAAGCGCTGGGTTGGGGCGCTCCACCATTCGAGGTTCCGGCACCTATCCTTGACGCATGGCGCGCGGCTGGTGCGCGCGGAAATGCCGCGCGAGTGGCATGGGAAGTTCGACATGCGGCGCATCCCGATGCCGCCGAGTTCGACAGGCGGATGTGCGGGGCGTTGCCAAGCGGAACTGCGATGCAGGATTATCTTGATAGCCTTGTCGCCAATCCGCCAACTGTCGCCAGCCGCAAGGCGAGCGAAATGGCGCTCGGCGCGCTCACCGCCGCAATCCCCGAACTTATTGGCGGTTCAGCCGATTTGACGGGATCAAACAACACCAAAACACCATCAACTCAAGCCTTATCGGCCGACAATTATGGCGGGCGCTATATTTATTACGGCATCCGCGAATTTGGCATGGCGGCGGCGATGAACGGCATGGCGTTGCACGGCGGTATCATCCCCTATGGCGGGACGTTTCTGGTCTTTGCCGATTATTGCCGCAATGCCATCCGGCTGTCCGCAATCCAGCAACAGCGTGTAATTTACGTCATGACGCATGACAGCATCGGGCTGGGTGAAGACGGACCGACGCATCAGCCGATAGAGCATCTGATGTCGCTACGCGCGATGCCGGGTTTGCATGTTTTTCGACCATGTGATGCGATTGAGACCGCCGAATGCTGGGAATTGGCGATCAGGCGTGCCGATGGGCCATCTCTGCTGGCCCTGTCGCGGCAGAATCTGCCCGCGCTACGCAATGATGCCGCCATGAAGTCGGCGCTTGGCGGTTATCGCCTGCACGGTGCGGTTGCGGCGCGCCAGGTGGTGTTGGTTGCTACCGGGTCAGAAGTGTCACTGGCTTGCGAAGTAGCGGAAATGCTGGAGCAGGGCGGCGTTGGCGCTGATGTCGTGTCGATGCCGTGCACTGAATTGTTTGACGCGCAGGACGCAAACTACCGCAACGATGTTCTGCCCAAGGATGCCTTAGTCGTTTCCATCGAAGCGGGGGTGACGCTGGGCTGGGAACGTTATACTGGGCGCGACGGTCTGAATATCGGCATCGACCGATTTGGCGCATCAGCACCGGCGAGTGATTTATATGATTATTTCGGCCTGACGGCATCAAAGATATTTGAACAAATAATATCAAAATTAGCAGTTTAAGAGGAATAGTTACCATGACAACTAAAGTTGCAATCAATGGTTTCGGACGGATCGGGCGGCTTGTGGCGCGGGCAATTCTCGAACGCAGCGACCACGACCTTGAACTGGTAGCGATTAACGATCTGGCCGATGCCAAATCCAACGCCTTGCTGTTCAAGCGCGATAGTGTCCACGGTGCATTCCCCGGTGAAGTCCATGCCGATGGCGACGCGATGGTCGTTAATGGCAAACGCATCCGTGTTACAGCGGAGCGAGACCCCGCCAACCTGCCACACGGCGAAATGGGTGTGGACATCGCGCTTGAATGCACAGGTTTTTTCACCGATCGCGATAGCGCAGGAAAGCATATCACCGCTGGAGCCAAGCGTGTTCTTATCTCTGCTCCTGCTAAAAATGTTGATAAAACTGTGGTTTATGGCGTCAATCATGGCGTGCTGACAGCTGACGACACGATTGTTTCGAACGCCAGTTGCACCACCAACTGTCTAGCTCCGCTCGCCAAGATACTCAACGACGCCATCGGCATAGAGCGCGGGTTGATGACCACAATCCACAGCTACACCAACGACCAGAAAATCCTCGACCAAATCCATAGCGACATGCGCCGCGCTAGGGCCGCTGGCATGTCGATGATCCCAACCACCACGGGCGCTGCGCGTGCTGTGGGTGAGGTGATGCCCGAACTCAAGGGTAAGCTTGATGGGTCGGCGATCCGCGTGCCGACGCCCAATGTCAGCATCGTTGACCTGACCTTCACGCCAACGCGCGACACCAGCGTTGAAGAGGTCAACGCACTGCTTAAGGCCGCAGCAGAGGGCGCGTTGAAAGGCGTTTTGGCCTATTCCGACGAGCCGCTCGTTTCAATCGATTATAATCATTGCCCGGCCAGCTCGACCATCGACAGCCTTGAAACCACAGTGCTTGACGGCAAGCTGGTCCGTGTCCTGTCGTGGTATGACAATGAATGGGGCTTTTCCAACCGCATGGTCGATACCGCTGGCGTCATGGCGGGGTTGATTTGAGAGCATGAGCCAGTTTCGGACGCTTGACGACATTGGTGCCATTACGGGCAAGCGCGTGCTGGTCCGTATAGATTGCAATGTGCCGGTAGTGGACGGTGTTGTTTCTGACGTGACACGACTGAAGGCGGCACAGAAAACCTTATGCGAATTAGCAGATGATGATGCTAAAGTGTTGATATTATCACATTTTGGTAGACCGCATGGGCAAATAGATGCGGCGATGTCGCTCAGACTCATCGTCCCCGCACTGGCCAGCGTGTTGGGCCGTGACGTAGGTTTCCTCGGCGATTGTGCTGGCGAAGCCATCGCAGATGAAACACGTGCCTTGGCCAATGGCTCCATCACCGTCCTTGAAAATACGCGCTTTCATGGCGGTGAAGAGGCGAACGATCCCGCATTTACCGCGCAAATGGCGCTGCTCGGCGACCTCTATGTAAATGATGCCTTTTCCGCCGCACACCGCGCCCATGCCTCAACCGAAGGTTTGGCTCATATTCTGCCCGCCTTTGCTGGCCGCGCGATGGAGGCGGAATTGCGCGCGCTTGATGTTGCGCTCGGCAATCCGCAACACCCCGTCGCAGCGGTAGTGGGCGGGGCCAAAGTGTCGTCAAAGATCGACGTGCTGCGTCATTTGGTATCCAAGGTCGATCATCTGATCATCGGTGGTGGGATGGCCAACACATTCCTTGCGGCGCGCGGGGTGGATGTTGGCAAGTCGCTGTGCGAGCATGACCTGATCGGCACCGCCAATGCGATATTCGATGCGGCGGATGCATCGGGGTGCATCGTCCATTTGCCCTATGACGTCGTGACGTCACGTGAATTCCGCGCCAATCCGCCAATCCGCACCGTCAATGTTCACGAAGTTGCGGCTGACGAGATGATCTTGGACATTGGCCCCGCTGCTGTTGAGGCGCTCGCCGACGTGCTCAAAAATTGCCGGACTTTGGTGTGGAATGGGCCACTTGGGGCATTCGAAACTCCACCCTTCGACGCCGCCACCGTAGCGCTGGCGCGCACCGTAGCAGCATTGACCCGCGAAGGGTCGCTCGTGTCAGTCGCAGGCGGCGGCGATACCGTATCCGCTCTCAATCATGCGGGTGTCGCAGGAGATTTCAGCTTTGTATCGACCGCTGGCGGCGCTTTCCTTGAGTGGATGGAAGGCAAAGAGTTGCCGGGCGTCGCCGCGTTGATGCGCTGAGCAACGCTACTGCGCCGCCGTTGGCGCAGGCTCGCGCAACAATGGAATAAGGATGTCGTTCAAATCTTGCAGATCAAACGCAGCCGCCCGCGCATAAACGATATGCCCAGATCGGTTGATGACATAGTTGGTCGGAACCCCGCCCAATGTCACATAGGGGCCGCGCATCCGCCGCACAGCGGGGATGGCCATCGCCGCAAATACACCCCGTAATTGTCGGAGCGGGAGTGAATCCTCGGTTGTGACGGCGAAAACTCTCAAACCAGCATCACGGCGTGCACGGTAATAGCGATCAAGCGTCGGCAATTCTGTTCGGCATGGGCCGCACCATGTCGCCCAAAAATTGAGAACGACGACCTGCCCGCGCAAGTCAGATAGTCTGACGTGGCTGCCATCGACCAATGTCATGTCGAAATCAGGCGCGACATCCCCGACAGCAGGCGGGGCGGCATAGGCTGCACTGCTGAATAGCACCGCACCAATGGCGATACTCATAATATTCATCCAATGACGCATGCCTTCCTCCTGATGCTTGCTTGTGATGACAGGCGTGACGGAAAGTCAAGTTGTTGACCGTTGCAACCGTGCCTTTCGCTGTCTATGGGCGACTGTGCATTCGAATGCTTAATCAGGAGTTCCCATGTCCGCAACCGTTAAAGCCATCCTCGACAAATATGAGGCTACACCAGAAGGGGTGAAGGCCAACCTATACGCCATGTTGATGCACGGGCGCTTGGGCGGCACAGGCAAGATGATTATCCTGCCAGTCGATCAGGGGTTTGAGCATGGCCCCGCACGTAGCTTTGCGGTCAATCCGGCGGCCTATGACCCGCATTATCATTACCAGCTGGCGATCGATGCGGGGCTGAACGCCTATGCTGCGCCGCTGGGAATGCTGGAGGCGGGAGCGGATACATTTGCAGGGCAAATCCCGACCATCCTCAAACTCAATAGCTCAAACAGTTGGGCGACAACGGCCAATTCGGCTGTGACATGCGGCGTTGATGACGCGCTCCGGCTGGGTTGCGCGGCTGTCGGTTTCACCATCTATCCAGGGTCGGACGACTGTTTCGCGATGATCGAACAATTTCAGCAATTGGCGCGGGAAGCCAAATCGGTCGGCCTCGCCACAGTGCTCTGGTCCTATCCGCGCGGCGGTAATTTGCCTAAATCGGGTGAATTGGCACTTGATGTCGGGGCCTATGCCGCGCACATGGCGGCCTTGCTTGGCGCACATATCATCAAGGTTAAGCTGCCCAGCGATCATATCGAGCAAGCCGACGCCAAGGGTGCCTATGCGGGGTTTGACTCGTCAACACAGGCAAAGCGCGTCGCGCATGTGGTGCAAAGCGCATTCAATGGCCGCCGCATCGTCATCTTCTCTGGCGGAGCGGCCAAGGGCATCGACGCGGTCTATCAGGACGCGCGCGACATTCGCGACGGTGGTGGCAATGGATCTATCATCGGTCGCAATACATTCCAGCGCCCGCGCGACGAAGCGCTTGCGATGCTCGACAAGTTGGTGCGGATCTATAAAGGCGAGGAATGACCGAACCAGATGATGACGCACTCGCGCTAGACCCCAATTTTGCCGCGCGCTTTGGGGCGCAATTTCGCCCTGCATGCCAGCTCTATCTTGTTTCACCGCTTGATGTTGCGGGAGCCTATGCCGACGCCCTAAAGGCTGCGCTCGATGGTGGACCCGTTGCCGCGTTTCAGTTTCGCGTCAAAGGCGTGGATCAGCACGAAGCAGCGCGGCTGGCCGAACCGCTCCAGCGGATATGCGCCGACCGCGATGTCGCCTTCCTCATCAACGATGATATGGCATTGGCTAAGCGAATTGGCGCGGACGGTGTGCATTTGGGGCAGGGTGATGGCGACCCGCGTGATGCGCGGGCACTGCTTGGCAAGGATGCGCAAATTGGCGTCACCTGCCACAACAGCCGCCATCTGGCGATGGACGCAGGCGAGGCTGGCGCTGATTATATAGCGTTCGGTGCCTTTTACCCCACGACCACCAAGGCGACCGCGCATATTGCCGATCCGTCCCTGCTTGGCTGGTGGACCACGGTATCGGAAATTGCGTGCGTTGCCATCGGTGGCATAACCGCTGCCAATTGTGCGCCGTTGGTGCGAGCAGGAGCGGATTTTATTGCGGTGTCATCGGCTGTTTGGGACGATGCGTGCGGCCCGAGCGCAGCCGTGGGCGATCTAGTCAAAGCTATCGCTCAAGCCAAACTTTAGGTCATAAACTCATAA
>CXWL01113224.1_pt1 | contig 27510 bp, 29 predicted proteins | sample 590931 | NCBI WGS metagenome assembly CXWL01 (sample SAMEA3498368, study PRJEB10139) | groundwater metagenome | biome: water well; material: biofilm material | place: Germany | collected 2015-04-27 | reverse complement strand
CCGCCCCGTTCATTCATAGTATCTGCGCGGGAAGTCGTTTCTGCCAATGGCAGGAACGACGGTTTCTTAGTTGATGGCTTTAAGACCGTCGTTCCCGCGCAGGCGGGAACCTATGCTGAGTTGACGGCAAAGTAAAGACGACATCATCGGCGCCCTTGCTCTGTTGGCATGCCAAATATCCATTACACTTCGCCACTACCGATCGCTCGCTCCCCTGCCCCATGCACATAGAAAACCAAGCCCCCTCCTCCGCCCACCTGCACGCGCACCGCGAAGGCGACGCCAAGCACGCCCATTTCGTCGAAGCGCGAAGCCAGAAGGCTCTAGGAGGAGCCCTTCTTCTGACGCTGTTATTTGCAGTCATAGAAGTCGTCACCGGCTTCCTCTCGAATTCCCTGGCCCTGATCTCCGACGCCGGCCACATGGTCACCGACGCCGCCGCCCTCGGCCTGGCGCTGCTGGCGCAACTGATCGCCAAGCGCCCGCCTTCTGCGCGCCACTCGTTCGGCTTCGGCCGCGCCGAAGCGCTGGCCGCCTTCGTCAACAGCCTGGCGATGCTGGCCCTGGTGTGCTGGATCGTATTCGAGGCCGTGCGCCGCTTCGCCAAACCGGAACCTGTGCAGGGCGCCGTGGTGCTGGGCGTCGCCGCCGTCGGCATCGTCATCAACCTGCTGGTCGCGTGGGTACTGTCGCGCGACCAGCAAAACATGAATACCCGCGCGGCCATGGTCAACGTCATGGGCGACCTGCTCGGCTCCATCGCCGCCGTGGTGGCTGGCGCGGTCATCTATTACACCGGCTGGGTGCGGATCGACCCGCTGCTGTCGGTGTTCGTCTCGCTGCTGATCCTGAAATCGACCATCGGCGTGCTGCGCGAGTCGTACCACTTCCTGATGAAGGGCGTGCCGGACCAGATCGACTACGTCCAGGTGGGCGCCGACCTCGCCGTGCTGGATGGCGTGCGGTCGGTGCACGACCTGCACATCTGGGAGATGTCGCCCGGAGAGCCGGCGCTGATCGGCCACCTCGAAATCGACGATCTCGCGCGCTGGCCCCAGGTACTGGAAGCGGTGCAGGACATGCTGCTCGACAAGCACGGCATCGACCACGTCACGCTGCAGCCGGAAACCTACCCGCAACGTGCGCCGTCGATGTAAGCGCTGTCTTACCATGGGCTGGCATCCGCACCGATATTCCCAACTCGACAGTATCGGCATAATGAGCCATGCCTGACATCTCTCCTCCTCCACTCGTCTACGACACGCTGATCATCGGCGGCGGCCCCGGCGGCCTGACCGCCGCGATCTACCTGCGCCGCTTTACGCGCAAGGTGGCCCTGTTCGACAAGGGCAACAGCCGCCTGAGCCTGATCCCGATATCGCACAACTATCCCGGATTCCCCGACGGCGTGCGCGGCACCCAGCTGCTCGACAACCTGCGCCGCCAGCTCGGCCGCTATGACGGCGAGGTCACCGACGGCGAGATCCTGCGCCTGCGTATCGAGGACGGCGCCTTCGTCGGCGAATACGCTGGCGGCGAGGTACGCGCGCTGACCGTGCTGCTGGCCACCGGCATCGCCGATACCGGCTTGCCGATCGAGAACTGGCGCGAGGCGGTGGACTGCGGCGCGGTGCGCCTGTGCCCTGTATGCGACGGCTTCGACGTGATCGACAAGAAGATCGCGGTGGTGTCGTCGGAGACCAACCCGATTGGCCACGCGATGTTCATGCGCGGCTTCAGCGCCGACGTGACCCTGTTCGACCGCAGCGAAGGCTCGATCCTGAGCGACGAGGAACGGCGGCAGCTGGAAGCGGCCGGCGTTCAGTACATCAGCTCCACGGTGTGCGGCGTAAGCATGAGCGAGGACATGAAGCCGGTCCTGAATACCTGCGACGGCAAGTCGTACGAATTCGACGTGATGTACCCGATGCTGGGCGAGACAGCACGTTCCGAGCTTGCAGTGCAGTTGGGCGCGGAGACCGGCGACTGCGGCGAGCTGGTGGTGGACGATTTCCAGTGCACCAATGTGCCCGGGCTGTATGCGATCGGCGACGTGGTGCGCGGGTTGAATCAGATCAGCGTGGCGGCCGGCCAGGCGGCGGTGGCGGCCACCCGCATTCACAACACCTTGCCGTGGACCCTGCGGCCGAAGGCCTAGCTTGGAATGCATGCGTTTTCGGGTTTCGGCACACGATTCGGAGAATGAACATGAAAACCAGTGCTCGCAATCAGTTTTTAGGCAAGGTAACGCAAGTGAAGCGCGGCGCAGTCAATGATGAGATAGAACTGGGACTTGCCTCGGGACAAAAAATCGTGGCAACCATCACGCGCGAAAGCACCGACGGCCTCGGCTTGCAACCAGGCGTGCAGGCGTTCGCAATGATCAAGGCTTCGTCGATCATCCTGGTCGTCGATGACGACAACGCGAAATTTTCTGCGCGCAATCGCATGGCAGGCATTGTCTCGCGCGTGCAAACCGGCGCAGTGAACAGCGAAGTCGTGATCGAAATCGACGGAGGCGGCACTCTCGCAGCGATTATCACCAACGAAAGTTGCAACACCCTGGGCATCACCGTTGGCGCCAGGGTGGCTGGCATTTTCAAGGCGTCGAGTGTGATCCTGGGCGTGATGGCTTGAGGCCGCGCCCTTGTCCTAGCCTGCGGACGCCCAGAGGTTCGACTGCTGAATGGCCCGCGAACACTGGCAAAATGCCTCGTCCACGTGAACCACGATCACACAGCGGGGCGGCTTTGGATAGCGCGCCAGCAGGTCTGGGGAAATACTCAGGCAGGCTTGCCCGTTCACCCTTAACAGCTCGGGCATCCCGGGAATGAAGAACGTCACGGCGACATTGGGATTGGCCACGATGTTTCGCAAGCTATCGTTGCGCCCGTTCCCGCCCCGTTCGGGGATGAGCAAGGTTTTTTCGTCGAGCACGCTCACGAATCCGCCGGGGTCGCCTTTTGCCGATGCGTCGAGGCCCTCCGGGCCATTGGTGGCGAGGATGATGAAAGGGGCTTGCTCGATGAAGGCCTGGAAGTCGGCACGCAGGTGATCCGACTCCTTGCGCGCAGTTCGCACTGGCTTTCCGAACAATTGCTCAAGGGTTTCCAGGTCGGATATCCGGCCTTCGACTGGGACTTGCAGATTCATTTTGTGGGCTATTCAGACATCGACAACGGCCATTGTGCTCTATTTCTCCCCTGCTCGGCCAGCCAATGCTTGACACGCGGTTCGTTGCCCATGTGGCCTGAGGGCAAACCCGCAAGGGAAAAACCGGGGTCGGCCCCCTGCGCTGCAGCCGCCGCGATTTCTTGGCCGGAATCGTTCTGAACCGGTCCGGCTTGATTTACATCATGGAAAACGCGCGCATCGACGCCTAGCATCAGGACTGGTATTTCAGTACTGACAAGATGCTGCCGGCGTCTGTCCCACACCAACCTACGGGAATCACAACATATGCGCCCATCAGCGACCCATGCAAGCACGCGCGTCATCCAGGAAGAACACGAGCGCCTCTCGGCGGTGATGCAGGCTATGCGCTACTTCGTACGCGCGACCGCCAACGGCGCCAATCCGCCGGGCTGCAAGGTGTTTCGGGCGATGCTGCTGTATATCGTCGATTATCCCGAGAAGATGCACCATCCGAAAGAGGAGCAACTGTTCTCGCTGCTGCAAGGGCGCACCGATAGCGTCAACGACGAGATCGCTGAGCTGCGAACGCAGCATGTCAAGGGCGAGGCCATGGTGCGCGAACTCGAGCATAAACTGACCCAGTACGAACTCGATCGCGAGGCCGCCTTCGCTCCATTCGCCAAGGCGGTGGAGGACTACGTCACCTTCAGTTTCGATCACATGCGGCTCGAGGAGCAGGCCGTCCTGCCGGCCGCCGACCGCTTCCTGACCGAGCAGGACTGGAACGCCGTCGACCTGTCGTTTGCCACCAACCGGGATCCGCTGGCCGGGACCGCCTACGCGGAAAGTTTCGACAGGTTGTTTTCGCTGATCGTGAACATTACACCCGCTCCGATCGGGGTAGGACCGGCGATCTGAACCATCGTGGCGCGGCCGCTCGGTGTCGTTGTGCGCCAGTCCAGGTTGGTGCAAAGGCGCGCGCCGATTCGGCGTCCCCCTGCGCGGATCTGCTCCGGCACCGGCGCTGCGCGATCGCCTGTTCGATCACAAGGGTCCGCTCCTAAGCTCGGTTGAACCGTCGCCGGGAAAGCATGTCAAACATGGCATCTTCGCTTTGGCCCAAAAAAGGCGGAAGAAAATAATCGCTCGTTATCGCTTTCCGTGCGCGGTGCGACATTTCGGTGACGCCCGGTCGTTTACGTCGTCGACGCTCGCTGAATTCTAAAAAAACTGCAATTTTTCGCAAGCGACCTACACTGATCAATAGGAGCCCGTTCGTTGACGACCATTTTTGATCATTGACGCGCATGCTGTCGATGCGGGGGCACGACCGTCACTGACCGGCTGACCACGCGGATTCGTAAGATTAACGTTCCCACGAGGCAGGCCAAATCTGGAAGGAGATTGAAATGCCAAAATATCTATTTGAAGCCAGCTATCTCGCCGAGGGCATAAACGGCTTGCTCAAAGAGGGTGGCACTCGGCGCCGTGCTGCTGTTGATGAATTATTCAACTCATTGGGCGGCACTCTCGAAGCGTACTATTTTTCCTTTGGTGACGAGGACGTTTTCATCATTGGCGATCTCCCGGACAATGCCAGCGCCGCGGCACTCGCCATCAAGGTAAACGCTGCCGGAGTGACCACCTGTAAAATGACTGCGCTGCTTACACCTCAAGAAGTTGACGAGGCCGTGAAGAAGACGAGCACTTATCGACCACCCGGATATGAGATTGAGCCCGAAGTCGCCAAATGGGAAGGCGAAGGCGGGTTCCTTGTGAAAGATACGACCGAAAACAAATACGACTGAAAACAAAAATCAGTGAATGAAAAATGCACTCATCGCCGCCGCGTCGGTCGAAGCGGGCAAGAACTACGATCGCGTGATCGGCCTGTTCATCTTGCGCGGCAATGTTCGAACCATTCCGCGCGTGTGATTTCATACACGGACGTGTTCATGTCGTACCACACCTCTTCGCCCTTGTAGCGCATTCCAAGGCGCTCCATCACCCGCGAAGACGCACGGTTTTCGGGCTGGCAGACCGCACATAGCAAGTCAGCATCCAAGGTATCGAACGCGAAGCCAGCCATGCTGCGCGCTGCCTCGGACGCGAAACCCTGGCCCCATTTATCCACGCGCAGCCGCCATCCGATTTCCAGCGGATTCTCTGGGTCGCGTCCCAGGTGTTGGATGCAGCCGGCGCCGATTAATTCGCCGGTGTGCTGTTCGATAAAACTCCACCAGGAGAATCCGAACTCGCTCCAGCGCGCCTTCACGCGTTCGATCATGGCGAGCGTATCATCGCGCGTGTCGGGTTTGCCGGTGATATAGCGCATGACGGCAGGATCGCTGTTCAATGCAAACAGTCCATCGAAATGCGCGCCGGTGATCGGCTCGAGTCGCAAGCGAGGCGTCATCAAAACTGTCATGGTCTTCATCTCAATGAAATTCGAGGTCGGTCATTGCCGCGGCTGCGCGGCCCTATTTCCCCAGTAGCGCCAGGGTATGGTTCCATTCTCCAGCCCATTCCCACAAAAAATCATGTGCGTCAAAAGCTCTTTTCAGACGTGAAATTGGCACCCGATACACATCATTTAATCCCAACGCCAGCGTGACTGGATTCCACACGGCTTTGTTTTTTCCCTTCTTGGCACTGCCTTTGACCCTTGCTCCTTCATCGCCGAATATGCCGCCGCCACTGCCAAGGGCCTGTTCCAAATCAATTTTAACCAAGCTGGAAAATGCCATCAACACCTGCTCTTTGTTGATGCCAATCTGTGATTCCTTTGCCACCGCAATTTTGACGGGTTCCGGCTCGGCCTCGCGCTTGAGTTTGGTGACCAGGCGCTCCAGCTCCTTCTTCAGAAAACGTAACTCATGCAAACCCCTTCGAAAGCCTGGGGGCTTGAGTCGCGTCACTATCTTATAGGCGTCTTTGGTGATCGTGATGAGCACGTCCTGGCTGCCGGCTGCAAGTCGCTGGGTGTCGCCTTCGAAGAAAATGGGCGCCGGGTAGCCACCGTTTGCGTCGCCAAACAGCTCAGGAAAGGCGGCGTCATAGTCCAGCCACACGTAGGGAGTCAAGCCGTTCTCTATCATTCGGGCCAAGGTCCACGGCGTACCGGTTTGCTGCGCAAGCCAGTGGCAAGCCTCCTCCGTTGTTGCCCGAAATGGTAGTTCGATGATCGTCATTTTTCTTTCGCCTTCCAGAGCCAAATTGCTCAGATTGCCTTAGCGCGATCCTTCAGGCGGCGCAACTGCGCGGCTTGGTAAGCGCCGAATACGTCGTTGAAGAGACAGCGGATCAAGGGATCATCGACGATATCTGCCGATTGAATTTCCTGTTCGATGTCCGCGTCGAAAACCGCGTCGTTAATTCGCATATACATCGAGGTGAGCGACTCGCCCAGCTCCAGCGCGGCATAAAATTTTGAAACAGGGATCTCGGTGGTCCAGGCCAGGGGGCCTTCGGCGTCGACCAGGCGCGCTATGCCATCGCCTTCCAATCGGTAGTGAAAATGCGCCCCCATTCCCGTATGGTCGTAGACGGACAATCGCCAGACGCGCGCTTTTTCGAAAAAACTATCTTCCGGGAGTTCCATTTCCCGATATTTCTCGAGCAAACCGGTGTGACAGTAGTCTATTACCCTGGCGGTCTGCGCGGCCGTAAGCGGCGCGAAATGGGCTGCAATTTCGGCCGTGCGCGGCGGCTCGACATTTCCCTCGTACCGGTAGTCGACGTTCTGCTCCCCGACGGGCAAGACCCAGTCCAGCGGCAATGATGCCTGGAGCGATTTATCGTCCAAGATGACCGATACCGATGGATTTAGCCTGACAACCCGCGCATTCGGTAGCGCGGATTCCACCTCTTGTTGAAACTGCCGATAGGTAATTGGGAAAAATGCGTGGTTGTACCAAGACCATGACTCCTGAAGGAATTGGCAGGAACTGGGCACGACATATCTGGGGTTCAGGATCTTGAGTTGGTCGATCCATTCGGCTGGCAATTCCGAGGGCGTGACCGCAGCCCTGGATGGCGACAGCACTTCAATTTCGCGCATCGTTTGAAACGGCCACAGCACCATGTCCCAGGGTGCGTCATGCGCAAGCTCGGTGAGCGCCGCAGGGTCGATCCACGAATCGACGACATTCAGTACATTGAGACCGGCTGCTTTAATTTGAAACATGGAATCGACTTCGGAATCCAATGCTTCCCGCGGAAAAATTTCAAACGGCCCCACACTGACCGGAACATTGATTCGCAATTGATGGACATTGGAGAAGCCCAGTTCCCTGACCATCGCGAAGAGTTCATCGAAGAGGCAGTAGATATAGATCGGCGTCTTCCGATCCAGAAAATCCAGGCTCTCAAGCGAGCAGTGATCGTCATGGAAATGAGAAATGAAGACAGCCTCGAACTTCAAATTCCTGATCTGATCGTGATCGAACCTGACATCGGGGAAAGCGTAGCAGTTCCGGCTGAAGGGGTTTTCGAAAATCGGGTCGAACGCGATCAGCGTATCGTTGCATTCGAAGACATAACCCGCGTGAAGTATCCTGGATATTTTCAGAGTCATATGTTGGGCAATACTAATCGCATACGCGCGGAGCCCGAGACGCCAAGCGATCGCCAGCCGTCAGTCCAGGATGTTCCGGGGATAGTGCAAGATCGGAACCTGGTCCGATCTTGACGTCAGCAGGAAAAACTATCGATAAAACGCTTCGACCGTGCCTTTTAATTTAATCAGCATGGGATTGCCCTTGCGATCCAAGGTCTTGCCGGCGCGTACTTTGATCCAGCCTTCGCTGATGCAGTACTCCTCTACATCCACGCGCTCTTTGTCGTTGAATTTGATTCCTACCTCGCGTTCGAACGCGGCAGGGATGTGGTAAGGACTGCGCGGATCGATCGAAAGACGGTCAGGCAAAGGGGGGAGTGTAGTGGTATCGTTCATGGGCACAGATTATCCACCAGATTCACAATCAGTACAACGGCCTTGCCGGTCAGCGCGACGAAGCGAGCGCGATGCGGCGCCGAATGCGCGCCACTTCCGCCGTATCGCCAAGCGCAAGCGCGCGTTCCTGCGACACCATCAGCCACATCAGCAGCGGACGGCGCCAGCCCTGCGCCGACGCGGTGTCGGTCGCGATCACGATATCCGGCGGCGCGATGCGCCCCGCCCTCAGCATGGCGCCCGCCGCGACCAGCCGCGCCAGCGGATCGGCCACGCCGGCCAGGCCGCCAGCACCGCTCGCGATCGCGCGGTGCTGCTCCGGAAGCAGGGCCGGATCGAGTCCCTGCCACTGTCCCGACAGGTACGCCGCATAGGCCCGTTCGGCCGGCGTGGCGTCCTGCGCCAGTTCCGCGAATCCCTTGCACTCGCCGATGACGACGCTGGCGGTGTACACCGCGCAGCGCACCAGCTCCGCATGCGCGACCAGGTCGGCGCGGCCGGTGCTGGCCATTTCGCTGTGGGCGCGCGCGAAGTCGTTGGCGGCGATCGCGGTGTCGCCTTTCAGGTACGCGTCGGTAAAGCTGTCGAGCGAACTGGCGGCGTTGGTACGCCACGAAGGCTCGACCGGTTTGCTGGCGCAGCCGGCCAGCAGCAGCACAATCACGCAGGATGGAAAAATCTTCATGGCAGTTTCAACTCCGTCTTGTGCGCAAAGGGCCATTTGCGATTGATCTCGTCAACCAGCCGCGTGACCTTGCGCAGGCTGCTGTCCACTTCCGCGCGCAAGGCTCCGAGATCATCGGTGGCCACGCGCGCATTCTTGCCGATCGCCTGCGCCTCGACCAGCACCGCGTCCACCTTCTTCAGCGTGGCGCTGGCGTCCTTCAACACCACGTTGAGCTGGATGACCGCGGCCTGGGTATCGTCCATCACACCGTTTTTGCCGAACACGCGGCGGTCGGCATTGGCCAGCAGCGCATTGACGCGATCCAGCGTCAGCATCAATTTGCGCGCCTCTTCATCGCTGCCCAGTGCACCGCCCAGCAGTCCATATTTGCCGGCCAGGCGGCCGGTCGCCGTCTGGACGTTCGCCAGGCTGGTATTCAGGCTCGAATCGCTGCGCGTCATCGTGTCCAGGTTCTCGAGCAGCGCGCGGGCGCTTGCCACCAGCCGCGGAATCTCCGCCGAGGTGTCGCCGCGCAGCACGGTGCGGGTGGCGCCGTCCGGCAGCGGCGGGTCGGTCAGGATCCCGGAGAATGCCTTGATCCTGGTGTCGCCCACCATTCCGCGTTCCAGCGTGAACACGCTCGACACGCGCAGCCACTTGGCGTCCTTGCGCGGGACGTCGACCAGGATGCGGGCCTTGCCGTCCGGCGCCAGTTCGACCTGGCGCACCCGCCCCACGGGGAAGCCGGCGAACGTCATATCCATCCCGGGAATCACGCCTTCCGAGTCGTCCGACACCAGCACCAGCCGCTGGGTGGGTTCGAATACGCCACGCGCGTACATCACATACAGCAGGAAGGCGGCGATCAGGGACATCATCAAGACCAGCAGGATGACTGCCTTGACCTCGACATGGGGCGGCGACTCGGGAGAGGGTTCCGTCATGCTTGTAGCTCCTTCAGAAGTATTTGACGGCCAGCGACGCCGCCTCGATCAGCAGCAGCACGAACAGCAGGCGCACCGCGCCGGGCTGCATGGTGGAGCTGGACTCGCTGCCGAAGCGCTGGATTTCAAGGATCGACGCGGCGGGAATCACCGCCACCGCAAATCCGAACAACACGGTCTTGAGTGCGAAGCCGATCGTCACGGTCGGCTCGAACACGCGGCCGACGGTACGGGTGTAGTCGTCCAGCCCCCATGGCGACAGCCCGTACACGTTCAGGTAGGCCAAGACCAGCACCAGCACGCTGCTGACTATCGCCAGGCTCAGTACCGCGAACGCATTGCCGCTCACTTCGGCCACCAAATCGCGCCGCAGCCTTTGCGCCATTGCGGCCGACTGGTCGGCGGCAAGCGGCTCGAGCGCGGCGGCATTGAACGCCAGCCCGGCGCGCAGCGCCACGAACAGCGCGGCCGACAGCGGAATCAGTTCGAGCACCAGCACCCGCACCACCATCTCCAGCGCAAAGCGCGACAGGCCGTAGCTTAACGCGGTCACCAGTACGATGCGGATGATCACAAGACTGACCAGCGCCGACAGCGTGGTGAACCACGGCAGCACCTGCCAGGCGCCAAGGTAGATCTGGCGCGAGGTGGCGATGCGGTGCTCGCGCGTGTAGGTCGACGGCGAAAATGCCAGCACCAGCGCGATCGCGCCGAGCAGCAGCATGCGCCACCAGCTGGCGGCCCAGTGGGCGGCGAAACGGCCCCACTGGCTTGGCTTGGAATATAGGAAGGAATTCAGGCGCATGCCCGAATGATAACGCCAGCCGGGCCGGCACCACCACGATAGTCGCAGTCGGTCGCGCTCAATGGCGCCGCGCTTCCTGCACGCCACTGACCTCGCCGATCGCCAGCAACGCCTTCTGCAGCTGCGAGGTCGAGCCGATTTCGGCGGTAAACGTCATGCGCGCCTGCCCTTTCGAGCTCTGCGTATTGACTCCGATTACGTTGATTTTCTCGCGCGAGAACACCTCCGAGATATCGCGCAGCAAGCCCTGGCGATCGCTGGCGAGGATGAACAGGTCGACCGGATACACCGTGTCCTGCCCTGCCCGGCCCCAGTCGGTGTGGATCACCCGTTCGGGCGCCTTGGAGCGCATCTCGGCAAAGTTCTTGCAATTGGCCCTGTGGATCGACACGCCCTTGCCGCGCGTGACGAAGCCGACGATGCCGTCCGGCGGCGCCGGCTTGCAGCACTTGGCCAGCGCCGTCATCAGGCCATCGGTGCCGACCACCAGCACGCCCGACTTGGCGCCCTGCTCGACGCTCGAGGCGCGGCTCTTGTTGAGCACCACCGCGTCTTCCGGCTCGGCCACTTCGCCGGTATCGTGCAGCGCCTGCTCGACGTGGCGCAAGCTGAATTCTTCCTTGCCGACCGAGACGAACAGGTCGTCGACCCTGGCGAAACCCAGCTTGTGCGCCAGCGCTTCGAGGTTGACCGCGGTCTTGCCTTCGCGCTGCAGCGATTTTTCCACCAGTGCGCGGCCGTGCGCCAGCGTCTCTTCCAGGTCGATCGCATGGAACCAGGCCCGCACCTTCGAGCGGGTGCGGGTGCTGACCGTGTATTCGGGATTGAGCCAGTCGCGCGACGGGCCGGCAGTGCCGGGCGCGCCCTTGGCGGTGATGATCTCGCAGGTCTGGCCGTTGCGCAGCGGGGTATTCAGCGGCACCATCACGCCGTCGACGCGCGCGCCGCGGCAGCGGTGCCCCACCTCGCTGTGCAGGTGGTAGGCGAAGTCGATCGGCGTGGCGCCGACCGGCAGCTCGAGCACGCGCGCCTGCGGCGTCAGCACGAAGATGCGGTCGTCCAGCGTGGTCGACTTGAGTTTCTCCACCCATTCGCGCTGGATGTCTTCCTGTCCGACCACGGTGTGGGCGACGTCGGTCTTCCACGCCAGCAGCTGGCGCAGCCAGGCAATCTTCTCGTCGTACTTCTGGCCCTTGAAGTCGGACCCGCCCTCTTCCTTGTAGCGCCAGTGCGCGGCAATCCCGTACTCGGCGAAATTGTGCATCTCCTGGGTGCGGATCTGGACTTCCAGCGGGCGCCCGTCGTCGGCCGTCACCACCGTGTGCAGCGACTGGTAGCCGTTCGGCTTGGGGCGCGAGATGTAGTCGTCGAACTCTTTCGGGATCGGGGTCCAGATGTTGTGGACCAGGCCCAGCACCGTGTAGCAGGTCTTGTCGTCGGCGACGATCACGCGGAACGCGCGCACGTCGTACAGCTCGGAGAATTCGAGGTCCTTGCCGCGCATCTTGTTCCAGATGCTGTAGATGTGCTTCGGCCGGCCGAACACCTCGGCCTTGATGCCGGCCGCCGCCAGCTCGTTCTCCAGCCGCGTGATGGCCGACTGCACAAAGCCTTCGCGCATCATGCGTTTTTCTTCGAGCATCTTGGCAATGCGCCGGTAGGTTTCCGGTTCGAGGAAGCGGAACGACAGGTCTTCCAGCTCCCACTTCAGCTGCCAGATCCCGAGCCGGTTGGCCAGCGGCGCGTACAGGTCCATCGTCTCGCGCCCGTACGCATGGGTCATCTCGTTGAACAGCCGGAGGTCGGCGAAGTAGCGCAGCGTGGTCACGCACGAGGCCAGCCGCACCAGCACCACCCGCATGTCGGTCGCCATCGCCAGCAGCATCTTGCGCAGCGTTTCGACCTGGGCCACCGCCTGTTGGGCCGCGTTCTTGCCACGCGCAGGAGCGGCCTGTCCGGCCGCCTGCTGGCCCACCGTCATGTCGCGCAGCCGGATCAGCTGGCGCACGCCGGTGACCAGGTCGGTCACTTCCTTGCCGAAGCGGGTTTCAAGCCCGGCCGCGGCCTTCGGCTCGATCACCGTCATCTCGAACATCAGTCCGGCGATACGGGTTTCGGCGTCACTGCGCAGGTAAGCCAGCGTACTGGCGACGCCGATTGAAAACTCCAGCGCGCCCTGGCCGGAGCTGCACAGCTTGTCCTGATAGGCTTCGCTCGCATACTCCAGCGCGGCTTCGACGCGTGCGCTGTCCTCGGGCCCGAGGCCCTGGACGAGTTGGGCTGTTGCGCTGCCCAGCGCGGCGATGGCGACCATACCGGTCTAGCGCAACGCCGCGGTGACGACGATCTCGACCAGGCACTCCGGATTGGCCAGTTTCGATTCGACCGTCGCGCGTGGCGGCGTGTGACCCAGCGTCACCCATTCGTCCCAGACTTCGTTCATGCCGGGGAAATGGGCCATGTCGGCGATGAAGATCTGGCACATCAGGATGCAGCTCTTGTCGCTGCCGGCTTCGGCCAGCAGGCGGTCGACGTGGCCGAGCACTTCGCGGGTCTGGCCGACGATGTCCTGGGTGGTGTCTTCGGCGATCTGGCCCGCCAGGTAGACGGTCGAGTTGTGAGTCGCTACTTCGGACAATCGTTTGCCTACGTGCAGTCGTGTAATTTCCATGGTGTTCCTTGCCTTTTTGTTTTATCCGACCAGGAACTTGCGTGCAATCGCAATCTGGTCGGCATTGATGAATGTCGGTGCGTGGCCGGTGTCGGGGATTTCGACCAGCTGCGGTTTCGGGCCGCGGGTCAGCATCTGCTGCGCGGTCTCGCGCGACAGCAGGTCGGAATTGGCGCCGCGCACCAGCAAGGTCGGGCAGCGGATCGCATCGTAGGCGGCCCACAACGCGGCTTCGTCGGCCTTGGCCTTTTCGGGGGTGGACGTGCGCAGCGGTTCGGCCAGGCCCATGTCGTAGTGGCGCACCCACTGGCCGTCGCCGCCCTCGCGCAGCACGTCGGCCGCCAGTTTGTGCCATTGTTCGTCGGTATGCTGGCCGAACGAGGCCGATACTTCGCGCACGAACTGGGCGCCTTCGGCAAAACTCTTGAAGCGCAGGTCCTGGGCGATGTAGTCGCCGATACGCTGCAGCGCGGCGGGGTCGAGGGTCGGGCCGATGTCGTTGAGCACCAGCTTGCCGATCGGATTGTCCGGCAAGGAGGCCAGCCCCATCCCGATCAGTCCGCCCATCGAGGTGCCGAACCAGTCCACGACGCCGCCATCGGAGTTGGCGGTGACGCGCGCGACCAGGGTCACCATGTCGCTGACGTACTGGGGAATCTGGTACAGCTGCGGATTGCGCAGGCGGCCCGAGCGGCCGCGCCCGACCACGTCCGGACACACCACGCGGTAGTGGTCGGACAGCGCCTGCGCCAGCGAGTCGAAGTCGTCGCCCACCCGCGTCACGCCGTGCACGCACACCAGCACCTTAGGATTGTCGGGCTCGCCCCACTCCTTGTATGCCATGCGGTGCAGTCCGGCGGGCGAGATGCACTGCACGGATTTAATTCTTGCTTCGGTCATGCCAGCTCCCAGAATCGGCGGTATGCTTCAATTTTGTCTACAACCGTCATTTTACCGGGCGTTGCGATTAAAATCTTATTGAAGTGTAGCCAGTCGCGCTCGCGTCCACCTTCCAGCCCTATTCTTTCATAGAGGAAACAATGAACAGCAGTATGTTAAGCGGCAAGACAGCACTCGTTACCGGATCCACCTCGGGCATCGGCCTGGGCATCGCGCGCGCGCTGGCCGAACAGGGCGCCAACATCGTCTTCAACGGTTTCGGCGACGCGCAACAGATCGAAAAGCTGTACACGGACATCGGCGCGCAGTATGGCGTGCGCACCGCCTACCACAATGCGGACATGTCGAAGCCGGCCGAAATCGAAGCGATGATGGCGTTCGCCGGCGAAAAATTCGGCGGCGTCGACGTACTGGTCAACAATGCCGGCATCCAGCACGTGGCCAATGTCGAAGACTTCCCGGTCGACAAGTGGGACGCGATCATCGCCATCAACCTGACCTCGGCCTTCCACACCTCGCGCCTGGCGTTGCCGGGCATGAAGCAGAAGAACTGGGGCCGCATCATCAACCTCGCGTCGGTGCATGGGCTGGTCGGTTCGGCGCAGAAATCGGCGTACGTGGCTGCCAAGCACGGCCTGGTCGGCTTCACCAAGGTAACCGCGCTGGAAACGGCGCACACCGGCGTGACCTGCAACGCGATCTGCCCGGGCTGGGTGCTGACTCCGCTGGTGCAGAAACAGGTGGACGACCGCGCCGCGCGCGAAGGCATCAGCATCGAGGCGGCCAAGAAGGCGCTGCTGTTGGAGAAGCAGCCGTCGGGCGAGTTCGTGACGCCCGAGGAGCTGGGCGCGCTGGCGGTGTTCTTCTGCAGCCCGGCCGCCAACCAGGTACGCGGCGTGGCGTGGAATATGGATGGCGGCTGGGCCGCGCAATAGTCGGAAAGAAAGTTACCCCTTGCACGTCGTCCTCGCGAAAGCGGGGACGACGTAAGTAATATTCGGGCTCCGCGGCTGTCGGCCTTGACCACCCTCCCATGTCTTCCTATATGATTGCTTCCTCACAATCTCCTGGAAGACCACGATGCGGATCCTGGCCAAGCTTGCGCTCACCACCCTCGCCCTGATCGCCGGCGCGGCCCACGCGGCCGATCCCCGGCCCGTGCTGCTGACCGCCGACCGCGTCTGGACCGGCGAAGGCGAAGCGCACAAGGGCTGGGCGGTGCTGGTCGCGCAGGGCCGCATCCAGGCGGTCGGTCCCGCGGGCAGCGTCGCCGCCCCAGCCGACGCCGAACGCATCGACCTTCCCGGCAAGACCCTGATCCCCGGCCTGATGGACCTGCACTCGCATGTCCTGCTGCATCCCTACAATGAAACCAGCTGGGACGACCAGGTGATGAAGGAAGCGGTCGAATACCGCACCCTGCTCGCCGGCAAGCACGCGGCCGCCACCCTGCAGGCCGGCTTCACCACTTTGCGCGACCTCGGCACCGAAGGCGCCAACTACGCCGACGTGTCGATCAAGCGCGCGATCGAGGAAGGCGTGATTCCCGGGCCGCGCCTGTACATCGCTACCTTGGCGATCGTCGCCAGCAGCAGCTACGGCCCGGCCGGACGCAACTTCCGGCCCGACATGGAATTGCCGCACGGCGCCCAGGAAGCGACCGGCGTCGACGGCGTCACCCGCGCGGTGCGCGAGCAGTCCTCGCGCGGCGCCGACTGGATCAAGTTCTACGCCGACTACCGCACCGGCATCGACGGCAGCTCGCGCCCGACCTTTACCTCCGAGGAAATGAAGGCGATGGCGCAAGCGGCACACGTCACCGGCCGCAAGGTCGCGGTCCATGCCAGCACCGACGAGGCGACCCGGATGGCGGTGCTGGCCGGCGCCGACACCATCGAACACGGCTACGGCATCACGGAAGCGACCTTCCGGCTGATGGCCGAACGCGGCGCCGCCTACATCCCGACCCTGACCGCGCCGGAAGCAATCGGCGAATACTTCCAGAAGCACGTGCGCGGCGGCGCGCCCACACCAGCCATGGCGCAGGCGGCGCAGGCATTCAAACTTGCGCGCAAGGTCGGCGTGATCATCGGCAATGGCAGCGATGTCGGCGTGTTCACGCACGGCACCAACGCGCGCGAGCTAGAATGGATGGTCAAGCTGGGCATGACGCCGACCGAGGCATTGCGCGCGGCGACCACGGTCAGCGCGGCAATCCTCGGCAAGTCGAAGGACCTGGGCCAGCTCAGGCAGGGCATGCTGGCCGATGTGGTGGCGGTCGATGGCGACCCGACCGCCGATATCGCGGCGGTCCGCAACATCGGGTTCGTGATGAAGGGCGGAACGGTCTACCGCCGGCCATAATCATGGGGTTGATGACGCAACTGCGCGCCAATGCGCGCGCGGCGCGGCTGCTGTACCAGCGCCTCAGCGACCGCGGCCATTCCCACTGGGACGTGATCTTGCGCAGGATTCCGCGGGCGGCCACGCTGCGCGCCTATCGCAAGCTGGCGTATGCAGTCAACGACGGCGTGTTGCAGCGCTGGGTGACGCCGGCGCGCTTCCGGCGTTTCCTGGCACGAAAGCCGGAGCAGCTGGACGGCTGCTTCTACGTCATCGTGATGCCGCAGACGCTGCATTTCCTGCTGCCCTGCCTGCGCCTGGTCCCGAAGGAAGTGCCGGTCGTGCTGCTGCTGAACGGCGCGCGCACTTGGGAAGCTGACCTGCTGAGCGAACGTTTTCCCGAGTTTCCGCAATTCCGGGTGGCGACGCTGCCGAACTCCAGCGTGGGGCACGGCGCGATGATCAACCTGCTGCTGCAGAACAGCGCGCGCGACTTCGGCCTGCTTGACCACGACCTCTACCTGTTCGACAAGTCGATCTTCGAACAGCTGCGGTTCGACGACGAGGACTTCCTGCTGTGCCTGTTTAACGATGCGAGCGACGACGGCCGATGGATTTACCCGCTGACCCATTTCCTCTACTTCCGGATCGAGGTCTTCCAGCGCCTGATGCAGCAATACGGGGTCGGCGCGCAAGCCTATCGCCAGGTTCCCGAGCCTGCGCGCAGCCGGCTTGCGAGCCTCGGCTTGCGCAAAGGCGAGACGATGAAGAGCTACCATGAGTTCTACGACACGCTGCACGTGCTGCTCGCGCTGGCGTATGCCGACGGCGTTGGCGTTGCGCAGATCGAGCCGGGCGTTGCCGACAGCGTCTATCACATCGGCGGAACCAGCATCGGAACGCACCACACCAAGGATCTGATTTCCCTGTACACGCATTTGCGGTTCCTCGAACTATCGGGGGAACCGCTGCTGCAGCGCCGGTATGCTGCGATTGCCGCGCCGTTCAGGTCTGCGGAGCAGGTCCACAATCAGCTGCAGGGAACGGCGCACGCTTTCGACCAGATTCAGTTGGTTGATCAGCTGATCAATAATCTGCAGTGCAGATTGGGCGCGCAACTGCCTGGCATCGACCACTGACGCCGGAACTGTAGAGAGGGCACCTTATGGATTCTCAATGCGCCCGCTGGTGACGATTGCGTTGCTGCCTGCTTGATCTACACTGTTCATGTGCAGCACATGCACTCATTTTCGGAGATGAACATGGCAACGGCAACAGAGCGAATTCCGGTCCTTGTGACAAGTGAGGAGAAGGCAAGAATTGCCAAACTCGCCAGCGACGCCGGCATGTCGATGGGCGAATTCTTGCGGCGAGCAGCAGAATCGTTTCGCCCCGACAACGAGACCGAGATGCTAATGGGAATGATCGATCAAATGCTCAAGACAACAGCCCGGGCCAGCGAAGCGATCGATGATGCGATGGAGTTCATCGACGCGTCTAACAAGCGCATGGCAGCGCTGGAAGCTCGTCGTAGGGAGGAATGATGGGCGTCACCGATAAGATGTGGGACGCGATAACAACAGTCATCAAAATGAATGACAAGGTTGAGCGCATGACCGACCTGATCAAGACTCAGCAGCAGAAGATTGAATCCATGAATGAAAGGCTCATTCGGCTCGAAATGGCACTACAGCTTGGAATGGCTCGTCAAAGCGATGCGCAGGTACGCATTTTGGATGACAAGAAAGGATAAGCGTCTTTTTTCAGTTTAGAAAGCGCTATTTCCTATCGCTCAGCCACACGCCTTGCGTAACGCCTGCAACTGCCCTTGCTGCAGCTTGTCGATGGCGTTCAGCCGCTTCGACGCTTCGAGTTCTTCATAGCGTTTCGCGGCCAGGCCGAGATAACGGCATGCGGGCTCGGTGCGGTTCGCACGCAGGCCGATCTCGCCGGCCTTCCGCCACACGAGTGCGCTCTCCCGCAACTGGTAGACGTCGAGCGGATCCTTTTCGCCATGCTTGATCAGCTCGGGCACCGCCTGTTCGGCTTGGGCAAAGGCCTGGGCCGGAGTTCCGCGCGGCTGGATCTGCGCGTCCAGCAAGGCGACACGTGCGGCCAAGTGGGCGTCGCCGCCGTCCTTGTCCACAAGTTTGTGCAGCGCCGCCAGCGATTGAACCGCACTGCGCCCACGGCGCTGCAGGTTCTGGACATTCGCGCGCGCGATCTCAAGCTCGATCAAACCTGCATGCAGGCCCGCATCGCCCGGGTTGGCCCGCGCCTGCGCCGCATAGGTGCCGCGCGCCAGCGTAAATTCGGGCTCGGCCGAGTCGTAATCCATGGTCGCCATCCTCGCGTCGGCAATCGCCCGGTGGGCATCGGCCACGTCGCGCGCCGCCTGTGCGTTACCGGCACTCCTGGACGCGATCTCCGCGCGCGTCGCCAGTGCCTTGCGCAGTTCCACCAGGCCTTCGTCGGCCCGGCCCAGCTCGACCAGGATCTCGCCGACCGCGCGTTGCGCCGCGCTCAGCTCGCGCCAGCCCGCGTTGTCCGGGCTCGCCATGACCTGCTGCCCGGCGAGGCCAAGCCATTGCTGCGCCGCCTGCTGCGCGCCCGCCAGGTCGCCGCTCAGGCGCCGCAGGTCGACCAGTTGCGCCAGCACCGAGATGGCCAGCTTGCGCGCATCGGCGTTGTCCGGATTTTTCTGCGCCAGGCTGTCCAGGTCGCGCTGCAACTGGGTGAACTGCTGCAGCGCTTGCTGGAGCTGCCCCGCGTCAGGCTGTCCGCGCGCGTACACGCTGGCGGCGCTGTCGCGGCGGCCTGTCAGCTGCACAATCGATTCCGAGGCTTTTCCAGCCGCCGGCTGGGCGACAGCAGCGCGCGCCGGCTGGGCTGCTGGCTTCGCTGCGTCCACTGCGCGCAGCCTGCGTGCGACCTGCAGGTACTCCGGTTTGGCGGTGATCGCGCCGAGCCGTTCGTAGGCGCCTGCAACTTCCCGCCGCAGCTCCGGCGACAACTGGGTATCGGCCGCCAATGGCCCAAGGTAGGCAAGCGCAGCGCTCGCCAACTGTTCGCGCGCTGCCGCCGGGCTCTTGTCGAGTGCGTCGTTGAGCTCGAACAGCACGGCATGCGCCAGCTTGCGGCTTTGATCGAAGCGCTGCTCGGCCACCGCGCGGGCATGGTCCGCTTCGCGCGCATGCCACAGCGCCGCGCCGATGCCGGCCGCCAGCAACCCACAGACGAAGGCGACGCCGAGCGGAAAGCGCCGCCGTGCAACCGGAACGGCCTTCGGTTCGGCCGGCTGCGCGGCGGGCCTGGCGCTAACCGCGTCATCCGATATCAGCACGACGGCCGGCGCCGGCTCGGGAGCGGCGGGCACCTCGAGCGGCGATTCCAGGAATTCGTCGAGCGCCTCGATGCGCGCCAACAGGGTGCGAACCAGCTCCAGCAGGTCGGGTTCGCCGGCGCAGGCGTCGGTGATGAACTGCTGGCGCTCTTCGGTTGGCAGGTCGAGCGCCCGGTACAGCAGCGCATTTGCGGGCTCGTGCAAGTGTCGGGTCATAGGTCCGTTCGGAAAGCCGTGGGAAGTCGACGCAGCCAGCGCGAGGGCTGCAAATCGTTAATACTCGTCATCGCTGAGTATATTTTGTCAATTCAAACTTCACAACCGATTTTCGCTTGGCGTGCGCGCTCAGCGCGGAAGCTTGCGGTGATGGTCGTACACATCGGGGAGTACGCAGTCCATGAGCGCCGTGTCGGCCAGTGGCGGCACGCCCGCGTCGCGCAACTGGCAATGCTGGGCGCTGTCGGCCGCGGCATACAGGAAGGTATTCTGGCGGTACCAGTAGCAGAGGTCGACATTGCCCCAGAAGCGGCTGCGGAACAGGTCGAACGGCTGGTAACCCTGGCGCGCAAACAGCGCCGCCCACCAGCTGTGAGCTTGTTCGTTCAGGTGGGCGCCGTTTTGCCCGCGGCAGGCGGCGTTGAACAGCACCGCGTTCGAAGCGCTGGTCAGGCGGCCGACGAACCGGGCCGCCGATGCCGGCGCCAGGTGTTCCGCCACCGCCATCGACATTGCCAGGTCGAGATTGCGCGGCACCTCGAACCGCGCGTTCAGGTCGACGCGATGAAACTCGATCGCGCCGTCGATCATCATCTCGCGGCTGTTCCAATGGCCGTCGTAGCCAACAAGCCGTGCACTGCCCAGCTCATGGCAGGCCTTCAGCCACGCGCCGCGCCCACAGCCCAGGTCGATCACCGATTGCGGTTGCAGGTATCGCCAGAGATGTCCCAGAAACAGCCGCGCCGAACGCAGCGAGGGGGCGATCTCGCAAATCTGGAAACGCTGGTCATAGGGCGCCGCCGGCGCCGGTGCGGCGGCAAGATTGTTAACGAGAGGCATGATCGGCTCCGGGCGTTGGCTTTCTGCCAGTAGACGCGCAACGGCGCGCGGCCCGCCTGATTTCGCGCAACCGTCATCGGCGCGGCGGGCTGGCGCCCCGCCCCCGGTCCTGTGGAAATCCACAATTGATCCACATGGCGAATTGGCTAATCATGCATACATCACTAAACCGCCACGCGAGCCCGCCATGAAAAAACCCTTCTACAAAATTCTTTACGTACAGGTGCTGTTCGCCATTGTGTGCGGCGTGCTCCTGGGCATGTTTTATCCCAAGCTGGGAGTAGAGATGAAACCGCTTGGCGACGGCTTCATCAAGCTGATCAAAATGATCATCGCCCCAGTGATTTTCTGTACGGTCGTCGCCGGCATTGCCGGCATGCAGGATATGAAGAAGATCGGCCGCGTCGGCGGCAAGGCGCTGCTGTACTTCGAGGTGGTGTCGACCTTCGCGCTGGCCATCGGCCTGATCGTCGCCAACGTGATTCGTCCCGGCGACGGCTTTAACGCCGACCCGGCCACGCTCGACACCAAGGCGATCGCCGAGTTCACCACCAAGGCCAAGGCGCAGACCACCACCGACTTCTTGATGAACATTGTCCCGAATACCTTCGTGGACGCGTTTGCCAAGGGCGACATCCTGCAGGTCCTGCTGATCGCGATCCTGTTCGGCTTCGCGCTGTCGATGCTCGGCCAGCGCGGCAAGCCGATCACCAAGTTCATCGATGACCTGTCGCACGTGATCTTCGGCGTGGTCGGCATCATCATGAAGGTCGCCCCGATCGGCGCGTTCGGCGCGATGGCCTTTACCATCGGCAAATTCGGCATCGCGTCGCTGGTGCCGCTGGCCCGGCTGATGGGTTCGTTCTACCTGACCTGCGCGCTGTTCGTGTTCGTCGTGCTGGGCCTGATCGCCCGCTACACCGGCTTTTCGATCTTCCGCTTTATCTCGTACATCAAGGAAGAGCTGCTGATCGTGCTGGGAACCAGCTCGTCGGAAAGCGCCCTGCCCGCCCTGATGCGCAAGCTTGAAAAGCTCGGCTGCTCGAAATCGGTGGTCGGCCTGGTTGTGCCTACCGGCTATTCGTTCAACCTGGACGGCACCAACATCTACATGACGATGGCCGCCCTGTTCGTGGCCCAGGCAACCAACACCGACCTGACCTTTACGCAACAGCTGACCATCCTCGGCGTGGCGATGCTGACCTCCAAGGGCGCGTCGGGCATCACCGGCGCCGGCTTCATCACCCTGGCGGCGACGCTGGCGGTGGTGCCGACCATTCCGGTGGCGGGCATGGCGCTGATCCTCGGCATCGACCGTTTCATGAGCGAGTGCCGCGCGCTGACCAACTTCGTCGGCAACGGCGTGGCCACCATCGTGGTGTCCAAATGGGAACACGAACTCGACCATGACCGGTTGGCGAGCGAACTGAAGCAACCTACCCACCTCGAGGACGACAAGGAAATGTTCCCGGTACGCGAAGCAGCGTAACCGCCTCCTCCTCCAAAAAACGCCGGGCACGCCCGGCGTTTTTTTATTTGATCCGGAAAATCACGTCTACCGACTGCGCCAGCCGCATGACGTTGATCGTCAGCAGGCCTTCGCGGTCATATTCGTTGCGCGCGACACCGCGCGGGCGCAGCGGCTCGCTGGCCGCCAGGCCCATCGCGCGCGTCAGGTTCTTCAAATCACCCGTGGACACGCCGCTGACCGGCCCGAGCTTTCTGCCGAAACCGGCGGCGATCGCCTCGGCCCTGCGGCGCGCGGCCTTGATTGCCTCGCCGGTCAGCTCGGTTTCGACCTGTTCGCGCTTGCTGGTGTCGAAGCCCGTCATGAAGCTGTCCAGGTTGGCCATATTGATCAAGGGCGACACCAGCGCCTTCCACTTCGACAGGTCGGTCACCTTGATGCGCACGCCGCACTTGATGTCGTACTGGACCACGCCTGGCTGAGCCGGATCGGCCTTGCGGATATCCTTGCGAATGTCGCGGATCTCGACGTCGGCGTCGGCCAGCCCCAGCCCGGCGACCAGCGCGCGCAATTCGGCGATCCGTCCTTCGACGATTTGGCGCGCCGCTTCCGGATCGGCCTGGTATGCCGATATTTCGAAGTCGATCTCGCCGACGTCGGGCGCCACATAGACCGAGCCGTTACCGCTGGCATGGACGAACGGATAGTCGGGCAATTGCGAGGCCGACGCGGCGAATGGAGCAAGGGCGAGTGCGGTAACGACGATGATCTTCTTCAGCATGGATTCTCCGTAGGGATACTGCGTGGTAAGTAATTAATCTCTCAAGGCCAGCGCGGGCGACATCCGCACCGCCACCAGCGTGTGGCGCGAGGTCGCCGCCAGCGCGACCAGTCCGACACAGCCGAAGGCGTACAGCAGCGGCCAGGCGCCCATCGGCGCCCGCTCGACGAAGCCGGACAGGTAGCGCGCCATGGCGAACCACGCCAGCGGCAGGCCGATCAGCGCGCCGATGCCGATCAGCCAGGCAAATTCGCGCGCAACCAGCCGGCCGACATCGGCGCCGCCTGCGCCGTGCAGCTTGCGCAATACGATTTCGCGCGAACGGCGCTTGACGCTGTAGGCCGACAGCACATAGATTCCGAACGACGCCAGCGCGGTGGCGACCACGCTGGCCGTCGTCAGGATCTTCGCGAGGCGCGCGTCCTCGCTGTAATTGCGGGCGAACACGCCGGCGGCCGGCTCGATTTCCGGCAGGTCGTTGGGGAAATGGCGCGCCCACAAGGCGTCGACCAGCGGACGCACCGCCGCGACGCCATCCTCGGCGCGCGCGGTGAGCACCTGCTGCGCCGGGCCGACCCGGTACACCATCGGTCCCGGCGCTTGGCGCAGGGACTGGTAACGCAAGTCGGGCGCGATGCCGACGATGCGCGACGTCGCGTCGAACATCTGGCCGACCGCCGCTTCGGAAGAGGCGAATCCGAGCGCTGCGGCGGCGCTGGCGTTGATCACGACCGACTTGCTCTCGGGCCCATCCTGCGCCGGGTCGAGCACCCTGCCCGCCAGTGCGCGCACCCGGTATACCTGGAAGAACTCCGGACTGACCAGCTTCGCCTCGACGGGAACGCCCTCGACGCCGGGACGGTTCACCAGGTTGACGATCTTGAAATCGTCGCGCCCGACCGCCTCGGACACGGCAGCCACGCCGGTAATGCCGGGCACCCGCGCCAGCGCATCCCTGAACGAATGCGCCGCAGCGGAATCGGGCCCGCCCGGCAGCCTGGCCAGCAGCAGCGGCGCCGCGTCGAAGCCCGGGTCGGCATGGCTGGCATAGCGGGTTTGCCAGCTGACCGCGAGCGTCATCGCGATCAGGCCAATCGCCGCGGCGAACTGGAATACCGACAGCACCCGCCGCAACATCAGCCCGTGGCGCGTCTCGCTGTTGCCGCGGCCCTGGATGGCGACGCTGGCCGGCTGGCCCAGCGCCAGCCAGGCCGGATACAGCGCCGACACCAGACCGACCAGCGCGCCGAGGCCCAGCATCGCCGCGCAGCTGCCGACGGTAAAGAAGCCGCTCAGCGTCCGGTTGACCAGCGTGGCGAACAGCGGCATCGCCAGCCACGCAACCAGCAGGCCGCACAGCGTTGCGAGCATCGACACCACCAGCGACTCGGCGATGAACTGCCCGGCCAGGCGCGCACCGCTGACGCCCATCACCTTGCGGATGCCGATTTCACGCTGGCGGCCGAGGGTGCGCACAGTCGCCAGATTGACGTAGTTGGCGCCGGCGAGCAGCAGGATCAGTACAGCCAGCGCGGCGAGGCCGGCCACGCCTGCCTTGTTGCCGTAGCGTTCGCCGGAGCGTCCGGCCAGCAGGTCGGGATCGAAGTAGATGTCCGACAGGCGCGTGATGGCGATATCGGTCAGGTGTCCGCCAGGCGGCCCGCCGCGCATCTTCACGTTCATCCTGGCGTCGCGCTCGCGTGCGACGGCGTCCTGCAGCAGCGCGCCCAGACCGGCCGGATCGACGCCCGGTTCGGCCTTGACATACACACTTGCGGTCCTGAACCACTCCGCGCCGGCGCGTTCGACCGGCTTGTCCCAGCTGTGCTGGCCCACTCCAACCATCGCATCGAAGCTGATGCTGGTATTGGCCGGCAGGTCGGCGACAATCGCCCTGACCTCGAACGGAACGCCTTCGATGTGCAGCACCTTGCCGAGCGCGTGGTCCTGGCCGAACAGCTTGAGAGCCTGCGACTGGCTCAGCACCAGCGCATCGGGACGCGCCAGCGCTGCGGCCGCGTCGCCTTCGATCGCCCTGACGGCGAAGAAATCGAGGAAATTGGCGTCCGCCACCTGCAGCGCCAGCGGTGACACCCTGGTGTCGATCCGGGCCGCGAGGTCGAACGATTTGGCGGAAGTGGCGGTGACCTGCGGTCCGATATTGGCGGCGACATCGCGCAGCCTGGCCGGCGCCGTGGCGCGCCAATCGGGACGGGGCAGCATGTTGCGCCGTTCCTTGACGACGAAAATGTGCTCGCTGCCCGGGATCTGCTGGTTGTAGGTAAAGCAGTAGCGCACGAAGCCAAGCAGCAGGAAACAGACCGCGAAGCCAACCGCCAGGCCGAGCACCACCGCCAGCGAATAACCGGGTTCCTTGAGCAGCAGGCGCCAGCCGATACGAAAGTCACGCAGGGTCATCCGGGCTCCACGACAAGTAGACAATGATGTCTATGCTATGTTCATTTACGCGTCATGGCAAGTTATTTGAACATACAGATTTAATTAGACATCGAGGTCTAGGTGCGCTACCCTAGCCTTATTGAACATCGCACCATCAGGATTGCAACCATGGCCACCACACCGAAAATCCCCAAGCCGACCCCGGCCGAACTCGACCTGCTGCAGACGCTGTGGCCGCTCGGCGCCGCCACCGCCAAGCAGGTGCACCAGGAAATCCAGAAGGAACGCCCCGACGTGACCTACTCCACGGTGCTGCGCCTGATGCAGATCATGCACACCAAGGGCCTGCTGATCCGCGACGAAAGCGAACGTTCCCACGTGTACGCGCCGGCCCAGGCGCAGGACTCGCTGCAGACCAACCTGCTCAAGGACCTGATCCAGAAGGCGTTTTCCGGCTCGGCCAAGGCGCTGGTGCTGGCGGCGCTGCGCAGCGGCATCTCGAAAAAAGAACGCGAAGAAATCGAAAACATGCTGAAAGAGGAGAAGAAATGAGCATCGGCGCCGCATCGCTTGTCAGCAGCATCGGCTGGACCCTGCTGCACTTTGTCTGGCAGGGCGCGCTGATCGGCTGCGCCACCGCGGTCGCGCTGATCGCGATGCGCAACGCGCGGCCCGAGCGGCGTTACGCACTGGCCTGCTCCGCCCTGCTGCTGTGCCTGGCGTGGCCAGCGTTCGAGCTCGCATCGAGGCTGTTTGGCGGCAATGCCGCCGTCGCCGGGGTGCGCTTTGCCGGACGGCTGGCATCCGGCGCGTCGACTGCCGACGTCGGCGTGCTCGGCTGGTTGCAAGGCAAGCTGGCGTGGATCGTCATGGCTTGGGCCGCATGCACCGCCGCGCTGACGTTGCGCATGGGCCTGGGCCTGTGGTGGATCGGCCGCATCGCGAACAAGCATGCCCGCAATCCGCAATGGCAGGCGCGACTGTCGGCGATGGCGCTGCAGTTCGGCATCACGCGCGGGGTGCGCCTGCGCGTCGTCGACAACCTCGCCAGCCCGATCACCGCCGGCTGGTGGCGCCCGGTTGTGCTGGTGCCGGCCTCGCTGATGTCGGGCATGCCGCCCGAGCTGCTGGAGGCTCTGCTGGCGCACGAGATGGGACACGTCAAGCGCTTCGATTACCTGGTCAACCTGGGCCAGAACGTGGTCGAGACCCTGCTGTTCTACCACCCTGCCGTGTGGTGGATCTCGGGCCGGATCCGCGCCGAACGCGAGCAGATTGCCGACGATGTGGCGGCAAGCCACCTGGGTGAACCGCGCCGTCTTGCGCTCGCCCTTTCCGAACTGGAGCGACTCCAGTTCTCCACCCACCACCTGGCCCAGGCGGCCAACGGAGGAGACTTGATGTCACGTATAAAAAGATTGATTCGTCCCGATGCGCAGGCACTGAACTGGAAAGCTGCAATCCCTGTCATCGGCCTCGCCGCGGCCTGCATCGCCGGCTGCGCGCAAATGCCGGGCACGACCAAGTCGACGGAGCCGATGATTCGACCGCTTGTCGATTTTGCCTCGTGCGCCAAACCTGTATGGCCTGAGCAATCGCTCAAGGATGGAAACACGGGAACAGTGACGCTGTCCTTCCTGATCAGCAAGGATGGCCAGGTGGAGGATTCGAAAGTGTTGCGATCGAGTGGCTTCAGGCCGCTGGACGCGGCCGCGCGCGAAGGGATCGCCCGCTGTCACTTCAGGCCGGCTTTGGAAGGCGGCAAGCCGGTGCAGTCATGGATGCAGATGCAGTACGTCTGGACGTTGCAGTAATACGAAACCGGTCTGGCCGCACATCGCGCCGGCCAGCCCGTTGACCATCAAACCGCCGAAACGTCGATCTCGGCTTCGGTTGCGGCAACCACCTGCTCCTTGGTCACGCCAGGCGCCAGTTCGGTCAGCTTCAGGCCCTTGTCGCTCACTTCGATGACGCCCAGGTCGGTGATGATCAGGTCCACCACCCGCACACCGGTCAGCGGCAGGTTGCAGTGTTTCAGTATTT
>CXWL01004221.1_pt1 | contig 27517 bp, 27 predicted proteins | sample 590931 | NCBI WGS metagenome assembly CXWL01 (sample SAMEA3498368, study PRJEB10139) | groundwater metagenome | biome: water well; material: biofilm material | place: Germany | collected 2015-04-27 | reverse complement strand
TCGTAGGACTCTTTGAAGGTGCGCGGCAGGACGCCGTACAATTCGTCAGGGTTGTATAAAGGTTCTTCGGGGGGAGCAACTGTCAGCGCGGAAAGAAACGTGTTAACGTTTGAACGTTGTAACGTTTCAACGATTCCCCGCAGGATTTCAATCGCGTGGTCATCATCTTCCGCAAAGTGATCGGCAACTCCAGATTTTCTCGTGTGGACATCTGCGCCGCCCAATTCTTCGGCAGTGACATCTTCGCCCGTGGCGGCTTTGACGAGGGGTGGGCCGCCCAGAAAAATGGTACCCGCACCTTTGACAATGATGGCCTCGTCGCTCATCGCAGGGACGTATGCGCCGCCCGCGGTGCAGCTGCCCATGACGGCGGCGATCTGCGGAATGCGCTTGGCAGACATGCGCGCCTGATTGTAAAAAATGCGCCCGAAGTGATGCGCGTCGGGGAAGACCTCATCCTGCAGCGGCAGATACGCTCCGCCCGAATCGACAAGATACAAACAGGGCAGATGATTTTCCTCGGCGACCTGCTGCGCGCGCAAATGTTTTTTGACGGTCATCGAAAAATACGAACCGCCTTTGACCGTGGCGTCGTTGGCAACGATCATCACTTCGCGGTTGGAGATCCGTCCGATGCCTGTAACGATGCCCGCGCACGGCGCTTCGTTGTTATACATGTTGGTTGCGGCTAATGCGGAGAGTTCGAGGAAGGGCGCGCCAGGGTCGAGCAATCGTTCGATGCGTTCGCGCACAAAAAGCTTGCCCTGCTCTTCATGTCGCTTGCGGTATTTCTCGCCGCCGCCTTCACGGACGAGGGCAAGCCGCTTCTTCAATTCACTCGCGAGGGCGCGGTTGTGTTCTGCATTGGCTTTGAATTCGGGGGATTGCGGGTCGAGCGCGGAGGAGAGAGTTTCCATAAGTTCCAGTGGGTAGTGGTAAATGGTTAATAGATCATGGTTAATGTGAATAGATAGTTCGAGTCTAGCATAAAAAGCCCCCTCTGTCCTTCGGACATCTCCCCCATTTTCAAAAACCGAAAATGGAGGAGAACATGAAATTTAAATTTTCATAAAAACAGAAAATTCCCCTTCCCCCAAATCTAAGTGCGGATTTGGGGGAAGGACGGGATGGGGGCTATTTCAAACTTTCCAACATTGCAACAGCCTCCTCATACGCTACCTTGTAATAATACGGCGGACCATCACACGTCGCGAGTCTCAACGCCTCTTTCGCATGATGAATCGCCGCATCCTTATCGCTCTTAACCTTCAAACCTTCCAACCTGTGACCTTCCAACGCGAGCTCCGCGAGCATTAAGTGAACATCCGCCCCCTGCAACACATACCCACTGCGCTCCGTGATCACCAGCGCCTCGGACGCTTTTTCCTGCGCGTCTTTGAGATCGCCCTGCTTGTAACGCAACCGCGCCAGGTCGAGCAGGATGTTGGCTTCATGGTCAACCAAATTGATTTGCCGACAGAGATTGAGCGCTTTGGACAGGTTTTCTTCTGCCAGAGTCAATTCGTTATTGGCGCGATATGCCGTGCCGAGTAGCAAGTAAGTGCGAATGTAATCGCGGGGAACTTCCCTCACCATTCTTGTTGTGTTGTCTGACCATTCTAAAGCACGTCTACAAAAATTGAGAGCAGACAAGAGATATTGCTGTTTGGTAGCGTCTGTACGTAATAAAAGCATATCTCTCAATGCCAAATAAGACAAATTCACAGAACCAAAATTAGTGCCTGCTGGTCCTTCTTTTTCAAACACATCCTGTGCTATTAGTAAATTTTCCTCTGCCTCCTGCCACACACCGCGATAGGACAGGACGCGCCCCAAATCCAGATGACCGATGGCTTCGTTGAATTCATCCGCAATCTCGCGGCACAGGTCAATGCGGCGGCGCAGGTTGCGCTCCGCGACACTCAGCGAGCCGATTTTCAGTTGGTCATCCGCCACGTTCCCCAGCCCGATGGCGAGATTTTTCTTGTTCCCCATTTTCTCTGACAATAAAACAGCATTTTGAAAAACAGGAACGGCGCGGCGCGGCTGTCCACTCAAGGAGTAGGCGTTGGCGAGTTCGTTGAGAGTCCATGCTTGGTCGTCGTCTTTTTTCAAACGCGGCGGCTTATCTTCGCCGTCAGGAAATGATGTGCGTAATAGTTCAATGCACAATTGATACGCGCCAAATTGAAAATACAAAGGATTTGGGACAAGGCGTTTATACAATAAATCATTTGCCTCATCCAAATTCCCCGCCCCGACCATGTGATGATACAGTTCGATAACGGGCGCGAGGTCTTCCAGCGTGTTCACTTTTTGGGGTGTGGGAACAGCCTCAAAGTAGTTAACGAGGCGCGTGTGCGCATCCGTTTTATCGGGCGTGGCAAATTTATCATAGGCATAATGCCGCACGATCGGGTGCATGTCAAAAACAGAGATTAGATGATTAGAGACTGGATGACTAGTCTCTAGTTCTCTAGTCTCTGGTCTTCTATTCTCTAGTCCTCTACTCTCTAATATCAGTCCGCGTTTGCGCAGGTCGAGCAAGGCTTTGTCCAGGTCGGGGCTGGGGAACACCTTTTTGAGCACGGCGTATTCCATCGAGCCGCGAAAGCAGGAGATCTTGCTCAGCAAATCCCTGCGCTCAGGGGCTAAACTTCCGTAGGCACGTTCCAAAACGTGATGTCGTCTGGCTCTCACATCCTCGAAGATTTCCAGATTTTTCACCGCCTCAATATCGCCGCGATGCGCGAAGCGATGGTCTTCGTTGATCAAACCGACCAGCAGGCTCAAACTCAACGGGTGATAGCCGTACGCGGAACAGGCAGCGATGATCTCCGCGCGCGTGGCGGCAATGCCTTCGTTGTGGAAGTACGTCACCGCGTCATCGGGCGAGAAGGCGGAGAGCGACTCATCGCGGCAGCCTTTGAGCAATTTGCCGTCGGCGCTCTCCAAGGCGCGCGGACACAGGCGCGTGGTCATCAAGACTTTGGACTTTATACCCGCGCCACTCAAGCCGCGCAGGAAGGTTTCCGTCAGCGGGGAGGAGCAATCGCGCTGCGACGGGTCAATGTCGGCGTCCTCGTCATCGCTTTGCAAGGCTGCGTCCATCCTGCCGTATTGACGCAGCAAGCGCTCGAAGCCGTCCAGCACGATTAGGATGTTCGTCCCGCGCATCGCTTCCAGCAGATCATTGACCTGCTGCCGCGCCGACTCTTTGACCTCCATGCCGAGATGTTTCAGCGTCTCGGACAGAAAACTCTCAAAGCCCGATTCCTTTTCATAGAACGACCACCAGACCGCCGTCTGCCATTGCTCACGGTGGACGCGGTTGAACCATGTCCACGTCAGCGCGGATTTGCCAAACCCGCCGAAAGCAGTCATCAGGTATAAGTTATCAGTGTCATTTGCCAGCCACTCATCGAGCATCTTGAGTTCTGTGGCGCGGCCTGTGAATGTCGCCAAATCTCCGTAGCGATGACCGAAAAACCAGCCTGTGCGCATCTCGCGTTTTTCACCGCCCGCGTAATAATAGACAACATTATTATTGCCAATCACAGCAACACTTTCCTTCATGTCTCCACCGACATTAAGGTCAACGCTCTGGGGTGCAGTTTTAGATTTTGAATTCTTTGATTTTTTAGTGTCGCCTTGCTTTGCCATAACAACCTGCCCTTTACATCAAACAACCTGCAACCTATAACCCTTCGACAGGCTCAGGGCAACGCCTGCAACTTGTCAACCACCTTCCCTATTTTACAACCTTCTTTCCTCTTTCTTCTTACCACTTTATGTTACCATTTCCCGCATGAACTTCTCCTCCATAACCGATGACCTGTTCATCGGCACGACCCCATCCACAGACGATTACGATCACCTGCGTGGACTCGGCGTGCGCCTCGTCATCAACATGCGCGTGGAATTTCGTCCGCGCAAAGACCCGCATCCGACTCCCCTTCACCTGCTCTGGCTCCCAACCTTTGACTCGCCGCTGGTTCCGATTCCGATCAAGGCATTGCGCCGTGGAGCAAAAGCCGCATTGGAAATAATTCAAACTGGCGGCAAAGTCTATGCCCACTGTGCGGGCGGAGTCCATCGCGGGGTGGTGATGGGCGCGTGCATCCTCATCGCGCAGGGACACAACCCGCACGCGGCGATGAATTTGATCAAGGAGAAACGTCCGCTGGCAGACCCATTCGCGTTCTACATCCGTCCGCGGATATTGAAGTTTGCGAAGGAATGGAATGCGTAGGGGCCGCCTTTACGGTCGCCCATGTATGGTTGAAACATGAAATGGTTTACGATTGTTTTGTTATCGGTTTTTCTAATCGCCTGCACCCCGCAGGCGACATCCATTCCAACACCCATTCCAACGAGCACACCCGCGCGGCCCATCCCCACGCCGAGATACAATGCTCCAGCGGCGGGAAAAATCGTCGCAACGGCAACCAGGCTCACGGTCACGCTTGAAGCGGCTGCCACACGAGATGGGACATCCATGCCCGCGTCACGCGAAGCGTCTACGGTCGAGACTCAAACCGAGACCGAGACTCCAATCCCCGATGAGTGGATGGAACTGCCCGTTCTTCCCGATCCAGATGAAAGCATCCGCGAGATTTACGAGAGGGGCATGTCTCTGGGCAATGACCCGAACGCGTTTTCGATCTTCGGCGATTGCCAGACGCGGCCCGCTGAATTCTTCGGCGTTTTTGAAACCGACCCGCTCGTACTGGAAAGCCTCACGGCTGAATTGCGCGAAACGGTGGAGCATTTCAACGGCTCGTTCAACCGCGAGAGTTCCACCGTGCAGGATGGCGCTACGCCTGGCGCGCTGTTGTGGGATCAATGGCATCGCGGCGAGTATGGCTGTGTTTTCGGGGAGACTCCCGTTGAATGTGAACTGCGTACCCACCGTCCTTCGTTCGTCATCATTCAAATTGGCACACATTTCGAATCGCGCAACACGGAATATCTGCGCGCCATTATTAACCAATTGATCGACGCAGGCGTTGTCCCAATCCTCGCCACCAAAGCGGATAACCGCGAATATGACAACCGCATCAATCGTGACATGGCTCTGCTTGCCGACGAATTCAATGTACCACTCTGGAACTTTTGGGCGGCGTTATCCGACCTGCCCGACCGTGGGCTTTATGTAATGAAGGGACGTGAAAAACAAGGCGCGGTCTATCTCAATGAAGAAGCCGCCGAACGTCACCGCATGACGGGTCTTGAAGCGCTCAACATCGTCTGGCGCGTTGCAACGGGGCAATAAAACAAAATTAATTTAGACGCAGATGAAAGCTGATTTTTTTCTTTTTATCAGCGCAAACCAGCGTTCATCTGCGTCCCACTTTGTTCTTTAAAAAACGCACCGCGAGAGATTAATTTCGGGGTGCGTCATGGTGTTACAACTTTCAACTTTCAACTTGCTAACCTTTTAGCGGCGGCGCATCCCTGTCATACACAAACACCTGCACATCCATCCCATCTGTGTTCAACATATCGATCGAAGGTTGAAAGGTTGTGTCTTTTATTTTTTGCATGTCGCCCGCAGGCGCATACACCGAGAGCCGCGCTTCCTCGTCCGACATTTTGGCGGCTTTGATCTCCGCGCTGGCACATGCGGCTTTGATGAGGTCTGTCATTTTTTTGATGGCATCGTCAATGGACATAAGCTGCTCCCTTTTTCAAAATTATACAACAGACTTCGGAAGTCTTAAAGACTTCCGAAGTCTGTTTAACTCACGTTCATCTTCGCAACCGTCACGCCTTCGCCGCCTTCGGTACTGCCGCCCTCTTCAAACGTCTTCACATACGCGTGGCCGCGCAAGGCATCGCGCACCGCCGATCTCAACTTGCCCGTCCCTTTGCCATGGATGATTCGCACGAACGGCAGACCCGAAAGATAAGCCTGCTCCAAATAGCGTTCCATCTTATCCAACGCATCTTCAGACATCAACCCGCGCAAATCCACTTCCATACCGGGAGAGGACGATGGACGATTGACCGTAGACGACTGACGATCTTCCGCAGATAAACCCTTGCGAGTCGTTACCTTCGATGGTCCATCGTCTGCCGTCTGTCGTCTGACTAAATCGGACAACCTCGCCCGCACACGGATCGTCCCAATTTGGACTTCCGCATCAGACTCACCCAAGGCTGTCACCACACCTTCAGCATTCAACGTGCTGACAGTGACCCGCTCTCCGAGCGACAATTGACGATGGATCATTGACGACGATGGTCCGTCGTCCGTCGTCCGCCGTCGTTCCACTGGAGAATCCACCTTCTCTTCCATTTTTTCCATTTTCTCTTCAATGGCGCGGATGGCAGTCAGAGGCTGGCTGGCTTTTTTTAGTTGAGACTTCAACGAGTCAATGTTGCTTTTGAGCACAGCCACTTCCAATTCACCTTCGGCGCGGGCTTTAGCTATGGTTTCGCGGCGTTCATCTTCTATTTTATCGAGTCGCTTTTCAAGGTCGAGCGACTGCTTGTCCAGCTTGGCGCGGGCTTTTTCCAGCTTCTCACGTTCGCGGGAGGTGCGGTTGCGCTCCTTGCGAATGTCGTCGAGCAGTTTATCCGCCCGCAAATCCAGCGGATTGATCTCCGCACGCGCCGAGTCAATGATGGATTGCGGCAGGCCCAGCTTCTGCGCGATTGCCAACGCGTTGGACCTGCCTGGGAGTCCCAGAGTCAACTTGTAGGTAGGGCGAAGCGTTTTAATGTCAAATTCAAGAGAAGCGTTGACCACTCCATCCGTGGAATGGGCAAATGTTTTTAGTTCAGGGTAATGCGTGGCAACAAGAGTCATCGCGCCCGTTTCCAGCAAGTGAGTGAGGATGGCGCGCGCGATGGCGGCGCCTTCCTGCGGGTCTGTGCCTGAGCCGAGTTCATCGAAAATGACCAGCGAGCGGTGATCGATGTGTTTGAGAATGCGAATGATATTGGTGATGTGTCCGCTGAACGTGGAAAGCGACTGCTCGATGGATTGTTCATCGCCGATATCGGCATAGACCGAATGAAAGCACGGCAGCTCCGATCCGCTTTGCACGGGGATGTGCAAACCCGATTGAGCCATCACGACCAGCAAACCAACAGTTTTCAACGAAACCGTTTTACCACCCGTGTTCGGACCCGTAATGACAATCGCACGCGTGCCAGGCTTTGGATCAACATCAATTGGCACAACCGTATCTTCGCTGATGAGCGGATGGCGGGCGTGAATGAGTTCCAAGGTTGGAAAGTTGGCAGGTTGAAGGTTGGAAGGTTGTTCGACTTTTGATTCTTCAATTTGCTCAGAACGTCGTTTTGAACCTGTAACTTTCAAACCTGAAACCTTCAACTCATGCAAGATCGGCTCATTCGCCCGCAGATCATCCGCGTACTTTGCTTTTGCAAGGATCAGGTCCATCATGGCGAGGTTTTCAACGCCATATTTCAACTCGCTGGAGTGCTCCCCCACCAGCGCGGAGACTTCCGCAAGGATACGGCGTTCTTCGTCGCGTTCCTTTAATTCCAGTTCGCGCATTTCGTTGTTGAGTTCCACGACGGGCAACGGTTCCACGAACAAGGTCGCGCCGCTGGATGATTGATCGTGAATGACAGCTTTAATGCTACCCTTGAACTCGGCGCGCAAGGGAATCACATAGCGCCCATCACGCTGGGTAATGATTGGTTCCTGTAATTTTTTTGCAGACTCGGTCAGGTAGCGCTGCAAGCGAGACATCAACCGTCCGTGGGCGATCTTGATCTCGCGGCGCAAGGCTCCCAATTTTACGGAAGCAGAATCCAAGACTTCGCCGCGGTCAGAGAGGATGCGCGTGATCGCGTCCACGATGCCGTGGGATTCTGGCAATGCCTCGGCAAGTTTTGCGAGGCGCGGAAATTCGTCCGTTTTGCGGTCGAGCGATTTTTTGATCTCGCGGCAGGAGATGAGCGTGGCTTTGATATCCAGCAGTTGCTGTGGGTCGAGCACGCCGCTGCGCGCGGCCAGGTCTGCGGCGGGACGAATGTCTCGCGCAGCGCCAACGCCAATATCATTCACGGCTAATATTTTGCGGGCTTCGGCTGTCTCTGCGAGGCGGGCTTTTGCGAGGTCAAACGAGTCCGTGGGTTCGAGGCTGCGCGCCAAACTCATCGACGCGGAAAAATCGCAGTAACCTGCGAGCCGCTCGAGAATCTTCGGGTATTCGAGTACGTTGAGTGTCTTGCTGTCCATGGTGGGGATTATACTTTGTCGTAGCGCAAGTCTATAGACTTGCGCTACGAGGAGCAAACCATGAGACTCAAAAACAAAGCAGCAATTATCACGGGCGCAACATCGGGAATCGGAAAAGCCACCGCGCTTCTTTTCGCGGACGAGGGGGCTGATCTGGTCTTAACAGGCAGACGCTTCAGCCTGGGCAAAGCTGTCGAAGCAGAATGCAGGCAAAAGGGAGTCCGATGCGTTTTTGTTGAGACGGATCACACAAAGACAGAGGAATGCCAAAGGGTCGTAGATGTCGCGCTTAAGGAATTCAATCGCATTGATATTTTATTTAACAACGCTGGCATCGTCACCAAAGGAACAGCAGACACTACACCCGAGGAGGTTTGGCAGGACACGCTGAACATCAACGTGACGGCGGTGTGGCGCATGTGCAAGCTGGTGATTCCGCAGATGAAAAAACAGGGACGCGGCGTGGTCGTCAACAATGGCTCGGACTGGTCTGTGGTGGCAGGGAAGAATGCGTTCCCGTACATCATGAGCAAGGGCGCGGTGGGGATGATGACGAAGGCGATGGCGCTGGATTACGCGCGCGAGGGCATTCGCGTGAATGCGGTTTGCCCCGGTGATACGTTCGTGGAAAGATGGGTCGAGAAGGGATACTTTGAAGGCTCTGACCCTGTGACGGTTGAAGTAGCGATGAAAGAAGCCAGCGACTATATTCCGATGGGGCGTTTTGGAAAGCCTGAAGAGATCGCCAATGCGGTTTTGTTTTTGGCTTCGGATGAGTCATCTTTTGTAACGGGGCATTTGCTTTTGGTGGATGGCGGCAATACGGCGCAGTGAAGATATACGGAACGCCAAGGCGCGAAGGAAAAACCCTTGAATCTTGGCGGCTTGGCGTTAAAAAGGAAAACCGCAATTAATGGCCGCGCCCGGTATATTTAGCCATACCCGAGTCACCAGAATATTCCTGGCTCGATTCGATTCTCTAATACTTCTCCTATACCCATGCTCTTGACCAAAACCCAACTCCCGCATAAAGTTAAGCCCGCTTAACTAAAAAGAAGGCTTAACTATGACCAAACCAATCCAAATCACCCAATCCCTGCGCACGTGGATGGATGTGTTCATGCACCGTTCCATGCGCGGATGGAGTCAGTTCGCCAAATCCACGGGGCTTTCGATGCCGCAGTTCAGCATTCTCATGCAGTTGCATCACAAAGGCCCCTGCGGACTTTCCGAGATCAGCGAACGGTTTGATATCTCCGGCGCAGCCGCAAGCCAGCTGGTGGATAAGCTGGTGCAAAGCAATTATCTCGAACGCACCGAAGACCCCAGTGACCGCCGCGCCAAGTTACTGCGCCTCTCTGAAAACGGAGCCAAACTTGTGGATGACGGCATTCAGCAGCGCTATCTCTGGCTGGATGAAATTGCCAATAAATTCGACGCGGCGCAACAAAAGAAAATTGTGGAAGCCTTGGAACTCCTCACCCACGCCGCGCAGAGTTTGGAAGAAAAAAAATAGCCCGGATTGTCTGCCCTTCTTCTGCAAATTTTCTCCACAATTCTTTGATATGCTCGGAACAATCTCCAATCTCCAGTCTCCAGTCTCCAATCTCCAGTCCCCAATCACCAAAAGGAACTTTATGCAAGCAACCGCAACTCATTCCACCACCCGCCGCCGCACGCGGACCAAGTCCAAGGGCGGCATGGGGCGCGCGATCCAATATCTGACGCGATACAAACGTCAGGCCGCGCTTCCGTATATTTTTCTCATCATTGCCACGCTCTCGCAGTTGGCAGTGCCCACCATGATCCGCCGTGTGATCGATGCGGTGACGAGCGGCTATATCGCCGACCAGGTCTTGCAGGCCATGGACAAAATTCCCGCACAATTCGTCAGCGCGGCCTTGCCAAAGATTTTGGATGCCACGGGTAGGCCAGTGTCCACGACGCTGGAGCAGCTCACAGCGCAGTTGGAAGCGGATTTAAATAACGCGCCGCAATTGCTCATCCGCGCGCTGGTCGCCATCCTCATCTTCTCCATCCTGCGCGGCGTCTTCGGATTTTTGCAGGCCTATTGGGCCGAGAAAAATTCGCAGGCCGTGGCGTACGATCTGCGTAACGACCTGTACTCGAAAATCCAGACGCTTTCGTTTTCGTACCACGATAAAAACCAGACGGGACAATTGATGATCCGCGCCACAGACGATGTGGAAAAAGTGCGCCTCTTTATCGGCCAGGGCCTGCTCCAGTTGATTGGGGCATTCATTTTGCTGACGGGGACGATCATCATTTTGTTTTCGACGAATGCCGCGCTGGCATGGTCGGTCATGCCGATTTTGCCGATTGCGCTGGTATTGTTTGTGATCTTCGCGGGCGCAAGCCGCCCGATGTTCGCGCTGGTTCAGCAAAAGCTTTCCGCGCTGAATACGGTCTTGCAGGAAAACCTCGCGGGCATCAAGGTGATCAAGGCCTTCACGCGCGAGAGACAGCAGCAGGATAAATTCAAAGCCCGCGCCGATGACACGATGGATCAGGCCATCAAACTCTCGCGCCTGTTCACGTTCATGTTCCCGCTCGTGTTCATGATCGCAAATCTTGGGCAGGCCGCAATTTTATATGTCGGCGGACAGGCCATCATCGCAGGCACATTGAGCATCGGCGAGTGGCAGCAATTCTCGATGTACCTGATGTACCTCTTCATGCCGATCATGATGATGGGCATGATCATCACGCAGTTCGGGCAGGCCTCCGCATCGGCTGACCGCATCTTTGAAATTCTCGACGCAAAGAACGATATTGCCGACAAGCCGAACGCGGGCAAACTGCCCGCAGTGACGGGTAACGTGAAATTTGAAAACGTCACCTTCCGTTATTTCGGCGGCGGCGACCCGGTGCTTTCCAAAGTGAGCTTTGAAGCGAAGGCAGGCGAGTCGATTGCGCTGCTCGGCGCGACAGGTTCAGGCAAGACTTCCATCATCAATTTATTGCCGCGCTTCTACGACCCCACCGAAGGAAGCATCACCATCGACGGCCACGACCTGCGCGATGTGACGCTTGAATCCCTGCGCTCGCAGATCGGCATTGTCTTGCAGGAAACCACCCTGTTCAGCGGAAGCATCCGCGACAATATTGCATTTGGCAAACCCGATGCAAAACAGGAAGAGATCGAAGCCGCCGCAAAAGCCGCGCAAGCGCACGATTTCATCATGTCGTTCCCTGAAGGCTACAACACCCACGTCGGCGAACGCGGCACGACCCTCTCCGGTGGACAAAAACAGCGCGTCGCCATTGCCCGCGCACTTCTCCTGAATCCTCGAATTCTCATCCTCGACGACTCGACTTCGTCCGTTGACCTCAACACCGAAGCCGCCATTCAATCCGCGCTCGACATCCTGATGAAAGACCGCACCTCCTTCGTTATCGCACAGCGCATCAGCACCGTGATGAACGCCGACAAAATCCTCGTTCTCGACAAGGGCGAAGTGGTCGCCATCGGCAAACACGCCGACTTGTTGGAGAACGACCCCATTTACGCAGAAATTTATACTTCGCAGATTTTGGTGAATGAACATGAACATAAAAAATAAAAAGAGCATGTCATTGCGAGGGCGGCGTTCTTCCGCCCGAAGCAATCCCCTGATGATGTGGAGATTGCATCGTCGCTCACTGCCGTTCGTTCCTCGCAACGACATAAAGGCAGGCACACTATGATGCCCCCCGGCCGCGCAGGCGAATTCCTTAACCGCGAAACCATCAAACCGCGCAACCTCGGCGAAACCCTTATCCGCCTCGGCGGTTACTTTGGCCGCTTCTGGTTCATGCTGACCCTCGCCATCCTCTTTGTCATCACCGCCACATGGACTCAAGTGACCAGCCCCGAATTAATGGGACAAGCGACAGACTGCTTCCTCGTCCCAAGCGGAGCCAACCCCTTCGCCTCTTTCTCACCGACGGCTGACTCTGAACCCCAAACAGAATCTTCCTGTTGGCTTGCCGCAGACCCAGCCACGCTGACGGGCAGAAAAGCGTTGTTAAACAAAATTTATTTTGTCGGCGGTTATGATCTCGCAGACCCAGCCACCGCCACCGATGACCAGCGCATTGCAGGCCTCGTGCGTTTGATCGGGTTCATCATTGCCCTCTTTGTGGCCGGCTCCCTGCTTAACGGCCTCACCTTCTTCGCCATGGCGTGGACAGGCCAGCACGTGCTGCGCCAGATGCGTGTGGAAGTCTTCGAACATTTGCACCGCCTCTCGCTCAGTTACTACTCCGAGCACGAAGCAGGCGACCTGATGAGCCGCATCACCAACGACACCACCGCGATTGAACAAGCCTTTTCGTTTGCGCTGGTCAACGTGTTCAGCGGAATCCTTTTGCTGGTGTGGGTTGCATACAACATGATCACGGCCAACCTGCCATTTGCGTTACTTTCGCTTGTGGTTGCGCCGCTCATGTTCATTGCCACCTTCTATTTCTCCGAGCAGGCGCGCAAGGCATTTAGAAGATCGCGCGAAGAGATTGGCAACGTCAATGCCGAATTGCAAGAGTCCATTTCAGCGGTGCGCGAGGCGCAAGCCTTCAACCGCGCCGATGAAAACATCGAACAGTTCAAAGAAGTCAACGCCGCCAACCGCGATGCGAACGTGCGCGCTGTGGCCTACACCTCCGCGCTTGCGCCAACATTGGAAGCGCTGTCCTACGTCTCTCTTGCCATTGTGACGGGTGTCGGCGGCTGGTATCTGCTCAAAGGGGAGACCCTCTTCGGCTCTGCCGTGACCCTGGGCCTGATCATCACCTTCCTGGCCTATGTCCAACGCTTCAACCAGCCCATCCAACAGATCGCCGTGCTGTGGACGAATATCCAAAATGCCATCGCAGGCGCGGAACGCATCTTCACCATCCTCGATGAAAAACCCGCCGTGACGGATAAACCCGAAGCCAAAGATATGAAAGAGATCAAAGGCCTGGTTGAATTTGAAAACGTTTCACACGAATATGAAGACGGTGTGCCTGTGTTGAGGGGTGTCTCTTTCACCGCCCAGCCCGGACAGACCTTCGCCATCGTCGGCCCCACAGGCGCGGGCAAGACCACCATCATCAATTTGCTTCCCCGCTTCTACGATGTGACCGCAGGCTCCGTAAAAATTGACGGCGTGGATGTCCGCGACGTCACCGCCGAATCCATTCGCANNGGACAATGTCCGCTTTGGGCGGCCCGATGCCACCGATGAAGAAGTGATGGCCGCCATTAAACTAGCCAACGCCGATTCGTTCATCGAACGTTTGCCAGAAAAATACAACACAGTTCTGGGTGAGCGCGGTTCGGGTTTGAGTCAAGGTCAACGCCAGTTGTTGTCCATTGCGCGGGCGGCTCTTGCAGACCCGAGAATTCTGATTTTGGATGAAGCAACTTCCAGCGTGGATACAAGAACCGAGCGTCTCATCCAAAAAGCGTTCGACCAGTTACTGCATGGGCGCACCTCCTTCGTCATCGCGCATCGCCTCTCCACCATCCGCAACGCTGATATGATCCTGGTTTTGAAAGATGGTCAGATCATCGAGCGCGGCAGGCATGATGAGTTGTTGGAAAAGAAGGGTTTTTACTACGATTTGTACATGAGCCAATTTAAGAAACAGGAAGAGATGGAAGCGGTAGGGGCGTAGTGATCAGTAATCAGTGATCAGTGATCAGTAATCAGTGATCAGTAATCAGTGAACAGTGAAAGAGCCCGCGAGTTCTTGTGAGATCGTGGGTTCTTTCTTTGAGATACAATCGCGTTATGCAAATCCTCACAGAAATTCATCGAGCTGAAGGCATCAATATAACCGGCAAAACCGTCCATCGCACAGCCGTGAGGGCGGTCATCCTGCACGGACGTGATCTGCTGATGGTCTATTCCTCAAAGGTGGGAGACTATAAATTCCCCGGCGGCGGTGTGGATGCAGGCGAGACGCATCCACAAGCATTGGCGCGTGAACTACGCGAAGAGTGCGGCGCGTCCCTGCTCAGCATGGACGGCGAACTCGGCGCGGTCATCGAATACAATTTTGCCGAAGAACTACTCAGGCTGATTGTCTTGCAACCCGTTTCGGCGGGCTAAAGCCCTGCCTCAGTACATGGAAGCCCTTCGGGCTTAGTCCGCTTTAGNNAAGTACTGAGCAGGGGATTTATCCCCGCGAACCACGAATGCACGAATAGCTGAGTAGTTACTTTGCCGAAGAAAAAGATTTCGACGTTTTCAAAGAGAACTATTCGTTCTCGAATATATCAAGAACCTGCCCAAATAATGGATCGCGGACTTCAGTCCGCAGTCTGAGAAGTTGATGCGAAACTTCAATTACTTCAATGCATCCAACAGCTTCGTCGTATCTTCCAAAATTAAATCCGCGCCCATTTTCCTTAATTCAGCTTCTTCGCCAAAGCCGCATAAAACCCCCACCGTTTGCGCTCCAGCGGATTTGCCCGCGCGCATGTCCACGGTGGTGTCGCCGATCATCAGGCAATTTTCAGGCGCGACGTTCATTTTTTGCGCGGCGAGCAGGATGGGGTCGGGGTAGGGTTTGGTATGCGCGGCGGACAGGCCGGTGACAACCACATCGAAATATTTTACAAGATCATATTGCTCGAGGAATGCCATCGTGCCGCGTTCGTCTCGCGCGCTGACCACAGACATGGGGTAGCGTCCGTGCAATTGTTTGAGCATTTCATCCACGCCGGGCACGAGCAGGAATTTTTTCGGGGAATGTTTTCGGTGGCGGGAAAACCAGTTGATAACAGCCACCATCTCATCGTCAAGATGAAGCGTATCGGCGAGACCCAGCAAGGCGTTGCCGGGGGCTTCGATCCACATGATGAAGCGGCGCGCGGCATGACTCGGGTCTTTGAAGAAGAAGCGCGGAAAGAAGCGCATGATCTTTTGCACGTACAGGTCATCCGTGTCGCTCAGGGTGCCGTCCACATCGAAACACAAGGCTTTAATTTTCTTTGAATTTATGGGCATAGGTGGATTAATTGTACCAAAAGGACTATACTTATTCAGGTTTAGGATATGTCAGAAGACCGCACTCGTTCCCTGCTTGAATTATTAATCAATGTCAGCCGTGAAGTTGCCACCGCGTTGGATCTTCGCACGGTTTTACAGCGCCTGCTTTTTGCCGCCATACAATATGTAGGCGGGGAGCGGGGCAGTATCGTTGTAATGGATGATATGGGCAAACCCGTGGATGCGACCATTGTCTACGGGAAGCAATTCCACGATCACACCACGCAACAATTGCGCGACACTGTGGAGCGCGGCCTGGCAGGCTGGGTGGTGCAGCACCGCAAGCCTGCGCTTGTGCCAGATACCAGCAAGGATGACCGCTGGCTTCGCCGCGCGGATGATTCCGTGGAAAACAGCGGCGCAAAATCTGCAATTTGTGTGCCGCTTATGGCACGGGAAAGACTGGTAGGGGTTCTTACGCTTGTACATTCCGTGCCCAACGCGTTTTCAGAAGAACATTTGGACTTAATGCAGACTATCGCTGACCAGGCAAGCGTGGCCGTGTTGAATGCGCGCCTGTACACCGAAAGCCAGCGGACGGCGCGCGTCATGTCCGCGCTGGCAGAGGGCGCGGCGGCGATCAACACCTCCCTCGAAATGCCGGATGTCTGGCGGCGCATCCTTAACCAGACCATGCAGGCCCTGCAAGTGGAGACCGTGGCTCTGGCCTTGATAGACACCGTCAATGGTGATTTGATCTTCCATGCGGCGGCGGGGCACAATTCCGGGAACATTCCGGGCAGGCGCATCCCCGTGGGGCAGGGGCTGGCTGGCCTGGTCATTCAGGATGGGCATGGGTTGGTGGCGCCAGTCGTCAAAAGTGAAACCCGCTATACCGAAGTGGACAGGTTCGGGGGAATCGAGATGCGCGCGCTCGCCATCGCCCCCATCCAATCGCAGGGAAAAGTCATCGGCGTGCTGGAGGCGATCAACCCGATCTCCGGCTCGTTCGACCCGGATGCCATGGTGGTGATGACCGGTTTGGGCAGCCTTGCCGGTACAACCATCCAAAATGCCGAGTTGTTCGAGCTCCTGCAAAAGGCGCACCAGCATTACCGTGAATTGTTCGAAGACAGCGTGGATACCATCCTTATTACAGACTGGGAAGGCAAGGTCCTCGAGGCCAACCGTCAGGCTGTGAAGTTAAGCGGATACAGCGTCGAGCAATTGCACTCCATGAGCATCGACCAGTTGCACGAAATCAACTGGAATAAGACCGGATTGAATTTTGAATCGCTCAAACGCGACCTGGAATGTAATTATGAATCCAGTCTGCATCGCCAGGACGGCGGCTCCACACCCATTGAAGTTCATGCGCGCCGCGTGGAATTCGAAGAGACTGACTCAGCCCAATGGATTTTGAGGGACATTACCGAACGCAAGGAACTGGATGCCCTGCGCGATGATATGACCTCCATGATCTACCATGACCTGCGCTCGCCGCTTGGGAATATCGTCTCCAGCCTGGAGATGATGAGCGGGTTGATGCCCGCGGGCGATGACACGTTAAATACCATGTTCAACATCGCGCGGAATTCCACAGCCCGCATTCAACGCCTGGTCAATTCCCTGCTCGATATCAACCGCCTGGAAGCCGGCCAGCAGATCGTGGACCAGAACTCCGTCGACCCGGTGCTGCTCGTGCGCGAAGCGATCCGCGACGTGGAGCCGGGCGCCAATGCCCGCCAGCAAACGTTGATCAACAAAGCCACCAGTGTGCTTCCGCTCATCTGGGTGGATGTGGATATGATCCATCGCGTGTTCATCAACTTGATGGAGAATGCCATTAAGTTTACGCTGGTGGAAGGGCGCATCGAGATCGGCGCGCAAACCACCGATGGCATTTTTGTGAAATTCTGGGTGCGCGATAATGGCCCCGGCATTTCAACATCCGACCAGGATCGCATCTTCGACAAATTCACCCGCCTGCGCGGCAAGGATCGTCCCGGCGGCCTGGGGGTTGGGCTGGCATTTTGCCGCCTTGCTGTGCTGGGCCACGGCGGCGAAATATGGATCGAAAGCGAAGTGGGCAAAGGCACCACCTTCTGGCTTACCCTGCCTGTCGCGCAAAAGAAAGCCACCGGCCAACTCAAACGCCAAACCGGCAGGCTGACCATCAAGCCGGATCGGTAAAATCACCCCAAAGTTCCCCCGTTGAAAAATAAAAATTTGTGGATAACCATCCACCCTATTCTTTTGTCAGGAGCGCCATGCAGGAAATTTCAAAAAATATCCATATTGAAGATCAATACTCCGGAGTAACCCTGGGAGTCATTGTGACTCAGCGCGGGTTGATCCAGATCGACGCGCCACCTTCCCCGGAAGATGCCCGTTCCTGGCGAGCCGCGCTCATGAACCTGGGCGGCGGCATGGAGCGCGTCCTCGTTAATCTGGATGCTCATCCCGACCGAACCCTCGGCGCGCGCGCCATGGATTGCACGGTCATCGCGCATGAAAAAACGGCCAACACCTTTCGCACACGTCCCAGCACCTTCAAAGCCCAGGGCGAGGAAACCGGCGCAGATTGGGAATCAATTGCGGGATTAGGCAGTGTGCGCTGGGCTCCGCCTGAAATTTCATTTGCAGATCAAATGACCCTGCATTGGAGCGACACCCCCGTCTTCCTCGAGCATCATCCCGGCCCTTCCAACGGCTCTGTTTGGGTGCATTTGCCCGAAGAAAAAGTGATCTTCATTGGCGACGCCGCGCTAAAAAACCAGCCGCCTTTCCTGGCTGGCTCCAATCTTAAAGCCTGGCTTGAGTCACTGAACACCCTGCTTGATCTTCCCTTTAAAGGATATACCTTCATCAGCAGCCGCGGCGGCGTTGTGAATGCGAGCGTGATTAAAACTCAATACGACTTCCTCAAACAAGTCAACGAAAAGCTGGATAAGATCACGGCCAAGAAACCGAATCCCGCTGCGACCGAGAAACTGGTCGCCTCACTATTGACATGGTTCAAAGCCCCGGCAGCGCGCCAAAAACAATTTTCCCAGCGCCTGCGCTACGGACTGCTTCATTACAACTCGCGCCATCATCACGCCTCCACCCAGCCGTATGAGGATTAAAGATTGATCGTACACACCGTCCCGCAGGTTTATTCCGAAAACAGGCTCATAGTACGTGAACCTGCGGGACGTTTTGGTAAGGTGTGTTAATGGCTGCAGCGCACCCCATCCTTGAACTAAGCCGTGGTTCGGTTATTGAAGCCACACATTTTGGCTCCATCGCAGTTGTGGATTCGAGCGGTAAACTCCTGCATTCGTATGGCGACCCTGACACGGCCGCCTTTTTGCGTTCATCGGCCAAACCGTTCCAGGCGATTCCCTTTGTGGAACAAGGCGGCGTGGAGCATTACAACTACACCCAGGCCGAGCTTGCCATCTCCTGCGCTTCGCATGAGACTGCGCAATTGCATCTCGATATCGTGCATGGAATGCAGGTGAAGATCGGCATTCAAGAACAATACCTGCAATGCGGTCCGCACCTGCCCGGCGATGCAGCGAAATTAAGGGAAGTCATTCGGAAAGACATCCACCCCACTGCCAATTTCAACAACTGCTCGGGCAAACATACCACCATGCTGGCCTTCGCCAAAATGCGCGGACTGCCCCTCGAAAATTATCTCAGCTTCGACCACCCCATCCAAAAAGACATCTTGAAAACATTCTCCGAAATGTGCGGCATGGGGATGGACAAAATTCAACTCGGCATTGACGGTTGCTCCGCGCCGAATTTTGCCATCCCACTTGTGAATGCCGCTCTCGGAATGGCGCGCATCTGCGATCCGCACAGCCTGAGCGAAGCGCGCGCAACCGCCTGCAAAAAGATCACCACCGCCATGACTACACATCCCGAAATGATCAGCAACTATGGCGAATTCGATTGCGAGTTGATGAAGATCGGCGCAGGCAAAATCGTCACCAAACGCGGCGCGGAGGGCTTTCAGATCATCGGCCTGATGCCCGGCGTGTACGGTGAAAATGGCGTGGGCATTGCCTTCAAAGTGACCGACGGCGATGCCTCGCGCATGAACGATAATTTGGAATCGAGTGCGCGTGTCCGGCCTGCGATCACGCTCGAGATTTTGAACCAGCTCAAGGCTTTGAATGAAGCGCAGTTACAGTCGCTTGCCAGATTTGGTCCCGCAAAAATATTGAAGAACTATGCAGGCATTGTCACTGGAAAGTCACAGCCTGTATTTCGCTTATAGTACCGTCCCGAAGGTTTCGACAAGCTCAACCCAAGCGTTTGTGCAAACGTATCAGGTTTTTTTACGAAAACCTTCGGGACGTTTTGGTAAAGTTATATGAAAAATCTTAAGACACGCGCGATCAAGATCCACCAAACTTTACTGGAAGCCTTTGGCGAACCCACCTGGCGCAACCCGCTGCCCGCCATGGATGAACTCATTTCCACCATCCTTTCGCAGAACACGAACGACATCAACCGCGACCGCGCCTTCGAGTCCTTGCGTGCCAAATTCCCAAGCTGGGAAGCGGTGCGTGATGCCAAAGAAGAAGATGTGATCGCCGCGATTAAATCTGCGGGATTAGCCAACCAAAAGGGAGCGCGCATCCAGCAGGTTCTGCGCGCCATTACCGAGGAACGCGGCTCGCTCAACCTGGACTTTTTAGCGGGCCTGCCCATCGAAGAAGCGCGCGCCTGGCTGACAAAGTTCAANNCACGTCTACCGCGTCACTGGCCGACTTGGCCTGCGCCCCGAAAAAATGAACGTGGAACAAGCGCATCCTTATCTCGAATCTGTTTTTCCGCCAGAGACGTATTACGCCGCGCATTTGAACATCATCCGTTTGGGACGTGAGGTCTGCCATGCCAGAAAACCGAATTGCCCGCAATGCCCCATCAATAAGTTGTGTGATTTTAAAGAGAAGACGAAATAAATTAGATATGTAAATAGGTAAACAAGTATTGGATATGGAAACCCCTCCCGTTAGCATTACCCTCGAAAAACTTGGCGTGCCGCATACGATCTTTCGGCATGAGACACCTGTCACTTCGTTTGAGCAGGCCGCGAATGAGCGCGGTCAGCGTCCCTCGCAGGTGGTGCGAAGCATCCTGTTCCGTATTGCCGAAGATGAATTTATAATGGCTCTTGTGGCTGGGCCAGATCAGGTCTCGTGGAAGGCTTTGCGAAAACTACTTGGCCGTTCGCGGGTTTCGATGGCAGGCGAGGATGAAGTCCTTGCAGTGACGGGCTACCGCGTCGGGACGGTGGGGCCGTTTGGGTTGTTGCGTCCGCTCAAAGTCCTGATAGAAGCGGGCGTGATGAGGGAGGAGGAAGTGTCCATTGGGTCGGGGATGCGAAATACGGCGGTCATCTTGAAGAGCAAGGATCTGCATCACGCTTTGCAGGATGCAGAGGTTGTAGAATTAGTTGAAAAAGATTGATAACCACGAAGGGTCACAAAGGTACACAAAGGAAGTTCTTTTAATTCTCCCTTTGTGACCCTTTGTCTCCTTTGTGGTTGAGGTTTAAAACGGAGAATATCAATGAGCTACAAACAACGCACAATTGACTTTATTGAAATCGAATGGGCCACCTACATTGAGCGCTTCAACCGATTGCCCGTGGACGAGGGGAACAGGCGCGTGAAGAAGCAGGGGTATGCGCAGTTCCGCGATATGCTGGCGCATGTGCTGGCCTGGTGGGAGGAGGCGCTGCCGATCATCCTTGCCATTGCCGAGGAACGGGAATACGAACGCAGGAAATATGACTTCGATGTGTTCAATGCGGGGGCGATTGAAAAATACAAAGGCTGGGACGAAGCAGAGTTCTTAACTCATTTTGAGAAAATACGTCAGAAAGCCGCAGCAGACTTACGGTTCATGAATGAGGCGGCGTGGGAGAATCGCCGTGTGCGGTCTTGGGTCAACGGGATTTTCATCCACCATGCGCGCGAGCACCTCGTCGCGTTGAGCCGCTTCCTCACATTGGATACGCTGGAGAATGAATGGGCCGTGTATATCGAAAAATTTGAGACGGTCGAAGATAAGGGTGCGTTCCTGAAAAAGCAGGGTGTCGAAAATTTTCGTGAGATGCTTGGGCATGTGATTGCATGGTGGGGGGAGGGCGAGCGCATTGTGACGGGGATCTGGAAAGACCCGAATTTCAAATGGCAGGATGTGGATACGGATGCGTTCAACGCTGAGGTGATCGCGACGTATAAAAAACTTTCCGACGCAGAAGCGCAAAAGCAATTTGAAAGTAAAAGACGGGATATGATCAAGCTCGTGAACGACCTGCCTGAGGATGCGTTTGCAAACCGCGATATTGAAGGCTGGCTCGCGGCGGATGTGGTTGAGCATTTCGATGAACACGCGATTCATGCATAAAAACGTCCCGAAGGTTGCTGTCAGGCATTCAAATTAATAACATAAACCTTCGGGACGGTATTCAAGGATAATTATGGAACACATCGTTTATCTCGCGCTTGGAAGCAACGTGGGCAACCGCCTCGCCAATTTGAAGAATGCAATCAGTAATCTCACGCCGCAATTGAACGTGAAGAAGAAGTCGCCTGTCTATGAAACGCCGCCGTGGGGTTTCAAGGAGCAGGCTGCATTTTTGAATCAAGTGGCGATGGCGGAGACTTATCTTGAGCCTGAAGAATTGCTTGGACATTTGAAACGACTCGAAAAGGCATTAGGCCGTGAGGAAAGTTTTCAGAACGGCCCGCGCCTGATCGACATGGATATTTTGTTTTTCGATGACATCCTCATCGATTCGCCGCCGCTGGTGATTCCGCATCCGCGCTTGCATCAACGCGCGTTTGTGCTCGTGCCGTTGAATGACATTGCGCCGAATCTGTTTCATCCGCTGTTGGGCAGGCAGGTTCAGGATCTGCTGTTGGATGTGGATCGGGTCAATGTGAATGTGTATGAAGGCAAGTAAATCATGACGACAGACGATTGACGATGGTCTGTCGTCGGCTGTCGGTCTGGAGAAAATATGCGAATTATCCGTTATAAAGACCCCGAAGGCGCGGCCAGATACGGCTGGATGCTGGAAGATAAAGTCGGCGAGATTCAGGGAAACATCTTTGGCGAATATCGCCGCCGCGAAGCAAAGACTCCAGTGGGCGAGTTGAAACTGCTCGCGCCCTGTGAGCCAAGCAAAATCCTGTGCGTGGGACGCAACTATGTGGAGCACGCCAAGGAGTTGGGCAATGAAGTTCCCAAAGTGCCGCTTATCTTTTTGAAGCCGCCTTCATCCATCATTGCGAACGGTGAGANNGGCGCACGCGCAAAAAATGTCACCACAGAAAACGCGAAGGAAACCATCTTCGGGTACACCATCGGCAACGACATTACCGCCCGCGATTTGCAGCAGGTGGACGGTCAATGGACGCGCGCGAAAGGCTTCGACACCTTCTGTTCCTTCGGCCCGTGGATCGACACCGAGTTCGACGCATCCGACGCCGTCGTCACCTGCCGCGTGAATGGGCAGATGCGCCAGATGGCATCCACGCGCGATATGGTCTTCAACGTGGGCACATTGATCGCATACATTTCATCCGTGATGACGCTGGAACCTGGTGATGTCATTTTCACCGGCACGCCCGCCGGTGTGGGCGAGTTGAAGAACGGCGATGTGGTGGATGTGGAGATCGAGGGGCTGGGGAAGTTGAGTAATCCGGTGAAGGTGTAAATTTCCCGTCATTGCGAGGGCGATGCTTTTTCGCCCGAAGCAATCGCCTAACGTGTTGGAGATTGCTTCGCCGCTAAGAGCAAGTGCGCGGCTCGCAACACTTGCACCGCACGCAAGTGCAGGTGTGACGATAATCTCTTTAGGAGTTTGTTATGCCCTCAAAAGAATTTCAAACCTTTCTCGAAAAATACCCCGCCTACAAGCAAACCGAATCCATCGATGCGCTTCGCAAAAAGGAATATGCACGGCTGGATGACGCCGAGCACATTTATCTCGATTACACGGGCGGCGGAATGTATGCCGAGTCGCAGATTCAAAAGCATCACAAACTTTTAAGTGAAAATACATTTGGCAACCCGCATTCATCGAACCCAACTTCGCTTGCCGCCACGCATCTCGTCGAGGGTACGCGCGAGTACATCCTCAAATTTTTCAATGCCGATCCCGATGAATATCTCGCCATCTTCACATCCAACGCCAGCGGCGCATTGAAACTGATCGGCGAGTCGTATCCATTTTCAAACGGGCGTTATCTTTTGACATTCGACAATCACAACTCCGTCAATGGGATTCGGGAATTTGCTCACGCTCGCGGCGCGGATGTGACCTACATCCCCGTCATGCTCCCAGACATGCGCGTGGACGCTTCGCAGCTTAACCTTGAGCTGGCCCGCCCTGCGACGGCTGGTCATAACCTGTTTGCATTCCCCGCGCAATCGAACTTCTCCTCGGTCAAACATCCGCTGGAGTGGATCGAGCAAGCCCACGCCCACGGCTGGGATGTGCTGTTGGATGCCGCTGCGTATGTCCCCACAAACAAACTTGATCTAAGCAAGGTCAAACCTGATTTTGTGCCGATCTCATTTTATAAAATGTTCGGCTACCCCACGGGACTCGGCGCGCTCATCGCGCGAAAATCTGCTTTGGCGAAGTTGCATCGTCCCTGGTTTGCAGGCGGGACGATCACCGTCGCGTCTGTGCAGGGAGATAAATATTATCTCGCTGAAGGCGCCGCCGCCTTTGAAGATGGCACGCTGGACTATCTCAACATCCCCGCGCTTGAAATCGGGTTGAGGCACATCGAATCGATTGGCTATGATGTCATCAGCGAGAGAGTTAAAACTCTCACGGGCTGGCTGTTGGAGAACCTGACGGCCATGAAGCACAGTAACGGGGAGTCGCTTGTTCGGTTGTTTGGGCCAAATTCCAGCGAGGGAAGAGGCGGAGCGGTCACTGTCAATTTTTACGACAAGAATGGCAAAGCCTTCGATCATCGCTTCATCGAAAGCGAAGCGAACAAAGTCAACATCTCCCTGCGGACAGGCTGCTTCTGCAACCCCGGCGCGGGCGAGGTGGCGCTTGGCATCTCGCGCGTGGAATTGGATGTCTGCTTCACAGCCCCAAATCACGAAGACAGATTATCGATTGATGATTTCCGCCTGTGTATTGATGGCAAATCCAGCGGCGCGGTGAGAATATCCGTGGGCATGGTCACCAATTTCAATGACGTGCAGGCTCTGCTCTCCTTTGCGAGAGGGTTGTTGAGCTAAAAGACTCGAAGACTCCAAAGTCTGGAGACTTTGGAGTCCGAATAAGGATTATTTATGAATGGTCAAACCCGCTCCACCATCAAACCCGGCAGCGCCGTGCTGATCGTGCTCAAACAAGACCAGCGTACAGGCAAACTTACCAAAGGCATTGTCAAGGATATTCTCACCAGTTCACCCAATCATCCGCACGGAATCAAAGTCCGCCTGGTGGATGGGCAGGTGGGGCGCGTGAAGGAGATTTTGAATTTAGAAGAATGATCCTTAATCACCAATTTTACACACCGTCCCGAAGGTTTGAGTGGAAAACAAGCCCGAATTTCAAGAACCTTCGGGACGTTTCACATAAGGGGACTTAATTACTCATCCACGTACGGCACATAATCTGCGCGGGCAATGCCCTGCTTGATGGCCGTCTCTGCCACGGCGCGAGCCACGGCGCGATGAACTTTTTTATCCAACGGGCTTGGCACCAGTTCGCCGGGCGGCGTCATCTCTGCAATCGTCTTTGCGGCGGCCAGATACATTTCATGTGTGATGCGCGGCGCGTACGAATCCACTGCGCCGCGGAAGATGCCGGGAAATCCCAAAACATTGTTCACCGATTTACCGTCCGCCGCAAAGGCCGCGCCGCGTTCCATGGCCACATCGGGGTCGATCTCGGCATTCGGGTTCGAGAGCGCAAGGATGATCTGCCCCTTGCGAACCATCTCAGGCTTGATCAAATTCGGCGCGCCCGTGGTTGCCACCACAATGTCACAGGTTTCCATGATCTCTTTTAAATTGGATTTAATTCCCCCCGCCTTTTCAAACCGCTCCAACGCCAGTGGACTCAAGTCTGCGCCATAGACTGGGTTCCCAGTCAAGCGCATCATCATCTGACCGATGGCATGGCCTGCCGCCCCCAGCCCGATCTGCCCGATGACAGCCTTGTTCAAGTCTGTGCGTGTTTCGCGCGAAGCCACCATCATGGCCGCAGTGCAGACCACGGCGGTGCCGTGTTGGTCATCGTGCATCACGGGGATATCGAGCATGGCTTGCAATCTTTCTTCGATCTCGAAACAGCGCGGCGCGGAAATATCCTCCAGTTGAATGGCGGCGAAGGTTGGCGCAATGGCGGCAACGGCTTTGACGATTTCATCCGGGTCTTTCGTGTTGAGCAAAATCGGNNCCGTCCGTAACAATGGCAACCATGTGGCTGATGCTGGTGTACAGCCGCGCCTGTGACGGGTCTTTGGCGATCCGCAAGCAAACCTCTGCCACGCCGGGCGTGTATACCCGCCGCAGGGTTGTCAATGAATCTATCGGGTAGCGCGAGCGGATGGCGATCTTGCCTTTCTGGTGAAGCTCCAGCACCTCATCCCGCACTTCGATCACTTTTGTGCCTTCATTATTCCGCATCGCCTCGAGCACGGCTTCAAGCTGTGTTTCATCATCGGCAGTGACGGTGATATCGCGCACCACGTTTTGGGTGGTTTCGGTTAACAGCACAATGCTGCCCGTGTTCCCGCCCACTTCGGCAATGGCGGTCAGCAGTTTTGCCAGCACGCCTTTCTTTTGTGAATTACGCACGCGCACCTTGCGCATGATCTTTCGTTCCCAGGCCATGGATGCCTCCTTTTTATTCAATTCCATTTTATCGCTTGTTGCGGATTCAGTACCACAACACAGCGTCCCCGTAGGGGGTTCATGTTGCGTGTGTTTTTGCGGGAGAAATGTACGGTAGAGAGTCGCAAGATAAATCTTGCGGTACTGACCCTATTTCAACATCCCGCGCAGTTCACCGAAGGATTTGATGACGGCGCACTCTGCCTCGGGGAAGAGACTGCCCGGGTCGTAGAGAACAGGCGTCAGCCCGGCGCGAAGCGAGCCGATGATGTCTGCGAAATAATTATCGCCCACGTAGATGGCTTCATCCGCGTTGACGCCTGCCCGTTTCAATCCATGTTCGAAGATGGCTGGATCGGGTTTGAAGGATTTGACTTCGCCGCCCGCAAGCGAAAAGCTGAAGTGTGAATCGAGTTTCAGTTTTTTCAGCTCTTCGTGGAAAGGTTTATCNNCGATTGGAGATGACGCCCAAAATGTAGCCATCTTCTTGCAGCGACGATAACAGCGCGCGAGAATCTTCGGGGACGCGCACTTCGGGCTTGTAATGATCGCGCATGTAGGCAGACATGGGGTTGTTGAGTTCGGCGGCATCCTTTGGGTTGCAGCCCAGCGCCACCAGTTTTCTGCGGCTGAAATTAACCCAGAAGGCATCCTCCTTGAATTTCTCAAAATCCTTTTTTATTTCCGGTGAGTTGGCAAAATAATAATGCTCCCAACGTTCGGCGCGGATTCTGTCTTCGTCCGAGATGCGCAGGCCGATCTCGCGGGCGCGCGCCGAAAAAACATCCCCAGCGTTGGGGATGTGATGACGGAGCGTTCCGTCGAGGTCGAACAATACGGCTTTGATTTTCTTGTGCAAAAACTTCTCCAGGGTTGTTTGATGGATTCGATATGGGTGTGTTTCAAATGAGTTGAGAGAAGAACGTCCCGAAGGTTGATTGGAGAGACTTTGGCCGTTTTTCAAACCTCACCGCACTGGCGCGCGGCGCAAGTNNATGTGAGACATTTCCACTTTGGGCAGGGCAATCGTGTTTTCAGAACGAATCTCGGAATAGCGGTCGGCGCGCTTGTTCCACACCCGCGCGATCTCTTGCGAGATTTCATCGTCGCTTGCGCCATCGCGCAGCAGTGCGCGGAAGTCGTGTCCTTTGACGGCAAACAGGCAGGTATAAAGCTGGCCTTCAGCGGTGATGCGGGCACGGTTGCAATCACGGCAGAAGGCCTGCGTGACGGATGCGATCATGCCAACCTCGCCCCTGCCATCCTTGTAACGCCAGCGCCCGGCCACTTCGCCGCGATAGTTTGGGTCTGCAGATTCAAGCGGCATTTCGGCATCGATCATTTTGACGATCTCTGCCACCGGCACAACCTCATTCATCCGCCAGCCGTTGGAGTGGCCCACATCCATATATTCGATGAAGCGCAGGAT
>CXWL01022738.1_pt1 | contig 27534 bp, 22 predicted proteins | sample 590931 | NCBI WGS metagenome assembly CXWL01 (sample SAMEA3498368, study PRJEB10139) | groundwater metagenome | biome: water well; material: biofilm material | place: Germany | collected 2015-04-27 | reverse complement strand
TCCTCGGGCAGCTCGCCGCGAGCCTTGGCCCGCTTGATCATTTCCACGACACCAGTGGCCGTTGAGGAGTTATTGTGGAACAGGTTATGGAAATACGGCACCTTAAAGCTGGTCAGCGGGTAGCCGGTGGTGACGACCATGCCGCAACCTGTGTTGAACAGGAACACGACGTGCCCGTCGATGCCGCGCAGAAAAAGGTTGAGCGTGGTGAAAATGCCGCAGCCCGGACAGGCCGTGTGCTTGTCAAACCGTGTCGGCATGGCCGACAAATCGCGCAAATTGACCTTGCCGTTGCAGTCGGCGTTGAGCGTACAATCGCGCACGGTTAGCGGGGTCAGGGTCTGCGGTGCCTTGTTGGATTCGTCCCCCGGCCAGGCGCCGTAATACCACTTTGTCCTCCGTTCGAGCGGGTCGTCGCTCGTGGGCCAAGTCTTCGCCAACTCGTACATGGCCAGCGCGTCGTCCTGCGTGAAACCAAGTCCGCCCACGCCATAGGTCCGTTGAATGATGGTGGCCTGATTGCCGCGGCGCTGAAGATCGGCGCCGATCTCGTTCGCGAGGTAATTGCCTGCCCCGTATTGGCTGGCTCGTTCACCGACGACCATTCGCTCCGCCCGACCCAGCGCTTCGACAATCTCATTTTCGGGCCAGGGTCGCAGCACCGTGGGAATCACGAGGTTGACGGATTCGCCCTTGCGAGCGAGTTGATCGACGGCATCCTTCGCCGCCTCGCCTGCGGTATTGAGAACCACCAATGCGCGTGCCGCATTGCGATCTCCATACTGTTCCACGAAGCCGTATTGTCGGCCCGTGAGTGCGGCATAGTCCGCGAAGATTTGCGGCAGGAGCGCTTTGGCCTCGTCGAACTTCAAGTCGATTTGCACCTTCGCATTGATGAGATCGTCGTTCATGTAAGGCCCGAAGGTGCGCGGATGAACCATGTCCAGCAAACTAAAGCGGCCATTGTCGCCGTTCATCGCACGCCGAAACGGAGGCGGACCCACAAACTTCTGCACGTCTTCACGTTGTTCGAACACATGAATCCGGCGGTTGGCGTGCGAAGTAAAAAAACCATCGTACGCAACAATCACCGGCAGATTGACCGCCTCGGCGAGTTTGATCGCAATGAGGTTCATGTCGTAGGCGGCCTGTACGGTCGGGGCAAGCAAGATGACCCAGCCCCAGCCCAGCGCGGCATAGAGATCAGAGTGACCGTTCTTGATGTTGAGCGGTGCGGACACGTCCCGCGTGGACAAATTCAGGACCATCGGCAATCCCAGACCGGCGATCGCCGGCATTTGTTCGGCCTTGAGCAGCAAACCGTTGGCGCTGGTGACATCAACGACCCGCCCTCCGGCGACCGCGACGCCGGCACAGATCGAAAGCGCGGCGAGTTCGGACGTGCCGACAATGAACGCAAGATCGGTTTCACCATCCGCGACGGCCTTGGAAACCACTTCTCCCACGTCTGAGGATGGCGTGATGGGATAATAGCCTTCCGCGTCATACCCGATGTCGATGATGGCCCGCGCCACGGCCTCGTTGCCGTTGCCCAGCCACACCTTTTGCGATGCACGGTAAACCCTGTGCGTTAATTCAAGAACTGCTTGCGACATTCCAATGTCTCCGCGTGGGCCTTCAACGCTTGATTGCCGGCGCCCCATTCGAACTCAGGAGGGCTTTTCCCTTCTTGGTTTCAGGGCAAACCTCCACACAGCGCATGCATCCCTTGCAAAACCGCTCGTCGATTCCCTGCATTCTTCCGTCATTCCAGATGAGCCCGCCGGGATCGGAACAGACCGTGAGACAAATGCCGCAGGATGTACAACTCTCGGGGTGGAACTCCGGGACTTTTCCGCGGCCCGCCAGGCGATTGTCGCGGCCGATCGTGCTGTGCGTGAGTGCATCGATCGTCCCGCCGTTGAGCATGTTTCGCCAGCCGATCGCTCCGCGTGTAAGCTTTGCAGGCACCAGGGGGTATCCCATTGCGCCGAATGTTGCGGAGGCCGCGCTGCCAAGTGCCTGGTCAAATGCCGCCAGATTCTTCTCCACGACGCGAGGCCACTTTGATGTAATCCGGCTTTTTAGCAGTTCGAGGGGAAAGGCAAGTTCCTGCGCGAGGACGGCAAGCAATGGCATGTTCAGGCGACTCTGGCTTGAAAAGGCGATCTGCGTAGCATCCACACAGACGACTTGACCGTCGTGAAGCCTAAGCTCATCGCGAATATCTTCAGGAGAGCGCGAAGTGTTCACAATACAAGTAGCCCCTGGCTGTAGACCGCGGTTCAATTCCAGGGGCCGAATCAAATCGCTGTGAAAGACGACAAGAATGTGCGGAGTAGCGGTAGGACCTGATTGTCGGACAGGACTGCCCAGCGCACAGAAGCGGACGGAAACGTCCGTTGGTGTCCCTTTTTTTTCAGAGCCGTATTTGGCATCATAGCCGCCGTCCAGACCCAGCTTCTCGCAGCCCAGGTCGAAGAGCATTTTGGCGCCCATATTGGCCCCATCCCCCCCCAAGGCGGAAATGAGGACATTGCAGAAGCCAAGTTCGTCCCGATGAGGCAATTGATACTGGGTCGTCATACTCGCTTCCTCTCGATTTCGTCACGTCGGTAAGAATAACCTCGCAGGATTCATACCACCAGTCAGTCATGCTGCAAAACGCGAGCAACAAGACCCAATCGCTGTGCGGAAACGGCCATCGGTCGTGAAGTTGGACACGCCGTTGCGTTATTTCACACTACAAAAGCGTAAATTCGCGCTATCCGATACCGTCCGATGCTGAATAGCGTTTGCCGCATGGGAGAGCGGCCTTCATGGGAATGACTGAGGGGTCATGCCCTTTACTCCTTGCCGACGCCGCGCTATCAATATCCCGGTTTGTGTGGATATGGCGCTCGCGTCAAATAGATGCTCACTTCCTTGTCGCTGACCGCGTGAAGCTCCATTCTTGCGGGTTTGCGGCCGGCCCCTGCCGCTTTTTCGAAAATGGGCCTGGCTGCCAGAAGGTCGTTGCGTTGATCCAGCGTTCCGCGATGCGGATACTTAGGCGTACCCTGCGTTTCGCTGCCTGTGGTCAAATCTGAAATAATCGGGAACGAAAACGTCCACGGGCCGATCTCATCCTTGTTGGGGGCGTATGGGTTGCTGGGTGTATGCCGCCGCCCGCTCACGTATTTCAAAGGCCTCCCGTCGAACGTGACGTAATTGCTGACGATCGGATCGAGCGGGCCTCCTTTACCGTATTTGGTTTGGCTGAAGGGCGTTCCCTCGGTTGGTTTTCCGGCGGTTCGGAACCAATACGTCATGGTCCACCCTTCCGGCCCAGCCAGTTCGGGATATCCTTTGATCGCTCCCGGACACTTCCAGCTCCCGGCCTCGACGTAGTCCTTGAGCATTCGGCCTATCGAATTTTTGTGCTCCGCTGCGAACGGGTCGGCGTCGGGATCAACCAGGTTGATGTCCTCCGCGAACGGCACGCGGTCCTTGCTATTGAAGGCATATTGCAAGACACCGGTCCAAATGCTGCGCAGGTTGTTCCGGCAGATCGCATGCTTCACAGACTCCCTGGCACTCGACAACGAGGGAAGCAGCAGCGACATGAGCACGGCGATGATCGATATGACCACCAATAATTCGATCAGCGTGAATCCTTGTTTTCGAATCCTGGATCGCATCTCAATCTCCCTTCATCAGTCTCTACCTCGGCGACCAACTTTGGCGACCCTCTCGTTACCAAAGAGAAGGGTTGTCGTGAGAGTGAAATTAGTCATGGAAATCTGCTCGCGAAGACGCCGTAGTCCTCCACATCCACATCGCCGTCTTCGTCGAAATCAAAAAGAAACAGACATTTTTCCGTAGAAAGCGGGGACGGTGCCAGAGGCAATAGATCGGGGCCATCCAGGCATCGTTCCATGGAACCAGAATCGACCAGATCTCGCCGGGAGTTTCCATTGACATCGCCGGTGGGAATCAGGGTCAGCTCAATCAGCGGGGCCTTGCCGCCAGGACTCAGTGGCGCGCCTTCTTTCGTGAAGAAAGTCGGAAACCCGGTCTCGGCGAACATCGAGGTCACTTGCAGAGACGTGACTGCTGCAAACACGCGACCTGCCGCCAACTGTTCCTGGAAGTATTCACGCACGCGGCCGCCGGAAAGCGCAAGATTGGCGTTGAAGTTCACAGGAAAAGGTGTCGCCTGGTGCCCTGGTGTGTAACCCACCGGCACGCCGATCGCCCAGGGCTGCGGCGTGAAGGCATCCTTCACGCTGTCTTCCACGTGAATCTTGGTGGTCGTTCCGCCCTCGTAGGCAAACGGAAAGGGGTCCCGCGGGGTGGAAGTCAGATCGTCTGCGCCGGTGTACGGACTGTCCTCCTTCCAACTTGAGGCTGTGTAGCCCGGACCAAAGCCCATGCCGAATAGCTCGAGTGGCTGACCCGAATCGGTATCCGCAATCGGATAGTCCATGGTGAACCATTCGTCGGGGGTCAAGTCGATGGGCCAACTCGGAGTGCTCGCCTGCGTGGCACCCAAATGCGTCAGCGTCACCCGCGCGGCCTGCACGTCATAGGACTTGGGTGGCAGACCGATGGGCACCGACGCATCCGTGCGCCATGCGATCAAAAAAATGCCGTCTCGATCGTTAAACGTCGTGAAGTTTGGGTCGCCGGTCGAACCAAAACACGACGCCGTTGGCCGGGCACCGGGGTTGAAGTTGAACGGATAATGCCACCGGTCGTCACTGGGCCGGTCGAAGCGATACACTTCGGCTCGTGCGCCGCTCGCAGCGACCAACAACAAGGCAGCGATAGCGCGGTGCCGGTTCATCGGCTTTGCCCTCTCCGACCCGACGCGCGGCGCAAAACCACGAGTGCTCCGCCGCCCAGCAACATCAGTGTCGCAGGCTCCGGCACGATGCTGATCTGATCGAGCCCGAAGTGAATGGTCTGATCGAGACCGGCAAGGCCCTGAGCGGATACGCCGATTTGTACATGCCCAATGTTGGAGAACACCTGGGAGTACGTGAAAGGGCCTTCAAACGTCATTCCGGCATCGGGAAGCGCAAGATTAAGCTGCGTCCATGTGTTCGGCGCTACAGGAATCATGAAGACGCTCGCCGCGCCTGGAAAATTGGCCGGACCGGCAAACCTCGCGAAGAAGTTCAGCGCGGTCGGTGCGTCGTGTCGAACGAACGCACTGAATCCATCCACTCCGCCCGCCACCCAGTCGCCCACGAATGCACCGCCGCTCGAATTGAACTCGTCCTGGCCTCGGAAGAGCACGGGAGTTGCGTTGGCCCCCGAACTGGCAAAATTGAATGTCGTCGACGAGAAGGCCCCTCCGCCGGCGCCTCCGGAGCTCACCCACGCGAGGTCTTGAGTCCCCGCCGAATCTCGCCAGGCGGAAGAACTCGAGTTGAAATCTTCAGTAAATGTCGGCGCGACGCCTGCGCGGACATTGACGCCAAAAAAGCCTGCGAAACCACAAAGCAACATCATCGAATACACAGAACGCATGGTTACCCTCCTCAAATTATGGAATTCCAATTGAGACCAAGTCGCACGCCTGCAATGGGCGTGAGCGAACTCGCCTTGCCAATACGACACAACCGTCTTGTTGTTAGATTGGGGAAGCTGTTTATTGATCGCTGGGCAGGATTAGATGGGGGGGCCACGCCGCGGAACAGTGCGCGAAATTAAGCATAGAATGCGAACGTTCGCGCACTGTTCGCAGATATCTTGGCAGATAAGGGCAAGGTCGGAACGGCTTTTCCGTGGCCGACCCAGGAAAAACATCAGAATCAGACGGCCTACTGCGACCATGCCGATCGCAGTCGCACAGGAAATCAGAACGACTTCGACTCCGTTTTGCGAGTCAGCGTTTTTCTGATCGACCGCTTGATTTAGGACGCCGACGTGCAAAATACCCAGAATCAGTAGCCAGGTTACTGCGGCTCTGAAATCCGTGCGGAATCGCAGCCAGGGCACATCGACGATTTTCAGGACAAAGAACAGCGACGAAAGTGCCAGCAGTAGAGTGCTGAGAGGCGAAATCGCTTCGTCCGCGATCAACACCGCAGTTGCGGGTCTGGCATGAACCAGCAGCATGGCAACCCAGAGCAGCCGCCATAGAAAGTGCGGCCTGCGATCTGGAAGGCGTATTTTGCTCTGAATCTGCTCGTTCATTCCATTCTACTATCGGCAAAATGCGTGCCACGGCCAATGGCAACGATTCGGGAAAACCACATAATCGAATCCCCGAGATTCCGGCTTATTCCTTTTGTTTGAGTGGCGCGATTTCATGGACGCCCTTGGCCTTCATGGCGTCGAAATCAAACGGCTTCGACGCGTCAAAGGTCGGGCTTTTATCATTGTGACACCCCAAACAAACGGCCTTGTCCGGCGTCACGGTCCCTGCCGCTTTCATTTCGTCGATCTTGTATTTCCTCTTGGATTTCATGATTTCTTCGTGGACTGCAATGTATGTTCCTCCGGCACCGTGACAGTTTTCGCAACCGACGCCTTCCAGATTCTTCATCTTCTTGGCGGCTTCCTCGTCCGCGGGCATCTGGTAGCCACCCGGCTTGCCGAAGCCCACCGTATGACACGCCACGCACGCTGCGTCTTTCGAATAATCCTTCGCCGGGTCGAGCTTGGCCTTGGTCTTGGCCTCCGTCGCGTTCCCCGGCTTTAGCGCATCGAGCGCGGTTGCGTGAGGGGTCTTTTCCCAGCTCTTATGCTCGGCCAGATGGCATTTCTTGCACTTGCCGGCGCCGACAAATTCCGCATCCGCCGCCAGGAGCGCCGCGGGAATATTTGAGGCCGCAGTGAAAACTCCCATGTCGGCAGAGGCCGCAGGAAGTTGCGTTCCTTCCCAAAGTGCAAAAGCCGCAACCAACGACAAAGTCCCAATCACCAAAGTCGTTCGAGATTTCATGCCTTCAAGCTCCGTGGTAAAACTGCTAAACTTCGCTCCGAGGCCTACACCGGCGCTCGGCGCGCAATCCCTCTGTGCAAGACTGCCAGAATGTATAGCATGTTGCGTGCCAATAAGGAACAGGTATCGAAGCAACTTGCGAAAAGATTTCGCTTGTTGGCATGATTCTTGCTAGATTGCGGGGTTGACAAAAGCTCTGTCATCAGAGATTCAGTCGGGTCGGGCTTTTCTCCGGAAGACATTATGACAAGAAGATCTGTGCGGGTTGGCATCTTTGTTAGAGGTTTCGCCCTGTTGTTGCCAGCCATGATGCCGGCCCCTGGGTATGCGGCGCCGGCGAATTGCCTCACCTGCCATGCAAAGCACCAAGGCCAGCTTGCCCAGTCAGTGCACACCCGCGTGACCTGCCAGGAATGCCACGGAGGCGAAGAAAAATACGAAGGCGGAGCGGATGCCGGAGTGAAGGTATTCGATCATGGCTCGAAATTTCTGGGCCACGTGGAGCGTGCCGCGGTTCCCAAGCTGTGCGGTGATTGCCACGCGGATGTTGCTCGAATGAACCCCTACGGGCTTCGGACCGACCAGCTTGCGGCCTATTGGACCAGCGGGCACGGCAAGACGCTCAAGGAAAAAGGGGACACCCGCGTTGCCGTGTGCATCGACTGCCACGGCTCCCATGCGATTGCCAAGCCCAGCGAGCCGACCAGCAAGACCAACCCTTTCAATGTGCCGGACACCTGCGGCCATTGTCATGCGGACGCCAAACTCATGGCCGAATTCAAGCTTCCGGTTCAGGTCGTGGACGAATACCGCAAGAGCGTTCACGGCGACCTTCTGCTGGTCCGTCGGGACAACGGCGCACCGACGTGCGCCACCTGCCACGGCAACCATGCGGCCACTCCACCTGGTTTTGCTACGGTTGGCTCGGTTTGCGGCCAGTGCCATCAACACGCCTCGGAACACTTTCAAAAGAGCATTCACGCGACCCAGGAAGAATTCCACGGTTGCGTTCAATGTCATGGCGGCGGCCCCGACGCGCACTTCCATCACATCGAAAAAATCACCAAGCCTGCGGGGGTGCTCATTCAGCGCTACGCGCATCTTCTGGACACCAACGCATCGCCGTCTCCTCAGCAAGTTGCCGAAACGCTACACCCCGATCCCAAGCAAATCATGCTCAAGGCCCTGCCAAGCTGCACGCAGTGTCACGACAGTCTGGAAAAAGACGAAAGCCTGCAGAAGTTTTTCGGTCTCATCGGCATGATCGCCGAGGCCGAACATCAGTATGTGACGGCCGCCGACTACCTGGAGCAACTCGCGCGAGGTGTGTTGCTCGTCGATAACCAGCGCTTCAAGTTCGAAGAAGCCACCACCCACTTGATCGCCCTCGCCCCTTTGCAGCACACGCTCAGCAATGAAGTGGTGGCCGATAAGGTCGCGGAGCTTAACAAAGTCGCCAATGCAGTCCACGCGGACCTTGTTGGCCTCGAAAGTGGCCTGCTGATGCGCAAGCGGGCGCTGCTTCCCATCTGGGGATTCGCTCTGGTTTTTTCCGTTTTGTTGTACGCGAAATACAAGGCACTGCGGGCCAGATATGTGGTCCCACTGCCGAGAGGTAAAGGATGAACAAGCCGACAAATGCTCCGAACCTGAGTCGTCGCGGTTTTCTCGATTGGATGATCGCGGCATTCTCCACCGTCGCCGCCACGGCGCTGACCTTGCCGGGTCTGCTGTACCTTTGGCCTGCGGCCAAGGGTGGAACGACCGAAGAAGTTGAGGTCAAAGGCGGCGCGGAGATGAAACCCGGCGACCACGTCATCACGCAGGTCCGCGGCAAGGCCGTCATCGTGCGCCGAGACTCGACGGGACTCGTTGCCTACTCCGCCGTCTGCACCCATCTGGGTTGCCTGGTGAAATGGGAGTCGGCCAAGCGAGAATTCCTTTGTCCGTGTCATGCAGCGATTTTTGATGCCGAGGGTCGCGTTGTATCCGGCCCCGCTCCCGCTCCGCTACCGTCTTACAAGGTGAAAGAAGTCGGCGGGAAAGTCTTCGTATCGAACGCGTAAACATGAAAACAGAACAAGCTATCAGCAGATACCTGGAAGAGCGCTACGACATGGAGACGGCCGGCGGCTTCGTCAAGAAGCAGCTCGGCAAACGGCTGCCGCCCCACACCGGATGGCTCCACGTTTTCGGAAGCCTGTCTTTGCTTCTGTTCATCAGCCAGACTATCACCGGTATCCTCTTGCTGATCTACTACCGACCCACGCCCGACGAGGCCCACAAGTCGATCCAGGCCATCACCGCCGACATCAACTTCGGCTGGCTCTATCGCCAGGTTCACGCCTGGGGCGCTTCGGTGATGATTCTCGCCGTGGTCTTGCACATGATCCGCACCTATTTTTTCGGGGCCTACAAGAAACCGCGCGAGCTCACCTGGGTCACCGGCGTCTTCATTTTCATTGTCACCATCACTTTCGGTTTCACCGGCTACCTGCTTCCCTGGAACCAGATTGCGTTTTGGGCCACCACGGTTGGAACCGAGTCCGCCAACCAGGTTCCCATCATCGGGGAATGGCTGCGCTACTTTATTCGCGGAGGAGACGTGGTGACCGGCGAAACGCTTTCGCGGTTTTTTGTCGTCCACGTCATCATACTGCCCTGGGTGCTGACCGGTCTGATCTCCGTCCACCTGTTTCTGATGCGCGCCACGAACCTTGCCACTCTGGAACGCGTAGGCGAAGAGAAACCCCTGGATCCCAAATACGGAATTCCCTTCTTCCCCGTTCACGTTTGCAAGGAGTCCATTGTCGCGGTGCTGCTTTTTGCCGTCCTGATAACCCTTTCCGTGCTATCCCCCTGGGAAATCGGCGAGCCTGCAAACCCCCTGGTGACGCCCGCACACATCAAACCCGAATGGTATTTCCTGCCGAGCTATCAACTGCTCAAGTATTTTGAAGGCCCATACGGTGCATTTTTCGGCATCATGGCCTGTTCGCTACCCTTCCTGCTGCTCATCCTCTGGCCATTCCTCGATCGCGGGAAACAACGCCACCCCCGGCGTCGCCCCCTCGCCGTCGGCTTCGGGCTGGTCGGTCTATTGGGCGCATTGGTTCTGGGATATCTCGGACACGTCTCGGAAACCGATCAAGCGTTCTTTGGCCGCCGCTACCACATCGACCATTACGGCCGCCCGCACCTCATCGAGGGTGATTCTTCGACCAAGACCTTGCCGACATCTCATTGAGCAATTGAGCCAAGTAGGGTGCAACGTCGTTTGATGCACCTTGCCAGTCTCATCGTTCGATTCCAAAAGCTGACCGGACGATCTCTCGGAACCCCAATGCGCCTCACGGTCCCGACAACAGGTTCACAAAAGTGCGAAAGTCTTTTAAGTCAATTCCGGCCGGGTCGCCGTAGATGTGCTGCGCGCATGCCGAAGACATCGGCACGCTTCCGTGGAAGCAGTTCGCAAAGGAGGCAAACGCCCGCAAGTCTTTGCAGTCATTGGGGCAGGACGTGGCCTTTTCCTCGCAAATCAGGTTGCCGCAGACATTCGCCGCGCAGGTCGGATCGCTGAACTGGCAGCCGCAGTCGCAATCTCCATCACTGGCCCATGCGGTCTCGCAGGCGTGTTCCGCGACCGTACCCATCCAGCACCATTGGCAGCCGGTGTCACACCGCTCGCAATTCACCTGCCCACATGCGACCCCCAGGCCGTGAAAAACCCCCACCGTATATGACTCGCAGGTAACCTCGGTCAGAAACACGCACGTTCCATTGGCCGGGGCACAACAGGCGCCTTCAGGGCCGCAGTCGGGATCCTGTCCAAACTGGCACCCACAGTCGCAGGCGCCGTCGCCCTCCCACTCTGGCAGGCATTGGTTTTCCACCGGCGTGCCCACCCAGCAATAATCGCAGATAGCCGGGCACCGTGCGTTACAGTTGGCCTGTTGGCACGTCATGTTGTTTCCACGGTACGCTCCGAAGGAGCTCGCGCAGGAAGCGGCGCTCACGACGATGCAGTTGTCATTCGCCAGACAGCAGGCGCCGGTTGGAAGTGGGCCTGAGCAGTCCGTATCGGCGGGCAGGCAGCCGCAATCGCATTCACCGTCGCCGTACCAAACAGAGGGGCAGTTGTTCTGCGCCGTCGTATTGCACCAGCACCAGTCGCAAACCGAAGGACAAGTGCAGCTTCCGCCGCAATCGGGAGTATCCGAAAACTGGCACCCGCAGTCGCAGATACCATCATCGGACCAGTCCGTCGGGCAGTCGTGATCGAAAGGGCCACCCAGCCAGCAGGAGTCGCAGACCGGCAGACAACCGATGCCCAGCACTGGGGCTGTGTAGTCCAATTGCGGAACCGATTTGGACCAGCCGGCTAGCAAGAAACTCTTGGGATCATCCAGCGCGTTTCTCGTTTTCGGGTTGGTGCGAATTACCTCTGCGACCTGAGCTACGGCTGGCGCGGACCATACGATCAGCAGCAGCACGCAACCCCGACTCGGATGAATCGACGCAATCATCTTTTCGTCCTTCGTCCGGCCGAACCCGCCCTATGCCGTGTATCCGCTGGACTACGTTTCACTTCGAGATGGCGAGGGTCAGTATATCCGAGACGCCCGGCATTGTCCACTAATTCCAGTGCTCCGAACTGACCTTCAATCGACTATTGGAAACCGGCGATCAGTTGGAAAAGCGATCCCACCGAGTTCCCTTCAGGTTCATCCGGCGAAGGGAATCGAAAGACCGCGACATTGGATCCAGGCGGCCGTCAAACCACCGCATTGGGGCTTTACGCCGATTCGGAGACCCGTATAGTGCTCGGTCGAGAACGGATCTGATATGGAGACGAGCGATGAAGCGGCTACCTTTTTTTGTCCTTCCGATTCTTGGTTTCGCACACCCTGACTCAATTCGGGCGGATGGCCCGACTTGCGTCGAATGCCACAAGCAAGTCACGCCCGGCATCGTCGGCGACTGGAAGCTCAGCAAACACGCTGAAAATGCCGTGACCTGCGATGTCTGCCACGGGAACGGGCACACTTCCGCGACCGACGTCGACAAAGTCAAGATTCCCACCCCCGATACCTGCGCCACCTGTCACAGCAAGCAGGTCGATCAATTCAAAGCCGGCAAGCACGCCTTCGCCTGGGCGGCGATGAAAGCCATGCCCACGGCCCACGCTCAGCCCGTCGCCCTCATGGACGGCATGAAAGGCTGCGGCGGCTGTCACAAAATCGGACTCAAGACGGAGGAAGAAACCAAACAACTCAAGAAAGATGGCGCCGGCTTCGGCGTTGCCTCTTGCGACGCCTGTCACACGCGGCACCTTTTCTCGGTCAAAGAGGCGCAGCAACCGCAGGCCTGCCAGACCTGCCACATGGGCTTCGACCATCCGCAGTGGGAGATGTATTCCGCGAGCAAGCATGGCGTGCGGGCCCTTCTCAAGCAGAACGGAATCCTTCCCGAAGGCGCCGCCGCCCCGACCTGTCAAACCTGCCACATGCAGGAAGGCAATCACGAAGTCCGTACGCCGTGGGGTTTCCTTGCCGTCCGCTTGCCTCTTCCCGAAGACAAGCAGTGGGCCGCCGACCAGGCCACAATTCTACAGGCCCTGGGCGTTCTCGATCCCGAAGGAAAGCCCACGCCGCGCCTCGACGTGGTCAAAGCGGCCCAGGTCGCCCGCCTCGATCAGGAAAGCTGGCAGAAGGAACGCGATAAGATGCTCAAGACCTGCGGCGACTGCCACTCCGAGAACTTCGCCAAGGCCGAGCTCGCCAAGGGCGACAATATGATCCGCGAAACGGATCATCTGCTTGCTGAGGGAATCCGCATCATTGCCGATTTGTACAAGGACGGCGTCTTGAAGAAACCAAAAAGCTACTCGTACGCGTTTCCCGATTTGCTTGCCTTCCACGACGCTCCCACCGAGATCGAACAAAAGCTGTTCGTCATGCACCTCGAACACCGTATGCGGGCATTTCAGGGAACCTTCCACGCCAACCCCGATTACGCCCTGTGGTACGGTTGGAGCGAAATGCGCCGCGACCTGACCGAAATCAAGGAGATGGCCCAGGTGCTCCGCCGCGACCACGCAGGCAAATGATACGGATCTTCGTGGTGATCATGAATCGAACCCTATTGGTTGCCGGCGATCATTTGGATCAGCGATCCCACCCAATTCTCCTCGGGTTCGTCTGGAGAGGGGAATCGAAAGACCGCGACATTTGATCCAGGCGGCCGCCACACGCGCGGGTCGGTGGGGCCAAAGAGTGCCACGGCGTTGACCCCTGCGAGTGCGGCCACATGGGTCATGCCCGCGTCGTTTCCGACGAATACGTCGGCTTCTGCGACCAGGTTCGCTGCGGCAACCACTGATTCTTCAAAGATGACGGGCGCGGTGCGTTCTAATCGCCGCCGAAATTCGGCCCCGTCCCGCTCCATTTCGTCCGGGCCGATCATCCATCGCGCGTTCCAGCCTCGTGCGAGCAGCTCTCGCACGAACGCTTCCAGCGCTTCGAGGGGGCAGCATTTTGCGCGACCGCCGCTGCCGGGATGAACGACGACATTCTGTAACATGGTGATGTGGTGACGTGGGGATAGGGTAGCGCCGTGGCGCGGCAACGCGTTCATATCGTGATGAGGGAATGTAGTTTCAATGGGAAGTTCGTTGTCGGTCCCGATTGGCAATCTCAAATCGGAGATTTCAAATTGCAGATGGTGGCCTCGCGTGCGGATTTCGTCGGACCACTGACGGGTGATGTGGATGCCTTCGCGGAGCGTTGCTTCGCTTGGTCGCGAGTCGATGTGAATGACGCGGCCGGGGCCGAATAACCCGGTCAGGCGTTTGCCTAACGACTCATCAGGTCCACCGAGAAAGCTGAAAATGTGGTCAAAGTCCTTTACGAGCGACCATGCATCAGACCCGCGTCCGTCAGAATGCGGGCCGGCTCCCCAAAGCAGCAGGCTCAGGCGTTCCAACGGAATGGCTTCATCAATCATTCCTCGCCGCGCGGCCCATGCGGCAATCGGCGATCGTGCGGCCAGAGTGATCTTGTGCCCGGCTCGTTGCATCGCCATCGCGATATGCAGCGTGAGCGCGCAATCTCCGAGCGCTCCAGCATGAAGGATCAGGCAGGTACTTTTCGGAATGGATTTCGCGGGAAGCGAAGCCACGGAATCAGCCAGCCGCCAACGCAGCTTGTCCACGGGTGACGGCATTGTTTTTGTGGATGGGTGATTCGATCCATGCGCCGCCAAGGACCGTGTCCCCGTCGTAGAAAACGACGGCCTGGCCGGGGGTGACGGCGCGCTGTGGCTCATCAAACATAACGGAAGCGCGGCCACCCGCGAGTAGTCGAACGGTGGCGGGGACGGCCTCGTGCAGGTAGCGAATTTTGACCTGGGCGCGGAACTCGCCATCGACATCGCCGCAATGGAGGTTTACGCGGTCGGCGGTCAAACCCTCCGCAAGCAAGGCGTCGCCTTCGCCCATGACCACGCGGTTGTTGAGCACGTCGAGCTGGGTGACGTAAATCGGCTTGCCGGCGGCGATCTTCAGGCCGTGGCGCTGTCCGATGGTGTAGTTGGCAATCCCCTGGTGCCGCCCGATGACACTCCCCGTGGTGTCCACGACATCGCCTTCTTCGAAGCCGTCGGGTCGGCGCTCGCGGACCACGCGCGCGTAGTTGCGGTCGGGGACGAAGCAAATCTCCACCGAATCGGGCTTGTCGCGGTTGGGGAGATTGTACCTGGCGGCGATGCGGCGAACCTCATCCTTCGTAATGTTCCCGATGGGAAACAGGATGCGATCGAGCACCTGCCTCCGCAGTCCGAACAGCACGTAGGACTGATCCTTCTTCCGATCGACGCCGCGCTGCAACCGCGCCACTCCGCTGCTGCGGTCGATGCGCGCGTAATGTCCGGTGGCCACGTACTTCGCGCCGACCGCGTCGGCATATTCAAAGAGCCGCCCGAACTTGAGCCGGTCGTTGCACATCACGCAGGGGTTCGGCGTGCGCCCGCGAGCGTACTCGTCGGCGAAGTAATGGATGATCGCGTCGAAATCCTTCTCGAAGTTCAGTGCATAAAACGGCAATCCGAGCATCCCGGCCACAAACCGCGCATCGGCCGCATCGCTGGCGCTGCAACAACCCTGATGCGCCCGGCGCGGCGGCGGCAATTCAGAATGCCCAATGCGGAATGCGGAATGGCTCGCCTGTGCCCAATCTAATTGGCAATCAGGCGCACCGCCCATCGTCCGCCCCGGCGGATCTACGACTTGCGCACCGGGCTCGGATTCTTCGTGCCTTGTTGCCTCGTTGCCTTGTTGCCTCGTTGCCTTGTCTGACGACGTTTCCGCGTTTCCCACGCGCATGAACAGCCCGATGACCTCGTATCCCTGCTCCACGAGCAGGCACGCGGCCACACTGCTATCCACTCCGCCGCTCATGGCGACGACCACTTTTTCGCGGGTTCCAGCCATTGATTGCGATTATTGTAGTCGTATTGGATCGTGGCGACAAAGCGGGCGGGCGGCCCAGAGTGCATGACCGTTCTTGCGAACTCGCTTCCGGCGGAACTGAAAGTGCCCCGGTGGATCAGCCCGGGCTTGTTAGCTGGTCGTTACTTCGTGCCGCTTGTGTTGGAAACCGGCGCGACGCGATCATAGCGATACGGCTGATGACAGCCCGGTCCGCACGAGCCGCCGCTCTCGGTGGGCTGGAAGTGAATCGGAATGCTCCAGTTGCCAAACGGGGTTTGCTCACGAATGTGCTTGTCGTTCCTGGAGGCGTGCGGATCGTGGCATACGCGACAATTCCGCCCCTTGGAGGGCTTATTCACGTGCAGGTAGTGCAGATTCGTGCTGCCATTGCGAAACTCCGTGTCGCCGCCTTCCGCGGTCTCAAAGACTTCCGCTTCGTGGCAGTCGAAGCAAAGCCCATAAGCGTCTGCGGAAAAGGCCGAGTAAAACTTCTGCGGAAAATTCTTCGTAAGCAGCGCCGACCGCTCCGCTCCGTGTGCGTCGTGACACGGCGTACAGTTCCCATCTCGAATCGGTCCATGATGATTCGGATTGGCCTTCAGGTGCGCCGCGATATTCAACAGGATTCGCTCTCCGGCCTTCACGGCCTTGTCGTGACAGGAAAGGCAGACCTTCGCTGAATTTTCCTGCTTAAGAAGCCCGTCGCTCTTTGATGCGTGCGCATCGTGACACGAGGTACATCCGCCCTCCGCCGCTGCCGGCGAATGCTTGCACTTCGCGTCCGACACCTTGGCCACTACGTCCTCGTGGCACTCATTGCACAGAGTCGGCGCAGTCGATGCCAGCATCATCTTGTTTCCCGCCCCGTGCGGCCGATGGCACGAAAGGCACGCCGTCTCCACCGGCGGATGCTTGTGCTTCATCTCGGCGACTCGCTCGCCGACATCCGAGTGACACTCCATGCACATCGCCGGGTCTTTCGCCCGAAGCAGCTTTGCCTCGCCGGACACGTGCGGCGCATGACACATGGTGCATTGCCCGGCGGCTACCGGTCCGTGAACGAATTTCAGGCCTTCGAGTGCCTCGCTGTGGCACTCCGCGCACATCGCTCCGGTGTTGTCGAAACGAATCAGCGCCTTTTCCTTGCTCGAGTGCGGATCGTGGCAAGCCGTACACTGTCCCTGTCCGATCGGCGCATGAACCACCTTGCCCTGGAATTTCTCCGCCTCATGGCAATCCGTACACAGCGTCGCTCCGTCCGCCTTCAAGGTGAAACCATGCTTCGTACCCGCCTTGGCCGCATGGCAGGCATCGCACGCCCCCTGCTCCGTTGGTGTATGCACCACGGGCTTTTTCGCAAACCCATCGTGGCATCCCGACGTCGTGCAACCGGCCGTGTAGTCTCTCTCCGGCTGCTCCCCGGCTGCCGGTACCGAAGCCGTCAAGACCGCCGCGCCAAATGAAACAAGAAGAACACCGCGAAGAACACGCGGGCCAGCCCCCTCTCTCTCCAAGGGATAGGGCCGGGGTGAGGGTAAAAGGGAAAGGTCAGGCATCTGCGTCGCTCGCCTCACGGATGCCCTCCTCCTATGGCACTTTCTTTGGCATTCTCAGCACGCATCTGGAACGACACCATGATCGGCCCATCTGTCGTCGCCACGCTTCGAGTATGCCCCAACTCAATCCAAATCATGTCCGCCTTCCCGTCGCCGCCGATGTACTCTATTTCGAGCGCCGCCTTCCCGTTTTCGTCCTTCTTGTAAATCTCCTTCATCAGCGCCGAAGACACCATCTTTCCCATGCTGAATTGATACGACGTTCTCGGCACGGGCAACTCTTCGCCAATCGCCATCGGCTGGGCCTTTGTTGCTCCGCTGCTGCGTGTCCACAGCTCCACCTTGTCGCCGACGGCTACAATCGCAAAATCCGGCAGTCCCTCCGCCGGCTCGATCGCGCAGTCCAGCGTCAACTGATACGGCAGCGCGTGGCCCTGCGCCGGGGCGAATCCCGGAAACTTTGCAAACAGCCAGCGCAATTCGTTCAACTCCGGGGATTCAATCTCGATCAGCACTGCCGGGTTCTTGCGACGCTCCGATTGATTCGTTGCTTCGCCGGTGGTGCGGTCCATCCCGCAGTCGGGATGAAACTTCTTCACCGTGATCTTCGCCCGCTGATCGCTCAGCGCATACGTGCGGCCAACCTCCGCGGCGAATCGCTGCTCATCCTTATCGCCCGCCCGACGAACCACGATCTCAGGTGCACGCGTGAACTCTGTTTCGAACAGCCGCCAGAGCGCATCCCGCTCATCCTTCGACTTTACGGCCATGAACCGCCACGTTCCGATGTAGCTTGATAGGCTGTTTCGCTCCGGATCGCCCGCTGCCAGCCACCGCCGAAACGACTGCTTGGGGCCGACAATCGAAAGTTCCACCGCCGGGGAGCCCTTTCCGGACTCGTCCGGGCGGACCTCCTGTTCCATCGCTGCCTTGGGCAGGTACCGCCGGACGGTCAGCGCTTTTCGCGGAGCCGGCATTGCGATCGCCTGGTCCAGCGTCTGCGGCGCGTCGCTGGTCACCATCGCGAGCGCCACGTCAATCGTTCTCCCCGCCTCTTCGCTTGCGCCGCCGTCTGGTTTTTTTTGCGTGGCGGAGGCCACATCGTCGCCCATCAACTGCACCTGCACGTACATCTTCTGCCCATGCATGAGCGGATGCGCCGCATGTCCCGGATGCTGCGCCTTCGCCCCTGCGGCCACTCCCAGCACCGCCGCCGTAGCCGCGGCCATCATCCACCAATTCTTATGAATCATAAGTCTACCCATCGCATCATCGTGTACATTGGTGCCCCTGAACCATCCAACTACTGTCCACTCCGTATAACAATGGAATGCGGGCCAAGCTCGGCCTGCCGTAACCCATCTTTCGTTACCAAGCATATTGTGTACCGCATCGGAATGAAACTGCAAAACTAAAGCCCCGCTGTCCCGAGCCTATTCTATGCATACTTTGACCATGCTTAACATCGGAGTTTGTCGATAACATTGCTGTGTCACGCTGCGTTTTCGGAGCCTGCTGTATTGCATGTAGGCACGCCCCCGGCTATGGTGTGCTTCGCGACGCCGGAGTGTCGGCCGCTATCTAACACGTGAGGACAAGCATGAAGCGAAACGAATTCAAGCGGAGTGTTCGCGGGCTGAGTGTGGCCTTTTTGGTTTCCCTTGTACCGCTCATCATGGGCGCTACGGGCGGGTGCCAGGCATTCCAGGACTCTCTGGTTGGTTCGCTGGAGTCGGCCACAGGCGCTGCCTTCGACGCTTTGCTCACCAGTCTCTTCGATCAAATAGGATCGAATTCGCCCTGATCCTCGAATTGTGGGGCGTGTTTTGCGCGCTCGCAGCTACGCGATCCCATGCCATGAGACCGACTGCTCGCGTTCAGACCTCGGGTCTGATGCGTGTTGTCATGACTAGTCCAAATCGTGGCACGCGAAGCAAAGCTGTGAGCCTTCGATCGGCACGCTGAGCCGTTGCGGGTCTGGAGAATAGAGATTGTGGCACGAAGCGCAGCTCACCACGCCGCCGGCCAGGCTCACCGTTTTCGGGACGGACGATGCCGGACGGAGGGGAACTTCGGCCCGCCTTTTTCCCGATAGCGGGTACCGCACTCCCACCGGATGGTTCCGCGATCGATCGGCAAAACCTGTCATAGATTGTGCCGAATTGTGGCCCGCGTCGCGCGCCGTCACTCCATCGTGACACAAAAGACAATTTTGCGACTCCGACCCGTATAAAGGTTGGGTTGACCCATCCCGATTCTGCTGCAACGAAACATGTGCCACCGAAACGGCCTGCCAGTGAACCGCCGTCCCCGACCCTGAATCCTGATGACAGTTCAAGCAAAACGCTTTGGAATTCCTATTGTTTTCGCCTTCGCCGCGCAGGTTGCTTGCCGCGTTTGTACCCACTGGAGGGGTCGAATGACACGTCATGCACGTCAATGATCCGTCCGCGGCAAGCGGCCATCCTGCAGGTATCTTCATCGCCGCATTTGGCCGCACGCCGACCGGGTGGTTGGCCACTCCCGGTCCTGTGCTTGTATTTCGAAAGTAGTCTCGGGAATCCGGAAAGTTGGCAAATGCGGACATTGGAATCCCAACTCCGGCAAAGATGATGATGATGAGTAGGCTTGTTGGTTGTAAGCTGCGGTTTTCCACGCACTTTCCCCCCCGAAAGCGATCGAATTCGTCGTTACAGCCTCCGGGGGCCATTTTTTGGTTATCAGGATCATAAGTCTATGAATTGGCTGCCCTTCAGTTCCAGACACACAGCCAGCGGAATCATACAATACTTGGGACGACCGATTGCGCGGTTTGACGCACGCAGTGTGTGAAATTTTGCACAAGGAATCCAATGCACGCGTTTTTGCCTGTTTTAACGAGTTCCTGGTTGTTTTTTTCGTGGGTACACAAAGTGTAGAATGGGTACCTTCAAAGGCCCGCCAAGTTCTCGGGCCGGGAACAGTGAAAAAGTCGGATTGATTGGTGGGTCGATGATGCGGAACGGTTATTCAATCGCCTTTTTCGTTTGCTTCTCGATGGCGTTTCCCGCCTTCGCTGACCAGATTATTGCTCCTTCCGCCGACGGCACGCTCGTGGATGGCGGCGGCTACGGCCCCTTCGATGGGATCGCCGATACAGCCGATTGGTCCTTTAACCAGTCGAGCTATGAGGGGGCGGTTACGGCGTCACGCGAGGCGGCAACGCCAATTGAGCACCGCCTGGTGTTCGAGTTCGATCTCAGCGCGGTCACCAGGCAGCCGCCGATGGATGCCCGATTCAAGTTCAGATTACGAGGTGCGCCACGGTTTCCGGCTGAAACGGCTTTCGTGCAGGTTTTTGCGTATCCGTCTGATTTGGTGGAGTCCCTCGGCGATTTTGAAGCAGGGCCTGCGGTATTATTGGGCCAGGTCAGCGTAGCGGCCTTTCAGCCTGGGACTCTTTTTGAGATCGACGTGAGCGATCAGGTAAATAGTGCGCTGCAGTCAACCGCCAAACGCCTGGCCATTCGGCTTCAACTCATTCCGCAAACGCTGTCGGCCCAGGCTTTCATGGATGCTGTGGATTCCGACTCCACCACCAAGCCGAGCGTTGTCATTTCCGACTTCATTGCCGGCGACTTTGATCATGACGGCGACCTTGACGTAGACGATCTTTCCTTTCTCGTCTCTTGCATGAACGGACCGAGCGTGGGGCCCACCCCGGGCTGCTCAGTATGCGACTTCAACGGCGATTCGGACGTTGATTTAGGGGACTATCAGATCTTCGAAAAACGGTACACGATCTATGGCCAGTAGTTAGTGCCGGTGCTGGAAATGGCGCGGCACGGCGTGATCGGACCCATAGTTATAGCCTCCTAAGAGTGCGTGATTTTACGCAAACCAGACGCACGGTCATTCCTGAAACATCATCAATAATAGCAAACCACGATCCTGCAATGACTTACCGCTTTTTTTGCTTTTTTTATTTTTTTTATCGTAGCGAGCCGACTCCGCTGGAACGGATTTTGCATGGAGCAAACCGGCATTGGGCTTTTTTAGGCGGGCGGCGTGGACCGCTATTCGGTACGGCCAGTCTGGAACCAACTGCTGGGAGAAAGGCAAATGATTACTTCCTACCTCGTCGCGATTGCGATCACCACATCGGCCGTTGGACAAACTTCACAAGTGCAGTACGTCAGGACGATGACCACGGGGCTAACCTACCCTGCGAGACTCGCAGAAGGGCCTGGTGATGGGGTATTCGTCACCGATCCTCCGGGTAAGGCGGTCATCTCTTATGATGCCAGCGGCAATTTTTTGGCGTCATACCCCATTGCAGAAAGGCCGGTGGGAATCGCCGTCCACACCGACGGACGCATTTTTATCTCGCGGGCCGATGGGAAAATCGGCGTCTACAATGCGTCATTTGCCTCTCCGGTTTTGGTAAACCCCGCTCCGTTGACGTTAACCGGCCCGAACGACATCGCATTTAATCCGACGCCGCCCGAGCTTTACAGCGTCGACAGCGGCTCACATCGCGTCCTTGTCTTTGAAGAAACTGCCCCGGATGTCTGGACGATGGTCCGCTTCTGGGGGTTGGAGGGCACGGGGCTGGGTGAATTCTCCTCGCCTCAGGCCATCGCGCTGGATCCGGATCTCGGCCGGGTTTTGGTTACCGACGCGGACAATTTCCGTGTTCAGGTCTTCGACACAACCGGCATCACGCTGTTCAAATTCGGATACCGCGTGCTGTTCACCGCGACGGACGACAAGGCGTGGTTTGCACGGAGCGAAGGCCTGGCAGTCGACGGATGCAGCAATATCTACATCACTGATGCGCTCATGGGAACGCTACGCGTGTTCAGCAAAGCTGGCAAAGAGCTTAGCAGCACGAATCTTCCAGCGGTTGGCTATGGCACAGCCGGGGGGCAATTGCGTTCTCCCTGCGGTCTCCTGATCGATAGCGTAGGCAAACTCTCCATCGCCAACACCAACAACAACTCGGTGGAAGTGTACAACGTTGCGTGCACGCCTGGATCGGTTGCAGCAGTCGGTCCGCCTGCATCGCGAGAAGAAGTGGGAAAGAGAACATCTCGAGCGGGCGCGGTAAGACAGTTGAACCCAGCTTCCGTCCAGAAGCGGATGCCGGACAGCCCGCTCGACGTTCTCGTGGCGGTCAACAGCGGGGAGTATTGCGCGGAGTTGGATTTGAATTCCGACGGCGCTATCGACATTGCTGACGTGGAGATCGCGGTCGATGCGTTTGGCATGGGTACGATCGAGGATTTCGCACACATGGCGGGTTTGAGCAATGTGGCGGAACACCCTGCGCTGAGTCCACCGCACGTGCTCGACCTGCCCAATCGTTGCGGGCGCTGTCACTCGATGGATGGTTCCCCTGGTGGAATGCTGACGTCCGGGGGACAGGAAAACCTCTGCCAGTCATGCCACTCCGCGGGAAAGATCGCCGGAAAAAAGTGGGTTGGCCCGGGCAACGACCTCAATTCGCACCCGTGGGGCGTGGTTCCCGCCGATCTTGATCCACTGAGCGATCTGGCTCTTCACCTGGATGGCGGCAACGTGCGCTGCGGAACTTGTCATGATCCGCACGTTAATCAGGACGACATGGATTTCATGCGGATCAAGCTCTACGACACCGTCAATGTCATGGTGTCAGGGCTGACGCCGCCGGCCGAGCGACCGATGACGGTAATGGACCCGACACTGTGCGGAGAGTGCCATGCCGACATTGCTTCGCAGTGGCACGTCGCGGGTCACTCCCATGTGGATGCGGACCCGTTCAGCCACTATGACTGGGCGGCATCGAACCGGGCTTCCTGCCGAAGGTGCCACTCCGGGTTTGGGTTTGCCGACTTCGCGGCGGGCGTTCCCGAAACACAGCAGCGAGGCAATCTGCGGGTGATCGACTGCCTGGTGTGCCACTCCACGCACGGGACATTGCAGAGCGAGTCTTTACTGCGAATCTACGATGATGTCTCTATCCCCAACACGCCTCCTTTGACGCTTACAGGATTGGGTGCCGGCGCGACGTGCGTATCATGCCATAACGGACGACGGCAGCCGCCGATTCCAAANNCCGCCGATTCCAAACCCGCCGGGCGTCACGACCATCCACTACCTGTCGGGCGGCGTGATGTTGGAAGGGATCAACGGCGTCAACATCTTCGACGGTATGACGTACGCGATACCGAGTTCGAATCACACGACGACGAATATTGACTGCACGGTTTGCCACATGGCGCCGGGTCCCGATACCGGACCAAATGTCGGTACCGTCGGTGGACACACGTTCCGCCTGAAAAATCACGTCACTGGGTATGAAAACGTAGGCACCACATGCGCGACGGCGTTGTGCCATCCGGGCGCAACGACAATCAACATGACGGCCGGCGGAGATTATGACGGCGATAGCCTCACCGAGGGAGTTCAGGACGAGACCCAGGGGTTGCTCAACCTCTTGGAAGTCGCACTGAACACGGCGGGTGCGTATCGGCTGTTTGATTCTACCGGGCATGCAGCGAATCCATATTGGGCAACCAGCTTGTGCGTCGGAGGTGATCGTGCCGGGCTACCCTGCACCGGCGCTACCGGCACCTTCGGATGCCCCAGTGGGACATGTACCGCGAGCGCGGTACCAGCGGACCTGGCGACCGTCGAGGACGCCATCTGGAATTGGGAATATGTGGACAACAGCGGCGACCTGGGTGTGAAGAACACCGGCTATGCAGTCGGCCTGTTGCAAGTTGCGTACAAAGGAGTGACTAACAATCCGGTGCCGGGCGTGCTGCCCGCAGCGTATCGCTATACGCCCGCACCGTAATCGAGCCTGCTCTCACGCCGCCTGGCGGGTGCCTCACTACTTCCAGTAGTGCCGGCGGCGTTTCTTCTGGCACCCGAACCCGATACCGACTCCGCCCGCTTCCGTTTGTTCCGGGAGCGGGCGGCAGTCTGTTTTTGGAGACTACACGAAGTCGTCGCTGAAAGACTTTTTTGCGCTCGGTATTTTTTGGATGAAACACGGCGATAGGGCGGGTACGCTTTGCCGGGAAACCCTGCGGCGGCTGGCCACTACGCTGATTCTGTGGCTCCGCATCGTTACGGCTCGGAATTTCGGGCTACGGATCACGGCCGAGGCTCGTTCCGATCTCCTGCTCCAATCGCACCCGCGCGGTGCATGCTTCCAGGAGCGTATTGGTGAGTTCACGCTCGGCCTCCAGTGCTGAACGCTGGGCTTCCAAGAGAGTGAGGATGTTCGTCTGACCGGCGGCATAGGAGGCCGAGGCGAACTCCAGGCTCCGGCTCGCCTGGGGCACGAGTTCGTTTCGATAATCGTGGGCGTTCGTCTGTGCGATGTTCGCTTCGTCGACCGCGGATCGAACGTTTTGGGCGATATCAAACAGGATCGCCTCGTACTCCCTGACTTCTCGCAGATATGCCGTCGGCGAGCGTGGTTTCTATCTCCTCTGCCGACAGGGCCTCGGCGTCAGGATCGTAAACGGCCCCAGCGCCGATTCGGTCGCCGATCAACTGCCGCGTGCGGGCAAAGTCCGCCTGAGGTTTGACCTGTGCACATCCTGACAAGGTGCCAACGCAAACGAGCGTCAAGACGATCCGCCAGGCTCGTGCTATCGGCCGCCACACTTCCACATTTTCTTTGCAACTGGTTTCAAACATTCGATTCCTCGTATGCAAGTTATCTTTCTTGGTGATCATCCGTGTCAGATCGGCGCTGCCGGTAGAGCATGCGCCGCCCTCGCCAGTTCCGGTTCGACGCTCACGGCTTGCTCGGCTTCAACGGCTCGTCCGAGTCGAAGAAACAAGACCGGCACGACGATCATGTTCAGGAAGGTCGCCGACAGCAGTCCGCATAGGATCACAATCGCCATCGGCGTTAGAATCTCACGCCCGGGTTGCTCTCCGCCGATCGCCAGCGGAACCAGGGCCAGTCCGGCGGCCAGCGCGGTCATGAGGATGGGGGCCAGCCGTTCTGTCGCCCCACGGCGAACCGCTTCCGCGAAGTCGGTCACGCCCTCGAAGCGTTGCAGATGCCGGATGTGCGATACGAGCATGATGCCGTTGCGGGCCGCTATACCGAATACGCTGATGAACCCGATCACCGACGCCACGGACAGGATGCCGCCGGAGAGATACACCCCGACGACGCCGCCAATCAGCGCCAGCGGCAGGTTTACCATGATCAGCAGCGCGTCGCCGTGCGAACGGAACACGATGTACAGCAGGAAGCCGATGCCGAGGATCACGACAACGCCGAGGATGCCCAGTTGCCGGCGCGTTTGCTCCGCGCTTTCAAATTGCCCGCCGTATTCGACGTAGTAGCCGTGGGGCAAGTCGACTCCTTCGGCAACCGCACGCTGGATGTCTGCCACAACGTCGCCAAGGGCACGATCCGCCACGTTGCACATGACCACGATTTTGCGCTGGGCGTTCTCGCGACTGATCATATTCGGACCAACTTCCCGGCTGATTTTGGCAAGCACCTTGAGGGGGATCTTCGCACCGGAAGGCGTGTCGACGAGTACCCGCTCGACCATCTCAGCCGATGCATTCGTCCACGCGTCGAGGTTCTCGGCGTCGCCGACGCGCACGACGAGGTCAAACGCGTTGCGGCCCTCCAGCACCTGGCTGACCGCGTCGCCGCGGAACGCCGTCTGGAGCGCCTTGGCGACATCCTCCACCAGGAGTCCGTGTTGCGCGATGGCCGCACGGTCGAACTCCACGCGATGAATGGGAATCGCGTTCTGTTGCTCGGCCGACAGATCGACGACGCCGGGGATGGTCTGCATGACGGCCACGACCTGCTTGGCAAGCTCGCGCAGCTTGATCAGATCTTCGCCAAAGATTTTGACGGCGATGTTCGCCCGCGTTCCGGAGAGCATGTGGTCGATGCGGTGCCCGATCGGCTGTCCGAACGTCGCCTGCACGCCCGGAATGACGGCCACGTCGGCGCGGAGAGCTTCGAGCAACTCGGCGCGGGACCGACGCGGCAGCCCGAGCCGCGCCGGGGTGTCCATGTCCAGCGTAAGATCGATCTCGCTGCCCTCGGTGTTCATGCCGTGGGCGTCGGCTTCGCCGCGCCCGGTCCGTCGGCCGATGGCGGCGATCTCCGGATGCTGCATGAGAGTGGTTTCCACGACATGCGCCAGGCGGTCGCTCTCTTCGAGCGAGATGCCCGGCACACTGACCAGGCCGACGACGAGCGCGCCCTCGCTGAACTCGGGCAAGAAGCTGCGGCCTGAGAACCCCGCGCCGATACCCGAGACGATCAAAAGAACGATGGTTGGTGCGATCACCCACCAAGCGTGGGACAGCGCCCAATCGAGAAGTTTGGCGTACCACGTTTTCAGGGCATGGACCAACCGAGCTTCTTTGCCGCTCACCACCGTTCGGCTGGAGGGAAGCAGGTAAAAGCTCAGAGCCGGTGTCAGCGTCAGCGCCACGACGAGTGAAGCGGCCAAGGACACGACGAACGCCAAGCCCAAGGGTTGCAGCAACCGGCCCTCGACGCCGCTCAGGAAGAACAGCGGTATGAACACGAGCAAGATAATAAGGGTGGCGAAGACGATCGACGCTCGAACCTCCACACTCGCTCGATAGATGACTTCGATGGGCGACTTGCGCCGTGTTTCCGGCAGCCCCATGTTCTCGCGCAGGCGACGAACGATGTTTTCCACGTCGATGATCGCGTCGTCGACAAGCGCGCCAATGGCGATGGCCATGCCGCCCAGCGTCATCGTGTTGATGCTGGCCCCGAAGGCCCGCAGCGTCAGAATCGCCGTCACGAGTGAAAGCGGAATGGCGAGCAGGGTGATGAAGCTTGCGCGCATGCTGGCCAGGAACAGCACGACGACGATGATCACGAAGATTCCGCCGTCGCGCAGGGCTTCGATCGTGTTCTTCACCGATGCGTTGATGAAATCGGCCTGCCGGAACAGCTTCTTGTTGATGACCATCCCCTCCGGGACGGTTGCCTGAATCTCGTCGAAGGCGCGATCCAGTTTCTCCGTGACGTCAAGCGTGTTCGCATTGGGCTGCTTGAGCACGGCCATGACCACCGCCGGCTCGACGATGGGCTCCCAGTTCGGACCCCGCCGCGACGCCCAACCCGTACCACGGCGAATCGCCGAACCGAGCATCACCGTGCCCACGTCCTTGACCTTGATCGGCGTGCCCATGCGCACCTCGACCACGGTTTCGGCGATTTCGGCAACGGACCTGATGCGGCCGACGCCCTGCAGGATAGACTCCTCCCCGCCTTCAACCAGGAAACCGGCGGCGACGTTCTCGTTCGAGCGACGTACGGCGCCGGCCACCTCGGTGATGCTGATGTGGTAGGCATGGAGCAGCGCCGGAGAGAGGACAACTTGGTATTGTTTCACGTCGCCGCCGAACAGCGCGACCTCCGCCACGCCGGGGACCGATAGGATCCGCCGCCGGATGTCCGTGCTGACGAGGGTGTGCAATTCCTGCGGCGTGTGTCGGGCGGAGGTCACGGAGGCAAACAGAATCTCTCCCATGACGGACGACATCGGGGT
>CXWL01008326.1_pt1 | contig 27541 bp, 30 predicted proteins | sample 590931 | NCBI WGS metagenome assembly CXWL01 (sample SAMEA3498368, study PRJEB10139) | groundwater metagenome | biome: water well; material: biofilm material | place: Germany | collected 2015-04-27 | reverse complement strand
ACGCACGACTCTGCGGCGGTGATCCTTTGTTCAAATACCTCGCAACGATCTCTGGAACCGTACAACCGCATGATTTTGCGTCTCTACAGATGCCACGCCCGATGATGAATGTGATCAACGGTGGCCAGCATGCGGATAACACGCTCGACATTCAAGAATTCATGCTTTTCCCGAAGGCTGCGACATTCTCAGAGAATTTACGCATTGGCACAGAAGTCTTTCATACCCTGAAAAAGCTGCTTCAGGAAAAAAATATGGCTACCTCGGTGGGTGACGAAGGTGGGTTCGCCCCCAATTTGAATACTCATGAAGAAGCGCTTGGGGTCATGTGGGAAGCCACCCAGCGAGCCGGGCATGATGCCTTGATGGAATTCGCTCTCGATGCGGCCGCTACCGAATTTTACAACGCCGAAAAAAAACTCTACGTCATTGAAGGTGAAGAAACCACTACGGATCAACTGATCAACTATTACGAATACCTCTGCGGAAAATTCCCGATCGTGTCCATCGAAGACCCGCTCCACGAAGATGATTGGGACGGTTGGGTGAAAATCACTGCGAAGCTTGGTTCGAAAATTCAGATCGTCGGAGATGATCTTCTGGTAACGAATGTGAAGCGCCTCCAGAAGGCGATCGACCTCAAAGCCTGTAATGCGATCCTCATTAAGCTGAATCAAATTGGCACTGTGACTGAAACGATTGATGCGATCCAGTTAGCGCAGAAGAATGGCTTCAAGGTGATCGTTTCCCATCGCAGTGGCGAGACCGAGGATACCACCATTGCCGACTTGGCCGTCGGCCTGAATGCCGGGCAGATTAAGACCGGGAGTTTGAGCAGGACAGATCGGATTGCGAAGTATAATCAGCTATTGAGAATTGAAGAGGAGCTAGGTAAGTAATTTTTTTTGTCATTTCGAGCGTAGTCGAGAAATCGCTCACCTGGGTAAGGGATTCCTCCGCTTCGGTCGGAATGACAGAAACGGAGGTCGGAATGGAAAAACTACGAATAACTATTAATTTTCACCTATGAATATGTTCATCAAAGACGCCGCTCATCAGGTTGGCAAAACCGTTACCGTTCAAGGCTGGATGTATAACAAGCGTGGTTCGGGAAAGGTCGCTTTTCTGCAACTTCGTGATGGCACCGGTGTGATGCAAGCCGTCGTCGAAGCCTCGAAGGTGCCTGAAGCGGTGATGAAAAAAGCCGAAGATCTCACGATCGAATCTTCATTGCGCGTCACCGGAGAAATTAGCAAACATCCCAAGCAAGAAGGCGTTTACGAAATGCAGGTTTCTGATATCGGCATTGTCCAGATCGCTGAGGAATATCCGATTGGCAAGAAGGAGCACGGTCCTGAATTTCTCTTGGATCATCGGCATCTCTGGCTCCGATCGGAACGGCAACTCGCGATCATGCGGGTGCGCGATGAGATCATCCGAGCGACATATGAGTACTTTCACCAGAATGGATTTATCAAGATTGATACGCCGATTTTTTCGAATAATGCCTGTGAAGGAAGTGGAGATTTGTTTGCCACCGAATACTTCGACGAAGGTCTGGCCTATCTCTCTCAATCAGGCCAACTCTATCTCGAAGCGGCCGTCATGAGCTGTGGCAAGGGCTTTGATTTTGGTCCGGTGTTTCGATCGGAGAAATCGAAGACGCGGCGGCATCTCACGGAATTTTGGATGATGGATGCGGAGGTGGCTTTCTGCGATCTCGATGGCATTTTGCAGGTGGAGGAAGAGCTGATCCTGCACATCCTGATGCGAGTCCTACAGAACTGTCAGGCGGAATTCGCGACCTTGGAACGAGATCAGGAGCCGTTAAGGAAAATTAAAGGGCCGTTTAAGCGCATGACGCATGAAGAAGCCGTGGCGGAGCTCCAGAGCATGGGCTCGGACATCCAACCGAATCATGACCTCGGAGGCGATGATGAGACGATGCTTACGAAGAAGTATGACTCCCCTATTTTTGTCACGCATTACCCTGCCGAGGTGAAGGCCTTTTACATGAAGCGAACCGAGGATGGGAAGCGTGCGAAGTGTGCGGATCTTTTGGCTCCGGAAGGCTACGGAGAAATCATTGGCGGTTCACAGCGTGAAGACGATCTAGAGTTGATGAAGAAGTGGATGGCCGAACATGGCGTGCCAGAAAAAGGTCTGGAGTGGTACATGGACCTGCGCCGATATGGTTCGGTCCCGCATGCCGGCTTCGGCTACGGGCTCGAGCGCATCGTCGGGTGGATCTGTGGCACCCAGCACATCCGAGAGACCATCCCCTTCCCGAGATTGGTCAATCGGTTGACGCCGTAGAGATCCTTTCTTTCCTCACCTGTTTGAAAGAAAAAATGCTATGGTTTGATCACTTGTCCATCATTGCAAGAGGGGGCATCACTTTTTCCATAGGTGCCTAATCCTTTGTCGAGCAGGACGTTTCGGTATTCAAAGGTTCCATCAGGTTTTTTATCCATTGCTCCATTTCCCCAAGGGTCTCCAATTTCTTGTGCATTTATGGCATTTTTCAGGCTTCGCACTTTAGGGTCGTCTGACAGGTCATACCAACAATTCATGAGTTCCCAACTTTCACCTTTGTTCTGAGACCGAAAAAGTTTTGCATATCCTTCTCCACTGCCACCGCCATGAGAATCGACGATGGTGAAAAAGAAATTCTTGCCTTCATGCCACAGATGGAGTGGGTTGTTGGTGGCATCTGTATTGCTTATTTCTGCGAATGGAACCCATTTCTTTTTTTCTTTTATCAGAACACCAGTGAATTCTATAGGGTAGTTTTTTGGTATACCTGATAAATAGAGGTTCATATTGGTTTGTCCGACTAAGGCATAGATCTTTCCTTGGACTCTTATTCTTTTGATGATTTGACCACGGTGAATATTTGCTGGAAGCGCTAAACCTGGAAAGGTATTGGCCGTGGCTAGGTTTTCTCGATATTCACGAACAGACTTCCTGACATCAGCCATAGCATATTGATATTCTGACGTGGTGAGCATCTTTCGGAGGTCTTTTGAAAACTTTCGAAGGAACTTATTCAAGCAAGCAGGTCTGGCATCCGGACAGTCTTGTTCCAGGCCGGCGGGAAAGTCATTATAGGAGTCTGTATTTCCTCGAAAGGAATCATCCAACACCTCAGCGCCATGACTGGACCACTCATCTGCACGAGCATCAGCAGGGAGAGAGTCAGGGAAAAGAAAGTCTTCATAGAAAAGAATAAAAAAATATTACAATAAAAAATAGTAAAGCCACGTATTATGGCCTCTCAAGTTTCAGGGTGACAGTTCGGTCTTGTGAGATGACATGACATTCTCCAGCTACCAGCTGGATCTTCTCTTGATGAGAAACGTAGCCTGCTTTCGTGACGTATATGTCGAAATTTCCTTTCTGTTCTTCCAGGCCAGAGTAGCTGCCATCCGGCTGAGCGGTGAATGTGTCGGTCGCTGGGGAGGTGCTAATCTTTGCGCCACTGATATCTTTCCCTTTTTCATCCCGGATGTGCATGGTAAGTCCCGGTACGCGCTCCTGGGTGCAGAAGACGGTTTCTTTTTTTGGTTCATCGTAACAATGCTTTTCGACCATCTGGATGGGGAAATTATAGGCCGCAAAGACACTACATGGGACAAGATCCTGAGCCTGTTGAACAATGATCCATTCTCCATTCACTTTCGCTGCCCAATACATTGCTCCCGCCACACCATTGCCGATGCTCCCCTCTACAAACAGATCATTGATATTTTTGTCGATGACCACTACGGCATCGGAATTTTTATCAAAATTTGGATCCTTTTTGGAGAAAGCAGCTCGAATATCCGAAACACTCACCTTCGACTCTTTTGAACTCGTTGTCTTTTGAGCGGGAGCTGCGAAGGTGATCAGGCTCAAAAATGCCTCTGGGGTGATCATAGGGTCTTGACCTTGGAAAAGGGTGATAACCTTGTCTCCAGCGAAATTCACGAGGAAAAGGTCTTCAGACTGTCGGCCGCAATTTGAGATGGTCGCCATGTTTGAGCTGGCCACGGGAGTACAGGTACCCTCAAAGCTTGATCCGGGTAATTTGCTCTTATTCTCTTTCACCCAATCGGTGATAGAGGTCGTAGGTTTCTTTGTAAACGTCAATAACTCATAATTCAGAGGATAATCCGACTCTTTCAAGGCAGCATTCTTTGGATAGGCATTGAGGGTAATTTTGTTGCCGACTTCCGTTTTGATATTCCATCGATCGGGGAAGTTGAAGCTAAAACCTCTTCCGTTCGTCTGCGCGCAGGCTGTGAGGAAGAAAAGGCTCAGTGTCAGAATAATATATTTTTTCATAATTATTTTAAAATGAGAGTTCAACAAATAATAAAATTTCAGTGGTTCTTTGATGATTGGCATCACTATGGAAGGGGAAATGTCGAGATGTAGCAAATATGCTTTCTCATCGTTGAAGAAAAAAATGTCCCTAAAGTCGGAGGACTTATAAAACTGCACGATACATGATCATGGTTTTTTTAGCAAGCATTGCGCTTTCACAAGCCGATTTTATTTCACCTCATCTATTCTTCATTATCCGCTGAATCTCCCGCTTCCCTTCCCTCTCTTTTGTGACTCTTCGCTTATCGTGGAGCTTCTTACCTCGCACCAGGCCGATCTTCACCTTCGCCCACTGTCGGTCGAGGCCGATTTCCAGCGGCACTACCGTCACCCCTTCGCCCGAGAGTTTGCCTTCGATGCGGTTGATTTCGGTCTTTTTCAGCAGCAGCATGCGTTTCCTCTTCGGATCATACTCCGCCGTGCTGTCGTAGGCGTAGCGAGGAATGTTCAATTCGTGCAGGTATGGCACGCCATGGCTGATCGTTACGAAGCTGCCGGCGAAATTTGGCGTCTGGTTGCGGAGGGATTTGATCTCCCGTCCTTCGAGCTTAATGCCGGCGGAGAGAGTCTCTACCACTTCGTAGTTGAAATAGGCCTTTTTGTTGCGAGCGATGATTTTCATAGTGAGCAGTTTAGATCCTCGGAATGTGGATTGTCCTTCTCGGGCTCGGTTCAGTTTACTTGGTACGAAATTCAGATCAGTTCTCATCCTGAACCTGTCCGCTCGCCTCGTATCAGCACGCCACACTCGGCTCCTCGACGCCCTCGAATGCCTATCCATCATTCCGCGGATAGTATTCTAAGATATTCTAATGCAATCTCGTCAATGTCGCAATTTTGCTCAAACGCCAAAAATCCGCTATAATACTATGAAAAATCAAAACAAATATGCAGACGCTCTTATCAACACGGGAGGAACAGGATTTGCAGCCAGTAGCCATCAGTTCAACTGACTGGCAGGACATGGAAGATGCTTTCATCGACGCTGAAGAGTTCCAACAGCTTGAATTCGGCGATTTTGAGCTGCGCTTCGTGCCGATGCAGGATCAGACCTATAGCTTATTGTTGTCTAAAAGTGGCATCGACGTATTTCATTTCATGTGGACCGAGGTGGAGGGCTTGGTGAATATTACCCACCGGATCGTGAATCCGGAATATCGCGGTCAGGGCATCGGTTCAAAAGTCATGCAGATGATTGTGGATCGGTTACAGCGCCAGGCAGACGCTCAGCAACAGTCGATACACCTGATGATGGAGACCAATCAGCTGTCTGTGGTCGGATTGGGTTTACGAAGTGATATGCAGCTCACTCAAGGCCAGGAGGTGTATGCGGAGCTGATGAAAAAGACTGGTACGTTTCATATGGATCCGGTTTCGACCGTCGTCAGCGATGCCAATGATTATGCGCAATTTTTCAGACTGTCACGGGCGGTGAAACCGCAGCGGCCACTTCAGTGGCGCGTTCGGGAGGATGTCACTCGGGTGCTCGCGACGTAGAATGACAAAAAGGGATTCCTCCATTTCAGTCGGAATGGAAAAAGGGTAGAATCCAGTCATCTTTTTCTTAACCGTGCAATCAATTCGGATTTTATCCTGGAACGTCAATGGCATCCGTGCTGTGATGAAGAAGGGCTTCGTGGAGTGGGTCGAGCGAGAAAAGCCCGATATCCTCATGCTGCAAGAGACCAAAGCGGAGCGGGAACAGTTGCCTGATGAATTGGTGATGATTCCTGGCTATCACAGCTACTGGAGTCATTCCACTCGGAAGAAGGGCTATAGCGGGACAGCCATTTATTCGAAGTTTCTTCCCGGCAAAATTAGCAGTGGATTGGGTCATGGACAATTCGATACTGAAGGCCGGACCCTGGTAGCGGAGTACGGGGATCTCATCATCTTTAATATTTATTTTCCCAATGGCAAAGCCAGTCCGGAGCGCTTGCAGCACAAAATGGAATTCTATGAAGCCTTCCAAGAGAGAGCCATAGCTGAAGTGAAAAGAGGTAAGCAAGTTTTGGTTGGCGGCGATGTGAATACCGCGCATCATCCCATCGATCTCGCCCGTCCACATGAAAACGAAGACATTTCCGGGTTTCTCCCCATGGAACGGGCTTGGATGGACCGTTTCGAAGCCGATGGTTTCATCGATACTTTTCGGCACTTTCATCCCGATGAAAAAGATCAGTACAGTTGGTGGAGTATGCGCTCTGGAGCCAGAGCCCGAAATGTGGGCTGGAGGATCGATTATTGGTATGCTTCTGCAAATTTGAAAAGCCATATTAAAGATGCATTTATTCTCCCCCATGTCTATGGCAGTGATCACTGTCCAGTCGGGGTGGTCCTCGACGTTCCGAAGCATTCGCTCTATAATAGCACTGTCCAAGATCCGGAGCGTTTGGCTGGAGATGCCGACGTTCAAGCTTCACTTCTCTGAGGTATTTCAATGGCTGTTTTGCACAATCAGATCGATAAACAAACCGCCCTGAAGCGGCTCGCTGCAGAGACATTTGTCCGCAGAACGGTTTCTTTTTACCGTTACGTATTGCTCGAACATCCGGAGCAACTCCGAGATCGTTTGTACGAACAATGGAAAACCCTTGGCGTTTTTGGCAGGGTCTACCTGGCCCGCGAGGGTATCAATGCACAGATCTCTGTACCGGAACCCCAATGGGAAGCCTTCATGGCGCATTTGGGGCAGATTCCAGAATTCCAAGGCATTCCTTTCAAGATGGCGGTTGAGGATGACCTTTCCTTCTGGAAATTGGCGATCAAAGTCAAGCGGCAGATTGTCGCTGATGGTTTGAAGGAAGAGGATTATGATGTCACTGATGTGGGTACGCATCTGAGTCCAGAAGAATTTCATGATGCCCTTGAGGATAAAGATACTTTAGTCGTCGACATGCGGAACCATTATGAAAGCCGAGTCGGGAAATTTGTGAACGCTATCACTCCCGATGCCGATACGTTTCGCGAAGAACTTCCGATGGTCAGAGAGCTGCTCAAAGGTCAGAAAGATAAAAAAATACTGCTGTATTGCACTGGCGGGATACGCTGTGAAAAGGCCAGCGCCTATCTCAAGCATCAGGGGTTCAAACGCGTCCATCAGCTTTCCGGGGGTATCATCAACTATGCTCATGAAATGAAGCGTAAGGGACTCCCCTCTCGTTTTCTGGGCAAGAATTTCGTCTTCGACGCTCGCCTCGCTGAGGCAGTCACTCAGGATGTGCTCACCAGTTGTGATCAATGTGGTAAGCCCGCTGATAGTTATACCAATTGTAAGAATATGGTCTGCAATCTCCTCTTCATCCAGTGTTCAGAATGTCAGGCTCATTACTTCAATGCTTGCAGCGATGAATGTCGGGGTATTGTACAGCTTCCTCTCGCTGAACAGCGAGCTCTTCGAAAAGGAGTGCCTCACACCTTCAGCCGATATAAGAAGCAAATACGGCCGAATGAAAAAGGGTTTAAGACAATTCTTAATCGTTTTTTATATGGATAGACTCGTTGTTCCGGTCACAGGTCTCTTTGGAGTAGCCTTCATCGTCGGAGGTATTCTGGGCTTTATGATGGGCAGCCCCCTGATCATTTTCCAAGTGGGTACGGTTCAAAATATCATCCATCTTGCCAGTGGTCTCGTCGCCTTGATCTGTGCAGCACTTTCCTACAATGCTGCCAAATGGTATTTAATCGTTTTTGGGCTATTGTACGGTGTGGTCACCGTCGTGGGGTTCGTGAACGATGGCAATGTTCTGAATATCATCCAAGTCAATGAGGCCGACAACTACCTTCATCTGGGAATATCGGTGATCGCTTTGATGCTGGGGTTGAGTAGTCCGGCGGAGGAATAGCTGAAAGCAGTTTACATTTCGCCACTTTCATCTTACATTGGATCGGTGTTCAAGCCGCCTTAGCTCAGCTGGTAGAGCACGTCCATGGTAAGGACGGGGTCTCGGGTTCAATTCCCGAAGGTGGCTCCATTTATTTCCGGCAGTACTTCGAACCACTCAGGTTCATCACCATGCCCTTCAATTCCATCAGGCTGAGAAGTTGATTGAATTCGGCTGTCGGTAAGTCGCTGTTTTTGTGAAGATCTTCGAGGGATTGTGGTTCACGTAGGAATTCATAGAGGCTTTTTTCTGCTTCAGAATCGAAGTTCAAAAGCGGAATTTGTTCTTGCTCCGGCTTTGCCATGAGATTCAGCTCATTGAGCAGGGCTTCCACAGATAATAAGGGATAGGCACCCTCGGCGATGAGTCGATTGGTACCGCGCTGATTGTCATCAAAAATACTGCCCGGCACGGCGTAGACTTCTCGGTTCTGTTCTAGAGCGAAACGTGCCGTGATTAGGGAGCCTGATTCCTCTTGAGCTTCGATGATGATCGTGGCTCGAGAGAGGCCGGAAATGATCCTATTCCTGGCGGGGAAGTACTGCCGGAGGTGAGGCGTACCTGCTTCATGCTGTCNNCTGCTTCATGCTCGGAGAGGATGGCTCCACCATTGTCCAGGATCCTTTTGGCCAGCTGATGATGTTCTTGGGGATAGATAATGTCTACCCCGCCCGCCAAAACCGCCACGCATTTTCCACCTTGTTTGAGCGTGATTTCATGAGCCACACTATCGACACCATAGGCTAAGCCCGACACGATGACGGCTCCAGCTCGGACGAGAGGTGGAATGATATGTTGTAATACTTGTCGACCATAATCCGATATTTTTCTTGTGCCAACCACGGCAATCAAGAGCTTGGCCGATAAGAGCTGTGGATTTCCACGAACAAAAAGCTGCCTCGGAGACGAGCCAATTTCTTTCAACAAGAAGGGGTATTTCTCAGATTCTCTGCTGATCGTGATCATATTCATCGCTTATTCTCCCAGCCAGGCTCGGAATTGATTGCCACCTGCGGGTGGGAAGACTCGTAATGTCGGAATCTTGTAAAGTTGAGAGTCGGTATAGCGGCTGCCATTGTCACTGGCCCGGGCGAACAAATACCCAGCAGTTTCGACAGCTTTCATGGTCACAGCATTGTAGCGACCACCAGGATACGCAAAGGTGATGATGGGTTCTCCGAGCTGAGCTTCGATGGTTTTCTTGGAGCTGGTGAGCTCATCGTTCACATAAAAATCAGTGCTTTGACTCAGATTGGCTCCATTCACACCACTGGAGCCTATTTCCATACCCCAGCTACGCATCTTCTTGATCTGTCTCCAGTCGAGATAGCCAGGTGTACCGACTTTGGCTGTAACAATGAAGAATACGCCTTTTAAGCCTTTACCATTCATATGCTGGGCGGCGATATAGGCATCGTCGTAACCATCATTGAAAGTCAAGATCACCCCTTTCTCTGGCGTCATGCGACCTTCCCTCATCTTCTGCAGATCATAGAAGGTGTACGTCTTGAAGCCGTGCCCAATCAGGTAGTCCAGCTGTGCGATGAAATTCACCACGGGAAGGGTCAGATTCTTCGGATGCGTACCCACTTCATCGGTAATGTGATGATAGGTAATAGTGGCAACTTCAAAGGTCGTTACCTTGTCCGGAGTCGGAATAGATGACGGTGTCGTTGTGGTGGTCGTGATAGTCGTAGAGCTTGCAGAAGAAGATTTTTCAGTACTTGGTCTTTCACTCAAATACCGGCTGGCAACATAGCCTTTGGTACCAGCATTGGTCTTGATATAGGCCCAACTCGATGATGGGTAGCTCATGACCTGCAGCTCATTGTCCCGCAGAACCTTCTCAACGACCGGACTCGACAAACTCGGTTCTTTACGAACATTGAGCCACGTATAATTCACATACCGTTTAATCGGTTCTTCGAGAACTGGCGGGGTCATGGCGGGAGCTTTCATCTCCATCTTCTCTGGCATCATTTGTGTCACGCTCTTTTGGTCAATAGCTCTTTTCACCGATTTGGCGATCGAATTCTGCTCAAGTGGAGCATTCACCTGCACAACCTTCACCAGGTAGAGGAAGTAGGCCAGGAAAACTACACAGAAGAGTCCAAGCGGTATAAGATTCTTTTTCATCTTTGAGAAACAAAGGATGGAAAGAGTGTAACAAAAAGCCCCTTGCTTGGCAGGAATTGCTAATGCTCTGCGGGAAAATTATGGGCAAATAGGTGCTAGGCTTTTTGCTTGCCAAACATGTGCAGGAACATTTTTTTGATCATATCCCCGGCCATGGAAAAGAGTCTTTTCATGAGAACATTTTTTTTTCGAATTTCGATAATGGTAGCGCTGTATTTGGGAAGGTCAGGTTTACGAAGAATTCCCCCCTGATATCGTCGAGCATCCCGTTCCAGCTTCCGAATCTCGGCCCGGAGTTGATCCTCGATCCGTTTGATCATCTCTGGAACAGCGGGCAGATTCTTCTCATCAAAGGTAAAGGCGGTTGTCGCTGCAGCCGTCTGTCCAGTAGTGCCGTCATCCTTCTTCGGCTGTTGCCCCCCTGCGCTATCTCCTTTGATTTCTTTGCTTTCACGAGCTTGTTCTGAGACTCTTTCCACTTCGGTCATCATTTCACCCCCTTTCTCGCCTTCCAGTGTCCCGGCGATTTCCTGGCGACTCGCATTGACGCTCGAAGGCGCTGCCATTGGACTCGCTGGGACGACCGATGGTTGAGACGGGGTTTCTTCCTTCTTTTCGATATTTTTGAGGGCGTCGGCCATAGATGATGTTATCCTGAGATTATACCTCTTTTTTGGCTTGAGCTCAAGGTCTGTAGCTTATGGTAGAATGCGGGGGCATCATTATTCGCCCTGTGACCTTCCTACTTGCTCTTTCGTCCTTGCTCTCCAGGCTCATCGGTATCTACCGAAACCATGCCTTAGCATCGGTCTTCGGAGCCTCTGCGGTGAGTGATGCGTACTTCGCGGCTTTTCAAGTGCCGGATACGCTGTACCGATTGCTGGTATATGGGGCGATTTCCGCATCTTTTGTACCACTATTTCTCAGGCTGCGAAAGAAAAATCCTGATGAAGCCTGGGATTTCGTGGCTTCGGTGATGAATAGCTTTCTTTTGGTCGTTCTCATTCTTGCCATTCTGATTGCGATGTTTGCCGATCCGCTCGTGTCTCTGCTCTATCCTCGTTTTACCCCCGAGATGCAGGACACCACCGTGACGTTGCTGCGAATTATGATGATATCTCCGATATTGTTCACCATGTCCTCGGTGTTTTCGGGAATCGAAAATGCCTTCCGAAATTTCTGGGGTTTTGCGGTGGCCCCCATCCTCTACAATCTGGCCATTATCTTCGGAGTCCTCGTCCTGACGCCCTATGTCGGGATCATGGGTGCTGCCTATGGTGTGGTCATCGGGGCTTTTTTGCATGCGTTCATCCAGTTCATTCCCTGCGTGAGGCTGGGTTTCCGCTGGCGTCCGATAATGATTTGGAGCGCCGCCTTCAAACAGCTCGTCCTCACCGCTATTCCCCGCGTCCTCAGCATGGCTGCGAATCAGATCAATTTCTTCATTGAAGGCATTATTGCTACGATGCTGCTTGTTGGAAACCTCACCGTGCTCCGCTACGCCCAGGATTTGCAGTCATTTCCGATTGGTATCATCGGTGTATCGATGGCTATCAGTAGTTTTTCCATCGTCAGCCATTTCGTGATCGACGAAAAAATCCCTCAACTGGCCAGCTACCTGAGGGATAAGCTGGAGCACATCTTGCTGCTGATGATACCGGCAGCTTTTGGCCTGTATATCTTACGATTCCCATTGATCAATCTCATCCTCGGGGGTGGTGATTTTGATCAAGTGGCGGTTATGGCCACCGCTCAAACCCTCAGCTATCTGTGTTGGGGAGTGGTCGCAGCGGCGATCACTCCGCTGGTTAGTCGAGTTTTCTTCGCTTTTCATGATACTTTTTGGCCCTTCGTGGTGGCCGTGGCGACCGTCTTGATCAATACCCTTCTCGCTCTTGTATTTTCATCGATGTTCGGAGTAGCTGGAATCGGCTTTTCCAGCTCAGTCAGTAGTTTCTTCTTGGCCTTGGCTTTGATGGTGATTCTGCAGATCAAATATTTCCGTGCGAGTTCATACTTTCCTTGGCAACGATGCTTGGCCTTTCTCTTCGCTTCGGCTGTCATGGCTATGGCGCTCAATGCTATCATGAAGCTCTTCGTCTTCTCCGAAGTGCGTCTGTTGCTGACGGCACAGGTCCTTTTCATGACGATCTTGGGTGTTCTTCTGTATCTCGGGGTGAGCTATTTGATCTTTGGAAAAAGGCTGATTCACCTCATCCGTGGTATCGGCAATTGATGATCAAGGGCTATTATTGACTCTCATATTGATGCTGGATTTACGCTCTGGAAGGCTACTATTCCAAAATGGCCACACCGAAATATGAGCCTTCTTCACCTCGGTCAGATTTTCGATAAAATAGCTCACTTCCGATGCCGATTTGCCGGGAGCGAAGCTGAGAATACGTTCGATTAGGTCTCTACCGGCGGTGGTATTCGGATCGAAATTGTATTGCTCAACACCCCGCACCGATACGCTGACTTTGATACGACTCAGTTTCTCCACATCAGAATCACTGTAGACGATATTGAGGGTGGTGGAGTTGAAATCAATGCTCGCCAGCACTTTGTCCGGATGCACCTTGGACAACAAACCCTGCTCGAGGAGCTCGTTGTAGCTTTGTTCTTCATAGGCCAGACCATGGACTTGCATCTTGCCTGCAACACTGAATTCCTCCAGTTTTTGGCCTTCTAGATCTTTCGGTAGTGCCGTTTCGATCACCTGGTAGTGTATGGCTTGAGGATGATCGAAGAGCAGCAGAGAAGATGGTGATACTCCGTCTTTGTTTTGTTCCGCACGCTTCAGATTTTCACTGTCAACATAGTCAATGAGTGACTGTTTGGCGGTTTTTTCCAATTCGTCCTCGATCTTCTGTGTGGCTGCCGTCAGATCATCGGCCGTGACAATGGTATAGAAATCGGTCACTCCACCGACGCATGGTTTCTCGTTCACGGCTGAGAGCAGGGTTTGATTGAAGTCGGAGAGTCCCGGGAAGGTGAGACGTGTTCCGGCATAGAGATTCCCACGAGAACCGATGATAGTGTTACTGGCATCAAATTCGTCTGCCTCAACACGAACAATCAGAGAGCCTGCAACCTTTTGATTGCCGGAGTCACCGTTGGCATCGACCACGGTTTTGTAACGGGCTGCCGGTACTTCCGCACTATCTTTGATGCGAAAAATCACCCCGGTAGGATCTTGGAGTCGGGTCTTGGGGAGGAGGGTCCAAGACGTCGTTCGCTCATTACTGATTTTGACATTGCAGCTGGCGGAGCTGCCGGTGAAAACGCGACCGGTGGGTTTGTAGAGAAGGTTTTTTTCGAAGGTCAGATCGAGTGGAGTGGCGGGCAGTATATGGGNNGTATATGGGTGCCGGTGAGGCGTAATAAATCACCACGTGCCTTCTGATCTGCGAAAATGATATTGACGGTTGTTTCGAGGACATTGGAATTAGGGTTGATCGTGATGGTCGCCGAGGGAACGGCAATATAGAGGACAATTGCGAAAAAAACCAAGGCCATGACCACAAACCCGATCACGGTTTTTTTTCTCAACGTATTGAAGAGAAATAGCTTCGACCATTCTCGCTGATCATTTTTTTGCTGTTTTTTTTGCGGGTTAGAAATCGGTATCTTGCTCAGACTGCGCCGGGTTTTGTCAGAAATTTCCGTGATGCTGATCTTTCGTTGTTCTTGACGTTTGACATCTTGAAGGGGGAGCTTACTCAGCTGGGCATTGTTCAAGCTATTCCTTTTGCGGAGGTGACCTTGATAGAGTTTGATAGCCACTTTTTTTAGCATGGCTTGGCCGGATTCATCATTGGTAAAGACTTGAATTTCTTTGCCAAGCTCCTCAGCCTTCTGCTTAAGGAGCTTGAGATTGATGACATTATTGAAAATCACCGCCTCTTTTGGAATCACCAGGAGGAGGTTTTGTCCTTTGAGGGTGCTGATGGTATTCAGCACATCGGTGAGTTCTTGGTCGATGTCGATGTAGAGGGTTTTCATGGGTTTTCAATCCTGGCGAACAACAGCTCGCCTTTGCTCACACTCTTCACCGTATCAAGGAGTGTGTTGGCTTGCAATTTCTTCAGCTCGGTAAAATCGATTTGATCATCGAGATCAAAGGACTTGGCAATTTGTTGCGCTTTTTCCGGACAGAATGGCGAGAGCATGAAGCAGGCGTGTAGGAGGATTTTGAGGTACTTCCGCAGAGCGGCTTCCAATTCATCTTTTCGGGTTTCATCCTTGGCGATGTCCCAAGGCTTCTCATCGGCAATGAGTTTGTTGCCCCAATTCACCATCTGAATCATCACCTGAGCAGCTTTCTGGTGATCATATTCCGTAAAGGCGGCATGATAATCTTCCCAAAAGTCTTCCAGTTCAGATGGTAGTGAACCTTTCTTTCCAGGCACGTTTCCGGCGCAATACCGCTCGATCATCGACAGCACTCGGTTGGCGAAGTTCCCGAGATTGTTCGCCAAATCAGCATTGATTTTGTTTTCAAACAGTTCGTAGGAAAAATTTCCATCCTGACCCACGGGGATTTCGGCGAGGAGGAAGTAGCGGGTGGCGTCGACGCCATACTTGTTGGCCAGTTCCACTGGGTCGACGACATTGCCCAGAGACTTGCTCATCCGTTCGCCATCGTAGTGGATCCAGCCGTGGACGAGTTCCGTCTTCGGCAGTGGAACTTCGGCGGACAGGAGCATCCCCAGCCACACTCCGGCATGAAATCGAAGAATATCTTTACCTATTATATGACAATCGGTAGGCCAGAATTTCTTATATAATGGTCCTTCATTCGCATAGTCCAAGGCAGAAATATAATTCGTCAGGGCATCGCACCAGACGTACATCGTTTGCTCGGGATCGCCGGGAACAGGAACTCCCCAGGAGAGTTGCTCTTTTGGGCGAGAGAAGCTCACGTCTTCGAATCCGGATTCACACATAGCGATGATTTCATTGCCGCGGAATTCGGGAACGATCTTCACCTGCTTACTTTTCAAAATCTTGCCGATTTCTTGGGAGTACTTGGACAGCTTGAAGAAGTAATTCTTCTGTTCAATCGTTTCTAACTTTTTCCCGGGATGATTGGGGCACTCGTTGTTCGGGACATCTTTGGCAATTTTGAATTCCTCACAGCCGACGCAATAGAGTCCTTTGTATTCGCCCAGGTAAATATCCCCTTTCTCTACCATCTTTTTCCAAATTTTTTCCACCGATGGCCAATGGGCCTCTTGATCGGCGGTGCGAATGAACTGGTCATAGCTGATCTGGAACTGATTCATCATCTGCTTGAATTTCTCAGCATTTTTGTCCACTAGTTCTCGAACGGGAATCCCCTCTTTCTCTGCGGTTTGAACGATCTTGGACCCATGTTCATCCGTGCCGGTCAGGAAATAGACTTCTGCCCCCATCATTCGGTGATAGCGGGCGATGCAGTCGGCCTCGATGAACTCAAGGGCGTGACCGATATGTGGTGGCCCGTTCACATAAGCGATGGCGGTGGTTAGGGAGAAGGTTTTTGGCATGGGATGGGTTAGAACTCTATTGTATTTGACTTATATGTACCCCTCAAGAGTTCTTGAGGATTTTTTTGTGCCCAACTACATCGTGCACTCGGAGAATATTTGCACCGTTGGCAAGGCACTTCTTCGCTACTTCCAGGGTTGGAGGTAAGCGGTCTTTGATTTCCCCTCCCAGGAAGGACTTCATTGACGGACCGACGAGGATGGGGAAGCCCAGAGTTTTGAGTTCGCCCAGCCGATCGATCACTTCCCAGCTATATTTCGGATCGGTGGAGAGGAAGAATCCCAGACCAGGATCGATGATGATTTTTTCAGGAGGAAAGCCGCGGCTGATGAGGAGATTCGTTTGCTTTGTTAAGAACATTTTAATCGTGGCGATCACATCGTCATACTGCTTATTCTCCCGTCCAGCGTAAGGTGTTTCATAGGCGGAATACATAAGGCATACGTAGGGTTGGTATTTCAAAAGAACGTCGATCATGTCCGGATCGCCGCGCAGGGCGGTGACGTCGTTGATCATGTCGACGCCGAGGTCCAGGGCTCGAGCGGCGACGGAGGATTTGTGGGTGTCGATGGATATTGTCGTTTTTTTGTCATCCCGACCGCAGCGCAGCGGAGTGGAGGGATCCCTCACCGCGCCCCGGGTAAGCGATTCCTCCGCTTCGGTCGGAATGACAGAAATAATTACCGGTTCCAAACGTTTCCATTCCTCCTCCGCTGTCACCAGCGCCTCCGCCCCAAAGGTCGATTCCGCCCCGATGTCGATGATGTCGGCGCCGTCATCAATCAATTGTTGAACTCGGTCCAAAGCTTGGTTAGGGTCAAGAAATTTTCCCCCATCAGAGAAGGAGTCGGGCGTCAGATTCAAGATCCCCATGAGCCGCGGCCGATCAAGATTGAGCTTTGGCATGGTGCTGAGTGAGTTCAAGGAAGGCTTTGATCAAGCGAGCTGTCACCGGACCGTGGTGCGATTGCCATAGAGGTGGCGCATCCGGTTCGGCGATCATCCTGATTTCAGTCACAGGGGTGATGCCGGTACTGGTTTTGGTGATAAAGATTTCAGCAACCTCACTCAGGGTGTTCGGATCGAGACCAGCGTCACATACAACTCTCATCCCCATCTGTTCGGCCAGCTCGAGAACGGTTTTTTGGGTAATTCCTCTCAGAGCATCATCACACCAGTGTAAGGCGCCACCATGATCTACCCAGAATATATTGGAGCGAGAGCCTTCGGTGATGAGTTTCTTTTCTGGGTGAAATAGCAAGGCCTCGCCGGCGCCTTGTTTTTGCGCCATTGCAAAGGCATCGTCCAGGTCCTGGCGCAGGTAGGGTTTCACTAGGATGTTTTCCCTGGCAAGAGTGACTACCGCGGCAGAAATGCTAGTGTTTTTCATCTTCCTTTACGAGGATTTGATCAAGGATCAGGTACCCATTCTCCTTCATGGTATCAGAAGCAGCTTCCTCATACCGGTCATCTTCGTCTTCATCGTGTTCACCCTTCAGATCATCCTCCTCTTCTTCGTCCTCGTCATCTTCCTCCGCCCCATAAATTTCTTCAGCTCCATCTTCCTCTTCATTCATCTCATCGGCAGCCTGAGCTTCTTCATCATCTTCGAGATCTTCAGGGAGAGCTGGCGGAGTAATGATGATTTTGATGAGGTGGTCGTGCTGGGGATCATTCTGGATGAGTCTTCCCACATCCCGACGAATTCTCTCCATGATTTTTGCGCCGATTTCAAACCCATTCATCTGGGCATTTTCCTGAAGGCGATTCAGGTGATGATCGAGTTGAAAAGGCTCTCTAGAGTAGGTTCTCAGGGTGGTGGTGACCCACCGTGCTTTTGAACTGCGAAAGTCATGCAGGTAGGTATCAATGCTCTCTGTGGAGGTTTGGTCTCGTCCAGTAATGATCATGATGAAAGAAAAAATTTTGCCTTGGCGAAGCACTCGTCGTACTCCGTTTGAGCCCGCGAATCATACACGATCCCACTACCAAATCCAGCCTTTAGGATGCCATTTTTTTGTTCCAGGGTGCGAATGGCGATGCTCATATCCATGCAGCCGTGATCACTGATGGTACCGATACAACCGGTGTAGATTCCCCGAAATTCTGGTTCAACTTCCTTCAGAAGTTCAATCGCTCGTTTTTTCGGACAACCGCTGATGGAGCCCCCGGGAAACATGGATTGCACAATATCCCAGGCCTCAATTCCCTCTCTCGTTTCGGAGCGAATATGGGTATAGGTATGCCAAACATTCGGAGTCGCTTGCAGTGCATGGTTTTCGATGACCTGCACGGTTCCGGCCTTGGAAACTTTTGCGAGATCATTCCGAAGCAAATCGGTGATCATCGTGAGTTCAGCTTGTTCTTTGGCATCGGCGAGGAGTTCATTCTTCATCTGTTCATCTTCTGCGGGAGTTTTTCCACGCGGTCGAGTGCCTTTAATCGGTTTGGTCTGAAGTTTGCTACCGTTCCATTCGAGAAATCGTTCCGGGGAAAAACTCATCACCGTACGGTCACTTTGCTCGAGATAAGCGGCCATGGGAGCGGGATTTTTGGCGAAGAGTTGAGCGAACAGGGCTCGTGGATTTTTTACTCCTGGACCCGTGAATGGAAACGTTAAGCAAGCCTGATAGATTTCACCACGGCGGATGTTGTCGTGGATGACGTCGAAGGCTTTTTGGTAGGTTTGGAAGCCCCAGGAAGGGGTGAGGCGTAATGGTTTGTTGTTTTGGGTAAGGGATCCCTCCGCTTCGGTCGGGATGACAAAAAGGGAAGTCGGGATTTCAACATTAATCCCCCACCATTGTTTGGCATGATGGTCATAGACGAGAGCAGCATCGTAGAAGGACCATTCCACAGCGCCTTCGTAATCAATGGTGCCAATGCCCCCGCCGAGGAATGGGATTCCTCCACTCGTCGTAGATCCTCCTCGGTCGGAATGACAAAGGTTTGTTTGCCTCGATTGAATCTCATTCGTCAGCTCCTCCGCATCGTTCAGATCCGAGCATCGAATGGTCTTCACCGCATCCCAAGCCAGAATGCTCCAACGGGAGTCAGGTGAACCATCGCTGGCGAGGAAGGCGAGATTTTTAACGGTGCTGGGCAGCCGTGCAAAAAGCTCGATTGGTGCCAGCTCATGACCATCGAGTGCCTGAATCAGAGGGTGATTCATGAGGATTTTTTGGAGATCAGGGTGAGGAACTCGCTGCGGGTTTCGGGTCGATTCTTGAAGGTTCCCTTGAAAGCCGAGGTGGTGACGATGGAGTTTTGCTTGTCAGCTCCGCGGGCAGCGATGCAGAGATGGGTGGCCTCCAGGATCACGCCCAGACCTTTTGGTTTGAGCATTTTCGCCAGGAAATCGGCTACCTGGGTGGTGAGTCGTTCTTGGTTTTGCAAGCGGCGGGCGAAGACGTCGATCAAGCGGGAAAATTTGGAGAGGCCAATGATCTTCTTATCAGGAATATAGCCGATGTGGGCACGGCCGTAGAATGGGAGGACGTGGTGCTCGCAGGTAGAGAAAAAATCGATATCACGGGCAATGATCATCTCGTCGTAGCCTTCAGAATCGAAGAGGGTGACCGCTTTGTTCGGGTCTTGTTTATATCCGCAAAAAAGCTCCTCGCGGCTGTTGAGAAAACGGCGATAGGTATCTTTCAAGCCTTCACGGGCTGGGTCGTCGCCCAGGGATCGAATCCAGGTGTCGAAAATGTCTTTGGAAAAGGGGGTCATAGGTAGTGGCGAAACGAGCGGTCCGAAGCGGACCCACCACAGGTGGGGAAGCGAAGGATGCCGAAGGTCAAAAAATCAAAGATTTTTTCGGCTTTCGGCGAGCGAGTTCCCATTGCAGGGCTTCACTATAAGCTGATCGGGACATTCGTCAAGGAGCTGACGGATGCTCATGTTCAGGAGTGGGTGGATGGCATCGGGGATCAGATCCGCCATAGGTTGGAGGACGCAGCGGCGATCGGGAAGGCCGGGATGTGGCAGCAAAAAATCTTGTTCGTCGATACTAATGTTTTTGTAGAAAAGTAGGTCGATATCGATGATCCTGGGGCCGTTCTTTTGTCCACGGACGCGACCCATTTTTTTCTCGATCATCAGGAGCTTTTCTAGTAGGAAATGCGGAGGCAACTTCGTTTTCACCACCAGGACTTGATTCAAAAAATCCGGTTGATCAGCGATCCCAAAGGGCTGTGTTTCGTAGACGCTTGAGCCTTGCTGTATGCGGATATAGGCTTTCTCCAAAAGCTCACCAGCTTGTTGAAGATGTTGTTCTCGCTCTCCCAAATTGCTTCCCAAACTAAGGACGATGAAATCCATTTTTTCCTCTATAAGTGACATAACAACTCGAAGTCTCCCAGAGCTTGATCTCATACAGATTGAGATCCTTCTCCAATTGCTCCCAGATCCAGATCGTCAAGATTTCCGCAGAGGGGTTCGGAAAAAGATCATTCAAATGCGTATGATCAAGCTTATCGATGATCTTCTCTTTCACCAGCTTCTTGAGTTCCACGAAGTCATAGACCAGGTCATCCTCACGCATTTCGCCCATGACACTGACTTCCAGCTGGTAATTGTGGCCATGCAGGTTCTCACACTTCCCATGATATTTGGTGAGGAAGTGCGAGGCAGCGAATTCGAAAGATTTGGTGACGAGGAGCATGGTGACAGTTACTGCCGAGTATTGGTCGTTTCATGGGGGAGAAATTATTCTTTCTTTGGCTTTTTGGCAGCCTTCGGCTTCTTTTCCTTCTTTTCTTCCACCGCTTCATCCTTCGCCACTTCCTTCATGTTCTGTACAGACGCAATATCTTGCGTCTCTACGGGCTCCGGTTCGCCCTTCTTTCCTAATTCCCCCTTCAAAGCCTTCTCTACCGTTTGTGCTTCTTCTAGAGTGACGCCTTCGATAGCCGTCATGGCCTCAGCATTGAGACCCATGAGCTGAATACTCTTAACGAAGCCAGCGGTTTGCAGTTTCTCAGCAATGTTGGCAGGAAGCCCTGGCAGATCCTTGATATCTTCCGCGGCCACCGGCATCTCCACCTTCTTCTCCATTTTCTTGATACCCTTCTCTGTGTGTTTCACCTGTTGCTCAACTTCCTTCTTCTTGATCTCATCGAGCTTGGAGGTGTCGAGTTTGTCGAGATCGATGATATCGATTTCCCAGCCGGTCAGCATGGAGGCAAGACGGACATTCTGTCCTCCCTTGCCAATCGCCAGAGCTCGCTCTTCTACCGGGACATACACCCGAGCCCTACGAGCTGGCAGATCGAGATCAATATACGAGATCTTGGCGGGGGAAAGAGCCGCTCGGAGCATCGGTAACGGTTCTTCGGAATACTCGATGATATCGATCCGTTCACCGCTGAATTCTTCCATGATGCTCTGAATACGTACTCCCTTCTGCCCTACACAGGCACCGATGGGATCGACATTCGGATCGCTGGATGACACGGCGACTTTGGTGCGCACGCCGGCTTCGCGAGCTACCGCCTTCACTTCCACGACCTTTTCTCGAATTTCTGGGATTTCCAACTCCAGCAAACAATTCACCAGCTTGGGATGAGATCGAGAGATGAGCAAACGTGGTCCCTTTGGCGTAGCAATGACTTTTTCCAGATAGACCTTGATGCGCTGACCATTGTGGTAGGCCTCGCGGGAGATTTGGTCTTGAGGGCGGAGGACGGCTTGAGTTCGATCCAAGTCGATATACACATTTGGGCCTTCGACCCGGTTGATATAGCCATTGAGGATCTCGTGCTCACGGTCCTTGTACATCTCGGTGATGATGTCTTTTTCGGCCTCCTGGATACGTTGAATAATGACTTGTTTGGCGCTTTGAGCAGCGATGCGGCCATAATCAGCCGGAGTCACATCGATTTCGATGACATCGCCGACCTTGGCATCACGCTTGTATTTCTTGGCAGATGAGGGGTAGATCTGGCGTTCGTCGGACTCCATCTCACTCCCCTCTTCGATCACATCTTTGAGAACGAAGACGGTAGCATTGGCGGTATCGGGATCGATATCGACCCGGATGTTTTGATCGCGGTTACCATAATCTTTACGATACGCCGCGCGCAGGGCATGGGCTACGATTTCAACGACTTTTTCTTTGGGAAGGTTTTTTTCGGTCGCCAGCTGATTGATGGCGGCCATGAATTTGGATTGCATAGGGTTGGGGTTACGAGGAAACCAACAAACTGATCGTTTGTGTCTTGTATCAACCAATTTGTAAACACAGTCTATCAGTCTTCGCGCGTCCGAGCAACTGAATTCACTACCTCAAGGACCTTGGAAATGGTGAAACCTCGTGAGAGGAGGAAACGCATCAATTTTTGCTTCCGCTTTTTGGGGGTGGGATCCTTGATGATCGCCCATTTTTGCTCAGCGATGCGACGTAAATCAGGTTCTTCATCGTAATGGCTGAGGGCTTCGGCGCGGTCATCTGATGCAATTCCCTTTTTCTTGAGTTCTTGCTGTAGAGCGTATTTCCCTCTGGGTGAGGTGATGGAACGGTAGTGGATNNGTAGTGGATCCAGGCGCTGGTAAACTCCTTATCATTAATATAGTTGAGTTCCTTCAAGCGAACGATCAAGGCTTCAATGTCGACGGTGGGATAATAGTTCAGAATTTTTTCCCGAATCTGAGCTTCGGTTTGGCGCTTGTGGCTCAGGGATTTGATGCCGTACTGGAGAGCATTGCTGAACATTAAAACAGAGTTGGTTCCTCCTTGTGCAGCCTGATGAAGACCTCGGCAGTGGCTTTCACGTCATCGATGGCCCGGTGGCGGCGATCGGCGTTGATGCCAAAGTGTTCGATGAGCGCTCCGAGATTGTGCCGTTCCAACTGCGGAAGTTCTTCTCGCGCCAGGTCGACGGTGCAGATGGCGGGTACGTATTGGAAGAAATTACGACCGAGTCGTTCCATTTCAGCTTTCAGAAAACCCATGTCAAACTCCGCATTGTGTGCGACCAGGGTATCGGAGCCAACGAATTCCAGGAACTGTGGGATCACGACAGAAGCATCGGGAGCATCTCTCACCATCTCCTCCGTAATCCTATTCACTCGAGCCGCTTCCGGGGATAAGGGGCGATGTGGATTGATCAACGCTTCAAAACTATCGGTGATTTCTCCATTCACCACCCGTACTGCGGCGATTTCAATGATCCGATCTCCCATATGCGGGCTGAGTCCGGTGGTTTCGGTGTCGAAGATGATGTAGGCCATGGGTAGTGGCGAAATGAGCCCTCCGAAGCGGACAAGCCGCAGGCAAGGGAGCGAAGGACTCCGAGACCGAAAAATCGCAGATTTTATCGGTTGAGGAGAGCGAAATTCCCATTGCAAGCTAAAGGTACTTAGTGAATTAAAGTTAGCACTTGGCCTTCTGCTTGCCAAGGAGTGATTACGAATAAGCGAGCTCGAGTTTTTTAACCCTCCCTTCCAACAGGTTGAATTCTTCTTTTGTTGTGGTGTCGTAATAATACTTTCCGATCGTTTCCATAGTTTCCTTGTGATGCTTGTCAGCTCTGAGGACAGAACTATCGATACGTCGTTTGATGCCCTTGATGCTTTTATCCATCGCATCTAATCTTCCATCCATTGAATCTAATCTTCCATCTATCGCATCTAATCTTCCATCCACTTTACCTTCCGATTCCAGCAACCGAGTGAGTGAGGGTATCACCATCAAAGTAAGTCCGTCGTTAAAAAGTTTTGATATCGTTTCGATATCTTTTTTGGTGAGTGCCATAAAAGTGAAAATTAAGAATATTTTTACGGTACTATTGGGCTTTTCTTTCTGCAAAGTCTTATTTTGCAATTTTCTTCATCTTTCCTTCATGTTCGAATTTCTTCCCGGGACTTCCGAATATACTCCTCGGCTCCCCTGTTTCCAGCAAAATTTTTTCACTGTCCTTGACCGATCCGCACCAACTATTTTCTTTGTGCCGATGATGTGGGAGAATGCCTCTACCTAGCCCCTATTAATAATCATGTCTCACTATAAAGGTCTTAGTCACTCTGAAGTTTCACATTTGCAGAAGCAACACGGCCCTAACGTTCTCAAGGCCGCCAGCACCAATCCCTGGTGGAAAATGCTGGGAGCTCAATTCACGGATCTGTTGGTGATTATTTTGATTGTATCCGCGATGATCGCCGTGGGGGCCGGTCTCTATGAAGGGAATAATGTTGACCTTCTGGACGGTGTCGTGATCCTTGGGATCGTCCTCATCAATGCTGGGATTGGATTTTTTCAGGAATTTAGGACGGAAAAAGCTCTGGAGGCTCTCAAAAAGATGTTGTCCCCCCAGGCCGTTGTGATTCGCGACGGTGAGAGGCAGATGGTGAAGGCCGAGGACGTCGTTCCCGGTGACATCGTCGTGCTCAATGCTGGGGACAAGGTGGTGGCGGATGGTAAGGTTCTGAGCTCTTCCGAGCTCAATGCCGATGAGGCCTCACTGACCGGAGAATCGGTACCGGTGTATAAGGGTGTCGACACCGAGCTCTTCATGGGCACGACGGTGGTGGCTGGCACGGGCATCATGGAGGTCACCAAGATCGGGATGGAGACCCAATTCGGTCGTATTGCGCAGCTCACGACGCAGACGGTGCAGGACAAATCCCCTCTTCAGAAGGAAATGCTGGATATCGGTCTGTTTGTGACGAAGGTGACATTGTTTCTGTGTGCGATCCTGATGCTGGTGGCTATCCTCATTCAAAACAAACACTTCTTGGAGGCCTTGCTGTTCGCTGTTTCCGTGGCGGTGGCCGCTGTCCCGGAAGGTTTGCCAGCCACCATTACCGTGGCGTTGGCCTTGGGTGTGCAGCGTATGGCTCGTCGGAACGTGATCGTCAAGAAGCTTTCTTCAATTGAAACGCTTGGAGCTACGACTGTGATTTGCAGTGACAAGACGGGGACCCTGACCAGAAATGAAATGACCGTCACCAAATTGGTGCTCGGAGTTGGTGAGGAACTGAACGTCAGCGGTAGTGGTTATGATCCACATGCGGGGGAGATCGAGAAATTGAAGACACAACACGCTGACAAGAGTTTGGAAAAAATGCGTCTGATCTCATCTTTGTGCACTGAAACGGAGTTACAAATGAAAGAAGGTCGGTATCAGATCATCGGAGACCCGACTGAGGGGGCCCTCCTGACTATGGCACAGAAAGAGCTAGCCTCAGATGAACACAGATTCCTTCGCTCCGCTCGGAATGACAACGATCTGGAAGTTATCGACAAGATCCCTTTTGACAGCGTCCGCAAGATGATGAGTGTACTCGTGAAAGGTGGCAAAGAAGGAGCTGAGCTGTGGTCGAAAGGTTCACCAGATGCCTTGATCGAAAACAGCACGCATATCCTCGAACATGGGAAGGCCGTCCCCTTCACCGCTGAGATGAAGAGCAAGGTCAAGGCGCATAATGAAGACCTCGCCAGCCAGGCCCTGCGCGTCCTCGGTTTTGCCTACAAACCCCTTCCTGAAGCGGTGGCGGTCGTGAAAGCCGATGTCCTGGAACGCGAGCTGGTGTTCGTCGGTCTCGCCGGCATGATCGATCCTCCCCGCGAAGAAGTCCCGAATGCGGTGGCGCTTTGTCACAAGGCAGGTATTCGCACCATCGTCATTACCGGTGATCATGGACTGACGGCGAAGGCTATTGCTCAGCAAATTGGCATTGCGAATGAAGAGACGCCGGTGGTTCTCGGAAAAGAACTTGATGAGATGACGGACGAAGGATTAGACAAGCTTTTGACATTGGGACAGGTTGGGAACTCCCCTTTTGTCATCCCGACCGAGGAGGTACTCCGACGAGCGGAGGGATCCCTCACCGCAACCGGGGTAAGGGATTCCTCCGCTTCGGTCGGAATGACAAAAGGAACGGTCGGAATGACAAAACCCTCCCTCATCTTCTCTCGGGTTTCACCGGAAAATAAACGCCGCATTGTCGACCGCTTAAAAATCATGGGTGAAATCGTGGCCGTGACCGGCGATGGCGTCAATGACGCTCCCGCTCTGAAGCGCGCCGATATGGGTATCGCTATGGGTATTACCGGAACGGAGGTGAGTAAGGAGACGGCCAATATGATTCTCCTCGATGACTCCTTCGCCAGTATCGTGAAGGCCGTCGAAGAAGGGCGGACGATTTATGCCAATCTGAAGAAATTCACCTGGTTCGTTTTCTCCTGCAATTTCAGTGAACTCCTCGTGGTGTTCGCGGCGATCATGATGAATGTCCCGATGCCGCTAACAGCGATCTTGATCCTGGCGGTGAATGTGGGGACCGATATCTTGCCGGCCATTGCTCTGGGAGTCGACTACGCTGAGCCGAATGGGATGTCCAAGAAGCCCCGAAATCCGAACGCTCGTATCATGAGTCGAGGCTTCGTGCTCCACTGTGTTTTTCTCGGAATCTTCATGGGCGCCATGGTACTGAGCCTCTTCCTCTGGAAGATCTCGAGTCTTGGCTGGACCTACGGTCAGCAACTTGATTCGCTCGATCCGATTTTGATTCAAGGGAGTACCTTCGCCTTCGTCCTCCTGGTGATGCTCCAGCTCTTCAACGCCTTCAATGCCCGCAGCTTCGATGTGTCAATCTTCCGGCTCAAAACCCTCTGGCATCTCTGGGGAGCCTGTCTGGCTTCGATCGGTCTGGTGCTCCTGATGACTATTCCTGAGGCTGCTCAAAAAGTCTTCCATACCACGGCGTTGAGTCTACAAGATTGGCTTATCATTGTGGGCGCGGGAGTGTCGGTGATTCTGGTGGAGGAGGTGAGGAAGCTGGCGCAAAGATGAAGGAATCATGAAGGGTTTTGCTGAAAAAGTGCTTGATTCTCGAAATGTTTTTGGTAGTGTTGGGTTACATCTGATTTGTTAAGCCTGCCCGTCCTTCTAGATAGAGTGATCTATCTACTAATGGCGGGTTTTTTTATGATAAAAAATGCGATCTATATCGATGGTCAGAATACGTATTTTGGCCGTTTTGGCTTTTTAAAATTATATTTCCGGGAAAGAATCACTGAATTACACATCTCCCTTGTATTATGGTACTCACCTAGAGGAGAAAGAAACAATTTTGCATTTATCGACAGCCAGAACCTCAATCGATCTATTCTGAGAGAGGGATGGAAACTTGATTTCGGGAAATTCAGGGTGTTTCTCCAACGAAAATACCAGATTCAGAAAGCATTTCTGTTTATTGGATATATTCCTGGGAATGTGCTCCTTTATGAGAGGTTAAGATCGATGGGGTACGTGGTTATTTTCAAGCCAACTCTACAGAATCGAGACGGAATGCAAGTAAAGGGAAATTGCGATGCAGAGCTCGTACTTCATAGTATGATTACCTTCAACGATTTCGATAAGGCAATGATTGTGAGTGGTGATGGTGACTTCTATTGTCTTATCGATTACTTGAAAAAACAGGAAAAATTATTGAATGTCGGCATACCAAACAGATCTCGTTATTCTGCACTCCTCAAAAAATTCCGACCAGATTTTTTCTTTGTGTCAGATTTGGAGCATAAGCTTTCACAACAAAAATGACAGAGAGTGGATCAGGACTAAAGCCTTTCACCATTTGCTCTGTCATAGTATGTACAGATACTATCATAAGTTCACTAC
>CXWL01009021.1_pt2 | contig 27551 bp, 30 predicted proteins | sample 590931 | NCBI WGS metagenome assembly CXWL01 (sample SAMEA3498368, study PRJEB10139) | groundwater metagenome | biome: water well; material: biofilm material | place: Germany | collected 2015-04-27 | reverse complement strand
TGTTCACCGACGACTACGCCTACTTCAGCTCGTTTTCCAGCTCCTGGCTGGCGCATGCGCAAGCGTACGTCCAGACCATGGTCGAGCGACTGGGCTTGACCGAGCGCAGCCACGTAGTGGAGGTGGCCGCCAACGATGGCTACCTGTTGCAGTATGTGCAGGCGCTTGGCATTGGCTGTGTTGGCGTGGAGCCAACCCGCAGCACGGCGGCGGCGGCCAGGGCCAAGGGCATCGAGATCATCGAGCGTTTTTTTGGTGTGGCGCTGGCGGACGAACTGGCACGGGCGGGGCGGCAGGCCGACTTGATTGCCGCCAACAACGTGTTGGCGCACGTGCCCGACATCAACGACTTTGTGGCGGGGTTCACCCGCCTGCTCAAACCCCAGGGCGTGGCCACCTTTGAGTTTCCCCACCTGTTGCGCTTGGTGCAGCAGAACCAGTTTGACACGGTCTACCACGAGCACTACTCCTACCTGTCGTTGACCGCGCTGGAGTCCGTCTTTGCCCGCAATGGCTTGGCGGTGTTTGATGTGCAAGAGTTGCCTACCCATGGCGGTAGCTTGCGCCTGATCGCCCAACGCGTTGACCTGGGGCAGCACCCGATCACTGGTGCGGTGGCGCGGCTGCGCGACCTGGAGCGCGCTGCCGGCATGCGAACCAGCGCCTTCTATCAGGGTCTGCAAGTTGCGGCAGAGCGCGTCAAAGATGACCTGGTGGCGTTCCTGATCGATGTCAAGCGGCAGGGGCTGCGCGTTGGCGCCTACGGTGCGGCGGCCAAGGGCAACACCTTGCTTAACTTTGCTGGTGTCCGTCCCGATTTGCTGCCCTATGTGGTGGACAAAAACCCGGCCAAGCAGGGCAAGTTCATGCCGGGAAGTCGAATTCCGATTGTCGACGAGGCACATTTGCGCGCCGATCAGCCCGATCGCGTCTTGATACTCCCGTGGAATTTGCGCGACGAAGTGATGGCACAGCTTGCCTACGTGCGAGGGTGGCACGGCCAGTTTGTGACGGCCGTGCCGACGTTGAGGGTCAGCGACGGGGAACCATCGTGAGGGTGTTGCTCACGGGCGCTAGCGGCTTCTTGGGGCATTACGTGCTCCGAAGTCTGCAGCAACAAGGCATCCAGACCGTGGTGCTGGGGCGCCGTCGCCTGCCGGAGTGCCTGGAGGCTGACTTCATACAGGCCGATCTGTTGAGCAGCCCGAACCTCGCAGCGCTGGTGCAGGCCTCGCGCGCAAGCCACTTGTTGCACCTGGCCTGGTTTGCCGAACATGGGGCCTACTGGACGTCTCCCTTGAACCTGCGCTGGGTCGAGGCGAGTGTCCGACTGGTGGAGGCATTCTGTGCCCACGGGGGCAAGCAGGTGGTGCTGGCTGGTAGTTGCGCCGAATACGACTGGGCCGATGGCTATTGCCGCGAAGATCACACCTCCTTGCGGGCGGCCACACTCTACGGCACGTCCAAGGACGCTACCCGCCGCTTGGTGATGGCGATTTGTGCCCAGCACCAGGTGCCGTGCGCCTGGGGCCGGGTGTTCCTGCCCTATGGCGCGGGGGAAGCCGCGCAGCGCCTGATTCCATCCTTGATCGCGGTGTTTCGCGGGCAGCGCCCGGCGTTTGGTATCAACGCCAGCGCCTACCGAGACTTCCTGCATGCCAGCGACGTGGCGCAAGCGTTCGTCACCTTGCTGACGCGTGGCGCCAGCGGCGCATTCAATTTGAGCAGCGGCCAGCCCACGCTGCTGGCCGATCTGGTGCACACGCTGGCAGCCCTGCTGGGCGCGGATGCACGGGCTGTGCTGGACCTCACCACGGAACGCCCTGGTGAGCCGCATTTGCTGGTGGGCGCCAACGACAAACTGCAGGCCTTGGGCTGGCGACCGGCGCTGTCCTTGGCGCAGGGCTTGCACCGGGTGCTGGAGGGCGAACTGCCATGACCACAACAGCCACTTGCCCCATCTGCAATGGCCGGCGTGTGAGCGCGTTCTTGCAGCGCAGCCAGGTGCCGGTGCATCAGAATCTGGTCGTCAGCAGCCACGACGCGGCTTGCGCCGTGGCACGCGGCGACCTCGACATGGTCGTCTGCGAGGACTGTGGCTTCGTCTTCAACCGAAGTTTTGATCTGTCCAGGTTGGCCTATGGACAGGACTACGACAACACCCAGTCTTGTTCCGGCCATTTCGACGCCTACCTGGACGGACTGGTGAACGATCTGGTCGGACACCACGGCGTGCGCGACAGCGTGATCGTGGAAGTCGGCTGTGGCAAGGGCCACTTCCTGCGCAAGCTGGTGACAGCCCCTGGCGCTGGCAACCGCGGTGTTGGGTTTGACCCTAGCTACGTCGGCCCGGACACGGATCTGGATGGCCGCTTGGTGTTTCGCCGTTGTTACTACGACGATGCGTGCACCGATGTTCCCGCCGACGTGGTGGTGTGCCGCCACGTGATTGAACATGTGCCCGAGCCGATGGTCTTGTTGCATTCGGTGCGCGCGGCCCTGGCGCAGTCGCCACGGGCTCGCGTGTTTTTTGAGACACCGTGTGTCGAATGGATTTTGCGCAACCGGGTGGTGTGGGATTTCTTTTATGAGCATTGCTCGCTGTTCACGGCGAACTCGCTGAGCCTGGCGTTCCAACGATCGGGATTCGCCGTGCAGCGGGTGGAGCACATTTTTGGCGGTCAATACCTGTGGCTGGAGGCGCGGGTGTCCGACTCGCCGACCATCGCGACGCCGGGCCGGCCCCAAACTGCCGCCCTGGCAAAAGCCTATGGCGAGGGTGAGGGCGACCTGCGGCGGGCTTGGTTGGCGCGGCTGGCCGGCCTCACGGCGCGCGGCAAGGTGGCCTTGTGGGGCGCCGGGGCCAAGGGGGCCACCTTTGCGAACCTGGTCGATCCCACCGCCACCTTGATTGACTGCGTGGTTGATTTGAATCCCAACAAGCAAGGCGGGTTCATTCTTGGCACCGGCCACGCTATCGTCGCGCCAGCGGAGTTGCCGCGGCGTGCCGTGCGGAGCGCAGTGCTGATGAACCCCAACTACCGGGAAGAAAACCTCGCGTTGCTGGCCCAGGCCGGTATCGACATTGATTTGATTGATTGGAGTGAACGATGAAACTGATTCTGGACACCGACGCCAACACCTTGACGCTGGACGAAGCCGGGCAAAGCCGATGTTTGAACCTTTATTCGAAGGAGGCCTTCGAGGCGATCTCGCGCCATTGGGTCCGGGTGGGCTGGAACCAGAAATATCAGTACACCTTCAGTTGGATGGGCCGACCGGTGATTCAGTTACCCGAAGACATGATCCGTATGCAGGAGGTGATCTTTCAGGTCAAGCCCGATGTCATCATTGAAACCGGGGTTGCCCATGGCGGCTCGCTGATCTTCTATTCCAGCCTGTGCAAGGCGATGGACAACGGGCGTGTCATCGGCATTGACATCGAGATAAGGCCGCACAATCGCGCCGCCATCGAGGCGCATCCGCTCAATGATCGCATCACGCTGATCGAAGGCAGTTCCACCGCGCCCGACATCGTGGCGCAGGTTCAAGCCCTGGTGAAGCCGGGCGAGACGGTGCTGGTGATCCTGGACTCGAACCACACCTACGCCCATGTGCAGGATGAACTGGTGGCCTACGCGGGGCTGGTCACGCCGGGCTCCTACATCGTGGCGACGGACGGCATCATGTTTGACTTGGCCGACGTGCCGCGCGGCACACCAGGCTGGACGACCGACAACCCGACTTTTGCGGCGCGCGATTTTGCCGCCCAACACCCTGAGTTCGTGATNNGCCGAGTTCGTGATCGAGCAGCCGGCCTGGCCATTCAATGAGAGCGCGCTGGATCAAAACATCACCCATTGGCCAGGGGCTTGGTTGCGGCGGCTGTAGGTATCGGGGCCGTGCGGCCCTCGATATTGGCGGCCCCCAAGAACAAACCCGCCGAAGCGGGTTGGTGCTCGTGTGGGACGGGCCGAAACCCGGGTCCGAGGGGCTCTTATTGGCGCAACAGGGCCAATACACCCTGCGGGATCTGGTTGGCTTGCGCCACCATGGCGGTGCCGGCCTGCTGCAAGATCTGGGCGCGTGACAGGTTGGCCGTTTCCGCGGCGAAGTCCGCATCCAGGATGCGAGAGCGCGATGCCGACAGATTTTCGGAAGTCACTTGCAGGTTGGAGATGCTGGTCTCGAAGCGGGACTGCAGGGCGCCGAGTTTGGCGCGTTCACCGCTGATGTAGGCCAATGCCGAGTCCACCGTCTTGAGCGCATCGGTGGCTTTGGTGAAGGTTGTCACGTCAAGGTCCGACACCTTCTTCAGTGTTGAGCCGATGTCCGCGAAGGCGTTCGTGGTGGTGGTATCGACGGCGAACGACTTTTCGGAGTCCAGCGTGATGTAGCCGACGGTTGTGGCGCTGGCCGCCGTGATGTCGGCGGTCAGCACGGCGGTACCACCTGACGCGGCCCCAGCGCTGTCGAGTTTCTGCACCGTCACGTTGCCGGCATTCACGATCGCCGTGTCCGACACCGTGATGTCATTGCCGGTGGCGTTGGTCAACACGACCGCCGTGCCACTTGCGTTCAACGCGGCGGTAACACCGGTCTTGGACGACTGGTCGTTGATCGCCGCGACGGCGCCCGAAAGCCCGTCCGAGGTGGCCGTGGCGCTTACCGTGAAGGAGACTGCCTGCGTCGTGGTGTTGTCCGACTGAATCGTCAGGCTGTAGGCACCCGAGGTGGCAAAAGTCAGGCTTAGATCGTTTCTGGCCGTCGCAACCACACCGGTGGTCGCCTGGGCCAGGTTGATTTTGTCGGCGTTCGCCTTGGCGGTGCTGTTGACGGCCACCGTCACAGTGGCACTGCCCAGTGCGCCGTTGATGGCAACCGTGCCCGCCGTGGTGCTGTTGGCGCCTGCCGCGGCGAGTGTCACCGCGCCACCGGCCGACTGAACCTGGTTGTTGCCGTAGACCGTTGTACGCAGGTTGGCGGTGGCCGCAATGATGGTCTGGTTGGCATTGGCGCCGACCTGGAACTGCTGGGTGCCAAAGGTCCCGTCCAGCAGCCGTTGACCGTTGAACTCCGTGGTTTGCGCGATCCGGTCAAGTTCGGCCACCAACTGGCCCACTTCATTTTGCAACGCCTGACGGTCCGCAGCGCTGTTGGAGGCGTTGGCAGATTGCACCGCCAGTTCGCGCACGCGCTGCAGAATATTGCCGGCCCCGCTCATGGCGCCTTCCGTGGTCTGCGCCAGCGAGATGCCGTCATTGGCGTTGCGCGCAGCCTGATTCAAGCCGCGAATCTGGGTTGTGAAACGCTCCGAGATCGCCAGGCCAGCCGCGTCATCCTTGGCGCTGTTGATGCGCAGGCCCGACGACAGTCGCTGGATCGCGGTTGTCAGTGAGGACTGACTGGTTCCCAAGTTGCGCTGTGCCGTCAGTGAGCTGATATTGGTGTTGATGGTAGAGGCCATTGCATAACTCCATAAAAAATCGGCACGGAGGGCCGAGTCAAGCGCCAGCAACGGACTGACAACTTGGGGACTGATGGCGCAATTGTGGAGAGGCCCCAGCGAGGTGTTGCCCGGATAACGCGTGGAAATCCGGCCTTGTTTTGACGTTTGGCGCTAAAGTTTTCGTGCAGATGCCCGAAAACATACTCAACGGGTTGCATGAAGGGCTCGTCGCTTGGTAAAGGCCCCGCAAAGGCTCCCAAGCATGGCGGCCAGGCTTGTACTGGCGTTCAGGCCGGCAGTTATGCCGGGTTCAGTCAGCTTTACTGGAGCATTCAAATGTCAGCATCTAGCATCAACACCAACATCAACTCACTGACGGCGCAGCGCAATCTGGGTATGAGCGGGGCGTCGTTGGCCACTTCAATCCAACGGCTGTCGTCGGGTCTGCGCATCAATAGCGCCAAGGATGACGCGGCTGGCCTGGCGATTTCGGATCGGTTCACTTCCCAGATTCGGGGCTTGAACCAGGCAACGCGCAATGCCAACGACGGCATCTCGCTGGCGCAGACGACGGAAGGCGCGCTCAAAGCCTCCACCGACATTCTGCAGCGGGTGCGCGAACTGGCGGTGCAATCGGCCAACGCCTCCAACAGCGCCGGGGACCGGCAAGCGCTGCAAAACGAAGTGGGCCAGTTGGTGGCCGAACTCGACCGCATCTCGCAAACCACGGAATTCAACGGGCAGAAGATCCTTGACGGGACCTTTGGCACACAACAGTTTCAGGTCGGCGCCAATGCCAACCAGACCATCGTTGCCTCCACCGCCAACTTGCGCACCACGATCTATGGCAACAACCAGGTTCTCGCCGCTGGCGGCGCGGCGACCTTGGCGGCGGCAGGTGCCAACAGCACCACGGCGGGCACGGTTGCCATCAACGGCGCCTTGGGCAGCGCTTCGGTCACGGTTGCCGTGAACAGCACGGCCAAGGCCAATACCGACTTGATCAACGCACAAAAGGCAACCACGGGCGTCGGCGCCACCGCGCGCACTGATCTGAGTTTGGCGTTTGGTGCAACGGGTTCGTACAACCTGACTCTGCAGTCCGACAACTCCACCACGCTGGCGATCTCGTTCGCGGTGACGGCCGTGGCGACCTCCGACGGGCTTTCGGCCGCGGTTGCGGCCATCAACGACCAGTCCTCCAAGACCGGTGTCACGGCGGCCCTGAATTCAGCCGGCACGGCAGTGGTGTTGACCAACGCGACCGGCAACGATATTTCGGTATCAGACACTGCGGTGGCGAACGCCGGCAGCGTGACGGTGCAGAAACTCGACAGTGCTGGCGCTGCCTCGGGCGCCACGGCGGTGCTGACGGCGGACGTTACGGCGGCGACGGCGACCACGGTTGGCTACATCACGTTGGACTCGGAGAAATCGTTTGCCACCGATGTCACTACAACGAACGCCTTCGCCGATGCCGGCTCCACGCTCAAGAAGGTGTCTGACCTCGACATCACCACTTTCACCAAGGCGACGGATGCACTCAAGACGGTGGACTCGGCGCTGGCCTTTATCAGTGGTACGCGAGCCAAGCTGGGCGCTTTGCAGTCACGTTTTGAAACCACAATTGCCAATTTGCAAGTCACCTCCGAAAACTTGTCTGCGTCGCGCTCACGCATTCTGGATGCGGACTTCGCGCAGGAAACCGCGAACCTCTCTCGCGCTCAGATTCTGCAACAGGCTGGTACTGCCATGGTGGCGCAAGCGAATCAGTTGCCGCAAGGTGTGCTGGCCCTGCTGCGGTAGCCCAATGGCCAGGTGAGTGGATCAGGCACCGCGGCGGGTGCCTTGAGCGGCGGCGACAGATAACCTGTCGCCGCCCTTTGGCCTTTGGGGGCGGGACCGGATATCGGGCTGATTCACCGACCAGTTTCTCGACTACGGGCGGACCCAAAGGCAGATAATGCAAGTTGGCGTGTTGTTCAGGAGGTTGTCATGGCTACCATTTCTTCACCCGGTATTGGCAGCGGCTTGGACGTGAAGTCCATCGTCTCGCAACTGGTCGCCTTGGAGAAACAGCCCCTGACCAAGCTCAAGGTCGAAGCCGCCACCGTCAACACCAAGATATCGGCTTTTGCGCAAATCAAGTCGCTGGTATCGACCCTCTACGATACCGCCAGCACCCTCAACAGCTTGACGACTTGGAATGCGGTCTCCGTGACATCGTCGAACTCGGCTGCGGTTAGCGCAACGGCTGTCGGGGGCACCGCCGCGAATAGCTTCAGTGTGCAAGTCACCACGTTGGCCAAAGCGCAAAGTTATGCCTCCGACGCATTGCCACTGCCAACCGGAACGCCGTTGGGCGGTGGCACCGTCACGATTCAGTTGGGGAAGTGGACCAATCCGACAACATTTACCGCCTCGGCTGGTGTGGCGGCGGTGGACGTGACCGTTGCGGCAACCGATACCGTGACCCAGATCGCCAGCAAGATCAACAGCGCCAACGCAGGGGTCAGCGCGACGGTGCTCAATGATGTGGCGGGGGAGCGCCTCTTGCTGCGCTCGAAGTCGACCGGCGAGAGCTTCGGCTTCAAACTGACCGTCACCGATGACGACGCCAACCACACCGACGCGGCGGGCTTGTCTCGGCTGGTGGCGGGCTCCAGCACCCAGTACGCCGTCAACGCGGCGGCTACCATCAACGCCAGCATCCCCGTGACCTCGTCCAGCAATACCTTCAGCAATGTCATTTCGGGCGTCACCTTGACCGTCGCTCAAGTCACGACCACGGCGGCCGAGATCGCCGTGGCGCCGGACCAGAGTGTCATCACCAAGGCCATTGATTCCTTCGTGGCCGCCTACAACGCCGTCAACCAGACTTTGAACGAGGCCACCAAGTTCGATCCAGCGACTAAGTCGGCGGGCTTGCTACAGGGTGACGCTACCGCGATTGGCCTGCAAACCGCGCTGCGGGGCATTCTGCAGTCGACCACATCCGGCTCCGCGTACACGCGCTTGGCTGATATTGGCATCACGCAGCAATTGGGTGGCGACCTCGCCGTGGACAGCGCCAAACTGAGCACCGCACTGGCCAATGGGGACCATGTCAAGAACCTGTTTCGGATCGACAACCAGAATCCCTTGACCAATGGCGTGGCGATGAAGTTCAAGACCTTCTCGCAGGGGCTGCTGGCCACCGATGGCTTCTTCGTGAGCAAGGACGCCTCGCTCAAACGCTCCCTGGATCTCAATTCGAAGGATCAGCAGCGAGTCAGCGAGAAGATCAGCCGGTTCGAGACGCAGCTCAATCGTCGCTACAGTGCCCTGGATGTGCAGCTCAGCAGCCTGAATGCACTCAATGCCTACATTACCCAGCAGGTGGCCCAATGGAACCGGGCGACACAGTAGGGGCCCACGGAACCGGCCAGTCGGCCTAGCGCGGCATTTGCGATCAATTCACCCAGGTATTCAACTTGATTAGCCGCCGGATTTGCCGATAAAGACTACATAGTCCCAAGGAGGTCATCATGTTCACATCAGTCAGCACCCGATCAGCGTCCGCCTACAGAAAAGTCAGCGTGGAAACCAGCGTTGATCAGGCTGATCCGCACCATTTGGTTGGCATGCTGTTCGACGGCCTGCTGCACGCCATTGGCGCGGCACGAGCGGCCCTGCAACGAGGCGACATCAAGGCCAAGTGCCAGCACATCGTGACCGCCGTGCGCATCCTCGAAGAAGGCCTCAAGGGGGGTCTGAATCTTGAGGACGGCGGCGACCTTGCGGCCAACCTGATGGACCTGTACAACTACTGCGTGTTGCGCTTGACCCAGGCCAACGCGCGCAATGACGACCTGGCGTTGGAAGAGGTGGTTCGGCTGATCTCACAGTTGGCGGACGGTTGGAGGCAAATCGGTGGCACGGCGGCAGTATCCGCGCGGCCCATGTAAGGGCCGGGAGCTCGCCATGTCCGACATGCTGATTGACTATTACAAGGCGATCGAGGATAGCAGCCGAAAGATGCTCGATGCGGCCAAGGCCGAGGATTGGGAACAGGTGGTGCGCTTCGAAGGTGCTTGTGCCGTGTTGATTGAACAATTGCGCCACCGGGCGCACAGTGAAGTGCTGCTTCCCGCGCAACGGATCGAGAAGACCCGCATCATGCAGCGCATCCTGCATAACGACGCCCAAATTCGCTACCTGGCAGAGCCCTGGTTGGCGCAGTTTGACCGGCAGTCGGAGGGTGTGCAACAAATGCTCCACTGAGCCCGTTTGGGCCGGGACGGCGCTTGGCGAACGGCCGACTGTATGCGGGTAGGCGCGCAGCTTGTCAAACCTGCATGTTCATGATGTCGGTGTAAGCCTGGACCATGCGGTTTCGCACGTGCAGGGTGGCCTGAAAGCCAATCTGTGCCTTTTGGATCGCGACCATGGTCTCTTCCAGGCTCACTTTGGGGTTGTCCAATTGGACTTCGCGCTGGAGCCGGGTTGCCTCGTTCTGGGCGGCGCTTACTTCACCCAATGCGCTCTTGAGCGCGCCCGAGAAACCGCCAATCGAGTTGCCCGCAAGCCCAGCGGTCGCGTTCTTCGGTACCAGGCCGGGGCGAACCGTGCTGGGCAGGGCGGCGGGCGAAAGGCGAAGGTCCATGGTGCTCTTTCTAATGACGGCCTCATGGTATCGCCGCGCGACGGCGTTCACTATTTCGAATTGACCGGTAATTCACCGGCTTATCGGGCTAATGTTTGCGCGACTAGCTCGAATAATCGACTGCATGGGTGGTGCGATGTCGTGCCACGTCGCACCGGAAACCATGATGCCCGCAGTCGCCACCGTTCCCGTTAACCCGTCCCTGTCGCAGAGATTGGCTGGTCTTGATTCGACCCAAAGGATGCGCATGGCACTTGGGTTTGCCCTGTTCATCGCGGTTGGGGTGATCGGCTTGGTCATGGGGCGCCAGGCGGAGTGGCGTGTCCTGTATGCCAATCTGGCGGACAAGGACGGCGGCGCAATCGTCGCGCAGTTGTCGCAAATGAATGTTCCGTACAAACACGCCGAGGGCGGCGGCGCGATTCTGGTACCTGCCGACAAGGTGCACGACACCCGTTTGCGCCTGGCGTCGCAAGGGCTGCCCAAGGGCTCGGTCTCAGGGTTCGAAATGATGGAGTCGAACCGCTTTGGCATGACCCAGTTTCAAGAGCGGCTGACCTTTCAACGTGGCCTGGAAGGCGAGTTGACCCGTTCGATACAGGGCTTGTCCTCGGTTCAGAGTGCTCGCGTGCATTTGGCGCTTCCCAACCAGAATGGTTTTTTTCGGGAGCAGCAGAAACCATCGGCCTCGGTCCTGGTCAGCCTGAACGCCGGGCGCACGCTGGATCGATCCCAACTGGCGGGCATCGTGCATTTGGTGGCCTCCAGCGTGCCGGAGATGAATACCAATGCGGTCAGTGTGCTGGACGACACTGGCAAGCTGTTGTCGATGTCGGCCGATGGCGGTCAAGGTGGCGCGGACGCCCAGCAACTTCAGTACATACAACAACTCGAGCAGTCCTACAGTCGACGTATTCTGGACATTCTGGAGCCCGTAGTCGGTCGTCAAAACGTCAAGGCGCAGGTCTCGGCGGAGGTGGACTTTTCCCAAACCGAGTCGACCTCCGAGTCCCACAAGCCCAACCAGACGCCCGACGCCACCGTGATTCGCAGCCAACAGACCTCCGAGAGCAGCGGCGGTGGCGGCGCCAGCGCGGCCGGCGTGCCGGGGGCAACCTCCAACCAGCCGCCTGGCGCCGCATCCGCGCCAATCAACGCGTCCAACCAGACGCTGTCGGCCGGCGCCGGGGGCGGTGGCACCAGTTCCAAGCGCGAGTCCATCATCAATTACGAGGTCGACAAAACCGTGCGGGTGGTTCGGGGTGGCACGGGCGTCATCAAGCGCTTGACGGCCGCCGTGGTGGTCAACCATCAATCCAATACCGACGACAGGGGCAAGACCACCACCACCGCACTGACCGAGCCGCAAATCGAGAAGATGACCGCCTTGGTGCGTGAGACAATCGGTTTCAACAAAGACCGAGGTGACTCAGTGAACCTCATGAATGCGCCCTTTGCCAAGGAAAAGATCACGCTTCCCGATCTGCCCTTGTGGAAGCAGCCCGAGTTCCAGGACTTGCTGCGCAGCTTTGCCTGGCCGGTGGGAACCCTGCTGTTCGGGATGCTGGTGCTGATGGGACTGGTTCGCCCGGCCTTGAAGTCACTGGCGGTGTCGCGTCCGGTCATGAGCCGTCCTGGTGGACAACTCGACGCGATCGAGTCGGAGGAACCCAATCGACCCGCGTTGCCTCCGCCGGCTCGAAGCAACCTGCCCACCACCGGTGAGATCGCGCTGGACGATGCGCGCAAGCTGACCCGAGAAAACCCGGCGGCTGTCGCGAATATTGTCAAGACCTGGATGAACGGCGAGGCGCCCGCCTGACGGTCTGGCGAGCGGAAAACACCATGTCACAAGACGAGGGCCTCGAGAACGCCGCCATCCTGATGATGTCATTGGGAGAGGAGGAGGCGTCGGAAGTCTTCAAGCACCTCTCCCCCAAGGAGGTGCAAAAACTCGGAGAAGCGATTGCCAAGACCAAGGCCATCACGCGCGAGCGGGTTGACGAGGTGGTCGACAAGTTCACCGGTATCGCAGCCGCGCACAGCCTGCTGGTCTCTGACTCCGGGGACTACGTTCGGTCGGTATTGAAACGCGCCCTGGGCGACGACAAGGCCGCGTTGTTGATCGACCGGATTCTGCAGGGTGGAGACGTTTCCGGAATCGAGAGTCTGAAGTGGATGGACCCTTTGTCGGTGGCCGAGTTGCTGCGCAACGAGCACCCGCAAATTGTCGCGGCCATCCTGGTGCACCTCGACTACGACCAGGCCGCCGATGTGCTCAAGCATTTGACGGAGCGCCAGCGCAATGAAGTGATGTTGCGCGTGGCGACCATGGAGGGTATTCAGCCGACCGCCTTGAAGGATCTCAACGAGGTGTTGTTCAAGGTGCTGGCGGGTGGCGACAAGGTTCGCAAGTCCTCCATGGGCGGCGTCAAGACGGCGGCCGAAATGATCAATCTGATGGGCACGGCGATTGAGGGCACCGTGATCGAGTCCATTCGCAATCACGACCCCGAGCTGGCCCAGAAGATCATGGACAAGATGTTCGTGTTTGACGATGTCATGAAGCTCGACGACAAGGCGATCCAGATGATCCTCAAGGAAGTGGCGTCCGACTCCTTGATCGTCGCCTTGAAGGGTGCGCAGCCCGAACTCAAGGAGAAGTTCCTGGCCAATATGTCCTCGCGTGCCGCCGAAACGTTGCGCGAGGATCTGGAGTCGCGTGGGCCGATGCGTTTGTCCGAGGTGGAGGCGCAGCAGAAGGAAATCCTGAAGACCGTGCGTCGTTTGGCCGACGAAGGCACCATCGTCATTGGCGGTGGCGCCGATGACGCGATGGTTTGACCATGCGCAATTTCACTCGGTTCATCCCAGGCGAAGAGGTCGGTGCGGTGGCCCAATGGGACTTCGCCGCTGTTGATACGGCGTCGATCCTGCTGGCCGCCCAAGACCAGGCCCGCGAAGCGGCCGCGCAGGGCGGGCGTGATGACGCGTTGCGACAAGAGGGTTATGCCCAGGGATTCGCGCAAGCGCAGGCGCAGGCGGCCCTGCAAACTCAGCAGCGGATTGCCGAGTTCACACGCAACCAGGGCGAAGAAGCGGCACGTCGCCTGGCGGCCTTGTTTGCGTCCACGACGCTCCAGTTGCAGCAGTCCGAACAGGCCATTGCACAAGGCGTGCTTGAGTTGGCCTGTGAGGTAGCCCGCCAAGTCTTGCGCCAGGAATTGTCGGTCAACCCGAATGTGCTGCAACCGGTGGTTCGCGAGGCACTGAGCTTGTTGCTGACCGACTCGAAGAGCGCCGTCGTCAGAATGAACCCGCTGGACCTGGAAGTGCTTGAAGAGCCCTTGCGCACGGAGTTCTCCAGTCTGAGCCTGACCTTGCTGGCCGACGCGCGGGTGGACCGGGGTGGCTGCCTGGTCGAGTCGGCCGGCACGGTGGTCGATGCCACCGTGGAGAAGCGCTGGATCCGCGCGGCGGCAACCCTGGGCTTGGATGTGCCCTGGCAGGAGTCGGACGATGAACCGTGATCCCGCCTGCAAGTGGCAGCGTTACCTGCAGGGTGCCAGGGAACGCGTTAGTCGCAACAGTTCGCTGGAAGTCCGGGGGACCTTGACGCGCTTGACTGGCTTGGTGCTGGAGGCCAGTGGCCTTCGCGCGCCGGTTGGCTCGCAATGCATGGTCACGATGAAATCGCAAAATCCGGTGCTTGCTGAGGTGGTCGGATTTTCCAATGACCGTGCCTACTTGATGCCGGCCGGTGACGTGCACGGCTTGTCCAGTGGCGCCAGCGTGGTGCCGGCAGCCGCCTATGTGCCGGTGCCCAGAGTGGGGGAGGTGGGTGCCGCGGAGATGGAGACCGGCGCGGGACTCCTGCGTCTGCCACTGGGTGACGGTCTGCTCGGTCGCGTAGTGGATGCACATGGTGCTCCGATGGACCGGATGGGGCCGATTGTCGACGTGAGCTCGCGGCCACTTGACCGCACGCCCATCAATGCCATGGACCGAGCACCGGTTCGCGAGCCACTCGACACCGGCGTGCGTGCGATCAACGCCCTGTTGACAGTCGGACGCGGTCAGCGCATAGGTCTCTTTTCTGGCTCTGGCGTCGGTAAAAGCGTCCTGCTGGGGATGATGGCCCGTTACACCAAGGCGGATGTGATCGTGGTCGGCCTGATCGGGGAGCGTGGACGCGAAGTCAAGGAGTTCATCGAGGACATTCTTGGCGAGGACGGGCGCGAACGATCAGTCGTGGTGGCCGCCCCCGCCGATGCACCGCCCATGCTTCGGCTGCAGGGAGCAAGCTACGCCACGGCGATTGCGGAGTACTTCCGAGACAAGGGCCGCCATGTATTGTTGCTGATGGACTCGCTCACCCGTTACGCCATGGCCCAGCGGGAGATCGCGCTGGCCATAGGCGAGCCGCCCGCGACCAAGGGCTACCCGCCCTCCTGCTTTGCCAAACTGCCGCAACTGGTGGAGCGCAGCGGCAATGGCCTGCATGGCGTGGGATCGATCACCGCCTTCTACACAGTGCTGTCGGAAGGAGATGACCAGCAGGATCCGATCGCGGATGCGGCGCGGGCGATTCTGGACGGGCACATTGTCTTGTCGCGCGGTTTGGCGGAGACCGGGCACTATCCGGCGATTGACATCGAACAGTCGGCCTCGCGGGTGATGCACAACGTGGTGTCTCGCGAGCATTTCGAATTGGCGCGGCGCTTCAGAGCCATTTACTCCCGCTTTCAAAAGGGGCGCGATCTAATCCAGATCGGCGCCTATGTGGGCGGGTCCGATCCGGCCCTGGACGAGGCGATTCGCTTGCACGATGGAATGACGGCCTTCTTGCAGCAGGATATGTACGCATCGGCGCTGTTTGAGGGTTGCCTCGATCAAATGTCGGACGCTCTGCAAACCGGTGGCACCGCACCATGACTAGACGACCTGTCCAGGAGCTTGCATGAGCGCGGTGAAGAGTGTGCAACTCGCCACCGACATCGCGGCGCGCCAACGCGATGAGGCTGGGCTTGAGTTGGCGCGGACGCAACGCACGCAACAGTTTGCCCAGCAGCAACTCGATCAGCTTGAATCCTACGCAGCCGAGACCCTGGCGCGCTGGACCGCGTCGGCCCAAGTGAGTGCGACGCCGGAGTTGCTGCGCCACCACTACCAGTTCATGGAGCGCTTGCACCATGCGATTGGATTGCAGCACGGCGTTCTGATGAAGGAGTCGGGTGAGGTCGAAATGGCCAATCGGGTTCTGCTTCAGGCTGAGTTCAGGCTGGCCGCCTTGAAGCAGGTGTTGGCCAGGAAAAAGGCCGAAGTGATGGTGCTTCAGATGAGGCGTGAGCAAAAGCAGATGGACGAATTCGCGGCTCTGCAGTTCGCTCGGGTACTGCGAGATTCGACAGTTGGAGGTCAATCATGAACTTGGAACGAAGCGCTACCCACACCCCGCCGCGGCCCGGCCAGCTCCATGATGGTTCGAGCGCGACAGGGCACGCCGGCCGAGATGGTGGTGCGGCGGGCGCAGATGGTGGATTTCTCTCGGTGTTGGCGGCTCTGGATCCATTGGCGCAGGTTGGGCCAATGGATATCAGCGCTGCGTCACCCGGTCCGCAAGGTGGTTTGGATCTGGGCCCTATCGTGCCGGGCGTGGAGCCGCAACTGCCAGACCTCAGTCAGTTGTTGCCCGATGTGGGGTGGCAAGTTGACGCGGCGGCCTGGTTGGCGCACCTGAATCGGTTTTCGCAATGGTCGTCTTCGTCGGGCGCGCAGGCGCCCGAGTCGGCCGCCGCAACACCTGCGGACCTGGCCCAAGTCGCACTTTCGAATCGACTTACCGGTGCGCCGAGCCGGATTGAGTCAGATCTGGCGCCCGCGTTGTCTGAATCGTCGCGGATCGGGCGATCCACGCTAGCCAATTTTCGGCCGGGTCAGCCAGCCTCGTTGGAGGGTGAAGTCTCGACCTTGCAGGCGGTTCTCGGGCAGGCCGCCGGGGCGGGCTCGAAGCTTGCGCAGTTGTCCTCGGGGCCAGTGGAACTGGTCAAACCCGGCGTATCGCGGTTGCCGCCAGAGGCGCACGATCTCGCGCTAACCGCCTTGCCGCTTGATCTGCCGCGGCCCGCCGTACCGAGTGCGCCGATCAACTTGCCTCAGCCCGTCGCATTGGGGTCTGGCGCGTCGAGCACGGTGTCCGCGATGCGGGGGCAGACACGAGCGCCGCAAGCCGAACTCGTCGAGGCAACCGCTGAGGCGCCTGGCATGGGTGGGCCCGCTTCCCAGAGGAGCGCGCTGGACGATTCCAAGCCGACTCAGCCACAGCCTGCCGAGTGGGCCAAGTCGTTGGTGTCGGCCGCCGGTCCCGCGCAAGCCGCGCATGACACCAAGACCCGGCAAAACTTTGTCGAGACCCACCTGGTGGTGCCGTTGATGGCCGGGTCTAGCGCGGCGGTGCCTACGGGCGTGGTGGAGGGCCTCAGCCGAAGCGCTGATAGGGTCGTTGCCAAGCCGACTGAATCACTCCGCGGGGCGACCGGCGAGGGTAGCTGGAGCACCCATGGATGGGTGTCCGGCAGGTCTGTTGAAGCGGCTTCGGCAACACCGAATAGTGCTTTGCCAACGCCCGAAATGATGGTGGCCGAACAGGTCAGCTACTGGATCACCGGCAGAGTTCAAAATGCCGAGTTGAGGCTTGACGTATTTGGCCGACAACCGGTCGATGTCAGCATCTCGATGCATGGCAGTGAGGCGCAGGTTGAATTCCGCACCGATCAGCCTGAGATACGCCAGGTGCTGGAAGGCGCGGTGGCGCACTTGAAGGATCTGCTCAAGGAGGAGGGCTTGTCCCTTGCCGGCGTTTTTGTGGGTTCGTCGGGGCAGCAACGCCAGGGCGGGCAGGGCCCGTCCGGCGATCCTCGTGAGGCCGGCCCGCGGCAGGCGCCGGTTGAAGTGGCGCACACGAGCGTGACGCTAAGGCATGGTGACGGCGGAGCCATCGCGGGCGGATCGGTGGACCTGTTCGTGTGAGCACACGCACGGAGCCGGCCCAGAGCCCTTGAAAGGACCGGTTTATGGCCCCTAATTTATGCCTTGATTGCGCCCGAGGTGTTCAATAATGACGTATCAAGACTGAAGGAATACCGTGTCCACCAAACCAGACGCCGCCAAGGCTGAGGCGGTTGAAGAAGTCAAGGCGCCAGCGAAAAGCAAGAAGCTGCTGATCATTGCCGTCGCGGCCGTGCTGGTCCTGGCCTTGATTGCCGGCGCGGCCTGGTACTTCCTCGCCAAACAGAAACCCCCCGCGGAGGACGGCGAGGAGGTTGCAGTGCACGCCGTTGAGCCCAAGGGCCCCCCCACCTTCATGCCACTGGACAACATGGTGGTCAACTTGGCGGACCCGGGCGGCGAGAAGGTCGCCCAGATCGGGATCACCTTGGAACTGGCCGATTCGAAGGCGACCGAAAAGGTCAAGATGTACCTGCCGGCCATTCGCAGTGGCATATTGATCCTGATCTCGCAACGTACGGCGGAGGAATTGCTGCAGCGCGAAGGCAAGGAGAAGCTGGCGGCTGACATTTTGACCGAGGCGTCGCGCCACTTTCTGGCAGACGAAGGCCAGTCCAGGCCCAAGTCCAAAAAGGACGGCGATAAGTCGAAAAAGAAGGAGGCGGCCAAGAAGGCCGCCCCCGATGGCCCGGTGCGAGGCGTTTTGTTTTCCAGTTTCATCGTTCAGTGACGATTCAGCAGGTGTATCCCCATGAGTGAGTCCTTTCTGTCCCAAGAAGAAGTTGATGCCCTGCTGGAAGGTGTCACTGGTGAAAGCCAGAAGATCGTTGAAGAAGTCCCCGAGGCGGGTGAAGTTCGGCTCTACAACATCTCCAGCCAGGAACGAATCGTTCGCGGGCGCATGCCCACGATGGAGATCGTCAACGAACGGTTTGCGCGTAACTTGCGGGTTGGCCTGTTCAACTTCATTCGTCGCAGCCCGGAGATATCGGTGGGGCCGGTGACGGTGCAACGCTACAGCGCGTTTTTGCGCGAGTTGGCGGTTCCCACCAACTTCAATATCGTGGCGATTCGGCCCTTGCGCGGAAGCGGGTTGATTGTTTGCGAGCCCGCGCTGGTGTTCGGCGTGATTGACACGCTGTACGGCGGCATCGGCAAGTTCCAGACCCGCATCGAAGGGCGTGATTTTTCCGCCACGGAGCAACGCGTCATCAATCGCCTGGTCGACGTGATTACCGACGAATACAAGAAGGCTTGGCGCGGCATCTATCCCCTGGAGCTGGAATACCAACGCTCTGAAATGCAGCCGCAGTTCGCGAATATCGCGACGCCCAGCGAGATTGTGATTTCGACTTCATTTCAACTCGAAATCGGCGAGATCACGGGCGCGGTGCACTTCTGCATGCCGTATGCCACTCTGGAGCCGATTCGCGATGTGCTCTACTCCTCGACGCAAGGCGATTCGATCGAGGTGGATCGCCGCTGGGTAAATGTGTTGACGCGTGAGATCCAGGCGGCTGAGGTGATTTTGGTGGCGCAATTGGCCAGCGCGGACGCGACCGTGGAGCAGTTGCTGGCAATGAAACCTGGCGACTTCATTGAGTTGGACCGTGAACCCCGCATCAAGGCGTCCGTGGATGGCGTGCCGGTTTTTGAGTGCCACTATGGCACGCACAATGCCAAGTACGCGATTCGGATCGACAAGAGCCTGCGCGGCAATGATCAAAGTTGGATGGGAGAGCGACATGGCAACTGATGACAAGCCCGAAGACGACGGCATGGCCGATTGGGCCGAAGCGCTGCTGGAACAAAAAAGCTCTGAGACCGCTGCGCCTGAATCCGGGGGCGTGCTCTCCGGCAACACCGCCGGTTCCTTTGCTCCCAATGATGACGCGCCGTCCAGCGACATCAACCGGGTGCTGGATATCCCGGTGCAACTGTCGGTGGAATTGGGGCGCACCAAGGTGCCCATCAAGCATATCCTTCAGTTGGGCCAGGGCTCCGTGGTTGAGCTGGATGCCTTGGCTGGCGAACCCATGGATGTGCTCGTCAACGGCTATCTGATTGCTCAGGGCGAGGTCGTGGTGGTGAACGACAAGTTCGGCATCCGCCTGACCGACGTGGTCACGCCATCGGAGCGCTTGCGCCGGCTCAGCAAGAACTGACGGTGAGATGACACAGACACTGCTCTCGGTTGCGGTCTTCGTCGTGCTGCTGGCCATGTTGCCTTGGGGTGTGAAATGGCTGCAACAACGCGTTGGGCCTGCCCGATTGGCCCAGTCCAGTTCCTCCCGAGTGGTTTCTGCGGTGGCGGTTGGCCCGCATCAACGTGTGGTGACGGTTGAAGTTGGTCCCGAGGGCGCACGCGTGTGGTTGGTGCTCGGGGTGACGGCCCAATCGGTCACCTGTTTGCACAGCGGTCCAGCCGGGCGCGATCCGGCGCTCAGCAAGCAGGAGACGGGCCGCATTGAATCTGGGGACTCCGATGGTCCGGCCAGCTAGGATAAATGGGTGGACTAGGCGCTGCCGGGTAGTGGTAGGTCTCGGCTTGGCCGGCGCTTTGGCGGCGGTTGATGCCGGGGCTCAAACGGCGGGACAACTGCCTTTGCTGGTTGGCACCGGCGGATCGGGCGTCAGTTTTTCGGTACCGGTTCAGACGCTGCTGTTCTTCACGGCCTTGTCGTTTCTGCCCGCCGTGCTGTTGATGATGACCGGATTTACCCGGATCGTGATCGTACTGTCGCTGTTGCGGCAGGCCCTGGGCACGCAGTCGGCCCCACCCAATCAGGTGGTTGTCGGCTTGTCCCTGTTCTTGACTTTCTTTGTCATGGGACCCACGCTGGATAAAGTCTATGCGGACGCCTACCTGCCCTACACCAAGAACGCACTCAGTTTCGAACAAGCGCTGGGCAAGGCGGAGGACCCGGTGCGCCAGTTCATGGCCAAGCAGACTCGCCAGTCGGATCTGGCGCTGTTTGTGCGCCTTGCCAAGCTGGAGGTCGGTGTGACGGCGCAGAACGCGCCGATGCGCGTGTTGGTCCCGGCGTTCGTCACCAGCGAGTTGAAGTCGGCCTTCCAAATTGGCTTCATGATCTTTATTCCCTTCCTCGTGATTGACATCGTGGTGGCCAGCATCCTGATGTCGCTCGGCATGATGATGCTGTCCCCGGTGCTCGTCGCGCTGCCGTTCAAGCTGATGCTGTTCGTGCTCGCGGATGGCTGGAATCTGCTGATTGGTTCGCTGGCAGCCAGTTTTGTAACTTGACACCTTGCGGGACAGACCTTTCGCTTTGTCCCCAACCGACTAGGAGACACCCGTGAATGCCCAGATGGTTCTCACAATGGGGCAGGAGGCCTTGTTGATGCTGTTGATGGTGGCATCACCAGTGCTGGGAATCGTGTTGATCGTTGGCTTGTTGGTCAGTCTGTTTCAGGCGATCACCCAAATACACGAAGCGACCTTGGCCTTTGTCCCGAAGCTGGTGGCTGCGATTGCGGTGTTTGCCATTGCCGGACCGTGGATGCTGACCATGCTGGTTGAGTACATTCGTCGCACGATTGAAGCTATTCCGGCGTCCGTCGTTTGAACATCGCTGACGCATGTGATCTCACTGACCGAGACCCAGTTGATGGCGTGGCTGACGCCCATACTCTGGCCGTTTTTGCGCGTGTTGGCGGTGTTCACCGCCGCACCGATTCTTTCCTCGCGGGTGTTTCCCGTGCGAGCACGCATCGCGTTGGCTTTTCTGATCGCCTTTGCGGCACAGCCAACTCTACAGGGCCAGCCACTGGTCAGTCTGGATGGGCCGCAGGCATTGGGGGCGGTGATTCAGCAGGTTGGTATTGGGTTGGCAATCGGATTTACAGTGCGTCTCATTCTCGCGGCGGTTGAACTGGCCGGGGAGGTGGTGGGGTTCCAGATGGGTTTGAACTTTGCTGCCTTTTTTGATCCATCCGCCAACGCGCAGACCAGCGCGGTGGCGCGCTTTTTCGGGCAGATCGCTGCCCTGCTGTTTGTGGTGCTCAATGGGCACTTGCTGGTTCTCATGGCGGTGATTCGGAGTTTTGAGGCGTTCCCCGTGGACCAGAGCTTTCTGGAGGCCATGCACAGGATGAGGTTGCACGAACTCGGCGCGGAGCTGTTTGCGACCGGCCTATGGATCGCCTTGCCGATGGTCGGCATGCTGATGTTTGTTAACCTGGCGTTGGGCATCGTGTCGCGCGTGGCGCCTCAGATGAACATCTATGCGGTGGGTTTTCCGATCACCTTGACCGTGGGGCTGGTTGGCATCGCGGCAACCTTGCCGTTGATGGACGGGCCCTTTACGGCGCTGATGGAACGCGTGATCGACGTTTTCTCACACCGCTAGCTCAGGTCTACACCAGGCCGTTGCGTATGGCGTAGACGGTCAATTCGGCGTTGTTGCCGAGCCTGAGTTTTTCCAGAACCCGCGCCCGGTAGACACTGACTGTCTTGGGACTGAGCATCAGTTCTTCGGCGATGTCGGAGAGGCGTCTGCCCGAAGCGATCTTGGTCAGGGTCTGCAGCTCGCGCTCGGACAAAGTCGTGTGGAGCGCTTCATGGGTGGGGGCCGACAGGCTTTCCACCAGCATTTGCGCCACCTCCGGCGTCACATACTTGCGACCCTGGGCCAGCGTTCTGACGGCCGTGATCAGTTCAGCCGGGTCACCAGTCTTGCACAGGTAACCTTGGGCCCCGGCTCGCAGGCAGCGGATCGCGTACTGGTCCTCGGGGAACATGGAGACAATCAGAACCTTGATGTTGGGCGTGGATTCCCTCAGGCTGGCCAGTACCTCCAGGCCGCCACGCCCGGGCAGGTTGAGGTCGAGCACCATGACGTCACAGGCCGCGTGGCGCAACGCCTCTCTGACTTCGGTGTAGCTCGCGGTTTCCGCGGTGACCTGAATGTCCACCGCCTCGGACAGTGTTTCGCGGATGCCCTTTCGCACCAGGGCATGGTCGTCACACAGAATGACACGAATCATGCTGGCGTCCCTTTTGTTGCCGCCAGGGGCACTGACAGAATGATCGACGTGCCGCGCTGGCTGTTGGTGCTGACGTCCAGCCAGCCACCCACCGCGTGGGCGCGTTCGCGCATACCCTTGATGCCAAAGGCGTTGGGGTTGTCCAGGGCTCCGGGTGACAGTCCTTGACCGTTGTCGGAGATTTCCAGCGTGAGCACATGGTGATCATCAGTGAGGTCGATTGTGACGTGTTGGCAGCGGGCATGTTTGCCAATATTGGTCAGGGCCTCCTGGCTGGTTCGGAAGGCGGTCAGTTCAAGTTCCTTGCTGAGACGAATCGGGCCAACCGGTGCCCGAACCAGCGTCTTGATGGCCGTTCTCCGCTCGAAACTGCTGGCCAGCCACTGAATGGCGGCGACCAGCCCTTGATCAAGAATGGCCGGACGCAAGTTCATCATGATGCGCTGGCTCGCACCTAAAGCGTGCCGCAGCAAGTCCTGAGCCGTGCTGAGATGAGCCAGCGTCTCCGGGTCCGAGTGGTGTCGTGCCATCCAAGATAGATCGAACTTGATGGCAGCCAGCGAGCCGCCAATGTCGTCGTGAATTTCACGGGCAATCGCCGTGCGCTCCTGTTCGATGGTTGCTTGCAAGTGCTCGGCGAAACCGGCCAGTCTTTTTTCGGAGGCCGCCAGCTCTTTGGTGGCGCTCTCTCTCGCCAAGCGAGCCTGATGGACTTCAAGCGACCGCTGCACGACGTGAGCGAGTTTCCCCAGGTCGTCTTTGAGCACGTAGTCACTCATGCCAAGCTGGATGGCGGCGACGGCGGCGGCTTCTCCGATCGCGCCTGAGACCAGCACAAACGCGGGACGCTGATCAAGTGCCGCCAGCGCCTCCCACGCTTCAATGGCCGTGAACCCTGGGAGGCGGTAGTCAGCCAGAATCAGGTCCAGGCCAGCACCGCAGGCCTGGCGCGTGAACTCCTCGAGTGTCTCAACACGTTCGATGCGGAAGTCGAGCTTCGCGGCTTGCAGGGCGCGAACGACCAGCTCGTGGTCGATCAAGGAGTCTTCGAGGTGCAAGATGCCGATTTTTCGAGTGACCTCTTGCAGCCGCGATGGGGCCGGTTTCATGGGGAGCACCAATCAAGGCGAGTCCCGGCAACGGGTGGGCGTGGGCGTGGCGCATTTGAATATTGATCCAAATGCGCTGGATACCTCGCAAATTTTTCTGAATCCTGATAACCTAGTGTCATGCAAAATTCTAATGCTATACGCTGAGCGAATGAACTGATCGGTCAGGAGACGGAGAGATGATGCAACCCACTCAGATAACACCGTCCGTTCCAGCGGTCCAACTGCCCGTGATGATGGTGGCTGAGCTCCAGGATTCGCTGCTGGTTGTTGTGCATGACTTGAGTCGCTTGGATCATCTGTTGGCTCACACGATGGAAAACCTGATGGCGCGCTTCACCAGCGTCAGCGCCAATCTTGCCGATCCGGAGTTGGTCCAATCCAAGGAGTTGGACGCCGTGCGTAGCACCTTGCGAGCCGCGGTGACCGAGTTGCAGTTTCAGGACATGGCCTCGCAGTTGATTATCCATACTTCCAAGATTCTTCAGGGCTGCGCTTACCGGCTTGCGTCTGAATCGATGGGTTCGGAAGATGGCGAGGCGGTGCCGTTTGTCGAAGAAGTGCCGGAGCGTCCCAACCCTGTCACGCAGGACGAAATGGACGCCGGCTCGATTGAGCTCTTTTAGTAGTCCTGTTTATCACCACGTTGAACCAGTCGGAGTTACTCATGCCCTTAATACTCGCTGTTGATGATTCCCCATCCATGCGCAAGATGGTGTCTTTTACGCTCACGGGAGCCGGCTACCAGGTGGTGGAAGCGGTCGATGGCGTGGATGCCTACGAAAAGGCTCTGGCACAGACTTTTGACCTGGTACTCACCGACCAGAATATGCCCAGGCTCGACGGTCTGGGGTTAACCCGGAAGCTTCGGGACCACCCGCAGTTCAAGACAGTGCCGATCTTGATGCTTACCACGGAATCCAGTGACTTGATGAAGCAGGCAGGGCGTGCTGCCGGTGCGACCGGTTGGCTGGTGAAGCCATTTGACCCGGCCAGGCTGCTAGAGGTCATCAAGAAGGTGATCAAGTAGCCAGCAACTAAGTCTTGGCGGCGTTGACACGAACAAGGAGTTTTGCATGGCAGAAGCGCATCAAGAAGGAGCTGGCTCCGGCGATGAATTTGATCTCAGTCAGTTCTACCAGATCTTCTTCGAGGAGGCCGGTGAGAACCTGGATCTGATGGAGCAGATGCTTCTGAATCTGAATCTGGAAACTGCCGATGACGAGGAGTTGAACGGCATTTTTCGGTGCGCGCACTCGGTCAAGGGCGGCGCAGCGACCTTCGGCTTTTCTGACGTGGCTGAGTTGACGCATCAGATGGAGTCATTGCTTGATCGGCTGCGGCGCCATGAATTGCAGCCCAATTCCCTGATGGTTGATGTGCTTCTGGAGTCCGCCGATGCCTCGCGAGGGCTGCTGGCACGCCATCAGGCTGGTGGCGTTGGCGAGTCGCCGCCGACGGCAGACTTGGTGCGTCGCATCAGCGTGCTGGCTTCGGGTGCGGTCCCCGTCGCGCCGGCGCCGGTCGTGGAGCCCGCCAAGGTGGCTGAGGCGGCGACGATGGTGCAAGGGACCGTTTCCTTTGGCAAGCCAACCCGTTCTCTGGTGATTCGCGTGGGACCGCTGGAACGTGTTGAGCAGGCCGATGCCATCACGGAGTTGTTCCGCGATATCGCGGGGCTAGGCGAGATTGTGGCGATGCACAGTGAACTTGCTGACACGCGGGTGTTTGGGGTCGAGACCACGAGCAGCAATGAAGATCTGCTTGACTTGTTCGCGTTCCATGTCGCGCGAGAACAAATCGCGATCATTGAGACAAGCGACCAGGACGCACCCGCGCCTATGGAGGGATTTGGTTTTTTCGATGGTGCGCCGGGCGCACCCAGCACGGTCTCGTATGCCGATGACCCACTGCCTGGCGCACCGCTGGCACCGTTGCCTGGTTTTGGATTCTTTGAAAATGCCCCTGGAGCACCAAAGTCCGAGCCTGCGACCGTGGTCGGGCAAGCCGTTGCCACCAAGCCAGTCGCCAAACCAGGCGTCGCACCGGCGCCGCAGCCTGAGGCGGCGACGATTCGGGTTGCCATCAGCAAGGTNNGATCGCAATACCCGCGACCTGCAAGAGTCGGTGATGTCCATTCGCATGATTCCGATGTCGATTGTGTTCAGCAGGTTTCCCCGCATGTTGCGTGATCTGGCGAGCAAGTTGGGCAAGAAAGTGGACTTTGTGACCCAGGGCGAGGCAACCGAGTTGGACAAGGGCTTGGTTGAAAAAATCACTGATCCCCTGACGCACTTGGTGCGAAACAGTTGCGATCATGGCATCGAAATGCCGGCGGATCGCCTCGCTTCAGGCAAGCCAGAAACCGGGACCATCACCTTGTCCGCGGCGCACCAAGGCGGGTCGATCGTGATTGAGGTGCGTGACGATGGGCGCGGCATGTCACGCGCCAAGATCTTGGCGAAGGCCCGTGAACGCGGCCTCGATGTGTCGGATCAGATGTCGGATGCCGAGGTCTGGCAGTTGATCTTCGCGCCTGGATTTTCCACTGCGGAAGTGGTCACGGATGTGTCGGGCCGGGGTGTTGGCATGGATGTCGTCAAGCGCAATATCGCCGCTTTGAACGGCACGGTCGAAATTGACTCCGCCGAGGGCTACGGCATGAAGGTCTCCGTGCGCTTGCCACTCACCTTGGCGATCATGGATGGGATGTCAGTTGGGGTGGGTGAGGAGGTCTACATCCTGCCCTTGTCGTCGGTCGTCGAGTCGTTTCAGGTCAAGGCCGACGCGGTCAGCACGGTCGGACAGGGTTCGCAGTTGGTGAAGGTTCGCGACGAGTATATGCCCGTGATCGAGCTGGAAAAAGTCTTCCAGATTCCCCGTTTTGATTTCGAAAAGTCCTGTGACATCATGGTCGTTGTTGAGTCGGACGGAGGGCGCGTCGCGTTGCTGGTCGACGAATTGCTCGGGCAACAACAAGTGGTGGTCAAGAACCTGGAGTCGAACTATCGCAAGGTGCCCAATGTGTCTGGCGCCACGATTCTGGGCGATGGCAAAGTTGCCCTGATTCTGGATACCGGCGCGCTCGTGCGGCGATCACGCCACTGATTGAGGCAATGCGAAGGAGACAACGATGGGTGCGATGGAGAAAATCAACGAAGTCACGCCGACCGGCGCGCGTGAGTACCTGACTTTTCGGCTCGACCAGGAAGAGTATGGAATTGACATCCTGAAGGTTCAGGAGATCCGTGGCTATGAGCCTCCAACCCGGATTGCGAATGCACCCGCGTTCATAAAGGGTGTCGTCAATCTGCGTGGCACGATCGTCCCAATCGTGGATATGCGACTGAAATTCGGCTGCTCCAAGGCCGAATACAACTCCTTCACCGTGGTGATCATATTGAATTTGCGGCAAAGAATCGTTGGCATCGTTGTCGATTCGGTCAGTGATGTGATGGAACTTGCCGCCGACAACGTCAAAGCGGCCCCGGATGTCGAAAGCGTGATCGACAGTGATGCTGTTCTCGGGTTGGGTTCTCTCGGAGATCGCATGCTGATACTGCTGGATATTGAGCGGCTGATGGATGGGGCCGACATGGGATTGACTTCGGACGCCGAATGACAGGACGAGTCTGCACCCTGGCCGAACCAAGCATTTGTGATGAATAAGTTGCAGCGACCCTTTGCCTTCGCTCGCCCTGACTTGGGGGGGGGTGCCGCCGACGCGGGGGGTGGAGGTATGCAAGGGCGGGAATTTGCGTGGACTGACGCGGATTTTGATCGGGTTCAGTCGCTGATCTACCAGCGGGCGGGCATTAGCCTGCATGACGGCAAACATGCCATGGTCTACAGTCGTCTATCGCGACGCCTGCGTGAAACCGGGCACCAAAGTTTCCGGGAATACCTCGGCTGGCTGGAAAACCACGATGGACCCGAGTGGCAGGAGTTCGTTAACGCACTGACAACCAACTTGACCTCGTTCTTTCGGGAGCAGCATCACTTTGAAATATTCGCAGCGCATCTCAAGTCGAAGTCGGCCGACACACCCTGGCGAGTCTGGTGTGCCGCGGCTTCGACCGGAGAAGAGCCCTACTCCATCATCGTGACCGTGTTGGAGTCGCTTGGCTCGAAGGCAAATTTGAAGTTGACCGCGAGTGACATCGATTCCAAGGTTCTGGCGACGGCCGCGCAGGGCGTGTATCGGATGGAGGGACTGAAGGGGATGAGCCCGCAGCGGGTTCAGCGATTCTTCATGCGTGGCACAGGCGCCAACGAAGGAATGGTCCGGGTCAAGACCGAACTCCGACAGTTTATTGAGTTTATTAGCGTCAAC
>CXWL01110651.1_pt1 | contig 27569 bp, 36 predicted proteins | sample 590931 | NCBI WGS metagenome assembly CXWL01 (sample SAMEA3498368, study PRJEB10139) | groundwater metagenome | biome: water well; material: biofilm material | place: Germany | collected 2015-04-27 | reverse complement strand
GTTCTGCTTTTAATAACCGCTTGTTCTCAAGCAAAGCTTTATAGGCAAGCATGGATTTTTCTACCAACGTTACAGATGTTGCACCGCGCGACAATGCCTCAAAACCCATCACGCCAGTACCGGCAAACAAATCCAGGCAAGTAAGTCCGGTTAAATCTTGCCCTAGCCAATTAAATACTGTTTGTCGCACGCGCTCTGGCGTGGGCCGTAAGCCGGTAGTATCAGGAAATTTGATTAAGCGACTACGCCATTCACCCGCATTGATGCGTACCGTATTTAGTTTTTTATCTGACGTGTTACTCAAAGTTAAATATGCAGCTTCATGTTGTTAATAAAGCTGCATTTTACTACTTAAACAGTCTTGGTCTAAGCACTGACATCTTAAATTCCTACTTTGCGTTAGGGTCGCCTACAATCACTGTCACAAAATTTTCCGGCTTGATGCGACGATTAAAAGCATCTTTAATCTGCGCAGCAGTCACTTTAGCCACGTTTTTATTGTATTCATCTAAATAGTTGAGTGGTAATTTATAAAAGCCAATCATCGCCAAATAATCTAAAATCTTACTATTACTATCTATGCGCATAGGAAAGCCACCAATAATATTGGCTTTTGACGCCTTCATCTCAGCCTCTGTCACACCATCTTTAAGAAATTTATTTAAAGTTTCATGTACCAATTTAAGTGCAGCATCAGCCTGGTCTTTTTTAGTTTGCAAACCTATTTGGAAAGGCCCTAACTCTGCCATCGGCATAAAGTAACTATAAACACTGTAAACAAGGCCACGTTTTTCACGCACTTCTTCTGTTAAACGGGACACAAAGCCACCGCCGCCTAAAATGTAATTACCTACATATAAAGGAAACAAATCTGGGTCACCACGTTTAATGCCGGGGTAACCTAATAAAATATGTGATTGTGACGCAGGGTGCACAATGCGCTGCTCAATGGGTTTGGTTGGATAATCTACGGCCGGAATTGGTGTAACTGGTGACGCATCGGCCGCTTTAGGCATGCCATTACTTATATTTTCCGCAATGTTGTTAGCTTGCTCGCGGGTTAAATCGCCTATCATGGCAATCACGGCACCTTTTGCACCATAGTATTTATTGTAAAAATCTTGTAGATCCTCACACTTGATTTTACTAACTGTGACTACCTCGCCACTTTCATCCAAACTATATGGATGCTTGCCATACATGGCACTCATAAACGCTTTATTTGAAATGCTTTCAGGTTGCGTTGCGGATTCCTGCAATCCTGAAATGATGCGTGCTTTTTCGCGAGTTAATACAGTTTCAGGGAAGTCGGGTTTTTGTAAAATCTTAGTAAACACATCGAGTGCCTGCGCTTGCTCGCGCTCACTACTTAATGTACGCAACTTAAATGCAGCGCGGTCGGCATCAAAATCTCCGCTTAATATTGCACCAATATCTGCCATTTTATTGGCAATCACTTCATCCGTCATGCCCGCTGCACCTAGTGTCATCAGGTATTTGGTGATACCTGCAACACCAGATTTTTCCGCAGTATCGCGCGCGCTGCCTGCAGCAAAGTTCACACTCAAGTCGACAATCGGTAAATCATGATTTTCCACAAAGTACACTTCAGTGCCCGCTGAAGTTTGCCATTGCTGGATTTTTACAGCGGCTTCAGTGTTAATACTAAATGCCAACAGTGCCAAATTAATTATTAATATCTTTTTGATATTTTTCAAATTCATTTCTAACTACCTCAAAAATTCAAACTAACAAACTACACTTTAAGCATAGTTAATGTACGTGCGGCTTGCCCTGCGGCTTCGCGTTTGGGTCAACCGGCTGAGGGTCTAACGTTGCAACAGTTAGATTGTCTTTCAGCAGATACTTTTTAGCGACAGCTTGCACCTGCTCTGGCGTTACTGCACGCAACTTATCAGGATAATCTTTCAGGATTCGCCATGAAAAACCAATGGTTTCTACCGTACCCAGTTGCATCGCTTGATAAAACATAGAATCACGTTGATACACATCGGCAGCAATCACACCTGCTTTAACACGGTTTAATTCTTCAACAGTAACACCTGATTCTTTAATTTTTTCGATTTGTTGCAACAAGGCAGCTTCAAGTTCTGCGACTGTTTTGCCTTGACTAGGCGTGCCATCCAACTCAAATAAACTTTGACGTCCGCGCGATAAAATATCGTAGCCTGCACTCGCATCAATGGCTAATTGTGTTTCGCGGACTAGTTTTTGATTGAGTCGCGCAGCAGGATTGCCACTTAACACACCTGCCAGCACTTCCAATGCATAGGGCTCCCAATCATTATCAGAATCTAACAACGCCGGCACGTGGTAGCCCATCAATAAATAAGGCAGTTTGGCTGGAGCCTTTACCACCACTCGACGCTCACCAAGTTGAGCCGGCTCAACTTGCGGCTTACGTACAGGCAATGGTTTGGTTTTAAGCTTGCCAAAATACCGTTGCGCTAACTTATATACTTCCTGCGCATTAACGTCGCCTACCACCACTAAAGTTGCATTATTCGGCGCGTACCAATTGTGATACCACTCACGCGCATCTTCTACCGTCATATTTTCAAGATCGTTCATAAATCCAACCACAGGCCGTGAGTAAGGATGTGCGCGATACACCACACCCTGAAAAGCCTCATTCACTTTTGATTGAGGTTTATCCTCTGTTCGCCAGCGGCGCTCTTCCATCACCACTTTAATTTCTTTAGCAAAATCCTCTTCCGTCAATTGCAAGTTGGCCATGCGATCAGCTTCCAACTTAAAAGATAACGGTAAATGTGACTTTTCAAGCTGCTGGAAATAGCAGGTGTAATCAGTGCTGGTAAACGCGTTTTCTTTACCGCCTGCAGCTGCAATCAAACGTGAAAACTGCCCGGCTTTTACCTCTTTTGTACCTTTGAACATCATGTGCTCAAGTACGTGTGCCACACCAGTTTTGCCATTCACTTCGTCAATACTGCCTGCACGGTACCACACCTGTGAAACAACTACTGGAGAGCGGTGATCTTCTTGCACAATAATTTTCAAGCCATTTTTAAGCTTGAATTCTTGTATATTTGCTTGTGCAACTGTAGTAAAAAAACTTGCAAGCAATGTGCAAACGATGGATATTTTTTTTATCATTCAAATTACTTTCTGAAATAGGCGACTCAACTTTCAACTAAACACTTTGTAAGTATCAAGCACTGTGTAAGTGACCAAACATAAACAAATTTAGTTCTATCATTTTGTTTCATTTTGCATGCTGGCACGTAACAAACGCGCAAGCATGCAAGTTTACGCTAAAATGTGATTATTCTATTCGATGCTCAACCATGTTTAATATTTTCAAAAAAACTCCAGCTGCTGACAATATGCCAATCGCTCAGCCTAGCTTTACAGAACGCCTAAAACAAAGCCTCACCAAAACGCGTAAGCAGCTCGGCAATCAACTTGCCGGACTATTCGGTGGCGGTAAAATTGATGCTGAAGTTTACGAAGAACTAGAAACCATTTTGCTTACTTCAGACGTTGGTGTGAATGCTACACAAAACTTATTGGCCGACATTAAAAACCGCGTTAAAAGCCAAAGTTTAGACGATACCGTGCAACTCAAAGCCGCGTTAAAAGAAGCATTATCTGACTTACTAACGCCCCTACAAAAACCCTTGGATACCGGCCAACACAAGCCTTTTGTCATCATGCTGGCAGGAGTGAATGGTGCAGGAAAAACAACCACCATAGGCAAGCTCGCATATGCCTTTCAGTCAGAAGGTAAGTCTGTACTCATTGCTGCTGGCGATACCTTTAGGGCCGCCGCCCGCGAGCAACTGCAAATTTGGGGTGAGCGAAATAACGTACACGTAGTTTCGCAAACCAGCGGCGATGCAGCGGCAGTGATGTTTGATGCCATCAACTCCGCGCGTGCTAAAAATATTGATATCGTGTTGGCAGATACCGCTGGCAGGTTACCCACACAAATGCATTTGATGGATGAAATTGCCAAAGTGAAACGCGTGATGGACAAAGCCCTGCCTGGCGCACCACATGAGGTGCTATTGGTGTTAGATGCAAATACAGGGCAAAACGCGGTAACACAAGTAAAAATATTTGATGATGCATTAGGTGTTACCGGGCTGGTATTGAGCAAATTAGATGGCACAGCAAAAGGCGGTGTGATTGCCGCGATAGCTGAAGCGCGCCCTATTCCTATTCGTTATATTGGCATCGGTGAAGCAATTGATGATTTAAGACCATTTAATGCGAATGAATTTATCGATGCGATGATAGATTGACAACCTTGACCCACTCACATCTACGTTAAGTACTACAAAACAGGAGAGTGGCTGGCGTAAAATCACCCAATTTCATCTACCTGCAAAAGATAGAATGTAGCGTACTGTAAACCTGCCATTCCGATCCTAAAGGCTTAATGATGTCCAGAAACAGCGAGTTTGTAGAGTTTGTCATTGAACAAATGTCGTTTATTAACGGGCTACGGGTACGCGCCATGTTCAGCGGCCACGGCATTTATCAGGATGACTGTATGTTTGCCATCATCGTTGACGACCAGCTGTACTTCAAAGCTGATGCCACTACTCGCGGTGAGTTTGAGGCAAAAGGCTTGAGCCCATTTACCTATGTTGCACGCGGCAAGTTAGTGGCCATGCAATATTTCGAAGCGCCGCCAGAAGTATTTGAAGAAACGGAAGCCATGCATAGTTGGGTGCAAAAAGCGTTGACAGTTGCGCTTAGGGCGAAGAAACCAAAATCAAGCTGATTCAGCATTTTTAAACCATCACCACATTTAGCGATATAATCCAGGCAATGATTAAATTTGACCAAGTTACCAAGCGCTACCCTGGCAGCAATGAGGCATTAAAAAATGTCAGCTTGAATATAGAAGCAGGTGAGTTGGTATTTGTAACAGGCCATTCAGGTGCTGGAAAAAGTACCTTGCTTAAACTGATTGCGGCCATTGAGCGGCCTACTAGCGGCACGGTGCTCATCGCAAATCAAAACATCAGCAAACTCAAACCTTCCGCAATTCCTTTCATGCGTCGTAGATTCGGTCTGATTTTTCAAGATCACAAACTGCTATATGACCGCAATTGCTTTGAAAATGTCATCTTGCCATTGCATATTAATGGCATAACTGGTCTAGAGGCGGCAAAGCGTGTGCGCGCTGCCTTAGATAAAGTTGGACTGTTACATAAAGAAAAAGCCATGCCGATTTCGTTATCAGGTGGCGAACAACAACGGCTTGCGATTGCGCGCGCCGTAGTGAGTCGCCCTTCCATTCTTATTGCAGATGAACCTACCGGCAACTTAGATGCAAGTTACGCGGCGGATATTATGGCAATCTTCCATGCTTTCCATCAGGTGGGCGTTACGGTGATTATGGCCACACATGATGCGCTTGGCATGAGCGTATCGCAAAACCGTATATTGCATCTAAGCCATGGTGAACTAGCAATAGATAACTGAATATTATGAATAACTGGTTAAATCATCATTTTCAAGCAATCAAACTCGTACTAGCGCGCATGCGCAACAACATGCTGTCCACATTCATGATTTGCTTGGTTGTTGGTGTTGCTATGAGTTTGCCAGGCTTATTTTATATAGGTATTGATAACTTATCCAAATTGACAAACCATATGCAGGACGAAACTGAGATCAGCCTTTTTCTCAAACTAGACACTAGCACAGATACCGTGTCTGAAATTGAAGCCCTTCTGGCTGAAAATGATGCAATTAAACAGTTTCATCTAGTCACGAAAGACGAAGCCTGGCAAAAACTTAAGGCAAAGTCTGAAGCCAAAAATGAGGCCAATAAAAATGAAGCCAATGGCGCAATCTATCAACTCACTAAAAACCCACTACCTGATGCATTTTTTATTCAAGCTAAATCAGCTGATTCTGAAGTATTAGTAGCACTTAAAAACGAACTGCAAAACATCCCAGGTGTTGAGCAAGCACTGTTAAATACCGAATGGGCAAAACGCCTATCCACCCTATTAACACTTGGCAAAAAGATAATATTCTTTATCGCTGCTTTGCTCGCTATAGCTCTGCTTGTGATTATTGGCAACACAGTACGCATGCAAATTCTGACACAAAAAGATGAAATTGAAGTAAGCAACTTGATGGGCGCTACCAGTAGCTTTATCAGAACACCCTTTTTGTATGCCGGCATGTTATACGGGCTCTTTGGCGGCCTACTCGCCATTTTAATGATTGCTGCTGTTATTCAATTATTCAATTATTCTGTCGCACAAATATCCAGCCTTTACAGTAGCGACTTTAGTTTAACCTTATTCAATACCGACCTATTTCTTACCATTCTCGGTGTAGCCATTTTTATTGGCTGGCTCGGCTCTTATCTAGCGGTTACGCGCTCTATCGCTTCTATTGTTCACGGACAAAATAGTCGTTAACAACCGGCCTATATAAATCAAATAGTTAGAAAAGTATAATTTTTAATATTGTAATGGTCTAATAAACCAGGACATTAGTTAAGGGGGGGGTTGGACTATCCACGTTTTGATAGACACCTAGCCTTGTCTACCGCATCAAGGGCGATCAGGATGACGGTAAGTGAAAGGTTGTGCGCCCTAACGTAAAAGCTAAGGAGCATGTTAGTCATCGGCTTGCAATTCAGGCCACTTCCATGCATACCAGATAACTAGCAGAAGAAGAACGACTTCTACAATAGCGCCAAACACCATATGCATCCAAGCCTCACCTACCAAATTAAACAATGTATAAGGAATATAAACCGTAGCCACGATTATGTTTGTCCAGCGATTAACTTTAGCTGGCAAGGCGACAGAGAGGAAAATCATTAGAGCCGGAATCGTCACAGTGGCGAGTACTACCAAAAGAAATGCTTGAGTAATTTCAAATACAAATACCTTGCCTGCTAACATATCCTCTAGTGCACCCGGCATATATAAGTGGAAATAATCTACATAGATGTATAGAAACATAAAGCTTGCCCAAAGGGCGGCGAGCTTCAGTTTTACATTGAGCTTGATGTCTTCCAACGCCTTTTGTGGTACTTTTTGTGAGTTCATATTCATACTCCCTTTTTGAACGATATGGATGAGTTTCGTGGTTTACGAAAATACATCCTGAAAGCTGCAAAACCTAACAGTTATTTAGACGGACAAGTAATTCTGGACACCCTCAATGCTTTAGCGCTAAAGCCTCGCGGATAACCGATACAACAGACTCGGGTTTTTCCAGCGGAATAAGGTGACCACTGTCTACCCAAATTTGTTTAGCGTTTGGGTAAAGTCGGGCGATGTCCTTACGTTTTTCGTTTGAATCATCTGCCAACTTTGATTTTACTTTCATTGGTTCAGATGCACTTAGAACGAACACTGGTTTGTTTTGTAAGGTTGGGAGACTGAGCACTTGTTCGCCAGTTTGAGAAAGTAAATTGAGCTCTTCTTTCGCCGTACCTGTAACCAAAGCTCCAATGATGCCTCGAACCCAGAATGACTGTTTCTCAATGGCACCGTCACCATCAAGCTGCTTCGGGTGAGTTGAGTCCACGAGAATAAGTGCGCTAACCTCATCTGGGTAACAGCGGGCAAAAAGCTGCATATACAAACCACCCAGTGAGTGTCCCACCAGAACGTATGGCGGGCTCAGGCCTTTGCTTCTAAGCAGCGACCTTAACTCATCCACTACGTGTGAACCGTCACGGGGCGTCGATACGGAATCACTTTCCCCGTACCCAGGTCGGTTGTATGCAAATGTCGTGGTGTCTTTTGAGATTTCAGACAATACCTTTTTCCACCATTCCATTCTTCCACCGAGCCCATTTTCAAAGACAACGGGAATGGTGTTGTGTTGAGTCATTGCAAAATCGACCTGTCTATTGCTAATTTTTTCGGTTGCTGAATTTGGTAGTGATGCGCAACTGGAAAGCAAATTCATCATCAGAACGGTAATAGTTGTAGCGAATAATTTTGTTTTCATAGCATCAAAGAAAATCCTTGTAGTTTGACAAGGGCCGCTAAAGAGCGTCCCGTTTGGGTTAGGCGCGATAAGCATTATGCGATACTTCAATAGCGTACAAATATGCAGGTAGTGCGCACGATAAGCCTATACCTAAATTAAGTGCAATGAACAGCCAAGGCTTAGGCGCGTTACTCATTTTCCGCTGTTGGAACATAAATACCCAGAACACAAATGACGATAAGAGCAGATCGGCGCTAAAGCCGCCAGCCGCGCCATTTACGAATAACGCTGAAATAAAGTCAGGAAGATTTACACCATTTAACTGTATGAACTGAAAAAAGAAAAAAAACGGAACAATGGCACCAATTACTGCCGCAACTAAATAAATTTTATTCATATCGGTTTCCTTCTGAATGGTTAAAGAGTATCTAACTTTTTAAATAAGATGCGTTGCATATCAGCGTAGCGTCTCACTTTCGCGTGTGAACAAGGTGCTTAAGCGCGTATGTTCCACGGCGAAGACCCGTGCGGTCTGATGGATGGGTTATGCTTATGCTAAGCAACTAAGGTGACTTTTTGTATGAGTGTTCTTTTTCATATTCTTCATATGACTTTTTATTCAGATTTTCTTGGCACCGCTCACTTTCGCTTGGTGGCTGTTTACGGCAGTTATTCTCCGCGCCTTGCTTTACGCTTTCGTACCATGCTTGAGTTGTACATCCAGAGACTGCCAACATGAAAAATGTGAGAAAAATAAAAGCTATCAATTGCTTTGTTTTCATATTACCTAGCATCTCTATTAAACCAGCTTAAATCTCGACAGCCGCCGTTAGTCGCATCAATTTGATAATCAACAGCCCTAAAATCTACTTTTGCTCTGGATTGCCGCAATTCAATTTTAAGCTCGCAAGTGACGGTTGTGCCTCCATATATTTCATTACCATTGTTGTCTAAATAATATCCAACGCCAGGTATAAAATATTCGTTATAGTAGGTAAGAAAGCGCGCATCGCCCGCCTCAATCACATTAGTGGGTGCGCCAGCCTTACGCACGATGTCTTTTTCAGTTTTCCCAACTAACCACTTAAGCTGCTTATATTGTTTGGATTCCCTACCAAATAAATCGGTATGTTTTTTGTTATTTGCTGCGATTTCTTTTTTAAATTCTTGCTCTTCTTTCATTTTACCAAGCTCGGTGCTCGCCAACGCTTCATAGTCAGATGCTTGTTTTTTTGCCTCAGCTAGTTTTTTATCGAGTTTATCATTCCATGCTTTTGATTCTTGAGCGGTTAATGTTTTGCCTTTATAAGCAGGGCGAGTACCATCAGCCAAAATGGTTTTCCATACAGTATCCACTACTTGCAAGCGGTCTAAATCACCAATATAGATAATGCCAAGCTTGTCAAACGCACTAAAATCTTGCCCGTTTTTGCTTGCTGCCACTTCCTTGGCAGCGTTAGATACCATATCTTGCTCACAAGCGACTTTTGCCGCCACTATTGGTAATGCAGAGTTGCCAGAAGTGTAGGGTTTCCAGTCTTGCCTTGTACGTTTTTCTGTTGCATTACGCAGCATGGCGTGCGCTTGGATGATGCGATACGCTTCTTTATGACATTGAAACTCTAAAGTCATATCAATGCTTTCAGGCGCAGTTTTGTTTTCGTAGATTGCAATCACGCGCATTTCCATTTGTTTTTGTTCTTTTTGCAGTTTTTTGAAATCTGCATCTGTCTGCGCATTCATCAAAGCGGTTAAGCTTGATGAATGGTCGTAGATATTTAAAAACTCGGCTGCATACGCTACGCGCGATGGCTTGTCACCTTCTACAAAAATAACACCCATAGGTGCTGCCAGACTAAGGCTAGGCAAAAGTGTGAGAAGAAAAACCAGTATTTGATTCGAATTTTTTGTAAGCATACGTTATTCTTAGGTAGACTTTATAATCTAGATACCAACAACCACCTTGCGGCTAACCAGCCAATATTGGCTAAAAGTTATCTATTGTTTAATCATGAGAAAATAAATATAAATTGATGAGAGTGCGTTCACCGACGACATTTGATTTACTTTCCAACCGTTCTTTGTAAGCTCTCGTAATGTTGTTGATTCACCCTCTTTATGACCGTCACACAAAAGTACAGTGTCATTGGGTGGGACTCCACGTTCGCACACCATATACTCAACGCCAAATGCAACGCTTGAGCTCATCATTGTTGCTAAAACTGTAGTCACTACTAATATTGATTTACGCATTTTGTTATTTCCTTATGATGTGTAGGCGTGCTTTAACGTATCACGCCTATTTCAGTGCGTTCTTAAAATCTTCCCACACAGTTGGCTCACCATCACTGTCATAGTTAGATTGAAGAGGTTTCTTGCTAACGATGTTGATTTTGTAGCGAGGCGCATTTGCATCGGTGGGCTGAATAAAGAACCCAACCACCTTGCCAGCTGTCCCATTGACGACCTTGGATTTAATGATGCCCGAAGGTTTATGACTCTCAACAATGTTCATATCAGTACTCATGGCCACCGTTGCAGCATGCCATATCTGTTCATAATTTTTGCCAGTAACAACATAGTGATCGCCAAAATCTCCATTGCTTTGCAAGTTATCTGTGCTGACACAGGCTGTCAGAAACAAGCTGAATAGCAAGATAATAATCTTCATATTATTTCTTTCTAATCTCTGGTTTAGGTTGCACACCATTGCATCTGAAGTAGATTGACATAGGACGATTACAATCGCCTCCTATACGCACATTTCCGACATGGCTCGCTTGAATATAGCCAGAACCTTCACGCCGAATGGCGTATTGATCTTTGCCGCCACAAGCTCCATCAATCGCCGCAAGCGCTGAGTTCCTGCGTGACTGGACCAGCGCTGATAAGCCAGCGCCACAGTAGTTCACCGCTCCTGTAGGCTTGGTGATCTTGCCCGCATTCTTATAATATTCCCTGATTTCTGATGGTGTAACCATGGTTGGAATGGCGCCGTCAGCTGTCATGTTGGATTGCTCTTCTGGCGTAAAGATATGAACCTTGGCAGCGTTGCTGAAAAGTACGCTGTCAATACTGTTGGCACCGCCCGCACAACCTGCCAATGTCGCCATCAGCACTAGTCCAGAAAAAGCCACTTTTTTCTTATTCAATCTCACTTGTAATCCCCGATTCGCGTTAGTCTAAATTCAACAGGGAGAATTTAGACTAATCGACTATGCAAGGTCTACTGATAGATCTAGTAGGTAAGGCCTAATTTCAAGTGATTTAGAATGGTTTGGGTTGAATCAGGCGTTGAAGCGAGGCCTTGCCAATGGCATGCTGTCGGCTGACGACATCAAGTTTCTGCATGGCATTGTTAAGGTGAAAGTTCACCGTATTTTCCGAGATTCCCAGTAATTGAGCGATTTCGTTCGAGGTTTTTCCATCAGCGGCCCATGTCAGACATTCACGTTCCCTCATGGTCAAGTTTGAATTTACCTCTTGTGACAAATAGCCTACACGACGTACAGCTTGGTGCAGGTGAGTCGCTAGCAACTGAATGATAGGGAGCGCTGTTTCTATTATGGCGCGCGCTCGTTCAGGTGGTGCATCTAAAGATAAGCTTAGTATCCCAAGCTCACCCTGTGGGCTATGAACAGGCATGGTCACGCCGTCACGTAGTCCATATTCGGCAGCATCAAGCATCATAGCCTCTGCGGCGCTTCCTGGTTCCAGAATAAGGTCACTCCAACGTATGGGAAGGATCTCTCGTATGCACCATGCCATTACTGGGTCGGATTCATAATATGCCGCCTCGAAATAGCGCTTTACCCAACCTTCCGGGTAACCATCTAGCATAATCACCTGTGCATTTGAAAAGTTAGTTGGAACCCGAAGTGCATAGACAAAACTGTCAAATCCAAGTTGCTTGCTTACCTCAAGAAAGTGCGCTTTTAGTTGCTCCATATTGAGTGCCGCAGCAAATCGCTGCTGCGCTTCCAAGACTTGTGTCAGTTCCATGAAACTGCCCTTTTACATTGATTGATCGTGACCGTACTATGCTACCAGTTAATAAGTGGGCGGTGGCGTCTGTCTAGTAATTAACAGGAAGTACAGGCTCATCAAAACCGTATCTACGTTTCGCCATTTCTAACTTAGCCTTATTGTCTAATTGCAAATCAAGTGGTTAATAAGCCAAATTAGTGATGCCATGTTGAAATGGCACGGACTTTTGGGAAATAAAGTAATAACCCCTAACGTGACAGGTCAAGTGCATATTTTGCCAGTAGGTGCAACATTCTCTGGTAGTAAAGAGATTTCGGCCGCATGGGTGGAATGGAAAGTGCCTTCATTTGCATTTGCCTCGCGCGAGATACAGCTTGGCTAGACATTTAATCTAAACATATATTTGCAATACAGCTATCAGTTATTTAGCCAACACACGTATTGTTCACGACTTTAATGTCAAAGAACATCTATCAAAATTAATTGAACCTTTTACCTACTAGCACTCTCTCACGTGGAGTGCTAATATACGAGTTATTGGAGGAAACAGATTCAATGAGTAACGCATTAACCTTACCTGTATTAACCGCAGTTGATAGCCTGGAACACTACTCCAGGGCGATTAAGGCATACCCTATTCTCACCGCAGAAGAGGAGTATTCGCTTGCCGTAAAGTTTAAAAATGATAATGATTTAGAAGCTGCTCGCCAGCTTATCGTGTCGCACCTACGTTTAGTAGCTAGTATTGCGCGTGGCTATAATGGTTATGGACTTCCACAATCAGACTTGATTCAAGAAGGTAATATCGGCTTGATGAAGGCCGTAAAACGTTTTGATCCTGAGCGTGGTGTGCGCTTGGTTTCTTTTGCCATGCATTGGATTAAAGCTGAAATGCACGAGTACATTGTGCGCAACTGGCGACTAGTCAAAATTGCGACAACTAAAGCGCAGCGTAAATTATTCTTTAATCTACGTAGTATGAGGACTGGCTTAAATAGCTTGCAACCAAGTGAAGTTGCTCACATCGCGCGCGAACTAAACGTAAAACCTGAAGAAGTACTGGAAATGGAAGCACGCTTAAATGGTCACGAGATTTCACTCGAAGCTAATATTGATGATGATAGTGACGAGCATTACAGCCCGATTGCTTATCTACAAGATGAAAGTCCTGAGCCGGTAGAAGCTATACAAGCGAAACAAACTGAAGCTTCTGAAACAACTGGCTTAGCCCACGCACTTGAAAACTTGGATAATCGCAGCCGCCGTGTGGTTGAAGCTCGCTGGTTGCAAGATAAAGGTGGCAAGACATTACACGAACTTGCGGATGAATTCGGCGTTTCTGCAGAACGTATTCGCCAAATTGAACAAAAGGCCATGCAAAAAATGAAAACACTGATGATAGCAAATCGTTAAGTTTAGCGTTTTAACTTGTGATGAGAAAACCTCATTGTTCTGAAAAATAAAAAAAGCCCCAGTCAATTAGTGGGGCTTTTTTATTAAATTTTTATTTATTATTTTTGAGCCGGCTCAGGATCCGCATCTTCAAATTCATCTTTTATAAACTCTTTAGGCACTAAGTCATCCTGCACTAAACTGGCTCGTCTCTGCAGGTAAGCATCACGCATAAATGCATAAGGATCTAACGATGCTTCATCAACCAAGTCAGTGGCTGTAAGAAGTTCTGTACGTTTGTCTAAAAATTGAGCAGCACGTACTTGGTTGTGCAATCTAATTTCACCAATATTATGCGTGTAAGTGATCGGATCGGTTGTCGCTGTATCTACCACTAAGCCAGTTGTATCGCGAAGGCTGGATGGGCCAAGAAATGGTAACACCAGGTATGCGCCATTACCAACACCCCAATGACCTAGTGTTTGACCAAAATCTTCTTTACGGCGCTCTATTTTATCCATAGAGGCAACGTCAATAAAGCCCGCGAGACCGAATGTACTGTTAATCACAAAGCGGCCTGCGTCTGTGAAGGCATTTGCAAATTTAAATTGTAATAAATCGTTTAAAACAGTAGTGATTGAGCCTAAGTTGTTGAAAAAGTTATTAAAACCTTTGCGCACAGGCGTAGGTGCAACATTTTTATAAGCCGTTGCAACTGGCTTAAAAAATGCTTTATCAGTGACGTCGTTAAATTTATAAATACCTCGATTAATGCCCTCAAGCGGGTCTTTGTTGGCTTGTGACGCGCAGCCTGACAAAATAGTAAGCATAAACAAGCTAGCGATGATGATTGTTATTTTAACGCGCATTTAATACCCCAAAATTGTGACTTTCGCTTAAGCAATCGTAAATTTTTTATGTTTTATAATTAAGCATATCGACAGAAAAGCTGAGTAACTTTAACTGAGCAATATCTAATTGTCCAGTATTTTGGTATTTTTCAGACAGAATTGTTGTTTTTATACCAAATATCATTGATTCAATGGCACAATCTTTTTGTACATAAATATTACCTTTGTAATTTTCGCAATTAAATCTGTTATTGATGTTTTAAGTACTTAAATTAGGAGAGCCCGCATGACTCGACATATCAGCATTACAGAATTTCTAACGCAACATCTGCAAGGCGAGCACCGGGATGCGCTTACGCACATGTTGAGCGATGTTGTCTATGCATGTAAAAAAATTGCAGTTGCTATAGATAAAGGTGCGCTGGCAGGCAATATGGGCAGTTTGGGTTCTGAAAATATTCAGGGTGAAGTGCAAAAAGCGCTAGATGTAATTACCAATGATATTTTTATTGAATCTAACAAGCAAAGTGGTTATGTGGCTGGTATGGCCTCGGAGGAGATGGACGATATTATTGAGGTTGCCGAAAAGTATCGCCAGAAGGGTCAGTATTTACTTTTGTTTGATCCATTAGATGGTTCATCCAATGTGAATGTAAATATTTCGGTAGGTACGATATTTTCTATACTAAAGAGCGTGAATTGCAGCCCGGTGTTAGCAGATTTCTTGCAACCTGGTACCGCTCAAGTCTGCGCTGGTTATGCCTTATATGGCACATCTACCATGCTGGTGCTGACGGCTGGCAATGGGGTGAATGGATTTACTCTAGACACTCAATCAGGCGAATTTTATCTTACCCATCCCAGCATGCAGATTTCTGCAGATACACAAGAATTTGCAGTTAATATGTCTAACTATCGTTTTTGGCAAGAACCTGTTCAACGCTATATTGACGAGTGCTTGCAGGGTGTAGAAGGGTTGCGTAAAAAAGATTTTAATATGCGCTGGGTTGCCTCTATGGTGGCAGAAGTGCATCGTATATTAGTGCGCGGTGGTGTTTTTATGTACCCAATTGACAGTAAGTTGCAGGCTAAAGGCGGTAAGCTACGCCTGATGTATGAGGCTAACCCTATGAGCTTTATTGTAGAGCAAGCTGGTGGGGTTGCAACTACAGGAGTCCAACGAATTTTAGAGATTGTACCAAGTAACCTACACCAACGCGTGCCTGTGATAATGGGTAGTCGCAATGAGGTTGAAAGACTTATTGCCTATCATCAAACTTAAAGCCATTAATATTGAGCATTGGCTGCTAGCTATAGTGCAGCTTGATGATGTGCTAATTAGCTAGTTTGCAAATTGCCACAAACTCATCAGCCCTTAGAGACGCTCCGCCAATCAGCCCGCCATCTACGTCTGGCATGGCAAATAAATCTTCAGCATTTCCGCTTTTTACACTGCCGCCATAAATAATGCGTACCTTGGCAGCCGCTTCAGCATTACGTCGGGCTACACGGTTGCGAATAAATACATGTACAGCCTGCGCATGTTCAGGTGAGGCTGTTTTACCAGTGCCAATCGCCCAGACCGGTTCATAGGCAAATACCATATTTAGCTGCATGGCTTTAGCGAACTCTTGTTCGCCTAGTGTTGCCATCACTGCGTCCATCTGGCTAGCTACAATTACTTCAGTCAGTCCAGCTTCACGTTCTGCCAGGGTTTCACCTACACATAATATGGGTGTCAAATCTGCCTTGATTGCAGCGTCGAATCTGGCAGCGGCGGTTAGATTGGTTTCATGAAACAAATTGCGCCTTTCAGAATGCCCCAGCAACACATAAGTACAGCCGAGATCAGTCAGCATGTGAGGTGCAACCGCCCCGGTAAAAGCACCTTGCTCATGCTGGTTTACATTCTGACCACCCCAAGCTATGTTGGTGTTTGCTAGTAATGACCTTGCCTGAAACAAATAGGGGTTAGGTACACAGACTACGTAGTCTGCATTTTTTAGCTCGCGGAGCCCATCAATCAGGTTGTCGAGCAGAATCTGGTTGCTCTTGATGTCGCCGTGCATTTTCCAATTTCCTACTACTAGCTTACGGCGCATATCGCTATTCCTTGTATCTCACTAGCCATTCATCGAGATTTGACGATTGCCTGCAACTCACCTGCTTTGTAACGCTCAGCCATTTGCTCGCATGATATTGGTTTAATTGCACTGGCTTGTCCCGCAGAGCCAAAAGCCTCATAGCGCGCTATGCAAATGTCCCGCATAGCAGTAGTGGAGGCGTTGAGAAATTTTCTCGGGTCAAACTCTTTTCTTTTTTCTGTGAAAAATTTGCGTATAGAACCTGTATAAGCCATGCGCAAATCAGTATCTATATTGACTTTACGCACACCGTGCTTGATACCTTCGACGATTTCTTCTACGGGTACACCGTAAGTTTCACCCATATCACCGCCAAATTCATTGATAATGTGTAGCCATTCTTGTGGCACGGAAGATGAGCCGTGCATTACTAAATGCGTATTTGGAATACGCTCATGAATCTCTTTAATGCGACTAATGGCCAAGGTTTTGCCTGTTGGCGGTTTGGTAAACTTGTAAGCACCATGCGAAGTCCAATGGCTATTGCCAGTGCATCAACACCTGTTTTCCGCACAAAGTCGGCGGCTTCTTCTGGGTCTGTCAGCATTTGCGTATGACTTAATACACCTACAGCACCTGAACCGTCTTCCTCACCAGCCAGACCCGTTTCTAAAGACCCGAGTACGCCCAGTTCACCTTCAACCGATACGCCAATGGCGTGTGCAATTTCCACTATTTTTTTGGTCACTTCAACATTGTAATGATAGCCGGATGGGGTTTTGGCGTCTTCCATCAGTGAGCCATCCATCATCACACTAGAAAATCCTGAGCGCATCGCTTGAATACACACAGCGGGAGATTGTCCGTGATCTTGATGCATGACAATAGGAATGTGTGGGTAAGTTTCAATCGCAGCTAACACCAAATGCCTTAAAAAGGCCTCGCCAGCATATTTTCGTGCACCAGCGGAACCTTGCAAAATCACCGGGCTATTCACTTCATTAGCCGCCTGCATGATGGCGTGAACTTGCTCCATGTTATTGACATTAAATGCTGCAAGACCGTAGTCATGTTCAGCAGCATGATCCAGTAATTGACGCAGGGAGACGAGTGCCATAATGTTCTCTCAAATAATTAAAAAATCAGTTTGTTTTTACTAATGTTTGTAGAGGCCGTGTATATTATAGGATACTTATGTCTTATATAAAACATATTATATTTTATATGATATGTTTTATTATTTAAGAATAAAAACAAAAAGTCAGGCCATGGCTTTGCAAAAGACATATTGTATATTGCACCTATATTATGCTGGGGCACCTAAATTATGTTTATGCTGAAGAGGCACAAAATGCCCCCAGTTCATCAAATTAAGAAATTCTGAAGCGATCGGCAGTTTCTAAAGGCTTGATGTTTTTGAATAGAGATAAAGCAAACTCGCGCTTGGTTGCATGATCGACAGTAGGTGCGGCGTAATCTTTATCTATGTATGGGCAGTGTGGCCATAATCACGTAAATCGCATCCAGACCAAACTAAGGATTTTTCATAGTGAAGTTTTGATGCTGTGATGACATGCTTATTCGCGATGATAGGGATGATTGCTAATAACAGAATGCGCGCGGTAAAGTTGCTCAGCCAGCATTACGCGCACCATGCCGTGCGGTAGAGTAAGTTTTGATAGCGCCCATAGCCAATCGGCTTTTTGTTTAACTGAGGCATGTAAGCCATCTGCGCCACCAATGACAAGCGCTAGATCTCTGCCGTTGGTAATAGAGCCGTTCAGCCAGATTTTGAATTTTTCTGCGAGTTGCAGCGTGGTGACTTCTTGTCCGCGCTCATCTAAGGCGATGCAATAATCCTTGCCGATAGCCTCTAAAATACGTTTTGCTTCAATGAGTTGGATGTTTTCCGTACTGTTGCCAGCCGCGCGCTTTTCAGGTTTGATGTCGATGATTTCAATGGCTGCTTCACGCGGCATTCGCTTGATGTACTCAGCGCAGGCTATTTCAACCCAGTTTGGCATTTTGTGACCGACAGAGATAATACGTAGCTTCAAATATTAACCTTTCGTCATACCGTCGGATGCTGGTATGACGGTATTGGCATAATAAATATCTAATTTATTCTGCTTTAATATGACCGCGGCGCAATTCAGCTTCGCCCCATAGCTGTTCAAGGTTGTAATAAGCGCGCGTAGTTGGCACCATAATATGTACGACGATATCGTCTAAATCCACTAGTACCCATTCACCTTCTTTTTCGCCTTCAGTACCACGAATCGCATAACCTTTTTCTTTAAGCTTTTCACGCACGTTATCTGCTACCGCTTTTGCCTGGCGGCTTGAGTTTGCACTAGCTACGATCATATAGCTAGTCATGCTGGTAAGCTTGCGCACATCCATCACGGTAATATCAAACCCTTTAATATCTTCAATCGCGTCTACTACTGCGAGTTTCATTGCTTCTAAATACGTGGAATCTAAATCAAGTGTCATTTAAGCGGCCTGTGCTGAAATTGCATTACGTTGAGATTGTATGCGGTTTTCATTATCCACATATACGAGTTGGGGGCTGAACTTATCTAATTCAATTTCATAGTAATCGGCGTAGCTGGCAATAATCATAATGTCGTTGGGCTGCGCTTTGTGTGCGGCAGCGCCGTTGACAGAAATAATGCCAGAATTACGCTCAGCGCGAATCGCATAAGTGCTGAAGCGTTCACCGTTGGTTACGTTGTACAGGTGAATTTGCTCGTATTCACGGATATTAGCCGCCTCTAGTAACGCCTCGTCAATCGCACAGCTCCCTTCATAATGGAGTTCACTGTGTGTAACGTGTACGCGGTGCAATTTAGATTTAAGCATGGTTCTTTGCATGTGCTTAACCGTTTATTAAAAGGGAGTGCATTATAGTCTTTTCAAGCACTTATTCCAATTCTAAATCAATACTGGCTTTGTTGACTTCACCTTGCCGTGCTACAGCACTGTCTGCGGCTCGTCGCTGCGTCATTATCGATTGATTTAGAATTGGAATTAGCGCAAAAATTCAATATTATCAATCAGACGCGTGTTCCCTAACTTAGCCGCACCTAACACAACTATATGGTCATCCGCACCAGAGGCCGGGCCCAAGGTGATGGCTGATCGAATAGCAATGTAATCGACAAGCCAGCCTTGTGTTGTGAGCGTTGTAATGGCGTGTTGTTCAAGCTTGTTAAAATCACCCCCATCATTTTTCATCGCACTGTTTTTAATTTCATTGACAATGCCCTGCAAAGCGCTATTTAGCTGACTTGCTTGATTAAGTTGCGCGGTAGATAAGTAGCCATTACGTGAACTCATTGCCAGGCCGCTCGCCTCGCGCACAGTATCAGCGGCAATAATTTTAATAGGCAAATTAAACTGTTTTACTAATTTTTTAATAATAAACAGTTGTTGAAAATCTTTTTGGCCAAACACAGCAATTTGCGGCATTACTATGTTGAATAGTTTTATCACAACAGTGGCTACGCCAGAAAAATGCCCTGGTCGAGAAGCGCCGCAAAGCTCATTGGCAATTGCTGGCGGAGTAATTGTCATGGCTTGATTTAGGCTAACACCATCAAAATCTGGGTACATTTCCGCTATTGATGGCGTAAAAACAAAATCTGCACCAGCTGCTTTTAGCTTTTTACAATCTGCTTCTAAAGTGCGTGGGTAACTCGCTAAATCTTCATTAACGCCAAACTGCAAAGGGTTTACAAAAATACTCACCACCACACATTGCGCATGTTGCTTGGCGATTTCTACCAAGTGAATGTGACCGGCATGTAAGTTACCCATGGTGGGGACAAACGCGATATTGGCCTGGTTTTTAAGGGCGATTCTCAATTCTGTTACGGTCTGAATAATTTGCATCGGTGATTATCCAAGACTGACTTAGTAACTATGTTCAATTGCAGGAAAGCTTTTATTTTTCACAGCAATTACATATGCCTCAATGGCCGCTTGAATACTATTAGTATCTTTTAGAAAGTTACGTACAAAGCGTGGACTTTTGAAATCACTCGGTTTTTTGTTTGCAGCGCCAGTATAAATACCCAGTAAATCTTGCAAAACAAGCACTTGCCCGCTGCAATCTACGCCAGCACCAATGCCGATGGTAGGTGTGTTGATGCTTTCGGTAATGTTTTTTGCTAATGTGGCAGGCACCATTTCTAACAACACAAAACTTACACCCGCCTTGCTCATGGCAAGGGCATCCTGCATGATTTGTGCAGCGCTTTCATCCGTTTTACCTTGAATTTTATAGCCGCCCAGCTGATTCACCGATTGTGGCGTAAAACCCAAATGCGCGCAAACGGGGATGCCTCGCTCAACCAAGTAGCGCGCAGTATTGACTCTGTTGCCTCCACCTTCAAACTTTACCATGTGTGCACCAGATTTGATTAACCATGCTGCATTTTTATAGGCCGCTTCATTATCATGCTCATAACTACCCAAAGGCATATCCGCCATAATCACGGTATTTGGCGCGCCTGCCGCGACACTTTTGGTGTGATAGGTCATGTGATGCATACTGACATTCAGCGTGTTTTCTGCACCTTGCAGCACCATGCCGAGCGAATCACCCACCAGTAAAATATCTACGCCAGCTAGCTCCATGAGCTTGGCAAATGTTGCGTCGTAGCAAGTAAGCATGGCGATTTTTTCGCCTGCGGCTGCTGCTTTTTGAAGTTCAACTAAATTCATGAGAAAAATTTATTCACTAAACTTAATCAAAATTAGGATTAAAAAACTCGCGCTGACCTTTAATCTGCGAAATGCGATTCAGTAATAAATCCAGCGCACTTGGATTTTTTAAGATATTGAGTTTTTCGTTATTCACAATCAGCACTGGTGACGTATCGTAATTATGGAAGAACTCACTGTACGCATTGGCCAATCGCTCCAGGTACTCCCGCGGAATATCTTGCTCGTAACTCACGCTACGCTCTTCAATGCGTTCTACTAGCCTGTCAATTGGCGTTTGCAAGTAAATCACTAAATCAGGCTTAGGGGCTTTTAGCTGTAAATGCTGGTAAATTTGATGATACAAAGCATATTCTTCATCATCTAAATTCAGACGTGCAAATATTGGATCTTTTTCCAGAAAGAAATCCGCAATAATAGGCTTGGCAAACATATCACGCTGACTTAGATCTTTAATCTGGTTTGCGCGTTGAAACAAAAAGAATAGCTGCGTAGGCAAGGCATAACGCTGCGCATCTTGATAAAAGCGCGGCAAAAATGGGTTGGCCTCAGCTTTTTCAGATAAATAATCAACAGGAAATTTATCTGCCAACATTTGTGCCAACGTGGTTTTTCCGCAGCCAATTGGGCCTTCAACAACTATGTAAGGGAATTTATTAAAAATGCTCATGCGACTGTTTTTTTACCTGTAGCCTTATGTCTGTAATTTTTTTAAGCCAGTGAATTGATTGCTTTGAATCAATTGCGCTATTTTGCCATGATTTGGGAGTGATAAATGCGGTGCGATTTCAAATAATGGTAATAAAACAAAGCCGCGAGCATGCATGCGCGGGTGTGGAAGAGTGAGTTTGATTGTGTTTAATACTATATCGTCATACAACAACAAGTCGCAGTCCAGCACGCGCGGGGCGTTTGGATACGGTCGTTCGCGCCCAGCCTGGTTTTCAATCTCGAACAAAGCGTCTAGTAACGCTAGCGGTTCTAAATCAGTTTCAAGTGCAACAACGGCATTGATAAAATCGGGCACTTGGTCTATTTGGTCTGTATCGTAGCCAATGGGTGAGGTTTGGTATAAAGATGATTTTTTTATCACACGCGTATTGGGAATTTGCGCTAATGCGATAAAAGCCGTTTCCACTTGTGTAATAGGATTGACTAAATTGCTACCAAGGGCGACAAAAGCTTGCGTCATAAAAAACTTATTTTATTTCGCTATGCTTGGGGTGATTGAACCAGTAGTAGCCGTATCTGCACCATTGGTTTTTTTACGGCTTCTTTTCCTGCGTTTTTTAGGCGCCGTATCTGCCTGCAACATCACCGCTCGCGCATCACCTTCTGCATTGGCAAACTCAGTCCACCATTCACCAAGTTCCATCGGCAATTCGCCAGATTCACAGCGTAGTAACAAAAAGTCATAGCCTGCACGGTAGCGCGGGTGCGTAAGTAAACCAAAAGGCCGTTTGCCGGCGCGCTGCTCAAAACGTGGCTGTAAACCCCATATTTCTTTCATCATAGCGGTGTAGCGGTTATGAATCGCCAGTTTTTCGGCTTGTGTCGCAATCACTTCAGTCATTGCCAAGTGAAGGGCGGGAATGGCGTGGTGACCGTCAGCTTTGTAAGTTTCCCAAGCGGCTAGCATTTCGTGCCACAGCAAGGTGGCGAATAAAAAGCTAGGGTTAGCTGACTTGCCAGACAGTATACGGTCATCGGTATTTTGCAATGCCAGCATTACAAAACGTTCGCCCATGGGTTGCTCTAACACTACATCTAGCATTGGTAGCAGGCCGTGGTGTAAATGCTGCTCACGCAAGGCACTCACACTTTCCATAGCATGGCCTGATAAAAATAATTTTAGCATTTCATCAAACAAGCGGCTGGGCGGCACATCTTGCAATAAATCTGCCATTTTGGCGATGGGCGCCTGGGTTGCAGGGTCTATTTTCAAACCCAACTTGGCTGATAGCCTCACAGCACGCAACATCCGCACCGGGTCTTCTGCATAACGCGTTTCTGGTTTGCCTATCATGCGCAAAATACCTGCTTGAATATCAGCAAACCCGTTGTGGAAATCCAGCACTTCTTGATTGGATGGGTCGTAATAAAGCGCGTTGGCAGTAAAGTCGCGGCGTACGGCATCTTCTACTATTGAGCCAAATACGTTGTCGCGAATAATACGGCCAGAATCCGTGACCTTTGAATCGCCTTCGGTCTCAAGATGGCTACCACGAAATGTAGAAACCTCTATGGTCTCATCGCCAAATAATACGTGTACCAATCTAAATCTTTTACCAATAATGCGTGAGCGTCTAAATATTCGATTGACTTCTTCAGGCGTGGCATCAGTGGCAATGTCAAAATCTTTAGGAATGCGCTTCATTAGTAAATCACGCACTGCACCGCCAACGATATATGCTTCAAAACCTGCTTTATGCAAGCCTTCAGTTGTTTTTAGTGCAGCATTGCTTAATAAATTTCGGTCAATCCTGTGGGTTTTATGCGGGATAGTTAGCGCACCGTGATTTTTAGCGCCATGACCCCGTGTGTCTGGGCTTTTATGCGCAGCTTTTTTTGTCCTAAGTACGGGTCGATGAGACTGGGTGTGTTCTGTCGTAGCTCTAGCGTGCTCTGGTTTAGAGTTTTTGGGCTTAAAAATTCTATCTAGCAGTTTTTTAATCATAGCCAAATTATAACTTAAATTTAAGCATGCTCATTTTTCCAAAGCACATCACTTACGCCAGCCTCTTTGTTAATAATGCGACACATCACAAATAACAGGTCAGATAAACGGTTAAGGTATTGCAACGAAACTTCAGTTACTTTCTCAGTACGATTAAGCTGAATCAGCTTGCGCTCTGCGCGGCGGCAGACAGTGCGTGCCAGATGGCAGTAAGCCGCTGTTTTAGTGCCGCCAGGCAAAATAAATTCTTTGAGTGGTTCAAGACTAGCGTTTAGTGTATCAATTGACTCTTCTAATTCTTGAATACGCTTCTGCTTCAAAATTACGTAGCCCGGAAAGCAAATTTCTCCGCCCAGATTAAACAAATCATGCTGAATTTGCTCCAATGTGTTAACCAAAATATCAGGCACTTTTTTTGTTATCATCATGCCGATGACTGAGTTCAATTCATCCACATCGCCCATTGCGTCAACACGCAAGCTATCTTTATTAATGCGGCTGCCATCGCCTAGTCCCGTGGTGCCATCGTCGCCCGTGCGCGTGTAAATTTTACTAAGCCTGTTTCCCATAATGAAGCCGTTGCCTAATATTGAATTCAATTATAATCTGCATATTGTAACTGATGACGACCTTGCAATGAATGTTCAAACTACTCAGCCTAACGAAAGACCAATTGCCGTATTCGACTCTGGTGTGGGTGGCATCTCGGTCTTAAAGCACATTCACACTTTATTGCCGCACGAGCAATTGCTTTACGTGGCAGATAGCAAATACGCGCCTTATGGCAACAAAACGCCAGCAGAAATTCAAGCGCGTTGCTTTGAAATTGCAGATTTTTTAATTGCAAAAAATGCAAAAGCCTTAGTGGTGGCCTGTAACACCGCCACTGCGGCAGCCATTGATGCCATGCGCGAGAAATATAGTCNNTTCATGGAACCCGCCGTAAAACCTGCGGCTACGGCCAGCAAAAACGGCATCATCGGCGTGCTGGCAACGGTGGGCACACTCAAAAGCGCGCAATTTGCAGCGTTGTTGGAAAGCTACGGACGTAATGTAAAGGTCATCACACAGGCTTGCGTAGGCTTGGTTGAATGTGTTGAGCGTGGTGAGTTAAACACCGCCAATACAAAGGCGCTCATTCAACAATACTGCGCACCATTGCTGGCAGAAGGCGCAGATACCATTGTGTTAGGCTGCACGCATTATCCGTTCGTGCGAGGGGTGATACGTGAAGTGGTGGGGGATAATATTACTTTAATTGATACTGGTGCGGCTGTGGCTAAATACTTAGAACATCAGTTAGAAGAGCAAAGTATGCTTTCAACGAGTAATCAATCAGGCAGCGTGCAGTTTTGGACGAACAGCGATAAGGCAGATGCGAAGCCGGTCATAGTCCAGTTATGGGGAAAAGATGCGGAAATAAAGATTTTGTAAACCGCTATAAGATCAAATGTAAGTATCTGATTTAATGATGCCCTACAACTTCACCAGCTTTTAACTTGTACTTAGTACCACAGTAAGGGCAAGCCACTTGCCCTGTTGCAGCAACATCTAAAAACACTCGTGGGTGAGATGACCAAAGTGCTACTTTGTCAGTAGGACAGTGTAAGGGTAGGTCTTTTGCTGAGACTTCGATTTCTTTTACGTTGGACATATTAGATTTTCTCGCAGTATTGTTGCGCTAATGGTAACGCTATCTGTTATCTCAAACAATTGGAATCCAGTTAAGTTGCTTATCGCGAATAAATTCGCTCCTACCAATGGGTTATACCAGCGTCAACCAATCTGCATGCTTCGCTGATTTACCTGTCACCGCATCAAAGTACATTTTTTGTAATTGTTTAGTCACCGGGCCTGCAGTGCCTGCGCCAATGTTGCGGCGATCAAGTTCGCGAATCGGTGTGACTTCAGCTGCCGTACCTGTAAAGAAAGCTTCATCTGCTGAATAGACTTCATCACGTGTGATGCGTTTTTCAATCACAGTTAAGCCAATTTCAGCGGCTAGCTGAACAATGGTATCGCGAGTAATGCCTTCCAGCGCGCTGGTGAGGTCTGGTGTGTAAAGTTTGCCATTACGGATAATAAACACATTTTCGCCTGAGCCTTCTGCGACAAAGCCGTCTACATCTAGCAGCAGCGCTTCATCGTAGCCATCTTGCGCGGCTTCCTGGTGCGCTAAAATGCTATTCATGTAGTTACCGTTAGCTTTGGCTTTACACATGGTGATGTTCACGTGGTGACGTGCGAATGACGATGTTTTTACGCGGATGCCGTTATCCAATGCGTCTTGACCCATGTAGGCGCCCCATTTCCAGGCGGCAACAATCACGTGCGTTGAGAGTGTTTTAGCAGAAATGCCCATTGCCTCAGCGCCGTAAAACGCCATTGGGCGCATGTAGGCAGATTCCAGGTTATTTTCACGTACGGCCGCTTTCTGCGCTTCTATCATCTCTTCTTTAGTGAACGGCATTTTCATACCCAAGATGTGTGCGCTACGAAATAGGCGATCCGTATGTTCTTTCAAGCGGAAGATTGCTGTGCCTTTATCTGTTTTGTAAGCACGCACGCCTTCAAACACGCCCATGCCATAATGCAGGGTGTGTGTTAGTACGTGAGTGGTGGCATCGCGCCAGTTGACCATTTTTCCGTCGTACCAAATTACGCCGTCGCGGTCTGCCATTGAGGTTGGAATTGCCATGTTGCTGCCTTTTGAACGAATTTTGTAAAAGCATTATTGTAAACTAAAGGGTGGAATTGTTTCAGCATGTTAAAATCAAATGCATCTAATATTTAAAGCTTAATTGGAGTTTTACCGTGCGACATTTACTGAAAGCAATAAGTCTTGTTTTATTGTTAGGCTTTCTATCTGCCTGTAGACCAGCCGCCGAGGCAAATAAATTGGTGGCCACCGATATTACAGGTGCAGATTTTGCGCAAACCCTAAGCTTAACTGACCACACAGGCAAACAACGCACATTAGCTGATTTCAAAGGTAAAGCCGTGGCACTGTTTTTTGGCTATACGCATTGCCCAGACGTGTGCCCTACTACCATGGCGGATATGAAGCAAACTATGAAATTGCTCGGGCCACGCGCTGATGAACTGCAAGTATTGTTTGTAACGCTAGACCCGGAGCGTGATACACAAGAAGTACTAGCGCAATTTGTGCCATCTTTTGATATGCGATTTATAGGTCTACGTGGCAGTGAGCAAGAAACCGCAGCTACGGCCGCAAGTTTTAAAATTTATGCAAAAAAAGTAGAAGCACAAGGCAAAGGTGGTTATACGATAGACCACAGTGCTGGCGTGTATGTGTTTGATAAAACAGGAAAAATAAGATTGTATGTTGATTATGGTGAGAAGCCGGCCGATATTGCGAATGACATTAAGCAGATACTTTGAAAACGTAGCTGGTTTATAGAAAGGGGCATGCCGCCCCTTTTATTTGTTCATTTATTGCGTGGCATTTAGTTTGCTGGTGGTGCGCCAAATTGGTTATCAGCGACATCACCTGGTTGTACAAGCAAGTAAATCATCGCAATCCAGCCTAGTATAGGGACAATCCATAATAACTGAAACCAGCCACTTTTATTGGTATCGTGCAGGCGGCGCGAGCCAACAGCCAATGAAGGTAAGATGGTTGCAAGTGAAAAAATCCAAGAAACAGAGCTGCTTACTACCTCTAAGAGTATTGCGGCAATAAAACAAAATAAAAAGAACCACCAAAATTCAGGCAATTTTGCGCGACCATTAAAGTCTGCATATTTTTGAAAACATAGCCTAACTGATTCTTGAAAATTCATTTTTATCACTCCCCATAATTTGTAGTTGTGTGCGAGATATTAGCATGCTGAATATCTTGCACAAGCGGTACTACAT
>CXWL01007566.1_pt1 | contig 27570 bp, 16 predicted proteins | sample 590931 | NCBI WGS metagenome assembly CXWL01 (sample SAMEA3498368, study PRJEB10139) | groundwater metagenome | biome: water well; material: biofilm material | place: Germany | collected 2015-04-27 | reverse complement strand
TTCGCCCGGCCAAGAACTCGTTCTCATCGAGGGCCCGGAATTGCGGCTCTGTGATCGGACCGGTCGCAAACTCAGCGGGGCCACCATTCCTCAAGGCTTCACGGCGGCGGCCTATCTGCCCGGCTCGCCCTACGGCAGCGTTATCCTCGGCTCCAGCCCGAACGGGGACGACAACCTCTACCGGCTGACCTTCGAGCCGGGCTGGGAAAAATCGCTCGCCCGGCTCGAGCGGCGCGGCCTCATGGCCGGCATCGGCGCCACCCTGCAAAACCTCGGTGCCACCGCAAGCCAGTGGCAGGGCTCGCCCATGCTCGGAGCCGACGGGCCCTTCGATGTGATCGTGAACCACACGCTCTGGAGTGGATGGAATCCAAAAAACTTCGATACCTGGATCGCCGAGGTTCGCGACTACAAGCAGAGCTTCCCCTACGCGCGGCTGCGCTTCGCCACCGCCTTCTGGCCGGGCGAGAATGCGCCGCTGCTGCGACCCGACGGCCAGCCGTGGGGCCGGGACCGGCGGCTGGCGCACGACCTGACGCGCGCGCAGATCGTCGCCGCCGCGAAACATTTCGAGCGGAAGCACTGCCCATTCTGGGTGCAGGTCGGCCACGGCTGCGATCCGCATCTCGAAGTGGCGACCGTCGCCGCGATGCTGGAGGCCGCCCCGACGATGCTGCTCGGCTTCATCGACGCCGAAGCCGAGAAGCCTGACGTCATGCGTTACTACCTGGAGCACCACATCAAGCCGATCCTGGAACTCTGCCTGACTCACGGGAAACGCTTCATCCTGCGCAACAAGAACGTCTGGTGGGCCCACTGGCCGGCCGATCCGCAGATCCGCGAACTCATCTTCAACGGCCGCTACCGCTCTGTGCTCCTCCCCTCGGTGGAGGACAGCAACTCCCGCAGCCCCGACCTCAATCTCGCGGCGCGCGTCGGCCTGTGGCTCGACGGCCAGGTGGACGGCTGGGCCAGCCGGGCCGGCGCGGACTGGTTCAGTTTCAACCGCTCCTGGGAATGGGAATACCCGCTGACCGGCCACCCCACCCTGCGTTATTACACCGGACAGGCGATGCTCGGCGCGCGCACCTTTCTGCTGATGAGCGGCGAACGCGAACGCGCCTCGAACCGCTGGACGCGGGTCGGCCAGGAGGGCACGGCGACTTTCCTCCACCTGCTGGGCCGGGGTGCAATCACTCCGCCCAAACGGGAACAACTGCGCGGGATCTCGCCGGTCGCGCTGGAGGTGCGCCAGCCGAGCTTGCGCTTCAGGGAGCACGGGACCAACGGCCATGGCGACGCGGGCTGGAACCGCGACGACAGCGACACCAAGCCGTGGGCCTTCGACCGGCTCGACTGCTACTGGGGCATGGCACCGCTGCCGCCGACCGACGTGTCCACCTATCTCTGGGGCCGCACCCGCCGCGACGCCACGCACCTGCCCACGACGACGCCGCACGGTTTCGTCGCCCTCGTGCCGGGCGGCATTTCCCATCCGGGCGGCCCGTGGAAAACCGTGTGGACCACCGATGGCGACACGCTGCGCAAAGAAGGACGCGATTACTCGCTGCTGGATGCGCGCGCGGTGATCCTGGCCGACTTGGCCGAGGCCGAGCAACGCCTGCCCTTCCATGTTGAGGGCCGTGTGTTCCACCAGGTTGTCGAACAATCACCGCAAAGCTATATCCTCACGCTGATCGATCCCGGCTGGGTCGATCCCGCCCAGCGCACGGTGCGCCTGAGCACCAGGCTCCCCGGCCACTGGACCGTCACCGACCGCCTCACCGGCCAAGTGCTGGGCGCGCTCGATGCCCCCTTGGCGCTACAGATCCCCGCCGGAGCACTGCAACTGCTGGAAATCTCCGCTGCAGTCCAATCAACTCCATAATAACCCGCAGGAGCCGCCATGCACTCGCCCCTCCTCGTTGATGAATCACGTTCCCTGACCCTGAAAGCAATGGGCGCGGCGGCCCTGCTGTCACGTGCTATCACGCTGACCGGACTGCTGGTGGCGGCGATCACCGCCCGGGCCGGCGTGGAAATCTTTCCCACCCACGGCCGCAACCTCTACCGGCTCGCCGTGGCGGAACTCGACGGCCAGGCCACGGCGAAGGAAATCGCCGGATCGACCTACGACAACCGCGTGTGCGCGTTCACCGCCGACGGGGCCCATCTGTGGGACGCGCCCGTGGGCGGCTTCGTGTTCGACCTCGCCGCGGGTGATCTTGACGGCGACGGGCGAGACGAGATTGTCGCCGCGGGGGCGGATGGCATCGTCACCGTGCTCGATGCGGCCGGACAGAAGCGTTGGACGGCCGACCTTCAGGCGCCGGTCTATCAGGTCGCCATTGCCCGGCTCGACGGGAAGACGCCGGTGGTGCTGGCCGGCGGAGTTTCCCGGCAGCTCACCGCCTTCGCCGCGGATGGCCGCCGGTTGACCGGCGTCGCGGTCGACGGCTCCGTGCGCCTGATGCGGGCGGGTGATTTCAACGGCGACGGCGCCGACGAAGTCGCCGTGCTGCCAATCCGCGGCCAGGCGCAGGACGTTTGCTTTTTCAAAGGACCGAAACTCGCCAAGCTCAAAGATGCCATTTCCAGCGGCGTTGTGCCGTGGGACCCGGTGAAGCGACGCACGTTGGACACGGGTGAAAACTTCCGCAAAGGCAAACAGACGTGGAGCGGCCTGAGCCTGAAGAGCGCCAACGGCACGGTGGCCGATCTCAACGGCGACGGCGCGGCGGAGTTGATCTACAGCCCCGGCGTTCACTCGCTCAAGGGCGGCCGGCGCCAGTTGTTCGCGTTGCCCGAGAAGTTCAGGGCCGCCAGCTACGATTACTCTTACAATATGCGGCTGCTGGCGGCTGGCGATCTCACGGATCGGCCCGGTGCGGAGTCCGTGGTCATCGAAGGGCCGCAGGTGCGGCTTTACGGCGCATCGGGCGAGGACCTCGGCAAAGCCGTCGCGCCGATGGGATTCACCGATGTCATCTATCTGCCCGGCACGCCGCGCGGCAGCGTCATCCTTGGCTCCAGCCCGAACGGCGACGATAATCTCTACCGCCTGACCTTCGAGCGGGGATGGGAGAAAGCGTTGGAGAAAATCGAGCGCCGCGGCTTCATGGCGCGCGTCGGCGCGAACCTCAAGCAACTGGACGCCGCGGCCGCGTCGTGGCGCGGTGAGCCGATGCACGGTGCGGACGGCCCGTTCGATGTCGTCGTCAACCACCACATGTGGAGCGGTTGGGATACGAAAAGGATCGATAACGCGATCGCCGAGGTGCGCGCCTACGAGAAGCTGTTCCCGTATCCGCGCCTACGTTTCGCCACAGCGTTCTGGCCGGGCGAAAATGCGCCGTTGCTCCGGCCTGACGGCAAGCCGTGGGGCCGCGATCGGCGACTGGCGCACGACCTGACGCGCGCACAGATCGTCACTGGCGCAAAACTCTTTGAGGCCGCGCGCTGCCCTTTCTGGGTTCAAGTGGGCCACGGCTGCGATCCTCATCTCGAGGTGGCGACCGTCGCGGCGATGCTGGAGGCCGCGCCGACGATGCTGCTCGGCTTCATCAGCGCCGAAGACGAGCAACTCGACGACGTGCCTTATTACTTCGAGCACCACATCAAGCCGATTCTGGAGCTATGCCTGAAGCACAAAAAGCGGTTTATCCCGCGCAACAAGGATGTCTGGTGGGCGCATTGGCCGGCCGACGCGAAGATGCGCGAGCTGATCTTCAACGGCCGCTACCGTTCCGTGCTGCTGCCGTCGGTGGAGGACAGCAACTCGCGCAGCCCCGACCTCAACCTCGCCGCGCGGGTCGGCCTGTGGCTCGACGGGCAGGTGGACGATTGGGCGAGCCGTTGCAGCGCCGACTGGTTTTGCGCCAGCCGCGCCTGGGAATGGGAATACCCGATGACCGGCCATCCGCACCTGCGCTACTATGTCTCGCAGGCGCTGCTCGGCGCACGGACGTTCATGTTGCTCAACGGCGAGCGCGAGCGGCTCTCGGGTCGCTGGACGCGGGTCGGCACCGAAGGCACGGCGACGTTCCTGCACCTGCTCGGCAAAGGCGCGCTGACGCCGCCAAGACGCGAGCAGTTGCGCGCCATCTCGCCCATCGCGCTGGTGATGCAGCAGCCCAGCGAGCGATTTGAGAAACACGGTGCCAACGGCCATCACGAAGAGCAGTGGGGCGAAGACACCACCGATGACAAACCGTGGGCGTTCGACCGGCTCGACACCTACTGGGCGATGGCCCCGCTGCCGCCGACCGACGTGTCCACCTATCTCTGGGGCCGCACCCGGCGCGACCCTTCGCACCTGCCCACGACCGCCCCGCATGGTTTCGTCACCGTCGTGCCCGGCGGCATCACTCAACCGGACGGTCCGTGGAAAGCCGTGTGGACCACCGACGGCGACACCTTGAGCAAGGACGGACGGAATTACCCGCTGTTGGAGGCGCGCGCGGCGATCCTAGCCGATCTGGAGGTGGCCGAGCCACGCCTGCCCTTCCACGTCGAAGGCCGGGTGTTCCACCAAGTCGTCGAGCAGTCGCCGGACCGTTACATCATTGCCCTCGTCGATTCCGGCTGGCTCGACCCGGCCGAGCGCACGGTGCGCCTGAGCACGCGGCTGCCCGGTCGCTGGACCGTCACCGACCGTCTCACCGGCCAGGCGCTGGGCGGGCTGGATGCCCCCTTGGATCTGCGGGTGCCCGCCGGCACGCTGCGACTGCTGGAGGTGCGTCGCCCGTGAGCCGGGCGCGTTTTTCCATCATGCCAGGACGAAATCTCATCTTCACGATGGCCGTCGCGCTGCTGTTCCTCGCGCCGATGGGCCGCGCGCTGCCCGCGCCTGCGGACGGGCGGCCGTTCCCCGCCCGCGAGACGGATGCCTACGGTGGCGCGAAGGCCATCCCGGGCCGGGCCACCGGCTGGTTTCATGTCGAGCGCCTGCGCGGCCGGTGGTTTTTCGTCACGCCCGAAGGCCACGCCTACATCCCGATCGGCGTGAATCATCTCGCGAGCTATCTGGGACTGGGCGACTTCGATCCCGCGTTTTTCGACGAGCTCTACCGCCGCACCGGCCGGCCCATCATCAACGTCGATCATGTCGGCAACTTCCCCACGCCCGCGACCCCCGCCGTCATGGGTCGCGCGCTGCCGGATGAAGCCGCCGCCGCCGCGCAATACGCCCGCTACCTCCAGGCGGCGTTCGCCCGGCCGTATATGCTCGGCTACAGCCGCTGCCAGCTCGCCTCCCGCCGGCAACGCGGACAAAATGCGACGGGTTGGAAGCAAGGCATCATCGCCCCCGACGGCGAACCTTACCCGCTCCTGCTGCAAGCCATGGTTGCGACAAATAACGAGGTCCTTGGCCGCCTCTACCAGCAATGACCTCGCCCCCGGCTTACGCCGCAACACCCGGAGATTCTCCATGAAAAACACCATCACCGGGATCTTGCTCCTGCTGTCGGCGGCGACGGGCGTTCGAGCCGGCGTGGAGATCATTCCCACGCATGGACGCAACCTCTACCGGCTGGCGGTCGCGGAACTCGACGGGTCGTCGGCCGCGAAAGAGATCGCCGGATCAACCTACGACAACCGCGTGTGCGCGTTCACCCTCGACGGCCGCCACCTGTGGGATACGCCGGTGGGCGGATTCGTGTTCGATCTCGCCGCCGGCGACCTCGACGGCGACGGGCGCGACGAGGTCGTCGCGGCAGGCGCGGACGGATTGGTTACCGTATTCGACGGAACCGGCCGAAAGCTCTGGACGGCCGACCTGCAGGCGCCGGTGTATCAGGTCGCCATTGCCCGGCTCGACGGGAAAACGCCGGTGGTGCTGGCCGGCGGAGTTTCCCGGCAGCTCACCGCCTTCGCCGCAGATGGCTGCCGGTTGACCGGCGTCGCGGTCGACGGTTCCGTGCGCCTGATGCGGGCGGGTGATTTCAACGGCGATGGCAAGGACGAGGTCGCGGTGGTCGCGGTCAGCGGCGCGCGCGGCTATCGTGCGCCGCAACGAATGGCGTTCTTCCAAGGACCGTCTCTCTCCAGGCTCACGGAAGCAGGCGAGCGTGGGCCGCTGGCCGCGTATCATCCCGTGCCCGCTGCGGGGAATCCCAACGGCACTGTGGCCGATTTGGACGGCGATGGTGCCGAAGAGCTCATCTACAATTCCGGCGCCTACACGCTCAGGGGGGGACTGCGGGCGTTCCTCACCCTGCCGCCCCGGCACATGGAGTTGAGCTACGATCATCACTACACGATGCAATTGCTGGCGGCGGGCGACCTCACCGGCCAACCTGGAGCGGAGACCGTCGTCATCAACGGCGCGCAGGTGCGGCTGTGCGACGCCACAGGCCGGGAACTCGGTAACGCAGTCGCGGCCTTCGGGTTCACCGATGTCGTCTATGTGCCCGGGTCGCCATACGGCAGTGTTCTCCTCGGCTCCAGCCCGAACGGCGACGACAATTTCTATCAGCTGACCTTCGCGCCGGGCTGGGAGAAATCCCTCGAGCAGCTCGATCGCCGCGGCGTCATGGCCGGCATCGGCGCAACCTTGCAGGATCTCGGCGGCGCGGCGCGCCAGTGGCAGGGCGAACCGATGGCCGGCGCGGCCGGACCCTACGATATCGTTGTCGCCCACGGCTTGGACCAGCCCGCCGGCGGCCATCTCTGGAACGGCGCGGAGGATCCGCGACCGTTCGACCTGTGGATCTCCGAGGTGCGCGAGTATGAGAGACTCTTTCCGTATCCGCGCCTGCGCTTCTCCACAAATTTCTGGCCCGGGGAAGATGCGCCCCTGCTCCGGCCCGACGGCAAACCGTGGGGCCGGGACCGGCGGCTCGCCCACGACCTGACCCGCGCGCAGATCGTCGCCGGCGCGAAATACCTCGAACAAGCGCGCTGCCCTTTCTGGGTGCAGGTCGGCCACGGCTGCGATCCGCATCTCGAAGTCGCAACCGTCGCCGCGATGCTGGACGCCGCCCCGACGATGCTGCTCGGCTTCATCGACGCCGAAGCCGAGAAGCCCGACGTCATGCGCTACTACCTGGAGCATCACATCAAGCCGATCCTCGAGCTCTGCCTGCAGCACCAAAAGCGTTTCATCCTGCGCAACAAGAACGCCTGGTGGGCGCACTGGCCCGCCGATCCCAAGGTCCACGAACTTCTTTTCAACGGCCGCTATCGCTCCGTGATCCTGCCCTCGGTCGAGGACAGCAACTCGCGCAGCCCCGACCTGAACCTCGCCGCACGCGTCGGCCTCTGGCTCGACGGCCAGGTGGACGACTGGGCCAGCCGCTGCAGCGCGGACTGGTATGGCTTCAACCGCCTTTGGGAATGGGAATATCCCCTGACCGGCCACCCGGCGCTGCGCTACAATGTCGCCCAAGCGATGCTGGGGGCCCGCGTCTTCATGATGCTCAACGGCGAGAGCGAGCGCAGCACGGGCCACTGGACGCGCACCGGCACCGAGGGCACGGCGACCTTCCTCCATCTGCTCGGCCGGGGCGCCATCACGCCGCCCAGGCCGGAGCAACTGCGCGCCATTTCGCCGGTCGCGCTGGAGGTGCGACAACCCAGCGAGCGGTTCGCCAGACACGGACTCAACGGCCACGGTCTGGAGCGGTGGAATCTCGACGGCACCGACGCGCACCCCTGGGCCTTCGACCGGCTCGACTGCTACTGGGGCATGGCGCCGCTGCCGTCGACCGACGTGTCCACGTATCTCTGGGGCCGCACCCGGCGCGACCCTTCGCACCTGCCCACGACCGCGCCGCATGGTTTCGTCACCGTCGTGCCCGGTGGCATCACTCAACCGGACGGTCCGTGGAAGGCCGTGTGGACCACCGACGGCGACAGCCTGAACAAAAACGGCCGGGCCTATTCGCTCACCGAGGCGCGAACCGCGCTGCTCGCGGATCTGGCCGACGCGGAGAAGCGCCTGCCCTTCCACGTCGACGGCCGGGTGTTCCACCAAGTCGTCGAGCAGTCGCCGGACCGTTACATCATCGCCCTCGTCGATTCCGGCTGGCTCGATCCGGCCGAGCGCACGGTCACCCTGTCGACGCGCCTGCCCGGGACGTGGAAACTCACCGACCGGCTCAGCGGCGAAACGCTCGGCCCGCTGGCGCCATCGCTCGAACTGCGGGTGCCTGCCGGCGCCCTGCGGCTGCTGGAGGCCCGGCGCGAATAGCGCGGCCTGATCCGGACCATGATCGCCATGAAAACCAACCCGCGCGCCCTCCCCCTCGCTCTCGCGCTTCTGCTTCTGGCAGGCGCAGCCTCGGAGTCGTTTGGCGCGGAACCGCCGCGTCGACCAAACGTCCTGTTCATCATCGCCGACGATCTCACGAAAACCCTGCCCTGCTACGGCTATCCGCTCGTGTCGGCGCCGAACGTGGACCGGCTGGCGGCGCGCGCGGTGCGGTTCGATCGCGCATATTGCCAATATCCGCTCTGCCTGCCGTCGCGCGCCTCGTTCCTCAGCGGACTCCGCCCGGAGCACACGGGAAAGCTGGGCAACGAAGGCGCGACCCGCGGCAACCCGCGGTCGCAGGACGTCGTCTTCCTGCCGCAGCACTTCAGGGCGAACGGCTACTTCACCGCCCGTCTTGGCAAGGTTTTCCACATCGGGACCGACGTGCCGGAATGCTGGGGCATGACCGAGGAGGGCACGCCCGGATCGGAGATCGTCTATACGGGGGCGGAGCCGGCCAGACTCGGTCTCACCGGAAACATCGTGGCGCACCACGAGTTCGGACGAAACGGCGACCCTACCGGCGGTGGGGAAGGCGCGACCTACTCGACGCTCAACGGCGGCCAGGACAAGCTCATCGACGTGCGCAACGGGCGGCGCGCCGCCGAACTCATCGCGGAGCACGCGGCTGGCGCGCGACCGTTCTTCCTCGCGTGCGGCTTCCGCCGCCCGCACCTGCCGCATCTCGCCCCGGCGGAATTTTTCGACCGCTATCCTGCGGACCAGATGCCACTGCCGGCCGGCGGCGGGCCGGTGATTCCTGGCATCAGGGGGCCGGTTTCCGCGCACGACTCCCGGGAGGCGCTGCGCGGCTATCTGGCCAGCGTGACGTTCATGGACGAGCAGCTGGGCCGTGTGCTCGACGCGCTGGACGCGCACCGGCTCTGGGACAACACCATCGTCGTCCTGCTCGGCGATCACGGCTACCTGCTCGGTTCGCGCGGCGGCTGGTGGGGTAAGCACGTCCTCTACGACGAAGCCGCGAGCACCGTGCTGCTCATCGCCGCGCCGGGCAGGTCGAAAGGGGCCGGCAGTTCGCGCGTCGTCGAGTTTCTCGACCTCTATCCCACGCTTGCCGAACTCTGCGGCCTGCCCACGCCGGCGAATGTCGACGGGCGCAGCTTCGCCCCGCTGCTCGCGGATCCGGCGGCGCCGTGGGCGCACGCCGCCTACACGGTGGTCGCCGCCCACGGCAAACCCGCCGGCCTGGCCGTGAGCACCGAACAATTCCGCTACCTCGAAAACGCCGACGGCAGCCGGGAGCTGTTCGATGTCCGGGCCGATCCGCGCGAGTGGGTGAACCTCGCGGACCAGCCGGCGCACGCTGCCGACCTGGCGTTGCTCCAGAGCCTCGCCGCCGATTATAAACACCAGTTTCGCCGCGAATAATGAACTCATCGCCGTCATTTTCCCGCCCCGCCATGCCTTCCCGGTTGATCCTCCGCCTCTTGCCTTTGCTGGTCTCGGGCGGTGCCGTCGTCCCGTGGGCGGCTAGCGCGGAGTCGCCACCGGCTGCGCCGCGGCCCAACGTCGTGCTCATCGTGGCCGATGACCACGGCACCGACGCCCTCGGTTGCTACGGCAACCCGGTGATCCAGACGCCCCATCTCGATGCGCTGGCGCGCGATGGCATTCGCTTCAGCCAGGCCTTTTGCACCACGGCCAGTTGCAGTCCCTCGCGCGCGGTCATCCTCAGCGGCCGGCAAAGCCACCACAACGGCATGTATGGCCTGCAACACACCCAGCACCACTTCCAGTCGTTCGACACGGTGCGGAGCCTGCCGGTGCTGTTGGCGGAGGCCGGTTATCGCACCGGGCGCATTGGGAAATTCCACCTCGCTCCGGACGCGGTGTTCCATTTCGAGACGACGCTGTCCGGCGGCCGGGCCAACGACCCCGCCTCCATCGGCCGCAGCCCCGTGGCCATGGCCGATGCCGTCCGGCCCCTGCTTTCCGCGGCCGATCCCCGGCCGTTCTTCCTCTATTTCGCCACGGATGACCCACATCGGGCAAACGCGGTCCTGCCCGGCGGACAGCCCACATTCGCGACTTATCCCCGGCCGAACCGCTTCGGCAACCGGCCGCAGGGCTACCCGGGTATCAGCCCTGTAACTTATCGCCCGGAACAGGTCCTCGTGCCGCGGTATTTGCCAGACACGCCGGAGTCCCGGAGCGAACTTGCGGAATATTACCAGTCCGTCTCCCGCCTCGATCAGGGCGTCGGCCATCTGATCGGCCTGCTGAAAGCGGCGGGCCAATACGAGAACACCCTCATCCTCTATGTCTCGGACAACGGCGCCGCCTTCCCCGGCGCCAAGACGACCCTTTATGATCCGGGTATCCGGCTGCCCTGCATCATCCGCAGTCCGCGCCAGGCGGCGCGGGGCACCGTGCAGGATGCGATGATCTCGTGGGCCGATCTGACCCCGACGATCCTTGATTACATCGGCGCGCCCCCGCCCCCGGAGGGATTTGACGGCCGGTCATTCCGGCCGGCTCTCGAAGGCGCGCCTCTCCCGGGTTGGGACGAAGTCCACGCCTCGCACAATCTGCACGAGGTGACGATGTATTATCCGATGCGCATGGTCCGGACGCGGAGCCACAAGCTCATCTGGAACATCGCCAGCGGCCTGACCTTCCCCTCCGCGCTCGATCTGATCGAATCACCGACGTGGATCAGCGCGGAGAAAACGGGAACGGGCTTGTATGGCCGTCGCCGGATCACAGATTTTCTCCAGCGGCCGCCCTTCGAGCTCTACGACCTGCAGCGCGACCCCGACGAAGTGGTGAACCTCGCCGACGACCCGGCAAGCCAGGCCGTGAAGGCGGAACTCATGGCCCGGCTGAAATCATTCCAAGCCTCCACCCGGGATCCCTGGCTGCACAAATGGACCTATCAATGAAACCACTCCCCTTCGCCGGCTCATCCCGTTCCTTTCGCATGGACAAACCCCTGCTCCTCGCCGCCCTCCTGCTCCCTTCGCTGGCCCATCCGGCGGTCGCGGAGCCGGTGAAGCCCAACATCCTTTGGATCCTCGCCGAGGATTTTGGCCCGCACCTGGGCTGCTACGGCACCCAGGAAGTCTGGAGTCCTCATCTCGACCGGCTCGCCGCCGAGGGGGTGCGTTTCGATCGCGCGTTCACCACGGCCCCCGTGTGTTCGGCCAGCCGCTCGGCCTTCATCACCGGCATGTATCAGACGAGCATCGGCGCACAGAACCACCGTTCCAATCGCGACCCGGCCCATGCGCTGCCCGCCGGCGTGCGGGTGTTGACGGACTGGTTGCGCGGCGCCGGCTACTTCACCGCCAACGTCCGCGAATTTCCCTCGCCCATCACCTTCCGGGGTGCGGGCAAGACCGACTGGAATTTTTATTACGCCGGCGCCCCGTTCGATTCCGACCGCTGGACCGACCTGAAGGCGCACCAGCCTTTCTTTGCCCAGGTCAACCTCGCCGAAACGCACCGGCAGGCCCGTGCCACCACCACGACCGGCCGGTCTTTCCCCGCGCCGCGCCGGGCCGATCCGGCGAAGGTCGCCATCCCGCCCTACTACCCCGACTGCCCCGAAGTGCGCGACGACTGGGCCAACTACCTCGACGACGCCTCGGCCCTCGATGAAAAGGTCGGCGCGATCCTTGCGCAGCTCGAGCGCGACGGCCTCGCCGACCACACGCTCGTCGTCTTCATGGGCGACAACGGCCAGGCGCATGTGCGCGGCAAGCAGTGGTGCTACGACAGCGGCCTGCGCGTGCCGCTCCTGCTGCGCTGGCCGAGGGCCTTTCCGGTCCCCGCGGGCCTGGTGCCCGGCACGGCCAATGGCCGCCTCGTGGAGGCCATCGACCTCGCGCCCACGCTGCTCGCGCTCGCCGGCGCGCCCAAGCCCCCCGCGATGCAGGGTCGGGTGCTGTTCGGCCCGCAGGCCGAGCCCCCGCGCCGTTACGCGTTTGGCGCGCGAGACCGCTGCGATGAGACCGTGTTCCGCCTCCGCACCGCGCGCGACGAGCGTTACCGCTACATCCGGAATTTCACACCCGACCAGCCCTTCTATGCCCTGAACCGCTACAAGGAGAACCAATACGTGGCGATCCCCGCGATGCGCCGCCTTCATGAGCAGGGCAAACTCAATGCCGTGCAGGAGCGGCTCTTCGCCGCGCGAATGGAGCCGGAGGAACTCTACGATCTCGACGCGGATCCGCATGAGATCGTCAATCTTGTCGCCTCCCCGCGGCCGGAACACCAGGCCGCGCTCATCCGCCTCCGCCAGGCGACCGAAGACTGGATCAGCGCGACCAATGACCAGGGCCGCATCTTCGAGCCGGCGGACAGGATCCAGGCGCTGGACGACCGGGCGGAGGCCGCCTCCCGACGCACTTTCAACCGGCACCACAACGACAAGCCCGACAGCGCGCTGCCCAAGCCGGACAATCCGTGAGGGATTCCCCCGCGTATTGTTCACCCCACCCTATCCCATGAAAAACACCCTGCTCCATCTCACGATCCTGCTGCTCTGCTCGTCCGGTGGCCTGGCCGCCAACGACGCGGACCGGCCCAACATCCTCTGGCTGGTCAGCGAGGACAACGGCCCGAAGCTGGGCTGTTACGGCGATCCTCTCGCCCAGACCCCGACGCTCGACCGGCTCGCCCGCGACGGCGTGCTCTACGAACGGTGCTTCACGCAACCGGTCTGCGCGCCCTCCCGCTTCACGCTGATCGCGGGCATCCAGGCCGCGTCCGCCGGTCCGGCCGAGCACATGCGCGCCCAAGGCAACATCCCCGCCTGGCTGCAGGGCTTCCCGGCGCTGCTGCGCGACGCCGGCTATTACACCACCAACAGCGCCAAAACGGACTACAATTCCCCCATCAGCCTCAAGGGCGCCTGGGACGAATCCGGCAAGAACGCGCACTGGCGCAAACGCCCCGCTCCCGGCCAGCCGTTCTTCAGCGTGTTCAACCATGAAGTCACGCACGAGAGCTGCCTTTTCCCCGAGCAGGAGCAGCCGCTGGACTTTCCCGCGACGGATCCGGCCCGCGTGCGCATCCCGGCCTATCAGCCCGACACGCCCGAGATGCGCGCCGATTGGATCCGTTTCTACAATCACATCCGTCTCATGGACGGGCAACTGGCCGCCAAACTCCGTGACCTCGAGCGCGACGGTCTCGCCGGCAACACCATTGTGTTTTACTACGGCGACAACGGCGGCATCCTGCCGCGCAGCAAGCGCTTCCTCCAGGCCAGCGGCACGCATGTCCCGCTGATCGTCTATTACCCCCCGAAATGGCGGCACCTCGCCCCGGCCGCCCCCGGCTCGCGGATCAAGGACCCGGTGAGCTTCGTGGACTTCGCCCCGACCGTCCTCTCTCTCGCTGGCGTGAAAATCCCCCTCTACATGCAGGGTCGCGCCTTCGCCGGGCCGGCCAAGGCGGCGCCGAACGAATTCGTCTTCGCCACCCGCGACCGCATGGACGAGCGCTATGACATGATGCGCTCGATCATCGACGCGCGCTGGCTCTACATCCGCAATTTCCGCCCCGACCTGCCCTACGTGCAGCCGCTCGAATACATGTTCCAAGCCCGCGGCTACCAGTCCTGGGCCCGGCTCGCCGCGGCGGGGCAGCTCACGCCGGAAACGGCCCGCTACTGGGGCGCCAAACCATCGGAGGAACTCTACGACCTCGAGGCCGATCCCGACAACGTCGTCAACCTCGCCGGCGCGCCGGCGCACCGGGCCACGCTGGAGAAGATGCGCGCACGGCTGCGGCAGCGGATGGTGGAGATCAACGACAACGGCCTGCTGCCCGAGGGCTCCCCGCTTGAGGGTTACGACGCCTCGCGCGTGCCCGGCGCCTGGCCGGTCGGGCGCGTGGCGGACCTCGCCGTGCTCGCCTCGGAGCGCGACGCCGCGAATCTGCCCAAATTCATCGCCGCCCTCGACGACGAGAGCGAACCGATGCGCTGGTGGGCCGCCCAGGGCTGCACCCTGCTGGGGCGCGCCGCCGCGCCGGCCGAGGCCGCGCTCCGCCGCCGGCTGGAAGACCGTTCGGGCTCGGTCGCCACCGCGGCCGCCGAGGCGCTGGCCCGCATCGGCCAGGTCGAGGCGGCGCTGTCCGCGCTCGAACGCCTGGTCCTGGAGCCGAATTCTCCCGGGGTCATCCAACAGGCCGGCAATGTGCTCGACCGCTTGGGCCAGCTGGCCCGTCCCTCGCTGGCCGCGATGAAGCGCGCCGCTGCCTCCGCCCAGCCCACGAAGCCCGGCACCTACGCTCCGCAGTATATCCTTAACCACGCGATCGCCGTCCTCGAGGGCCGGACCACCGCCTTGGTTTACCCACCCGCGCCGGGCCCATCTCCGTAATACGCGCAATATCTCTCACCCAGCGCGTGAACCCCCGATGAAGCCCGCCAGCCTTTTCCCTTCCCTGTCTCGAGAGTGCCAGGTTTGCCCATGAACCCCTCCTGCGCAATGACCCTGCTCAACCCGCCTTCCATCCAACTGCCCGCTTTGCCATTCCGCCAGTTGCTGACGGCGCTGTTGCTTGGTCTGGCTTGTCTGCCCGCATCCTCGCGCGCGGCGGCCATCTCCCGCGCGATTTCCACCGGGATCAGGACCCAGCCTCCGCAGGTGCTGACCGCTTGGCGCACCGACAACGATGGCGCGCAACCCGCCGCGGCGCGCCTTCCCGGAGCCTGGGCGGCGCTGGCCGGCGCCGGCGCGGGCCGCGAGCAGCTGGAAATCAAATATCCCGCGCCCGGGCTTGATCTCAGCGGTTATGCCGAAGTGGCGGTGCCGGTCCGGAATACCGGCGCGAAACCGCTTCGGGTGTGGTTGCGCGTGCTGACCCCGGACTCGGGGGAAAAAACGGAGAGTCCGCGAACCGGCCGCACTCACGAAGCCGTGGTGCCGCCCACCGCGACGCCCGTCTGGTTGTTTGTGACGCTCGCGGGCGATGAAGCCGCGCCGTATTTCCGGAAATTCATCGCGTTTCGTCAGGCTCCGGCGGATTTCGTCAGGCCGGGTGTCTTGCCCGACGATCATATCGCCCCGGGCCCGCCCAAGGGAGTGGCGATCACCGGCGTGGTCGTGGGCCTCGCCGACCCGGAGGAGGCCGGTTCGCTCGAGGTGGGGCCCGCCGTGGCGCGCGGCACCCCGGTTCCGCTGCGTGATCTGCCGGAGGACAAGGCCTTCCCGTTGTTCGACGCCTTCGGCCAATACGCCCACCGGGATTGGCCGGGAAAGATTCTTGCCGCGGCGGATTTCGCCCACGCGGAGCATCAGGAGGAACTCGATCTGCTGGCCAACCCACGGCCGGTGGATTGGAACGAGTTTGGCGGCTGGACCTCCGGACCCCAACTGGCGGCCACCGGTTATTTCCGCACGGAAAAAATCGACGGCCAATGGTGGCTGGTCGACCCGGCCGGCCGTTTGTTCTGGTCGCACGGTATTGTCCGGGTCGGAACCCGCATCAGGGTTGGGGGCGTCTATCATGGCACCCCCATCCTCAACCGGGAGCACCTCTTCCAGCTCCCGCCGCGCGATTCGAATCTGGGACGCTTCTATGGCAGTGAACCGGCCTCGACCCGGTTCTATTATTCAAAATACCCCGATCATCCGGTTTACGATTTTCTCGAGGCCAATCTCTTCAGGAAATATGGCCCCGACTGGGCATCGCGTTACGCAGAAAAAAGCCAGCGCCGTCTGGCGAGCTGGGGCCTGAACACCATCGCAAATTCCTCGGACCCCCAGATCTACCTGCGGCGACAGACCCCTTACACCGCCATCGTCTACTCGGCTCCGTTGGGCTCGAACGAGCACCGCATCGAGGGATCAACGGGCACTTGGGGCAAGCTGCCCGATCCTTATGATCCCGGTTGGCGGCGGTTGATCGAAACCACCCTCAAGACCAGCCTCCGGGATAGCGTCGGCGATCCCTGGTGTCTCGGCTTCTTTGTCGATAACGAACTGGCGTGGGGTGACACCTTCCACCTGGCGAAATGCGTGCTGCGCTCGCCCGCGACGCAGCCGGCCAAACTGGCTTTCCGCGACGTGCTCCGGGCGAAATATGAACACATCGGACGGCTGAATGCCGCCTGGGGTATGGCGCACTCATCGTGGGAGGCGTTTCTCGAAGCGACGACGATTCCCGACGAAGCCCGGTCTGCCGCGGCCGAGGATCTGCGGGATTTCAGCTGCGCCGTGATCGAGACCTACTTCAAAGGCTGCCATGATGTGCTGGCTGACATTGCGCCGCACCAGCTCTACCTCGGAGCCCGTTTCGCCGGGTTCAACCCCCTCGTGCTGGCGGTCGCGGCCAAATACTGCGATGTGCTCAGTCTCAATCGCTATTATGTCTCCGTGGCGAAGCTGACTCTGGGCGAAACCCCGGTGGACCGTCCGATCCTGATCGGCGAGTTTCACTTCGGGGCGCTCGACCGTGGATCCTTCAGCAGCGCCCTGGCGCCGGTGATGGACCAAGCCGCCCGCGCCATCGCCTATCAGGAGTATGTGGGCAGCGCGCTGCGCAATCCGGCGATCGTGGGCACGCACTGGTTCCAGTTTTACGACCAACCGCCGTCCGGGCGATTTGACACCGAGAACTACCAGACCGGTTTTGTGGACATCGCGGACACGCCTTACGAGGAAACCGTCGCGGCCGCCCGCGCCATGGCCCGCCAGCTTTACTCGCTGCGCCACCAGCAACCTTAAAAATACGCCATGAAAGTAACCAAGATTGAGACCTTCATCTGCCACGCCTACCGGACGAACTGGGTGTTCGTCAAAGTGCACACGGCCGACGGCATCACCGGAGTGGGTGAGTCGACGTTGGAGATGCGCGAGACGACCGTGGCTGCGGCCTGCCAGGAACTGGAACGCTACCTCGTGGGCCGCGACGCGCGGGACATCGATGCATTCTGGCATGATGCCTACCGCGATGCCTACTGGCGTGGTGGCCCGGTGCTCATGAGCGCGCTGGCCGGCGTGGAGATGGCGCTGTGGGACATCAAAGGGAAAGCCCTCGGGGTTCCGGTCTGGCAACTGTTGGGCGGGTGCGTCCGCCGGCAGGTGCCGTGTTATGCCAACGGATGGTTTGCTCCGGCCACCAGGCCCGAGGAATTTGCGGCCAAGGCCAAGGCGGCGATTGCCCAAGGTTTCAAGGGCCTCAAGTGGGATCCCTTCGGCTCGGCCTACATGAACATCACGAAGCAGGAACTGCGCACGGCCCTCGAGTGCATCGAGGCCGTCGTCGCCGCCGTCGGGCCGGAGGTCGACATCCTGATCGAGGGCCACGGCCGCTTCAATGTGCCCACGGCGGTCCGCATCGGCCATGCCTTGGAGGACTATGACATCACCTGGTTTGAGGAACCGATCCCACCCGACGACCAGGAGGGAATGGGCGAGGTGAAGCGGCGCATCCGGGTTCCGGTAGCGGGGGGCGAGCGTTTGTATAGCCGCTGGGATTTCAGGGATTATCTCTCCCGCCGCTGCGTGGATTATGCGCAGCCCGACGTGAGTCACGTCGGGGGGATTGGCGAACTGCGGCGGATCGCGGCCATGGCCGAAGCCTACCACATCGCGATCTGCCCGCATAATCCCTCCGGCCCGGTGGCGAATGCGGCAACACTGCACGTGGCTGCGTGCACGCCCAATTTCTTCCTCCTCGAAACCATGTCCACCGATGTCCGCCATCGCGGAGAGGTGACCGACGAATCGCTCCATTTCCAAGCTGGGGCGTTGTCCATCCCGGATCGGCCCGGTCTCGGCATCGAGATTTTCGAGTCGGAAATCGCCCGGTATCCCTACCAGCCACGTAACCTACGGCACTACAACGGCGAGCTCACCGCCATTCGTCCACCCGATGCCACGGGCTATTTTTCGGGAGGGCAGAAGCCATGAACTGGCACGGCAAACGGGTTCTGGTGACCGGCGCGAATGCCAACACCGGCTTCGAGATCGCCCGGCGATTCGCCGAGGCTGGCGCGACCGTCTTCCTCCATGCTCCGACGCTGGGTGCGGCGCGCGCGGCGGCGGCCAAACTGCGGACAACGCCCCAAATGGAGGTCTGGCCAGTCGCGGCGGATTTCCGCCGTCCGGCCAGGATCGGCCCGATGATCGACGGCATCATCCGGCGGGCCGACGGAATCGATATCCTCATCAACAACGCCGTGGACCAAGTCATCGGGTATGCGATGCAGGATACGCCGCTGTCGGCCTTGCGCGCCGCGATCGCCATCAATCTGGAGAGCCTGTTCGTCTGCACGCAGGCGGTGGTTCGCGCGATGATCAAGCAGGGTGGCGGGACGGTGGTGAACATCGGCTCCAATACCTCGGAACGCGCGATCCGCAATCGCTCGGTTTATATCGCGACCAAGGGGGCCCTCGATGCCCTCACCCGCGCTCTCGCGGTTGAGTTGGCGGACCACGGCATCCGCGTGAACATGGTGGTGCCGGGTTACATCCACAGTGACCGCTGGAAATCGCTCACCAAAGGCGTCATTACCCGCCGGCGGGCGAATCTTCCGCTCGGGCGGGAGGCGAGTGCGACGGACGTGGCGGAAGCCATTCTCTTTCTCGTCTCCGACGCCGCCCGGAGCATCACGGGAGCCCGGCTGGCGGTGGACGCGGGCAGCCTAGCCCAACTGCTGCCGGCGGATGTGGAAACGGGCAACGGCCTTTTGCGCCGCCCGCCTAACGCCCAATGAACATGCCCCCGCCTGATCCTTCCGCCCGGAGAAAATGGGAGCTGCTCGCCTGGCTCTTCGCGACTTTTTTCCTCTATTACGGCGACCGGGCGATCTACGGCGTGCTGCTCGGGATGATCTCCGGGTCGTTGCAGCTTTTCCCCCGCGAACTCGGCTTGTCCAACACCCTGATGTTCGGCGCGATCGCCCTGCTGATGCCGCTGGCCGGCTACGTCGGGGACAATTTCAACCGCAAACGGGTGATCGTGTTCAGTCTGACCGCGTGGAGCTTGGGCACGGTGCTCACGGGAGCGTCTGCGGGACTGATTACACTGATCCTCTTCCGCAGTCTGCTGACCGGCTGTGGCGAGTCGTTTTATACGCCGGCGGCCTATTCGCTGCTGGCCGAACGCCACCGCGAGAGCCGCGGGCGGGCCATGGCGATTCATCAAGCCGCGCTTTATCTCGGCGTGATCGCCAGTGGAGTGGCCGGAGGTTGGGTCGCCATGCACTGGGGCTGGCGTTGGGCCTTCTTCGTGTTCGGCGGCACCGGACTCCTGCTGGCGGCGATGCTGGCCTGGCGGTTGGAGACTGACGCGCCGCGCACCAACCACCGGGGGGTGCTGGGCACGGTCCGGGCGGGCTTGGCCGAGCTGACGGGTAATCCCGCCGCGCGCGTCTTCTGCCTGTGCTTCGCGGTGATCGTGTGCATCGTCAATGCTTACATCACCTGGGCACCCCGCCTGCTCGAGACCAAGTATGGGTTGACGGCGCGGGCGGCCGGGGCGCAGTCCATGACCGGGCACCATGTGGCGGCCCTGTTGGCCGTCATCGCTGGCGGTTATTTGTCCGACCGGCTGGCTCGCGGATGGCCCGGAGCGCGCATCGCCCTGATGCTCACGGCCATGATCGCGATAGCCCCATGCTTGTGGTGGCTCGGCGGCGCTGGGAGCCTTTGGTCCGTGTCCGCCGCCATGGTGGCCCTTGGTTTGGCGCGGGGCGCTTACGAGTGCAACACGCTCGTCAGCCTCTTCGATGTCGTGCCGGCTGAACTGCGCGCGGTGGTGGTGTCAGTCTTCGCCATGATCGCCCTTCTGGTCGGCTCGATCACACCGTGGGTGTTCGGTTGGCTCGCCGAACAATATGGCATTTCCGCCGGACTGAGTCTGGGGTTCAAGGGCCTCGCGGGGTTGGCGGTCTTGGCCGCCGCGGCTCTCGCCCGGGTTCTCCTCAATTCCAGGAAACTACCGCAATGAGACGCTTGAGCCCGCTTTTCGCCGCCCTCCGGGAATCGTCCGGAGATTCCACCTGAAAATCGCCGGATTTAAATCTCTGCCCCTCCCCACTACCCAGCCCATGAATCCGTCTCCTACCCTTCGCCTCCCGAAGATCCTCTTCGCCGCCCTGAGTCTTGCGACGGCCCTCCACGCGGCCCTGCCCGCCCCGGCGCCCCATCCCACCACCGGCATCAATCTCCCGGCCATCGGCCGGATCAAGGTCAAGTCCGCGGCCGAAATCATATCCTCCCCTTGGTCGATCGGCGGGGAAACGCTGGACCGTGACTACGCGGACTACGCGAAATACCAGGCCTATCTCGGGCCGCTCGGCGCCAAGGGTATCCGGCTCCAAGCCGGTTGGGCCAGGTGCGAACGAGCGCCGGGTGCCTACGAGTGGGACTGGCTGGACGCGGTCATCGACAACGCCCTCGCCCAAGGGGTCCAGCCCTGGCTCCAGTTGAGCTACGGCAATCCCCTGTATGCGGGCGGTGGCGATGCGCGCCTGGGGGGAGGCCTGCCCTCGTCACCGGAGGCGTTGGCGGCTTGGGATCGCTGGGTGCGGGCGCTGGCCGAACGCTATCGGGATCGGGTGCGCGAGTGGGAAGTCTGGAATGAACCCGATCTCAACACGCACGGCGTCGTGCCGGTCGAGGCCTACGTCGGTCTCTATATCCGCACCGCCACCATCCTGCGCGAGGTGCAGCCGGCCGCGCGCATCTTCGCCCTGGCCCTGGCGCGCACCCCGGCGTATGCGGACAGGTATCTCTCCGGCATGCAGGCCCGGAACCAACTGGCGTTGATCGATGCCATCACGATTCACAACTACCCGCGGAATCCGGATGACACCCTGCTGACCGACCAAGTGCGCGCCCTCATCGCGAAATACGGCGCCGCGATCCAGGTGCGGCAGGGCGAGACCGGCGCGCCGTCCCGCTACCAGGAAAATTTCGCGCTGAAAAGGATCAGCCTCACCGAGACGATCCAAGCCAAGTGGAATCTGCGCCGCCTGCTGGCGCACCGGGCCAAGGACGTGCCGATGAATCTCTTCACTCTCTCCGACATGCACTACCTCCAGGCCGACAATCAAGGCGTGGGGGAAAATGGCGTGCAGATGAATTACAAGGGACTGCTCGCGACCAACCCCGACCGGTCGATCTCCGCGCTCAAGCCGGCCTATCTGGCGGCGCAGGTGGTGTTCACCGTCTTTGACGACACCCTCGAACGGCTGCCCCATTATCCTTTTTCCTCGACCGCGCTGCGCGGCGTGGCCTTGACCGGTTATCAACGGACCGCCGGCGACGGCCAGGTGGCGGCCTATTGGTTCGCCGACGCGCCGCCGGCCGAAGCCAATGGCGTCACTCTCGCGGATTTCGCGCTGCCGGGCGGCCGGTTCCGCGAACCGGTGCTGGTGGATGTCCGCACCAACCGCGTGTATGCCATCCCCCCGGCCCAATGGACCCAAAGCGCGGAAGGGACGGCCTTCCGCAGCATGCCGGTTTACGATGCCCCGATGTTGATCGCGGAGAAATCCGCGCTGCCGCTCGATCCTATTTGACCTGAAAAGCGGCGCTCGAACCGGTTCCGATGACCGTAACCTTTCCGCTGCAATCCAACCACTCGCATAATTTCTGACTCTCCCCAAGCAACCTGCCGGCAGTCACACCTGCCGAGGCCGGACCGTTCAGGTCAAGCCCGGTGCCATCCTCTTAGCTGCGTCCAGCCCCCACCCCTTACATGATCAAGCCTCACCTTCGCTCCCCCGACCGATATCCGGCCCCCGCCCGGGTCGCCGCGCTCGTTTAGTTTCCCTCGCCAACGAAGCGCCAATCCTGAGCCCATGAAATCATCTTCCCGGGAAACTCCGAGTCGTTGTCCGCGTCAGCGGTGCCGCGGCGCGCAGGCGCTGGGGTTCGCCATTGCGGCCGTCGTGCTCGTCCTGCTGCTCGCGCCGGAACCGGCCGGGGCGGACGCCGTTCGCTTCGACGACACCCGCTGGAAGTCCGTCTTGCTCCCGCACGACTGGGCCATCCTTGGCCCGATCGCCCAGGATAATCCCGGTGGCGGCAAGATGGGTTACTACGGCGGTGGCGTGGGTTGGTATCGGAAATCCTTCGCCCTTCCTCCCGGGGCGGAAGGGAAGCGGGTGCGCGTGACTTTCGACGGTGTCTATATGAACGCCGATGTCTGGATGGTGCCCTACGGCCCGGAGGTCCTGCGCGCGGTGGCCTACCGCGATGGGCAGCCCGTGGCCGAGACGACGCAGCGCACCGCCGGCACCGCGAACCGGATCACTTTCTCCGTCCGCGGCCCGTTGCGCCTTCTCGGCACGGAGAATGGCAACGTGCTCGACCACACGCCGGCCCCGTCCGCGGTGCGCGATGCTTTCATGGGCATGGGCCTCGGCATCTACCAAGCGACTGATCAGGCCGGGCCGGTCGAGATCACCGTGTCTGCCGACGGACTGGAACCGGCCATGGCGCGCCTGGATGCGCGCAAGCAGGCCCGCACGGCCGGCCGCGAGTGGGAATCCGTCGCCGTCCGGCGCGACCGCCCCTGATTTTATGAACCCCCGTCAAATCATCCAAACCTTCGTGGCGGCCCTCGCCTTGGCGCCATTCCCTGATTTGTCCGCCGCGGCGCCGGTGCGGCCGAACATCCTTTTCATCTACTCCGATGACCATGCCCAGGCGGCCATTTCCGCCTATGGTTCGACGGTGAACCGGACGCCGAACATCGACCGGCTCGCCGCGGGCGGGGCGCGGTTCACCAATTCCTTCGTCACCAATTCCATCTGCACGCCCGGCCGGGCCACGCTGCTCACCGGGCAATACTCCCATCTCAACGGGGTGCCCGTGTTCAACCGCTTCGACGGTTCCCGCGAGAACGTGGCCAAGCATCTGCAGGCCGGCGGCTACCACACCGGCATGATCGGCAAATGGCACCTCGGTTCCGACCCCACCGGCTTCGACCGCTGGATCGTGCTCCCCGGCCAGGGGGAGTATTGGAATCCCTCTTTCCTGGTTCCCGGCGGGCGCAAGCTCGCCCTCACGGGGCATTGCACCGACATCACCACCGACCTCGGCCTCGAGTGGCTCAAGACCCGGCCCAAGGACAAGCCTTTCTTCCTGATGCTGCATCAAAAGGCCCCGCATCGCATCTGGGAACCCGACGCGCGCAACAAGGCCCTCTTCAAGGGCAAAGTTTTTGCCGAGCCTGATACCTTCCGGGACGACTACGCCACGCGCCCCACCGCGCTGCCGGCCAACGAGCAGACCATCGCCCGCGATCTCAAGCGGGTCGACCTCAAGCTCGAGCCCCCCGCCGGTCTCACGGGTGCCGCGCTCAAGGAGTGGCTCAACGTCAAGCCCACGGAAGTCACCGTGGACGGCAGGACCCTCACCGGCAAGGAACTCGTCCGTTGGAAATACCAACGCTACATGCAGGATTATCTGGCCTGCGTGCAGGGCGTGGATGACGGGGTGGGCCAGGTGCTCGATTACCTCGAGCAGGCCGGCCTCGCGGATAACACCATCGTCATCTACTCGGCCGACAACGGCTGGTATCTCGGCGAGTTCGGTCTCTACGACAAGCGCTTCATGTATGAGCCCGGCCTGCGCGCCCCGCTCCTCGCGCGCGGCCCCGACATCAAAGCCGGCAGCCTCCCGGCTCAGATGGTCGCCAACCTCGACCTCGCGCCCACCTTCCTCGACCTCGCCGGCCTGCCCATTCCCGATTCGATGCAGGGCCGCTCGCTCGTCCCGTTGCTGCACGGCGAGAAGCCCGCCGACTGGCGCACGTCCATATATTACCGCTACTACCACGATCCGGGCCACCACAACACCCACGCCCATCTCGGCGTCCGCACCGCCACGCACAAGCTCATCCACTATTGGAAGCAGGACGCCTACGAGATGTTCGACCTCACCCAGGACCCGACCGAGCAGCACAACCTGCTCTTTGCCGACGGAGCGAAGAATCCCGCGATCGCCGCCAAGTTTGCCGAGTTGAAGGCGGAAATCGCCCGCCTGCAAAAGGAATTCAGGGACGACGGCCAATACGCCGCTCCGGTCGACTGGCCGGCCGGTAGCGCCGACGGTCCGTTCCATGCCTATGAATCCATCGGCACCAAGACGGTCGCCGAGGCCATCGCCGCCACTGGCGCAAAGTAAAATTTACCCGACACACTCACGAATCTGTGCTCCCGAAAAACCCATCCACCCCATCATGAAATTCCTCCTTCTCACCGCCGCCCTGGCTTTTGCCTTGGTGCCCTCGATTCAAGCCCAGCCGCCGGCCAAACTCGCCCCCACTCCGCCGATGGGCTGGAACAGCTGGAACTGGTATAACAAGAAAAACATCAACGAGACCATCGTGCGCGAAACCATCGACGCCATGGTCTCATCCGGCCTGCGCGACGCCGGCTACAACTATGTCGTCGTCGACGGCGGCTGGCGTGGCACGGAGCTCGGGCCGAACGGGGAACTGCAGACGCACCCCGTCAGGTTCCCCGGCGGCATGAAAGCGCTGGCCGACTACGCCCACGCCAAGGGCCTGAAATTCGGCGTGCACACCACGCCCGGCACGCACGACTGCGGCGGAGACGCGGTGGGCGGCTTCGGGCGCGAAGAGGTGCACGTGAAGCAGTTTGTCGAATGGGGCCTCGACTTCGTCAAGGTCGACAAGTGCAAGTTCCAGCCCGGCTGGACCGAGGAACAGGTGCAGTCTGTCTATGCCAAGTGGAGCCACCTGCTCGCCCATTGCGGCCGCGACATCGTCCTCAGCGTCAGCGCCTATGTCTATCGCGACTGGTATCCGGGTGTCTGCCAGATGGCGCGCACGACCTACGACATCCGGGACCGCAACACCGGCGGTGCCCGCTTTGATGATGGCAAGCCGCGCAGCGCCGACAACGGGTTCCTCAGCGTGATGATCATCGCGGAGGAGAACAACCGCTCCGCCGCCGCGGCCGGCCCGGGCTTCTGGAACGACCCGGACATGCTGGTGGTCGGCCGGCACGGCCTCACCCAGGAGGAGCAGAAGGCGCATTTCGCCCTCTGGTGCATCATGTCCGCCCCGCTCATGCTGGGCAACGACCCGCGGGACATGACGCCGGATGAAAAAGCCATCCTGCTCAACCGCGAGGCCATCGCCATCGACCAGGACCCGACCGAGCAGGGACGCCGGATCCGACAGACGGATGGCACGGAGGTCTGGCTCAAGCGGCTCCGCGACGGCCGCCTCGCCGTGCTGCTCCTCAACCGTGATGTCACCGCGACCAAACCGATCACCTTCCAGGCAAGCGACGGGCAACTGGCGGGAAAATGGACCGCCCGGGATGTTTACGCCCACGCCGACCTCGGCACGTTCGACACCGCGATCACCAAGGCTACCGCGCCGCGCTCCGGCTGGTTTCTGATCGTCTCCCCGCAAGCCTCCCAGCCGTCCCCATGACCTGCCAATCCATCTCTTCTCTCCGCCGCACCAGCCAAGGCCGCTTGGAACTGAGCGTCCTCATCGCGGCGGTCCTCGGATTGCTGGCACCGGCGACCGGCGCGGAAAAAAACTCCCGGCCTAACATCGTGCTGATCATGGCCGACGATCTCGGCTGGGGCGACGTCGGCTGCTACGGTGCCCGCGCCATCGCCACGCCGAACATCGACCGGCTGGCCGCCCAGGGCCGGCGCTTCACGCAGGGCTACGCGCCCGCCTCGACCTGCACGCCCTCGCGTTACGCCCTCATGACCGGGGAATACGCCTGGCGGCAGCAGGCGAAGCAGACCTCGATCCTCGACGGCGACGCCCCGCTCGCCATCGCCCCGGGCCGGCTGACCCTGCCCCAGCTCCTGCGGCAGGCCGGCTACACCACGGCGCTCATCGGCAAGTGGCATCTCGGCCTCGGGGACGGCGAGAAGCCGGTGGATTTCAACGGCGAGATCAAACCCGGCCCGCTGGAGGTGGGTTTTGATTCCGCCTTTTTCATTCCCGCCACGGTGGATCGCGTGCCCACCGTCTTCATCGAGAACCACCGGGTCGCCGGCCTCGATCCCGCCGACCCGATCCGCGTGAGCTACCTGAAGCGCATCAATCCCGCGCCCACCGGTGCCGAGCGCCCCGATCTGCTCAAGGTTGGCGCCGACGCCCAGCACGCCGGGGTCATCGTCAACGGCATCAGCCGTATCGGCTCCATGACCGGCGGGCATGCGGCCCACTGGAACGACGAGGATCTCGCGGATGTCATCGCCAGACGCTCGGCCCGGTTCATCGAGGATCACAAGGGCGTCCCGTTCTTTCTCTCCCTAGGCACGTTCGACCCGCATGTCCCGCGCACCCCGCACCCGCGCTTCGTCGGCGCGACCAAGCTCGGCCCCCGCGGGGATGTGATCGCCGAACTCGACTGGACGGTGGGGGAAGTCCTGGCCGCGCTCGATCGCGCCGGGATTGCGGACAACACGCTGGTCCTGTTCACGAGCGACAACGGCCCGGTGCTTTTCGACGGCTATTCCGACCGCGCCGAAGAGCTCAACGGTGACCACCGGCCCGCCGGCGGCTTGCGCGGCTGGAAATACCTCCCTTACGAGGGCGGCACCCGCGTGCCGTTCATCGTTCGCTGGCCCGGCCGTGTCTCTACCGGCGTGGATGATCGGATGATCTGTCTGACCGACCTGTTGGCCACCTGCGCCACCCTCACCGGCCAAAAACTGCCGGCCGGCGCCGGCGTGGACAGTCTCGATCAACTGACGGTGCTCTTCGGCAGGCCCGACGCCGCGGTCCGCACCGAGCTCGTTGAGCAGGGTATTTCCAACACGCTGGCGCTGCGCGCCGGTGATTGGAAGTTCATACCCGCCAGCCCCAATCAGGAGGTCTCGGGCATGGGCTCCGGCGCCAATGCCGCCGACAAACGCTGGGGTGAGTCCATCGTCCGTGAAGACGCTCTTTACCACCTGACCAACGACCCCGCCGAACAGGTCAACGTTGCCGACAAATATCCTGATACGGTGAGCGCGTTGCGCGCTCGGCTGGAGAAGATCAAACGCCCGCGCTAAAAATGGACCTCACACTCTCAACTTGGACGGATACGGCCACCCGGACGCTCGGCATCACGACACGGATTGCCGCAGCACGCACGAGCCTCCGCGTGGAGTATGCCACTCGACTACCCAAGGCTATCTACCCCAACCGCACGTAACGCGGGTCACCTCCCGCGCTCAACTCGATCATGACATTTTCCCTCCTATGATATCGTCTCCCCGTTATATTATTTTCAGTCTCGCAGCGTCGCTCTTAAGCATGCCCGTCATGCACGCGGCCACGCCAGCAAACAATGCCGACTGGCCGACCTATCTCGGCGGCAAGGACCG